>Ga0302348_1000055_pt1 | contig 154605 bp, 142 predicted proteins | sample PhySR1_FD_202177 | JGI IMG/M metagenome (GOLD analysis project Ga0302348, IMG submission 202177) | Leaf surface microbial communities from sunflower plants in UC Gill Tract Community Farm, Albany, California, United States - DLSL S.R1... | ecosystem: Host-associated > Plants > Phyllosphere >...
GCGGCGTCACCACGGGCTTGCCGGCCTCCACCGCCTGCTTGTACCAGGGGCGCGCGGTCGGGTCATACGTGGGCGGAATGCCTTCGGGGTTCGAGAATTTGTACGACTTGTCGGGGTAGCCGACATAGACGTTGATGAAGCCGCCAGCCTTGTGCACGGCCTTGAAAACCGGAATCGGGTCCGCAGACACTGCCACGTCTTGCAGCGACACCATCATCTGCGTCTTGGACGCCACCCAGTCGTCGATGCCGGCGATGTGGCCGCGCGCGACGGACTGCAGGTTCTGGCGGATGGACTCGTCGTTGTACGAACGCGTCACGAGATAGTTAAGACCGCCAGCGAAGGTCAATGCGCCGACCACGATGGCAACGCAGGTCAGCAAAATGCGAGTACGGATGGATGCAAGCACGGTATGGTTTCCTACTACGAGGCCCATGGCAGGGATTCCACCATGTAAGGCATGCGGCACACGGCCCTGTCGGCCTTGCCGTCGCACAAGAAACGGCCGTCATAACGAAATCTGAAGTCTGATCTGCGTGACATGACTCCGCTATCACGTTGCCGGAGCAGGCAACGTTCTACAATCGCCCTCCCTACGCTGCCCACGTCGGGCAGGCTCCACTTCAAAAAAAAGGAATGCGCATGAAAACCAAAGCCGCCATCGCCTGGAAAGCCGGTGCTCCGCTCACCGTGGAAGAAGTCGACCTGCAAGGCCCGCGCGCCGGTGAGGTGCTCGTCGAGATCAAGGCGACCGGCATTTGCCATACCGATTACTACACGCTCTCGGGCGCCGACCCGGAGGGCATCTTCCCGGCAATCCTCGGCCATGAAGGCGCGGGCGTGGTGTTGGAGGTGGGCGCGGGGGTCACATCGTTGAAAGCCGGCGACCACGTGATCCCGCTGTACACGCCGGAATGCCGTCAGTGCAAGTTCTGCCTGTCGCGCAAGACAAACCTGTGCCAGGCCATTCGCGCCACGCAGGGCAAGGGCCTGATGCCGGACGGCACGTCGCGCTTCTCGCTCGACGGCAAGCCGCTGTTCCACTACATGGGCACGTCCACGTTTGCCAACCACATCGTGGTGCCGGAGATTGCGCTGGCAAAGATCCGCCCCGATGCGCCGTTCGATAAAGTCTGCTACATCGGCTGCGGCGTCACCACGGGCGTGGGCGCGGTGGTCTACACGGCCAAGGTGGAACCGGGCGCAAACGTGGTCGTGTTCGGCCTGGGCGGCATCGGGCTGAACGTGATCCAGGGCGCAAAGATGGTGGGCGCCGACAAGATCATCGGCGTGGACTTGAACCCCGCACGCGAAGCCATGGCGCGCAAATTCGGCATGACGCACTTCATCAATCCGAATGATGTGGACAACGTGGTCGACCACATCATCCAGCTCACCGATGGCGGTGCGGATTACTCGTTCGAGTGCATCGGCAACACGAAGGTCATGCGTCAGGCGCTGGAGTGCTGTCACAAGGGCTGGGGCCAGTCGATCATCATCGGCGTGGCCGAGGCCGGCGCGGAGATCAGCACGCGCCCGTTCCAGCTCGTGACCGGCCGTGAGTGGAAGGGCTCCGCTTTCGGTGGCGCACGTGGCCGCACGGACGTGCCGAAGATCGTCGACTGGTACATGGAAGGCAAGCTCAACATCGATGACCTCATCACGCACAGGCTGCCGCTGGAGCGCATCAACGAGGGCTTCGAGCTGATGAAGCGCGGTGAGTCGATCCGTTCGGTCGTGCTGTATTGAACCTCGAGGATGGAGCCACGCAATGACGATCCCGGTACCGGCACTTGAACTGCTTTCCGAGCATGCCTGCTTTGGCGGCGTGCAGCGCTTCTATCGGCATGCCTCGACGGCGATCGGGCTGCCGATGCGCTTCTCGGTCTACCTGCCGCCGCAGGCGTTGGAAGGCACGCGCTGCCCCGCGCTGTTCTATCTGGCGGGCCTGACGTGCACGGAAGATACGTTTGCCATCAAGGCTGGTGCGCAACGCGTGGCAGCACGCGAAGGCCTCATCCTCATCGCGCCCGACACCAGCCCCCGCGACGCGAACATCCCCGGCGAAACCGATAGCTGGGATTTCGGCATCGCCGCCGGCTTCTACCTGGACGCCACGCAGGCGCCGTGGCGCGAGCACTACCGCATGGAAAGCTACATTGCCGACGAGCTGCACCACATCGCGCGCGTGGCCTTTCCGGTGGCGCCGGGGCACATCGGCATCTTTGGGCATTCGATGGGCGGCCACGGCGCGTTGACGCTGGCCTTGCGCCATCGGGAGCGCTTTGCTTCGGTCTCCGCGTTTGCGCCCATCGCGCATCCGTCTGTGTGCCCGTGGGGCATCAAAGCGTTCACCGGATATCTCGGGGACGATCGCACCGCCTGGGCAGCGCACGACGCCACGGAGTTGATGCGGCAGGCATCGTGCCCGTTCCCGGGCGGCATCTTGGTCGATCAGGGCGAGGCCGACAAATTCCTCGCAGAGCAGCTTTACCCGGATGACTTTGCCGCCGCGTGCGCTGCAGCCGGGCAGCCGCTGCAACTGCGCCGCCACCCGGGCTACGACCACGGCTACTACTTCATCGAGACCTTCATCGAAGACCACCTGCTGCATCACGCAGCACAACTGCGTTAGCCGCAGGTAAATGCGGGGCCAGGCTAGCGGCTGCCGCCACCGGCAATGCCGCCCGCCGCCCCACCGGCGCCTCCGGTACCCGCACCGGCACCAGCGCCCCCTGAACCCGCAGCACCACCGCCACTACCGCTGCCCGGCGCACCCATCGACCCGCCCGTGCCTGGCGCGCCTACGCCCACTCCACCCGCGCCGCCGCCGGTTGCACTGCCCGTTGAATCGTTGGCACTGCCGCCATAGCCACCGCTCGAACCCGAGCGCATATTGCCGGCGCGCCCTTGCTTGACAGCGATACCCCCCGTGCCCGTTGCAGTTGCGCCGGTGTCGGCACCACCCGCCGGAGACATGCTGCTGCCGCCCGCCGTGCTGTTGGATTGGGCTGCCCCCGTTTGGGCATACGCCGCTGCAGTACCGCCCGCCAGCGCCAACGCGATGACGAGAGAAGATGCACGGAGATACGTCATGAAATGCTCCTTTGAGGTTGAGAACATGCCCCTCCAAGGCAGCAAGGCCCGTTCCTCCGTCACGCCATGCAATATCGAGTGCGCCGATTGGCGGGATATTTGCTTCGGACCGTGCGTCAAAATGAGGAAGCCCGCACTCAGCTATACATTCAACGGTGTATGTATAATCGCCTGCCCCACTGTCGGTGTGCCGCCGCACGCGTCTGCAACGCTGCCGGCCCACCTTCAGCCCGACGATGGAGCTGTAAACCGTGAAATTCCCCTTCCCGCTGCCGCCGTCCTGGCGCGCAGCGGGCGACACCCCCGACGCCAAGGCCGCCCCGGTAGCCCAGCCCCTGCCTGGCGATCCAGATGCCTGGATCGCATGCGAGCACTGCGACACCCTGCATCGCCACGAAGTCATTGCGCTGGATGAAGAAGCGCATTGCACACGCTGCGGCGTCAAGCTGTACCGCAACCAGAGCGAGCGGCTCTCGGTACTGCTGCCGCTGGTGTTGACGGGCCTCATCGTCTACATCGTCGCCAATATCTTTCCGATTGCCGAGATGAACGGTGGCGGCAACCGGCACGCCACCACGCTGTGGGGCGCCATCGTGGCGCTGTACGACTACGACATGCTCTTCGCTGCCGTACTGGTGGCACTCACCACGGTTTTCTTCCCGCTGATGTACATGTCGGTGCTGGCGCCGCTGCTCATTGCGCGATTGCGTGGGCGGCAGCATCCGGCCGCGGCGCTGGTGCTGCGCACGGCGGCGCTGATCCGCCCGTGGGCGATGGTCGAGATCTTCATGCTGGGCGTAGTGGTGGCGCTCATCAAAGTGGCGCGCATGGTGTCGCTGGAAGCCGATGCGGGCTTGTGGGCGTTTGCCGCGCTCACCGTGTTTTTGACAGTGGCGTTGTCGATCGACCTGCGACCGTTCTGGCGCGAGATCGGGTTGACCCTGCCGCCGGGCTCACATGTCGACACGCCCACCGGCATGGACGCCGCCGCCCGCCCCGGCGAGGATCACCCATGAACAGCGTCACTACCCCTGCACCGGCCCAACCGGCCCAACCGGCCCAAGAGGGTCGCCCGCTGCGGGCCGCCGCACACGGCCTGGTGACATGCGAGCGCTGCGGCCTGCTGGCACGCATGCCCCAAGCTTCGGCCGCCACGCAGGCGGTGCTCACACACGAAGACGCACCTGACGAGACCACCGCAGCGCCGGTCTGCCCGCGCTGCATGTCGCCCATGCACGTGCGCAAGCCAGACAGCCTGGCGCGCTGCTGGGCGCTGCTGATTGCGGCCGCCGCCATGTACCTGCCCGCCAACCTGCTGCCCGTGATGATTACCGACACCCTGCTCGGCACGCAGCAGGACACCATCATGAGCGGGATCGTCTACCTCTGGACGTCGGGCTCGTGGCACCTGGCCATCATCGTGTTCATCGCAAGCTTTCTGGTGCCGCTGGCCAAGCTCGGCATCCTGGCGGTGCTGTGCCTCTCGGTGCAGCAACGCTGGCGCTGGAACCCGCGACTGCGCACGCGCCTGTATGCGCTGGTCGAAATCATCGGCCGGTGGTCGATGCTCGATGTGTTTGTGGTGACACTGCTGGCAGGGCTCGTACATCTGTCGACGCTGGCCATCATCAAGCCCGGCCCTGGTGTCGGCCCGTTTGCCGCCGTGGTGGTACTGACCATGTTTGCCGCCCGCTGTTTTGATCCCCGCCTGATCTGGGACGTCATCGACGAGCCCGATCCTGAAGAGACCGATGTATGACCGACCCCGTCGATAACGAAAACATCCCCGCGCCGCGCCGCACGAAGCGCAAGCGCTGGCTGCCCTCGCTGATCTGGCTGGTGCCGATCGTGGCACTGTTGGTGGGCGCCACGCTCATGGCGCGCGTGATCCTGGCGCGCGGCGCGCAAGTGACCGTCACATTCAGTTCGGCCGAGGGCATCGAAGCAGGCAAGACACGCGTGAAATTCAAGAGCGTCGATATCGGTGTGGTCAAGGCGGTGGGCCTCACCGACGACCGGTCTGGCGCCGTGGTGCTGATCGAACTCACACATGACGGCAAGGCGTTCGCCGCGTCGGATACGCGCTTCTGGGTGGTGCGCCCGCGCGTGGCGGCCGGCAGCATCTCGGGGCTCGGCACGCTGCTCTCAGGAGCGTACATCGGCGTGGACGGTGGCCGCTCGCAGGAGAAGAAATCCACCTTCAAGGGGCTCGACACACCGCCGGCCATCTCCGCTGATGCGCCCGGCAAACAGTTCACGCTGCGCGCGCCCGACCTGGGCTCGCTCGATATCGGCGCGCCGGTGTATTTCCGCCGCGTGCGCGTGGGCCAGGTCACCGCCTATGACATCGACACCGACGGCAAGGGCGTGACGTTGCACATCTTCGTCAACGCGCCGTTCGACAAGTTTGTGGCACACGGCACGCGGTTCTGGAATGCCAGCGGCATCGATCTCAAGCTCGACGCCAACGGGTTGAAGGTCGATACGCAATCGCTGCTGACCGTGGCGCTGGGCGGCATCGCGTTCCAGACACCCGAAGAAGCCGATCACCAGCCGGCCGCCTCTGACGCCGAGTTCCAGCTCGTGCGCAACGAGACCATGGCACTGAAAGACCCCGAACACCTGTCGCAGACCGTGGTGATGTACTTCCACCGCTCGCTGCGCGGGCTCAACGTGGGTGCGCCGGTGGAATTCAAGGGCATCAACGTAGGCGAGATCAAGTCGATCGGCATCCACTACAGCAAGAAGCGCCACGAGTTCGTGCTGCCCGTGACGGCCACGCTTTACCCCACGCGCTTCGGCATGGACATCCGCGACGACAACCCGCAGCACGCCGCCGAAGACGTCCGCACGCAGTTCGACGTGCTGGTGAAGAACGGCATGCGCGCACAGTTGAAGAGCGCGAGCCTGCTGACGGGCCAGCAGTTCGTGAACCTCGACTTCATTGACGCGGCCGACCGCGACAAGACCCCGCCGCGCTTCGGCATGCGCGATCGTGACGGCGCATATGTGTTCCCGACTGCCGATAACCCGACTGACGACATCGAAGCGCAGATTGCCGGCATCGCCAAGAAACTCAACAAGGTGCCGTTCGAGCAGATCGGACAGGATGTTCACCGCACGCTGACGACGCTCGACGCCACGCTCAAGCAGACCGAGCAACTGGCCAAGACCGTCAACAGCGACCTCGCCCCGCAGATGAAGGAAACGCTGGCCGACGCGCGCCGCACGCTCGATTCTGCGCGCCAGGTCTTCTCCGACGATGCCCCGCTGCAACGCAACGCGCGCGACACGCTGGAACAAGTGGCCAAGGCCGCCGCGTCTGTGCGCGTGCTGACCGACTATCTGGACCGCCACCCGGAAGCGCTGATCCGCGGCAAGGCAAAGGACGCGCAATGATGCCGATGCAAACGACGATGCTGTCTTCTTCTCTTCGCTTAGCCGGCGCCGCTGCCGTGGCGTTGCTGATTGGCGCGTGCGCTTCGCCCGAGCCGACGTTGCATACGCTGTCGGTGCGCCCCGAAACAACAGATACCGGCCGTTTCCAACGCGCCTTCCGCCTCTCGGGCGTGCGGGTGCCCGATCGGCTGGACAAGCCACAGATCGTGCTGCGTACGTCCGATAGCGAAGTGGTGGCGCTTGAGCAGCAACGCTGGGCCGCGCCGTTTGGTTCGGAACTGCGCGATGCGCTGTCTGCGAATCTGGCGACAACGCTGTCTGCGGTGGACGTCGGGAGTGCGGCTGCGCCGGCGGGCGTGCCGCTCTACCGCATCGGCGCCGAAATGCGCAGCTATGACGCGCGGCCCGGGCAGGGCGTGACGGCACTGGTGACGTGGCGCGTATCGCGCGATGCGGCCACCCAAGGCGCGAGCCCCGCCGCCCTCACCTGCCAGACGACGCTTGCGCTGCCCGTGAATGGGCAACCTGTAGGTGCGGATGCGAATGCGGGCGTAGATGCGGTGGTGTCATCCACGCAACGCCTCGTGCAGCAGTGGTCGCAACAGATTGCGCAGAGCGTGCAGGGTCTGGAATCGTCTTCCGCTGCGCCGGCGTGGTGCCGGTAGGTTGATCGGTCAGCGCTCGGCCAGTTCCTGCGTGAGCCGGCCGAGTGTGGCGAGCGCAGCTTCGAGGTTGGCCGAAGGCGGCAGGCCGAAGCAGATGCGGAAATAATGATCGAAGCGGTTCAGGTTCGAGAACATCGTCCCCGGCGCAATGCGGATGCCCTGCGCCAGCGCCGCATCAAACAGTGCCACCGACGACACGTTGGCAGGCAACTCCACCCACATCGCCAACCCGCCTGACGGCACCGACAACCGCGTGCCGGCGGGAAAGCATCCCGCAATCGACTCGGCCATGCGCTCGCGCTGTTCACGCAAGGTCTGGCGTAGCGTGCGCAGGTGACGGTCGTACGCACCCGAAGCGATAAAGCGCCCCGCCAGCACCTGCGACCACGAATCGTTTGGCCGCGACTGCGCAAACTTCAGCATCTGCACGCGCCCCTGCCAGCGGCCGGCAGCCATCCAGCCCAGGCGCAGGCCGGGCGCCAGCACCTTGCTCAAGGACGCGCAATAGATGACGTTGCCCGTGCGGTCCCACGCCTTGAGCGCCTTGAGTGGCGTGGGGCTATCGCCCAGCGCGCTGTAGGTATCGTCTTCAATGAGCGCGATGCGGTTGGCATCGCAAAAGGCGGCCATCCGGCGCTTGGCCGCGTCCGGCATGATGCTGCCGAGCGGGTTCTGCAGGTTGGGCACCACCACCACGGCGCGGATGTTGCCGTAGGCCTGCACCGCCATCTCCAGCGCTTCGAGCGACATGCCGGTGCGTGGGCTGGTAGGAATTTCCACCGCGCGCATGCCCAGGCTTTCCAACACCTGCAGCAGCCCGTAATAGGTCGGTGATTCCACGGCCACGGTATCGCCCGGCTGCGCCACCGCGCGCAATGCCAGGTTCACCGCTTCGATACAGCCGTGGGTGACGATCACGTCGTCCGGCGCGATCTGCACGCCCATGTCGAGCGCACGGCGCGCCACGGCAGTCTGCAATTCGGGATGGCCGTTCGGGATGACAGCCTGCGTCAGCAGCAACGGATACCGCCGCAGCACCTGCGACGCAATCCGGTTGAGCGCCGCCGCCGGGTACAACGCGGCCGCCCCACTCGCCCCTGACAGATCGACATGCACGCTGGCCTGCTGCCCGCGCGCCACGATGGCGGACACGCGCGCATGCACGCCCACGTAAGCGGCCGGGTCGGGCGTCGAGACTTCAGGCTCCTTGACCGGTGCCAGCATAGCCCGGCGCGGCTGGCGCACGAAGTAGCCCGAGCGCTCACGCGCTTCGAGCCAGCCTTCCGTCTCCAGATGCCGGCACACCTGCAGCGCGGTCGACAGACTCACAGCGTGCGTGCGCATCAGCATGCGCACCGACGGCATGCGCTCGCCCGGCGCCAGCACTCCGCTGCGGATCGCACCAAGGTAATGATCGGCAAGCGTCCGGTACAGCGGCTGCGCGGGCGGGGGAGTCAACTCGGTGACGGACATGGCGGCGAAGGGGCGGCGGCGAAGGGCGGCGGCGAGCGGACGGCGACAGGCGGCAAGGAGAGGGGTCCGGCACATCATGCCGGCACGACCGCCACCGCAACAGATACAGACGACGTCAAACTGTACCGCAACAGATTGTCGCAGGGGCGCGGCTGTTGCCCCGCACATTGCCGGTTTCTGTGTCTGTTGAGAGAGAAGCCGCGTGCCTACGCTGGAGCCATGTTCAGGAGATCGACATGACTGCAACGACACCCGCATCCGAACCCGAATGGCTGGCGCTCTGCCCCGGACAAGCCGGGCTGCACTGGCTGCCCGCTGGAACCACGCTCGTGGCATTGGAAGGCAGCTTGCGCCTGGCACCACCATCGCGTTGGATTACGGCAGCGCAATACACGCTTGGCGCCGGACACGCGCATGTTGTGGAAACCTCCGGGTGGTGGCACCTGCATGCCGACAGGCGCAGCGGCGCGCACGTGCACATCGTGGCTGCTGTCACTGGCACACGACGCCCGGCGTGGCCAGCGATATGGCGTTGGTTGGCACACGTCATTCAGCCGCGCCAGACTTCGCGCGGCTGAAGTGAAGAGGTGTACCTGTCAGCGCCCCTCGCTAGGCGCGCGGGGACGCTTCCCGTCGTCCGAATGGATCGACGCGTTCTCGAAGTCGCCAGGGTCTTCCTCGCCCACGCCGCTTTCACCTGGGATGGCCGGCGCGATGGGCTTGGCGGTGTCACCCGAAGGCGCCTTGGCTTTGTCTTCGCCACGAGGCTTCTTGGTGGCGTTCATGGCTGCTTCCGACTGTTCTGGTGCTGCCCCAGACGCTGCTGGTTCTGCGGCAATTGCCCTTCCTGTGCGGCGGCACGGCCATCCTCGGCGGGCACCGGCATCGGGCGTTTCGCCGAGTGGTCCGTGCCGTGCTGCATGGAAGTGCGCTCGGCGCGGTCGGCTTCAGCGCGGTCCTTGGCGGCACCCCGTCCTTGCTGGGTTTGATCGCTGCGCTCACCCTTCTTGCTTTCGCGCTTTCGTTCCCCCGCGTTTTCCGCCGCGTGGGCAGCCGGCTTGTGCGGTTGCTGTGCGTGTTGCTTCATCGTCAGCCTCCTGGTTCGGTTTACGGACGACTCGCCCGCACCCAACTGCGTCGCAACCAGCGTGCCGCCGCAACAGTGCGCTGAAATACGCGTGCGGCGCGCCGCGCCCAGGTATCCGCCTTGCTGCACGTGCAGTGTCGCGCGTTGGCGCACAAGCACGCATGGAGAAACCACATGGCAACCAGCAACCTGTATCGCACCGGCGAAGCCCCTGCACAGACCGGCAAGGGCCACGGAACCGAAGCACTCGGCCCCTCCGACAGTTCGGACTCGGGCAGCGACGTGGTGGGCGGCCCGGGCTTGGGCAGCGACGTTGAAGATCGCTTTGACGACGATCCCGCCGTGCACCCGCGCGGCAACGCAGCCAACCGCACCGCGGGCGCAGACCTGGGAGATGTCAACCTCGACAGCGACACAGATTCCACCGGCACCGGCGAGCGTCGCGCGGCAGGGCACGAACCCGTCATGCGCGAAGGCGGCGACCTGATGCCCGACGCCATACACGACATAAACCATCCCGAAGTCGACACACCCATCGACGACGAGAACTTTGAACACGCCACGGGCCTCGCCGGTGAAAACGACGACGCCGATGCTCCGGATGCGGTCGACCTGGATGAAGCGCCGATCGATCCGAAACCCGGCAGCCGCGATGTTCCGGTGCACTCACCCACCGGGGGCGGCACGGATTGGTCCGACAACATGCGCCGCAGCCGCCCGACGTACAAGGGCAAGCGCGTGCCGGGCCAGCATCGCGGCTAAGCCGCAGCGGATGAACGCGGACCGCGCCTGCAAGCCAGCGCGGTCCGGTCTAGACTGGCGGATCGCCCCCGCAGCCCATGCGAGTTGCGCTGGCCCGCCCCGCTCACCTTGAGCGAACTTCACGCCCCCTACCCAATGACCCGACTACGTTTCTCAGCTCGTACCGCCGCGGTTGTCACCGTCGTGACAGCACTCTTCCCGCTGGCAGCATCCGCGCAAAGCACCGCTGCGCCAACGCGCGTGCGCGCCACCATCAATGCCGTCCACAGCACCGCTGTCGACGTAACCGACGCCTCCGGCAACAAGGCGACTGTGACGCTGCCGGTGGACCTCAGCGTCACCCAGGTCGCGCCGATCGAACCGTCGGCCATTCGCGCCGGCAGCTATATCGGCACGGCAGCGGTCAAGGAGCCGGACGGCACGTTGCGTGCACTCGAAGTCCACGTGTTTCCGGAGGCCATGCGTGGCACCGGCGACGGCCATCGCCCCTACGACATGGGCCCGAACAGCAGCATGACCAACGGTACGGTCGAGCAGGCAGGCGCCGTCACCGGGGCTCAGGGCCGCACGCTGTCGGTCAAATACAAGGACGGGGAGCAGCACATCGTGGTGCCGCCGCAAGTACCGATCGTCACCTTCGAGCCGGGTCGGCGCGATGACCTGAAAGCCGGCGCGCACGTTGTCATGTTCGTGCGCGCCGATGCGCAAGGCACGCTGGTAGCGCAGCGCGTGCTGGTCGGCAAGGACGGGATGGTCCCACCGATGTGACGGCGATGTGATGGGAGAGCGGGCCAGCCTCATACGCTGGCCCGATTTGCTTAGAACGGCTTGCTGACCGACAAGAGGAACGTACGGCGCGGTGCAAACTGCGGCGCCCCCACGCCAATGCCCGTACCGTCGCGCAGTTGATAGCTGCGGTCGAAGATATTCAGCACGGTCAGGCGCGTCTTGAACTTGCCCAGCGCCGGGAGGTTGAAGTCCCGCGCAGCGCCGACGTTCATCTGCCAGTAGGCCGGCAGGTGCTCGGTGTTGGCGAAGCCGTTGCGCAAACCTGTACCGAACAGCACATCGCTCGTATACGTCGTACCGGAATACCGATACGACACACCGGCCGACGCGGTCAGGCGCTGGTCGTGATCGAGGTTGACCCAATGGTTGTTGATGTAGGCCAGCTCGTCGGCACCAAAGTTGAACTGGCCGGTCTCGATGCCCTTGCCCTGCGCGCGTGACACGGCCAGATTCAGGTACGCCCCGAAGTTACCGTTGCGATAGTTCGCGCTGCCTTCCAGCCCGTAGATCCGGCCACGCTCGTAGTTGAACGCCGAATACAGCAGCGCATTGCCGAACTGCCCTTCATCCTGCAGATGGCGCACGTCGCGGTAGTACGCATCCAGCCCCAGCGTCAGATGCGGCGTGAGCTGGTGCGAAACCCCCAAGTCAAAGTAGTTCGAACGCTCCGACTTGACGGCCGTGTTGGCGTCCGAAGGCAGCGCATTGGTCGTGCCGGCAAAGGCTTGCACCGAGGTGGTATCGAACTTCTCCGTGGGCGGCGGCGTGAAGTAGCGCGCGTAGCCGGCATGCACGCGCGTGCGCGGCGTCAGGTCATATGTCAGGCCCAGGCGCGGGCTCAGCTGCTGCTCGCTGACGATGGTGTTGACGCGGTCGTAGCGCGCGCCGTAGTTGACGGTGAGCTTGTCGGTGGGCTTCCACTCGTCCTGCAGGTAGACGCCCATGGTCGTGCCGCTGCCGCTGTGGTTGTCGACGATGGTGAACGGCGTGGTGCTGGTCTGGGCGCCGGAGCTGTCGGCGGCAAACACGCTGGCGGTGTTGTCGGCCACGTAGCGCTCGCGCTGCACGAATACGCCGGCACGCAGCGTGTGCTTGTCGGTGAGCTTGTAGCTTGCGTCGCCCTGCACACCGTAAGCCTCGTTGCGGCGCGTGATGTCGGCAGCCACGCCGTTGTAGACCAGATCGCCAATCGGATCGGGCGTGTAGTCGATCCGACTTGCACGGCGGAACACAGACACCTGGTAGTCCAGCTTGGGCGACACCTTCTGCTGATACGTCAGGATCTGGAAGTCGGTCTTCTCGCGTTGATTGGCGTTGAGCGCTTCAGAAGCGGGCGGCACTGCACCGTCGAGCGTGAATTGCGGCGTCAGGCCGGGGCGCGTCGGAATCTGGAAACGGCCGTTCGACGTGCCGAACATGAAGCTCACGCGGCTATCGTTATCAAGCAGGTACGACAGCATGCCGAACGACTTGTTCTGCGTGGTGTGATCGTGCGTGGCGTTGCGGTTGCCCGTGGGATTTTCGATGCCGAGGTTGTTCTCGGCAAACACGCCCGAGAGGTAATAGCTGAAGCGGTCTTTCGTGCCCTGGATCTGCGCGTTGACCTCGTGCGTGGCATTGCTGCCCAGCACGGTGCCGATCTCGCCGCCAAATGCCTTGGGCTCGCCGTCCTCGTCGGTGGATGCGCCCTTGGTGGTGATGTCGACGATGCCGGCAGTGCGGTAGCCGTACTGCGCCGGCAGCGCGCCGGTCAGCACATTGATCTGGTTGGCGAAGCGCGTATCGAGCATCTGCCCGAAACCGCTGATCGGCTCGGGGACGATCACGCCATTGATGCGGTACTGCAGGTTCGAGTGGTCCCCGCGCACGTGCAATTGCCCATACGAATCCTGCACCACGCCCGGCGCCTGCAGCAGCACCTGGTTGAGCGGCGTGGCATCGCCCAGCGGCAGGCGGGCGATGTCATCGGTGTCGAACTTGTAAACAGAGCTGCCGGTGTCCGGCGACAGCGCATTGCGTGCAGCGTCCAACCGCTTGGCCGTGACGCGGGTTTCGCTGAGGTCGCGCACGTTGGCGGCAGCCGGCTTGGGCTGTGCTGCGGGCGCTGTCGTGGCAGGCGTGGCGGGTGTGGAGGCCGGCGTCGCGGCTTCCTGAGCCAGTGCGGAAACAGAGGCGATGGATGGCAAGACGGCGGCAAGCGCCATCACCAGCTTGCGGGGCTGGAATGGAATCATGAAAGACCTTTGAATCGAGCGGATGCGTTAAGCAGCGGCCCGCGCATGCGTCAACACAACGCGCGAGCCGATGGGCAAGGCAGGAATCAAAGGCGGAATGGAGGATCGCGCGAGCAGACGGCCACCGGAAAAACCGGCGCGCCCGCATGAAAGCCAATGCGCGGAAAATGCCAGCGCCGCGTATGCGCCAGGCGCAGCGCCACCAGCATCGGCAAGGCAGCCGCCAGCGCAGCATAGGCAGCGCACTGCAAGCACGCGGCGTGCTCCTGCGCGGGCTGGCTGCGCTGGGCGCCGGCCGGCTTGGCCGTGGCGGCGGCGTTGAACTCGACCGCAGTCCCTTCGCTCAGTTCGCTCCAATGCGAGAGCGCATGCCGCAGCGCGCCCTGCTGACCAAACAGCAGGAACACGGTCAGCAGGCAAGCCAGCCAACGCAGATGGAGGAAGGAGGAACGGAAGGAACGCAAGATCGGGCGCAGGTGCCGGCGCACGATGTCACTCGACACTGCGCGCCTCAATGCAACTAAGTTGCGAATTCTGACACCAGCCGTCTGATTCAGCAATCCGACAGGTGGAGGGGCAGAACACCCGCCGAGCGTAGCGCCGCAGTATTACAAGCGCGTGTGCGCAAAGCCCGGCATGAGACCCGTCGGCACGCCCAGGCTCGGCACGGGCACGCGCTTCCAGTTCGGGCGCGTTTTGCGGCCGGCCTCGGCGCGTTGCGCGGGGGCACCCACCTCGGTGGCATCGTGCAGGCTGGCCAGCCAGGCGCCGTAGTCGAACCAGCCGTCGCGCACGAGCTGTTCGCCCACGCAGTTGGCAAAGCGATCCGACTTGGGCAGGAAGCACAGCTCAAAGCCTTCGGCCTCGCGGCGGCCATGCATCCAGCGATGCGGCACCTGGTGGCTGGCCAGCGCTTCCGACAAACGCGTGCCGTAGCGCTGCTGCCCTTGCCGTCGCGCGCCGATCACGTAGAAACCGTCAAGCAGACGACGCAACCCCAGCGCAGAACGCGCGTGACGCACCTCGGCATCGACCAGCAGCTCACGGTTCTGCGTGCGAGCCTGCAACGCCAGCGCAGCGAAATGGTGCGCGCCCCACTCGTTCATGTAGAACAGCTCGCCGCCGGCAAAGTCGTAGGCGCGGAACACGTTGGACTGATCTGCGTAGCGGAATACGTGGCGCCGGTTGGCGGCAAAGTCGGCGTCCGTGCTGTGCGGAATGCGGCGGCAATGCTGATGCGCAAACACCAGCATGCTCGGAAACGAATGCACCGAGCACGGCGACTGCGCCAGCCCCGTCACCGCGCGGATGTCGATCTTGCAGTGCTCCCGTCGCACGCCCACGAGCTGGCCCAGATGGTGGTGCAGCTCGTCCACCCATTCGGCATGCGCCAGATGCTTGGGAAACAGTTGGTGCGCGGGCTCGGCAAGGCCGCCCTCGAACAGGAACGGCACGCTCTTGTGCCAGATATCGAGTTTCCAGTGCGACAACGCATCGCTGGGCGTGCGATGGTGTGCCACCGATTGCGCGACATTGAAAGCGCGCGACTGGACAACCCAGTTCGACGCTGCATGCAGCAGATTGGAAACGTTCATGTCACCCCCCGGAAGACTGAATCGTTCGTTTGCGGGTTGCCGACATCGCTCTGAATGTGTGGCGATTGTTCAGCAATGTAAAAACCAACGACTCAAACGTACCCCACTTTAGAGGGGTGCGCCATGAAGTTTGTTGAAGTCCGTGTTAAGAAAAATACACATAAAACGTGGGGACTTGCCAGGCGCGCGACATGCTGGAAGAGGGGCATCCGCAAATCAGGAGACCGCGATGCCCACCCAGCCAAGCCGTTCAGAAACCGATACGACACAGCCCGCAAGCCCGAAAGCCCAGCCCGAGCCTGCCAAGCGCAAGCCCGGCGACCCGCTGGTGCCACGCGATACCCGCCCGAATCCAGCCGAGCAGAATGAGCCGCCCGTGGAAAACGTGTGAACCTGGGCGCCCGCGGCTCAGACCAGGCACATGTCGGAGACTTCCTCGTCCGATAGACCCCAGGTGGTGGCATCTTCCACGGTGACGATGGAATCGTCGGACTTGCCCAAGCTGATGCGCTCGGGGCGCACGCGCGTCTTGGTGTTGCCCGAATAGAAAACGACCACGTCGGGCTTGAGCGCAGACGCCTCGTTCTGGTGGACCACCACGCCCAACCGGTTGGTGCGCAGCTTCACCAGCGTACCTACCGGGTAGATGCCCACGCTGCGCGTGAAAGCCTGGAACACGGTGCGATCGAACTGCGTGTCGGTGCGCGCCATCATGTATTTCAGCGCCTGCGCAGGAGACCACGCATGGTGGTACGGGCTGCTTGACGTAAGCGTGTCGTACACGTCGCAGATGGCGCCCATCTTGGCCCACAGGCTAATAGCCTCGGCCTTCTGGGCGTCAGGATAGCCGCTGCCGTCAATGCGCTCGTGATGGTGCAGGCAGATCTCGCGCGCGATCTCGCTGAACTGGCCGGTACCCTGCAGCAGGTGATGGCCGCCCACGGCGTGGGTCTGCAGCAGCGCCAGTTCGTCCTTGGTGAGGGCGGTGCTCTTGTCCAGCAGCGTGCGCGGCATGGCCGATTTGCCGATGTCGTGCACCAGCCCGCCCAGCCCGCATTCTCGAATCTCGTCTTCAGGCAACCCCAGCGTCTTCGCCAGCGCCACCATCAACGCACAAACGGCAAACGAATGCAGATAGGTGTAGTCGTCCTTGTTCTTCAGCCGCGCCAGCGCAATCAGCGCATAGGAGTTGCGTGCCAGCGAGTTCGACACGTCGTCCACCAGCAGCAGTGCCTTTTCGGTTTCCAGAGCACGGCCCATGCGGGCTTCGGAAAACATGTGGCCAAGCGTCGCCTTGCCGTTTTGCATCAGCTGCTGGGCGTGCTTCCACTCTTCCTTGAGCGACGTTGGCGTGAGCGGCGGACGCGCCGCCAAGGTCTCGCGCGTGAGCGGCTCGGGCGCAGGCGCCGGCGCAGGTACGGGCATCAGCGTTTGCGACATGACGTCTTCGCCGCGCTCGGGGTCGATCCAGATCTCGGTGATACCCGCCTTGCGGATGTCGTCAATCTGGCCCTGGTGCGACAACTGGAATTGCGCACGCCAGAACGGATGCTTGAGCCAGGACCCGCCCAGCTTCATCACAAACATGCCGATACGCAATTGGCTCGCATCGATTCGCTTCATACCCTGCCTACCTCGGCTCGAAGCCCGGTTTTTTGATTGAATTAGGGGAGCGGCGTGCCAGCCGACACTGGCTCGTGTTTCGCAGTCTAGGCGTTTTACGCTGGTGGATGCTCTGGTCCGTCAGCGCGCCAAACCGCGCTTGGCTTATCGGCAAGCCTGCGCAAAACTTGAGGCGAATGTGGATTGGGCGGCGCGCAGCATACTGCAGCCTCGGCAAGCAAACGGCTGGACACTGGCTGTGGCGGCGGTCGAATCAAACGGGTGATGCGTCAAGACCCTCGCCTGTCGGGCTGGCAGGCCGGCGCGGGAGGGGTACACTAGACTTCAAGGATGCGCATCCGATATGACTCAAGATCCCACCTCTCAACGCAAGCAGCAAAACGCCGATGACTTCGCGCTCAACCGCGACGCCATCCGGTGGCTCGCGTCCCTGCCCGACCAGGTGAGGCCGATCGAACTTGGTCGGAAATTTCCGCGCATCATCAACACGATCGCCGCCAAGTGGGCCGATTTCATCGGCTGCCGGCGCTACCTGAACAGCCTGCAGATTGACGACCGGGGCGGCCGCCAAGGCTTCCCGTTCGAGATCGTCCAGGAGATCTGCGCGCTGCGCGAGTACTTCGATTCGCTGTATCCGCCAGACAAGGACCTTTGGCAGAAGGCCATCGACGCCAACAAGCGCTGAAGCGCCCGCAGCCCGCACCAAAGCAAAGCGGCCCACTTTCGGGCCGCTTGTCATTTGCACGGGCAGGCAGCAGATCAGGAAGCGGAATCCGGCCCGGATGCCAGCTTGTTGAGCAGTGCCAGCAGCGTGTGCCGCTCATCCTTTGAAAGATGCGCTGTTACGCGGGCGTCGTGTGCGGTGACGGCGCGGGTGATTTCGTCGAGGGTGGTCGCACCCTTGGCAGTCAGCACAAGCCGGAACGCGCGCTTGTCCTTGGGCGACGGCTGCCGCTCGACCATGCCCATGTCTTCCAGCGTATCGACCAAGAGCACTGCACCGGAGCGCGCCACGCCCAAAATGCTGGCCAGCTCCGTCAGCTTGAGGTTCGGGTTATGCGCGATCACGGTCATGGCCGAGAAGCGCGGCGGCGTGATGTTCCACGCGTGCAGCGAGCGCACGAAATCTTCGTAGATGTGCAGCTGGGCGCGGCGCACGGCATAGCCGACCAGCCCGTCGAGCGCGCCATACTCCACGTCCGCCAGATGCGGGTTGAAGTGCCCCGAAGGGGCCACGGCGGGATACAGGTCGTCGGCTTTGGGCGTGCGGGGCATGGCGGTGTGGATGGGAAAGACCCCTCGATTATCGTCGGCGACGCGCCCGCCGGCCATGCACGCGCGCGTGTTTCAGTTCAACAATTTCCACTTGCCGTGGTCGATGGTCAGCAGCACGCGGCCGCGCGCGTCAAAGCCAAAGTGATCCGTGGCCGTGTAGTTGAGCACGCCGTGCGAAACAACAATGTCGTGCTCCGATTCCAGCGCGCTCTTCAGCGCCTGACGGAACTCGGGCGTGCCCGGCTTGGCCTTCTTGAGCGCCACCGGCACGATGCGCTGGAGCACCTGCAGCGCATCCCACGTGTGGGCGCCGAACTGCGTGCGCGTGTCGGGCCCGTTGGCCTTTTCATAGCGCGTCACGTATTCGAGGGCGGTCTTCTTGCTTGGATGGCTGTCGGGCAATTGCTCGGCCACGATCACGGGGCCTGCCGGCAGGATGGCCCCGTCGACCGCCTTGCCGCCGATGCGGATCAGGTCTTTCGTTGCCGCGCCGTGCGTCTGATAGATCGGCCCCGCATAACCGCGATCTCGCAACGCGGTGTGCGGCAGCGCGGCGCCCGTGCCTGCACCGGCCACCAGGATCGCATCGGGCTTGATGCTGACCAGCTTGGCGACCTGCCCCGTCACGCTGGTGTCTGCGCGGGCATAGCGTTCCACGTCGACGATCTTGATGCCGCGCGGCGTGGCGGCCGCAGTGAAGTCCTTGAGCCAGCTCTCGCCGTACGCATCGGCAAAGCCGATGAAGCCGACGTTCTTGATGCCGGACGCCGCCATGCGCGCGGCAATCGCCTCGGCCATCAGCGAGATCGGCTGCGCAAGACGATAGGTCCAATCGCCCTTGCCCGGCTTCAGCTCAACCGGCGCCAACGCCAGTTGCGGCGTGTGCGATTCGGTGGCGACTTCGGCAATCGCAATCGACGGTGCCACCGCCGACGAGCCAACGATGATGTCGACATGGTCTTCCGTCACGAGCTTGCGTGCCAGGCGCGTGCCGGTGCTTGGGTCTGAGGCGTCATCCACCACCACGAGACGCAGCTTTTCTCCGCCGATGGAATCCGGATAGAACGCCAACGAGTTCTTCTGCGTGATGCCGAGCGACGCCGACGGCCCTGTCGTCGACAGGCTCACACCAACGACGATTTCGGCGTGGGCAGCGGTGGCGAGCAACAGCGCAGCAGTGGCGCAGATGGTGCGGCGGATGGTCATGGGGCCCCCTTTTTCTCTCTTCTGGCGTGTGAACGTATCGGTGTTTCAGGCGCGGCCAGGCATGGGTGGCTGATCGCGCAGCGATTGCGGATCGAAGCCGGCCAGCTTTTTGTAGCGCATCGCAATCCCTTCCAATTCCGAGCGCGGGATCACGTCGTCGATGCGCGCGAAGCCTTGGGGCGCGCGCTCATGCGCGAGCTGCATGACCTGCTCCGGCCCGTTGAGGCGGTTGCGCAGCACGATGCCAGCCGTGCGCGGCAGGCGATCAGCCTCGTACTCACGCAGGGCCACGCCGGTGTCGCGCGTGGCGAGCAGGCAATCGACCAACGCCCGCGCATCGAGAATCGCCTGCGCGCTGCCGTTCGAGCCGATCGGATACATCGGGTGTGCCGCGTCGCCCAGCAGCGTAGCGCGGCCGAAGGTCCAGCGTGGCAGCGGATCTTTGTCGACGAGCGGGAATTCGTACACGGCCTCTGCGCCGTCGATCAAAGCCGGGATGTCGATCCAACTCCATTTCCAGTCGGAGAAGGCGCTGCGGAAGATCGCGCGGTCGACCTCGCGGTTCCAGTCGCTGCGTGGCGGTGCCTCGTCGGGCACGCGCAGCTCGGCAATCCAGTTGATGCGCGAGCGGCCCTGCTGGCGTAGCGGTTCGGAGATCGGATAGGCGACGAACTTCTGGTCTTGGTGGCCCGCCATGAACATGGTGCGTCCATCGAGATACGGCTCGGCTTCGGTGACGGCGCGCCACAACATGCGGCCCGCAAAACGCGGCGCATCGCCGCTCGGGTAGAAGTGCCGGCGTACGGCGGAGTGGATGCCATCGGCGCCGACCAGCACGTCGGCCGAGGATTCGACAACGGTGTCGTTGGTGCGATCACGCAGCGTGAAGCGCACGGGGCCGCCCTTCTCGCCCGTCGATTGAACCGCCTCGAAGCTGTGGCCAAGGCGGATGCAACCAGCGCCGAGGCGCTCGGTCACGGCATCGGCCAGGGCCATCTGGAATTCGCCACGGTGAATGGAGAACTGTGGCCAGTCGTAGCCTGCGGCCAGCCCGCGCGGCTCGTGCCAGATCGGCTGGCCGAAACGGTTGTAGTAAGCCAGCGCGGACGTCCGAATCGCGAGCGCACTCAGCGTGTCTTCCAAGCCCAGTTCGCACAGCTGGCGCGCCGCGTGCGGCAGCAGGTTGATGCCAACGCCCAGTGGCCGCAGCGTCTGCACGGCCTCCCACACCTCAACCTCGAAACCTTGGCGCTCCGCCATCAACGCGAGCGTCAGGCCGCCGATGCCCGCCCCGATGATGGCGATCTTCATGGCTGTCTCCCTGAAATTTGTTGCAGTCTATAACGAATCTCAACGGCATCCTGCCAACGACATATCAGGGCAAATACCTAGAAGAACGCGGCTGAATGCGGCGTGTTGCTCGCTTGACGCTCTGTGAGATATCACAATACCATCACTCGACTTTTACAAAATTCGAGGCCGTCGCGATGTCGCGTCCGATCAAGCTGGTTTCCGGTTCTGCCAAACCCGCGTCTGCATCTGCACCGTTTGCCGTTGAACCCGACGCGCATGCGCCCAAGGGCGCCGCCATGCGTGAACTCGCCTACAACGAGATCAAGCGCCGCATCATGGCGTGCGAGTTCCGCCCCGGCGAGCCGCTCAACGAAGCGCAGCTCGGCACGATTCTGGGACTGGGCCGAACGCCGATCCACCAGGCGCTGCATCGTCTGGAGGTGGAGGGGCTGGTGCAGATCCTGCCGCGCAAGGGCGTGCTGGTGACGCCGCTGTCGCTCAACGACGTGCTCGACATGATCGAGGTGCGCGCCACCAACGAGATCCTGTGCGTGACGCTGGCCGCTGAGCGCGCCCACCCCGCCGATTTCGAGGCCATGCGTGCCATCGTCGATGCATCGCCCGCGCTGATCGAGCACCGCGACATTGCCGCGTTGGCCGCGCTGGACCTCAAGTTCCACCTCGCCATCTCCGCCGCCTCGCGCAACCGCGTGCTGGCCGAGTTGCTGCGCGGCCTGCACGAGAAGCAGGCGCGCTTCTGGTTCCTCTCGCTCTCAGAGCCGCAGCACCTGCAGAACGTGTACGACGAGCACCTTGCCGTGCTGGATGCGCTGGAGCGCCGCGACGTGCCCGCAGCGCGTGAAGCCATTCGCGAGCACATCGACGAGTTCCGCCGCACGATCATCCGCACGCTCTGATCCCGATTTCCCTCCGTTCGTTTTTCCCGCTTCTTCCGGATTCCGCATGACCACGCTGCACCTGAACCTGATCGGCCACGGCCCCATCGACGTGACCGTGGACCACCTTGTCATTGCCGGCTGGACCGGCCGCGATGCACAAGCCGTTGAACACCACATTGCTGAACTGGAAGCCATTGGCGTGGCGCGCCCGGCGCGTGTGCCGTGCTTCTACCGCGTGTCGGCCTCGCTGCTGACCACCGACACCAGCGTGGAGATTCCCGGCGCAGATTCATCAGGCGAGGCGGAGTTCGTGCTGTATTCCACGCCGATGGGCCTGCTGGTCGGCATCGGCTCGGACCATACCGACCGCAAGGTCGAAGCCTATGGCGTGACGGTCTCCAAGCAGATGTGCGCCAAGCCCGTGAGCCGCGACGTGTGGCGCTTCGAAGCGCTCGCCGACCATTGGGACAACCTGCAGATGAAGACCTGGCGCACACGCGACGGCCAGACCGCGCTGTACCAGGAAGGCGGCGTCACGCGCATGCTCGACCCGCGCGACCTCATCCGCCGCTACACCGGCAACGACACGCTGCCGGTGGGCACCGCCATGTTCTGCGGCACGCAGCCCATCATCGGCGAACTCGGTTTTGGCGAGGCCTTCGACATGGCACTGATTGACCCGGTGTCGGGCACCGAGCTGCGCCATCGCTATGCTGTTGACACGCTGCCTGTTGAAGGCTGAAGCGCACCACCCAACGGAGACCACCGCATGATGACGCCCCGCCCGAACATGATCCGCACACTGGCCGCTGACCTGGCTGCCGGCCGCACCACCAGCGTCGCGCTGACCGAAGCAGCGCTGGAGCGCGCCGAATCGCACCGCGCCGCTGGCGGTGCCGCCTATGTGAGCATCGACGTGCAAGCCGCGCTGGCCATGGCGCGCGCCGCCGATGCCGCGCGTGCGGCAGGCAACGTGCCCTCGCCGCTGGCGGGGTTGCCCGTGTCGATCAAGGATCTTTTTGACGTGGCCGGGCAGGTGACGGCAGCCGGTTCGCGCGCCCTGGCCCATCAGCCGCGCGCCACTGCTGATGCTGCTGCCGTTGCGCGCCTGCGTGCAGCCGGAGCAGTGCTGCTCGGCCGCACCAACATGAGCGAATTTGCGTTCTCGGGTCTTGGCCTGAACCCGCACTACGGCACGCCGCGCACGCCGGCGGACGGCGCGCGTGCGGCGGGCGGCTCCACGTCGGGCGGCGCCGTCACCGTTGCGGGCGGCATGGCCGTGGCGGCACTGGGCACGGACACTGGCGGCTCGATCCGCATTCCGGCGGCGTTCTGCAATCTGACCGGCTTCAAACCCACCGCGCGCCGTGTGCCGATGACGGGCGGCGTGCCGCTGTCCACGTCGCTCGATTCGGGCGGCCCGCTCACCAACTCGGTCGACTGCTGCGCCATCGTCGATGCCGTGCTGAGCGGCGAGTCGGGCAGCGACGCGTTCGACACCACCGCTGTGCCGCTGGCCGGATTGCGTTTGGGCATCACACAGGACTTTGTCGGTGCCGACCTGGACAACACGGTCGCCGTTGCATTCAACCGCGCCGTTGAACAGCTCGAACGTGCCGGTGCACACGTCGTGCGTTTTGAATTTCCAGAGCTGCTGCAACTGCCGGAGATCAACAGCGGCGGCGGCTTCTCGGCGGCGGAATCGTGGGCATGGCATCGCTCGCTGCTCGCGCGTGCGGAAACCCAGTACGACCCACGCGTCGCCACGCGCATCCGCCGTGGTGAGCAGATGAGCGCCGCTGCATACATCGACGTGATCAACGCACGCGCCCGCATGATTGCCGCCGCACGCAAACGTCTGGGCAACCTCGATGCATGGCTGATGCCGACGGTTGCCATCGTGCCACCCGAGGTCGCACCGCTCGAAGCGGATGACGCGCAGTTCTTTCGCACCAATGCTCTCACGCTGCGCAATCCAAGCGTGATCAATTTCCTGGACGGCTGCGCGCTGACGCTGCCTGTACACGCCGCCGGCGAACTGCCGGTCGGCCTGTCGCTCTGCGGTCTCGCCAACGACGACGCACGCATCCTGCGCGTTGGCCGGGCGGTGGAGGCTGCCCTGCGGCGTTGATCGACTAGCCAGAACATTCCCCGCCTGCGCCCGGGCCGCGCAGGCGGTTTCCCAAGCCAAATCAAAAGGCGCGCTGCAGACGCGCCGGGCCCAACTCATGCCTGCGTTTCGTACAACACAGCAGCACACGAAGCGCTGGCCCCTCACACGCTATTGGAGGAAACCATGTCGCAAACCCAAGCCCTGGCGGCTACCCCAACGGACCCGGCCAGCCGCCCACTCCCCAGCGCAGAACTGGATGTCACCTACCGGCGCATTGCGTACCGGCTGGTGCCGTTCCTGGTGGTGCTGTTCATCCTCGCCTGGATCGACCGCGTTAACGTCGGCTTCGCCAAGCTCTCGATGCTGCAGGACCTGCAGTTCAGCGAAGCGGTGTACGGCCTGGGTGCCGGCATCTTCTTCATCGGTTACTTCCTGTTTGAAGTGCCGAGCAACCTGCTGTTGGAAAAGATCGGCGCACGCAAGACGCTGGCGCGCATCACCATCCTGTGGGGCCTGGCCTCGATGGCGATGATCTACGTAAAGACGCCCACCTCGTTCTACGTGATGCGCTTCCTGCTGGGCATTTTTGAAGCGGGTTTCTTCCCAGGCGTGGTGTTGTATCTGACGTACTGGTTTCCCTCCGCACGCCGCGCACGCATCAATGGCCTGTTCATGACCTCGTTTGCGATTGCGGGCGTCGTGGGCGGCCCCGTTGCCGGCTTCATCATGAGCCGCATGGAAGGCGTGGGCCACCTCGCCAACTGGCAATGGCTGTTCCTGCTCGAAGGCATTCCGTCGGTGCTGGCCGGCTTTGCCGTGCTTGCGTGGCTGCCCGAAACGCCTCGCCAGGCCAAATGGCTTTCTGCTGCAGAACAAGACGCCGTCGTGCGCGCCGTTGAAGTGGAGAACCGCGACCCTGCCAAGCATGCCTCGTTTGGCGCCGCACTGGCCAACGCTCGCGTGTGGATCTGCGCAGCGATCTACTTCTGCGTGGTCAGCGGCAACGCCACCATTGCCTTCTGGACGCCGTCGATCATCAAAGAACTGGGCGTGCAGGGCAATTTCCACATCGGGCTGATCTCCGCCATTCCGTTCATCGCGGGCACGATTGCGATGGTGTGGAACGGCGCGCATTCCGATCGCACCGGCGAGCGCCGCATGCACTGCGCCATTGCGGCCGTCATCGCAGCCGCCGGCCTGGTCGCAACAGGCGCATTGCTCGGCTCGCCGGCGCTTGCGCTAATCTCGCTGACGGTCGCCGCCATCGGCATCCTCGCCGCGTTCCCGGTGTTCTGGTCGATCCCGGCCGTGTTCCTGGCCGGCACTGCAGCCGCAGGCGGCATCGCCCTCATCAACTCCATCGGCAACCTGGCCGGCTTCGTCGCGCCGTACATGATCGGCTGGTTGAAGACGAGCACAGGGCACCTCTCCGCCGGCCTCTACTTCGTAGCCGCGCTGGAGCTGGGCGCCGCCGTGCTGGTCATCCTGGGCACACGCAAACACTAAGCACTTACGCAAACGACGCATCGTGGCGCCAACCTCAGCGCCGCGATGGTTTGGCCGTACCCTGCCCTAGATGGCGCCTTGAATTTCTGTAAGCGGGCGGAAACAAGAAGGAGGCCTGTCTGAGCGAGGCGAGTTTGCCTCCTTCTCCGCCCGGTTACAGAAATTCAAGGGGAAGTCGCCATCTCGGGCGCGCCTTTCTTTGCTTACTTTCTTTGGCAAGACAAAGAAAGTGAGTCAGCCCCGGCAGGGGATGAAACAAGGAATGCACCAGCAACAAAAAAAACCCGCGAGCAAAGTCAAAAACCGCACGCGCGAAGTTCCCCCCCCCGACGTTGCGAACCCCATCAGCGAAGTTCGGAACATCAACCCTGCAGTTGCGGACTCTAGCCCGCCACCTTGTACCCCATCCGAACGCCACCCCAGTGGCGGCCTTTGACGTAAATCGGCGCCGACACATCCTTCATCATCGCAAACGTCCCGTTCCCCATATCGCGACGATATGTCTGCAACAAAAATGCCTCGGTATTGCGCGCCGCCCCGAGTCCCGTCCTATCGGTGAACAGCCGACGGTTACGGCTGTTGGCAGCATTCCAGGCTGGATCGCTGCCCTGCGGCTGGGAGAACTTCAGGTTGTGCGTCGGCAGATAGCCATTGGTGTCCACCGCCGCACAAAACACCACGCGAGGATCAAGCTGAAGCAAAGGCTCCTGCACCGCAGGCAGCACGCGATCCGTGAACACCGTAAACCGCGCCATATGCTGCGGCGGATCGGTATTCGGCACCGGCTCATAGGCGCGGTCGAACAAGTCGCCCTCGCTGATATCGCCCCGCGCCAGCGCCGATTCAAACAGCGCACTGATCTTGCCAGCTGCAGTCTGCACCGCTTCGATGAAGGGCGTATCGGCGCTCTGCACACCGGTTGACGCCGTCAACCGGATCAACGTTTCCGACGCCCCCAGCAACCCGGAAAGCTGCCGTTGCGCGTTGTCGATGTTGTGGCTCGATTGCTTCACACCCTCGGCCATCGCATCCACCTCACGTGCAAGCGACGCGCATTCGCCTTCAATGGCGGCAGTGGATTCCGCAATGCTCGTCGCCTCAACGTCAAAGCGCGCGATGGCCTCGCCAGCCACGCCAATCACCGCACCAATCGCCTGCGTGCCGGTATCCACACGCTGGGCGCGTGCCACGTTCGCACTGCTGTCGCCGATCAACTTGTCGGTCTGGCCGGACAAATCCGCCAAGGTGGTTTCGATACGCTGCGTCGCTTCGGCGGTCTGGCCGGCGAGCTGCTTCACAGCACCCGCAACGACGGCAAAGCTGCGGCCCGATTCACCCGCGCGCGCGGCTTCAATGGCGGCGTTGATCGCCAGCAGATTGGTCTGCCTGGCAATCTGCGAAATCTGCTCGGATGCCTGCGCCACGTGGATGAGCGCCTCACGCAGCGCAGCAATCTGCTGCTCCATGCTCGCCACGCCAACGGCAAGCTCGCGAATGTCGCGCAGCGATGCATCGACCGTTGCACGCGAGCCACTCACCTCCTCGCTGGCATGCGAGGCGACTTCACGCGCATGCCGCGCTGCCACAGCGATGTCGTGGTTGCCGCGCATGGTGACGTCGGCAGCATTGCGCAACTGATCGAACACATCGGCCTGCCGGCGCAGCCGCACGGCCACGTCTTCCACATTGCCGGACACTTCGCAGATGCCCATGCCCACGCGGCCGGCCTCTTCGGCAATACGGGCGACAAGTTCGGGAGGGGCTTTCGGGCCGCGGCCCCAGGCAAATGGCTTCACGTGCGGTGGTCTCCAGATGTCGTTGTTGTGTGTGCGCTCGCGCTGATGGCGAAGCAACCCTCTGTGGGGAGTATCGGCGCGGGCGGTCCGCGCTTGAGCCACGCTACCCGCCCCGGCTTACGCGGGCATTACATGCGCCTTGCGCAGCACTACGCCTGGGCGGAACGGTCGCGACGCAGCCGGGCCTCGTAGGCGGCGGCCGTCATTGGGGGGCCGAACAGGAAGCCCTGCAACTTGTCGCACCCGGCAGCTTGCAGGAACTCGGCCTGCTCCAGCGTCTCGACACCCTCTGCCGTGACGGTCATGTCCAGCGACGCGGCCATCGCGACCACGGCGCGCGAGATCACCACCGAATCGCGATGGCGCGGAATGCCCGAGACGAACGAACGATCCACTTTCAGGTTGTCGATCGGGAAACGCTGCAGATACGACAGCGACGAATACCCCGTGCCGAAATCGTCGATCGAGATGCGAATGCCCAACGCCGTGAGCGCGTCGAGCATCGGCATCACAGCGGCGGTGTCGCGCATGAGCAGGCCTTCGGTAATTTCCATCTCCAGCGCGCTCGCGGGCAAACCCGCTTCGGTCAGGCAGCGCGAGATGGTCGGCACGAGCCCCTCGCCAAACTGGCGCGGCGACAGGTTCACGGCGACAAAGAACTCCGGCATGCACGTGGCACGCCAATGCGCGGCCTGGCGGCACGCTTGCGCCAGCACCCATTCTCCGATGTCGCCGATGAGCCCGGCATCTTCCGCCACGGGAATGAACTCGGCCGGTGACACTTCGCCCAGTTCGATGCTGTGCCAGCGCAGCAGCACTTCAGCGCCGACGATGTCCATCGACGTGGCATCGACGATGGGCTGGAAGCGCAGCGACAGCTCGCCCGCTGTCAGTGCGCGGCGCAGGTGGTATTCCAGCTGGAAGCGCCGTTGCGCACGCTGCGACAGGCGCGCGGTGTAGACGCGATGCTGGTTGCGGCCGTTCTGCTTGGCGTTGTACATGGCGGCATCCGCGCAGCGCAGCAGCGTGGCGGCATCGTTACCGTGCTCGGGGTACACCGCGATGCCGATCGACGCGCCCAGGTAATACTCCGTGCCGCTCGTCGAAAACGGCTGCGCGATCGAATGGACGATGCGCTTGGCCAAGCGCTCTGCCTCACCCAACGAGCGCACGTTGTCGAGCAGCACGACAAACTCATCACCGCCCAGGCGCGCCAGCGTATCGCTCTGGCGCACGCAGGCCGACAGGCGTTGCGCGACGATGCGCAGCAAGTGGTCACCGGCTTCGTGGCCGGCTGTGTCGTTCACCTTCTTGAAGCCGTCCAGATCGAGGAACAGCACGGCGACCTGGCGCGCTTCGTTGGCCTGGCTGGCCGCCTGCTCCATCACCGCCTGCATGCGCTGAGAGAAATACGCGCGGTTGTACAAGCCGGTGAGCGCATCACGCTGCGCGAGGAAAGTGAGCTGCTGCTGGGCCGCGCGCGCTGGTCCGATATCGTTGAACGAGATGAGCACGGACGACGGGGCATCGTCGCCGGGGCGCACGATGGGCAGCACGTTTTCGTGCACCCACACGATGTCGCCGTCCACCAGTTCCAGGCCGACGGTCAAGCCGAGCAGCGGCTTGCCGGTGGCGAACACCACGCGCGTGGGGCGCTCATTGAGCGGGATCTCGCTGCCGTCTTCGCGCAACGAGCGGCGCATCAGCGTCAGATGGCTGGTGCCCACGGGCGACACGTTGCCCGCGCGAAGAATGCGCCGTGCGCTCGGGTTGCACGCGAGGATGGTGCCATCGGCCGCCTGCACGACGATGCCTTCGGTCAGGTTGTCGACGGCCAGGCGGTAGCGTTCTTCGCTCTCTTGGAGATCGCGTGCGATATGCGCCTTCTGCACAGCCACGCCGATGATGTCGGTAATGCCGTCGAGCAGCCCCATGGCGTCGCGCGTGGGTGCACGCGGGGTGTCGTAATAGATACCCATCGCGCCGATCATCTGCGCGTTGTCGCCGCGGATGGGCGTGGACCAGCACGCGCGCAGGCCCAGCGGCGCAACGATATCGCGGTAGCCATCCCAGAGCGGGTCGGCGTCGATGTCTTCTACCACCACGGTCTTGTTCAGGAACATGGCCGTCCCGCACGAACCGACCGAAGGACCGAGCGTGATGCCGACCAGCAACTGCGAGAGTATGAAAGGCAGCGACGGTGCCACGGCCTGCGTGATGTGCTCGCCATCGCCGCTTAGCAGGACCGAACACATCGCGCCGTCGTCAAGCAGCACCTCCACCAGCCGGCACACCTCAGCCAGCAGATCCGGAAGCGGCACGTTGCGCGAGCTAAGCTCCAGCACGGTTTTTTCGCAGCGCAGCAATTCCTTGGCGCGCGCGGTTTCAGCGGCCAGTGCCCGGTAATTGGCTTCGGATTCGCGCAGCGCTTGTTCGGCCTGCTTGCGCTGGGTGATGTCGCGTGCCACCACCTGGATGGCGGTGCGCCAGCCGAGCTGCACCGGCGCGGAAAGCACCTCGACTTCCACGGGAGTGCCATCGCAACGCAGCAAGGTCTGCTCGACCGGCGGCAAGCCCGCATTGTGCTCAACCATCCACTCCCGGCGCTGACGGGCGAGGTGCGTCGAATTGTCGTGGACGAACTCATCCAGTTCGTGGCCCACGATGTCGCGCGCCGTCTGCGCGCCAAACAGCCGAACGCCCGCCTCGTTGACGAAAACGATAATGTCGTCCGCCACGATGTACAGCGCATCTGGCATTTGCCGGACAAGCGCCTCGTAACGGTCATCAGCGAGCGGCAACGGCCTGGGGCTGTCCTGATCGATCACATCCGGTTCGGGACGGTCAGGCCGCTCAGCAGAGGTGGCGTCCATATCTGGGTTGTTTTTCAAGATATCGACCAATGTGTCAGGAAAGTTAAGGCGTTTGGCTGGCCCTCCCCTCTTCAGGGTGGTGCAAATGGCGGATGTGCGGCTAAGCGGCATGCCAGTTGCGGCACAATGCCTGCACGATGTCTCTGCGCACTTTTCGCACCTCGGCCTTATGCAATCGTTTTCGTCTTCCGTCAGCCACGTGGCCGGCCTGATTTCGCGACGTACCCTGCTGCCCGAGGGGCTGACCGAAGCTGCCGTGCAGTTTCGCGACGGGCATATCGCCGCCTGTGATGCCAACCCGACGCGCGGGATGATCGACTGCGGCGACCTGCTAGTCCTGCCCGGCATCGTCGACCTGCACGGCGATGCCTTCGAACGCGCCGTCATGCCCCGCCCCGGCGTGGCCTTTCCCTACGAAACCGCCCTGGCCGACGTTGACGGTCAATTGCTTGCCAACGGCATCACCACCGAATTCCACGGCGTGACGTATTCGTGGGAGGGTGGCCTGCGCGGCCACGCCTATGCCCAGCGCATGCTCGACACGCTCGATGCCATGCGCCCGCACCTGGGGGCACAGCATTTGATGCACCTGCGCTTCGAATTGCATCACGCCGATGGCGTTGCCGATGCGCTGGCCTGGATGGACGCCGGCCGCGTGCACTTCCTGTCGTTCAACGATCACCTGCCTGGGATGCGAGAGAAGCTGGGCGACGCGCGCAAGCTCGCACAATACGCCGATCGGGCCGAGTGCGACATCAACACGTTCCTCGCCCGCCTGAATGCCGCCGCAGTCAACGCCACGAGGCTCGCTGAGGTGACCGGCACGCTCGCGCGGGCGGCGCAGCAACGCGGCATCTGCATGGCTTCACATGACGAACCCGACATTGCCACGCGCAACACGTTCCACGCGCACGGCTGCACCGTCACTGAATTTCCGTTGACCGAGGATGTCGCGCAGGCGGCACGCGCGCATGGCGGACATATCGTCTTCGGTGCGCCCAACATCGTGCGCGGCGGCAGCCATAACGGCGCACCCGATGCGACAGCCATGGTGGCCGCGGGCCTGGGCACCGTGTTGGCGTCCGACTATTACTACCCCGCGCTGCTGGCCGCGCCGTTCAAGCTGGCTGAGCGCGGTGTGGTGCCGCTGGTCGAGGGCTGGGCGCTGGTGGCGGCCAACCCGGCCGAAGCCGCTGGCCTGACGGATCGCGGCGCGCTCGCGACTGGCCTGCGCGCCGATGCCATCGTGGTGGATGACCGCCGCCCCGGCCTGCCGCGTGTGGTGGCAGCCGTGGTGGGTGGCCGGCTGCGCCATGCTGCCGGGCAGTTGCCGCTGATCGGCTGAACCACACCATGGAGCAAGCGCCGGCACCTTTACCGTCAGCCTGGCGATACGCGCTCTACCTGCTGCCGCCCGAGCCCTGGTACGGCCTGGGCACGCGCTGGCTCGGCCGCTGCGCCCGCACCAGCACCGCCATCTCTGCCGATGAGCGCGAGGCGTTTGTCCGCGAAGCCGGCATCGACCTCGCCACGCTCGACTGCTGGACGGAAGCGCCGCGCCAATACGGCCTGCACGCCACGTTCAAGCCGCCGTTCCGCTTGGCAAGCGATCGCACCGTTGATGAGCTGGACGCCGCGCTGCGCCGCTTCGCACAGCAGCAGGAAACCTTCGCGATCGAGCCGGCCTTGCAGACGCTGCGCGGCTTTCTCGCTTGGCGGCTGCGTCATGGCGACCCAGCGCGCGACAGGCTCCACCGGTTAGCCGATGCGTGCGTTGCCGAGTTCGATGCCTTTCGCGCGCCGCCTCCGCCCACTGAACTTGCGCGCCGTCGTCGTGCGGGCCTGTCGGATGCGCAAGAGCGCCATCTGCAGCGCTGGGGCTATCCGTATGTGTTTGGTACGTTCACGTTCCACATCACGCTGACCGGCCGGCTCGACCATGCCGAGCAGCTTGCGTGTTATCGCGCATTGGAAGCCACGCGCGTGGTGCTGCCACCCGCCATGCCCATTGACCACATCGCGTTGTTCTCGCAGCCTGCGCCGGAAGCGCCGTTTACGGTGGTTCGTGTGTACCGGTTTGATGGGAGCACGGAAGATTTCGACGCTGCGCAGAGCGCGCTCAGCGCTTGAGTTCGACCACGTCGATCACCTCCGTCTGGCCGTGCTGCTCAACCTCCTGGCGCATCACGACGGCCGCTTCGGGGCAGTACCAATCGGTGATGTGCGCCACCGTCGGGTCGGGCTCAAGCGTTTCATTGCCCAGCCGCAGCACACCGAGGCGCGCCGTGCGCGTGTAGCGGATCGGCCGGCACTGCAACTCGCCGACCACGGTGTTCATCGGCTGCGGCGGCCCGACCTCGCGCTCCGACACCTCCACCTTGGCGCGCTCGGCCCGCATGCGCCCCACGGAGATCCCCAGACGTGGCGAGACCACATCGAAATCGAAGCTCGATTCATATGTATCGCCGGGCAGCATCTCGGCTTCGGGCGCCAAGCCAGCGCCATACAGGAACATGCCGGAAATGGCAGTGCTCACGGTGCCGATCAGATCGGCATGTTCGCTTTGCGCAAACACGCGACCGTTGATGCTGACGATGCGCGTGACCACGCCAGCCTCGTCCACCAGCAACTGGTGCTCCTGCACCGTCTCGATCGGCCGGCCACCCAACGCCACGAGGCCCGATTTGGCGTAGATGTGCAGACCGATTTCGCAGCCGTCCTGCATGTCTCGATTGACGTCGTGCAGGGTGAACTCGACGATCATCGGTGTCTTGCCGTTGCCGTCCAGACGCACGCGGCTGCCGTCGTGCACCCAGGGCGCGGAGCATAGCCCCGCTGCCTGCGCAGGCAACGCCAACGCCATCGCCGCCACGGCTGCGGCGGCGTTCCATAAAGAAAAACGCTGATGCATCGGGCGATGCATCAGCGTCTTCATGAACCCGATCGGCACGGGCTTACTGCTTGGGCGCGTCCTTCTTGTTGGCACCCTCGCTGTACGGGTCAAACTTGCCGCCGGCCTTGGCACCTTGGGTGTACGGGTCGAACTTCTCGCCGGCCTTGGCGCCCTGGGTGTACGTGTCGTACTTGCCCTTCTCGACATTGGCCGGCTGGGCGCCCGGGTTGAGCGCGCTGGCGGTGCTGTCATTCTTGTTGGCGCCCTGCGAATACGGGTCGAATTTGTCGCCGGCCTTCGCACCCTGCTGGTACGGATCGAACTTGTCGCCGACTTTTGCGCCTTGGCTATAGGGGTCGAACTTCTTCTGGTCAGTCTGCGCGTGGGCTACGGTGCCGATGGCTGCTACGGCAGCGACTGCTGCCACGAGGGTAAGACGTTTGTACGGCATCTGAAGCTCCTTTCCTATGGGTCGTTTGGGCTGATCAAATCAAATGGTGCAGCCTCGTTTTGAACGCATCCCGGTGTCATGCACAACTGGCACGTTGGCAACGGCGCCGGGAAACCCCTCTCCTCGTCGTAAGCTATGGCAAGCGCACAGGAAAGTCAACGCGCAGAAACTGCATATTTTTTGGGCAGTTGCCAGCTGACGCGCAGGCCGATCAGCGGCGTTCCGGCTGGCGGATCGCACGCGGGCCTAACACCGCAATCAACGCCATGGTGAGCGCCACCACCGACAGCCCCCAGCGCAGGTCGGAGCGATGGGCAATCAACCCGATGATGACCGGGCCGATCAGCAAGCCCACGTAGGCAAAGCGCGCCACGGCAGCAATGCCTTCGGCGGCCGGCACGCCCGGCAGGCGCGACGCGGTGATGAAGAAGATCGGCACCATGTTGGCGGCGCCCACGCCCATCAGCGCAAAACCTGCCAGGACAGCGATCGGCGCGGGCCACAACAGAGCAAGCAGGATTCCGCCCGTTGCCAGCACGCCACTGCCGCAAAGCACACGCATGTTGCCCCAGCGCCCGCGTGCGAAATCGCCGCCAAAACGCGCCAGTGCCATGCCGCCCGAAAACGCCGCATAACCCGCGCTGGCAATGGCCTCGGGCGATTGCGCGATCTCGCGCATGTACACGGTCGTCCAGTCGTACATCGCGCCTTCGCCTACCAGCCCCAGGAAGGCCAGCACGCCGAGCAAGAACAGCGTGCGGCCCGTGGTCGGATGTGCGGATTCGCCTTCTGCATGCACGTGGTCAGGCAGCATGAAAGGGCCCGCACACAGCGCAGCCGCCATGGTGACGAGCGCCATGCCGCCGCAGTGCACCGCTGGCGGAACGCCCAGTTCCAGCAGCACGCCGCCCACCGCCGCCCCCACCATGCCGCCCAGGCTGAACATGCCGTGCAGCGACGAGATGATCGGCTTGTGGTGATTGGCCTCCACTGTGGTGGCCTGCGCATTGATGGCCACGTCGAAACCCGCGTTGGTGATGCCGAACAGCAGCAGCACTGCCAGCAGCGCGGGGTAGCTCGGCATCAGCATGAGGAGCGCCGTCGTGGCGCCAAAGGCCGCGCCGCCCTGCACGCTAGCGCGCCGTGTGCCGACGCGTGCCGCCCACTTGCCCGCAAACTTCATCGCGACGATGGCGCCGGCGGCCACCATGAACATCGCCAGCGACAGCGATGCCTCGGACAATCCGAAACGCGCCTTCACCGTAGGAATGTGAACGCCCCACGTCGCAAACGTTGCACCGTTGGCGAAAAAGAGGGCCATCGTCGCCGCACGAGCCGACAGGGGAAGCCGGCGCCGCTGCAACGCGCCGGCAGATTGGACGTATTCGGAAGACATGAAGGACTGCTGAGAAAAACGCGCGGCGCAAACGTGCCGCGCCGCAAAGGCACCATGCTACCGCGCCCGGCTGATGAGCGTATGACGCCGCCCCGCGCCAGGCAGGTATGCGGCTTGCGTCACCACGCTCGAATCCACCGCATCGGGAGACCCGCCATGCCCCGCGTGATCTGGAAAGGCGCCGTCAGCTTCGGCCTTGTCCACATCCCCGTTGCGCTGTATCCAGCCACCCGCAGCGACGATCTCGATTTCGACTGGCTCGACCGTCGCACGATGGACCGCGTCGGCTACAAGCGCATCAACAAAACCACCGGCAAAGAGGTGCCGCGCGAGCAGATCGTGCGCGGCTACGCTTACGAGAAAGACCGCTACGTGATCCTGACCGACGAGGACATCCGCGCGGCCAACCCAGTCTCGACGCAAACGGTGGATCTGCTGACCTTCGTCGATGCGGCTGAGATTCCGTTTCTTTATCTCGATACGCCCTACTTTCTCGCGCCCGACCGGCGCGGCGAAAAGGTCTACGCGCTGCTGCGCGAAGCGTTGACGCGCTCGCAAAAGATCGGTGTCGCCAACGTGGTGCTGCACACCAAGCAGCATCTGGCTGCGCTGATTCCGATGGGGCCGGTGCTTGTGCTGCATACGCTGCGCTGGTCCAACGAGGTGCGCGACTGGTCCGAGCTCGACGTGCCGGAAGAAGGTGCCAAGGCTGCCAAGCTCACGGCCAAGGAGATCGACATGGCTGAAAAGCTGATCGACGACATGAGCGGCACGTGGGACCCTGCCGAATACCACGACACCTTCCGCGACGACATCCTTGCGCTGGTCGATCGCAAAGTGCGCGAAGGCCGCACGGAATCCGTCGAGCCGATGGAAGCCGAACACGCCGCACCGCGTACCGGCAACGTGATCGACCTGACCGACCTGCTTCGCCAGAGCCTTGCCAAGCGCGGCAAGGGCAAAGGTGCGTCAAATGACGAGGCGGAAGACGAACCCGCCCCGCGCAAGCGTGCGCCACGCAAGGCCACTGCCAAAACAGCGCGCAAGCCGGCCGTGCGCAAGCGCGCATAACACGACGGAGCCGACGCCATGCCACGCCATCTCGCCGACTACCACCGCAAGCGCGATTTCACGAAGACGCAGGAACCCGCGGGCGCACGCCGCAAAGCCGACGAGCGACATGACGATGGCGCCCTGCACTTCGTGATCCAGAAGCACGACGCCACGCGGCTGCACTACGACTTCCGGCTTGAACTCGACGGCACGCTCAAGAGTTGGGCCGTCCCGAAAGGCCCCAGCCTCGACCCCGCCGACAAGCGCCTCGCCGTGCATGTTGAAGACCATCCGCTGGACTACGCGGATTTCGAAGGCCACATCCCCGAAGGCCAATACGGCGGTGGTGACGTGATCGTGTGGGATCGTGGGACATGGCGCCCGCATGGCGATCCGCGCAAGGCGTACCGCGACGGCAAGCTCAAATTCGATCTCGACGGCGAGAAGCTCCACGGTGCGTGGGCGCTCGTGCGCACGCACTTGCACGGCACGGGCAGACATCCGAAAGAACAGTGGTTGCTGATCAAGGAACGGGACGACCAGGTGCGCGCATCCAGCGACTACGACGTGACACAGGCCCTGCCCGCCAGCGTGATCACCGGAGAGAACGTTGGCGCAAAACCCAAGACCAAAGGAAAGGCCAAGGCCGATGACGGCAGGACCGAGCGTGCCGAACCGGCACAAGTGCAGCCGCCCTCCGGGGCCGTGCCCGGCACGCTGCCCAGAACGCTGGAGCCGCAACTCGCCACACTGGTCGATGGGCCGCCCGCGCAGGGGGAGTGGGACTACGAAGTGAAGTTCGATGGCTACCGCATCCTTGCGCGCATCGACGGCAACACCGTGCGCCTGTTCAGCCGCAACGGCCGGGACTGGACAGCCAAGCTACCGCGCCAGGCGCGCACGCTGCATGCGCTGGGCCTGCGTGAGGCGTGGCTCGACGGCGAAGTCGTGGTGATGGGCGAACGCGGCGTGCCCGACTTCCAGGCGCTGCAGAACGCCTTCGAAACCGCGCATGCCGAACGCATTGCCTACTACCTGTTCGACATCCCGTTCTGCAACGGTATGGACTTGCGGGGCGTACCGTTACGCGAACGGCGGGCGCTGCTGCAACGCATTCTTGATGCGGCCCCGGGCGACCTGGACCGCGATGCGGTGCTGTTCTCAGGCACATTCAACGCGGCACCCGAAGACTTGCTGTCGTCGGCGTGCAGCATGTCGCTCGAAGGTGTGATCGGCAAGCGCGCCGATGCGCCGTACCGGGCCGGCCGCGGCCCCGCATGGATCAAGCTCAAATGCGGGCAACGGCAGGAATTCGTGATCGGCGGCTACAGCGCCCCGAAGGGCAGCCGCAGCGGCTTTGGCGCCCTGCTGCTCGGTGTGTATGACGACGCGGGCAGGCTGCGCTATGCAGGCCGCGTCGGCACCGGCTTCAACGAGACGAGTCTGCACGCTTTGCATCACGAGCTGACCGGTCTGACCCTCGACACGCCGCCCTTCGCCGACCCGCCCACCGGCAGCGATGCGCGCGACGTCCGATGGGTCAAGCCCGAGCGCGTGGCGGAAATCGCCTTTGCCGAATGGACGCGCGAAGGCATCGTGCGGCAGGCGGTGTTTCAAGGTTTGCGCGACGACAAACCCGCCCGCAACATCGTGCGTGAAGAAGCCAAACCGCCCAGTGCCGCCGCCCGCAAGGAGACCCGTGCCGTGAATGCCCCTGAACGCAAGGTGCGCCCCGGTGCCGAACGCATCGCGGGTGTGGATGTCACGCATCCGGACCGCGTCATCGAAAAAGCCAGCGGCACCACCAAGGCTGACCTGGCGCGCTATTACGCAGGCGTGGCCGAATGGATGCTGCCGCATCTGCGTAACCGGCCGACGTCGCTCGTACGAGCGCCCGATGGCATCGACGGCGAGCGCTTCTTCCAGAAGCATTCCGCCGCACTCAAGCTGCAGGGCATCACGCAGTTGGACCCTTCGCTTGACCCGGGGCATCCGTCGCTGCTGGCGATCAACTCGGCTGAAGCCCTGGTCGGTGCGGTGCAGATGGGCACGGTGGAATTCCACACGTGGAATGCACTGGCCGACCGCATCGAACAGCCCGACCGCATCGTCTTCGATATCGATCCCGACCCGGCACTGCCCTTCGCGCGCGTGATCGAGGCCACGCAGCTCACGCTTGCGCTGCTCGATGAACTCGGCCTGAAGGCGTTCCTGAAAACCAGCGGCGGGCATGGCATGCACGTGGTGGTGCCGCTCGCGCGCCGTGAGGCGGCCGGCTGGGACACGCTCAAAGCCTTCGCGCAAGCCGTGGTGCAGCACATGGCGGCGACTTTTCCTGACCGCTTTGTCGCCAAGATGGGCCCGCAGAACCGGGTGGGGAAGATCTTCATCGACTATCTGCGCAACAACCGCGGCGCGAGCACGGTGGCCGCGTATTCGGTGCGCGCGCGGACGGGGCTGCCGGTGTCGGTGCCGATCCGCCATGAAGAGCTGGAGGAACTGCAGGCGTCTGCACAATGGACGCTGCGCACGCTGCCGGAGCGGCTGGCCAAGCTCAAGGGCGACCCGTGGGCGGACTACGCCGGCACGCGCCAATCGGTCACGGCCGACATGCGCAAGCGCATCGGCGCCAATGACTGAACCATCACACGCTGGCAATTCTTAAAGAATTGGGCGGTGAACGCCCTATTGCTTGTCGGCCGAAGTGCGGGGCCACTGCGTTAACATGCCTGCGTCTGCACTTGGCGCACTTGTCTGCGCTCCACTCTGCCCCCGCCGATGGCCCGAATTCGTCCGACCCGTTTGCTGAATCTGTCGCGCAGTGCGCTCGCCTGCGCCGCGCTTTTGACCATTGCGGCCTCGCCGCTGGCCCACGCCAAGAAGGCCAAGGCCCACGCCGCACCGCACGCCACCGCCGCGCAAGCTCGCCAGGCCGCGCACAACCCCGCCGGATTGCCTGCCAACGTGGCGCTGGCCTTTGCGCGCGCGCATATCCCGCTGGATGCGGTGAGCGTGTTCGTGATCCGCACCGGCACCGCCACGCCCATCCTGCAATGGAATGCCGACACCGGAATGAACCCGGCGTCGACCATGAAGCTGCTGACAACCTTCGCAGGGCTGGACCTGCTGGGCCCGGACTTTCGCTGGAAGACCACGGCCTATGCCGACAAACAGCCCGTCAACGGCACGCTCGACGGCAACCTGTACCTGCGCGGCCAGGGCGATCCGAAGCTGATTCCCGAAGAACTCGTCAAGCTGGTGACCGACGTGCGCCGCGCCGGCGTGGATGAACTGGCCGGCAATATCGTGCTCGATCGCACCTACTTCGAGGGCGGCCTGTCGGAAGCACCGCCGCTGGACGGCGACAGCGCGCGTGCCTACAACGTCGCGCCCGACGCCCTGCTGTATTCATTCAAGACGCTCACGTTCACGCTGTCGCCAGATTCCGGTAACGGCGCGGTCAACATTGATGTATCGCCGCCGCTGGCCCAATTGCAGATCGACAACCAGTTGCGCACCACGCGCGGCGGCTGCGGCGACTGGAAGACAACCTCCGGCGCCAACATCTCCACGCAAACCGACGGTCATGTGCTTGCCAGCTTCGACGGCCGCTATGCCGCCGCGTGCGGCGAACGCGTTTTCAATATCGCCGCGCTCACGCATGCCGACTTCATCTGGGGCGGCTTCCTGGCGCTGTGGCAGCAAGCCGGCGGCACGACCCGCTTTACGCCGGGCCTGCGCGAGGGCAAGGTGCCACGCCAGGCCATTCTGCTGGCCACGCACTACGGCCCGCCACTGTCGGAGGTTGTGCACGACATCGACAAGTATTCGAACAACGTGATGGCGCGCCAGCTCTTCCTGACGATCGGCGCGGAAATCGGCCGCAAGCCAGCATCGGTGCGGCAATCGACCGAGGTCATCAACCGCTGGCTGGCCAAACAGAACCTGACGATGCCGGAGCTGGTGCTGGAGAACGGCTCGGGCCTGTCGCGCATCGAGCGCATCAGCGCACGCAACATGGGGCGCTTGCTGCAGCAGGCCGATGCCAACCCGAACGGCGGCGTGCTGCGCGATGCGCTGCCCGTCGTCGGCGTGGACGGCACCATGCGCAACCGCCTGACACGGGCTGGGGTGGCGGGCAATGCAGAGATCAAGACCGGCACGCTCAACGACGTGCGCGCCATCGCGGGCTACGTGGAAGGTGAAAACGGCGAGCGCTTCGTGGTGGTCAGCATGATCAACCACCCGAACGCCAGCGGCGGCCAGGCTGCACACGACGCACTGCTGCAATGGATTTACCAGGGCGCGCCGCGATGAGTTCACGCAAGGCATTACTGGGCATCACCGGCACGTCGGGCAGCGGCAAGACCACGCTCGTCGAGCAGCTCATCGCCCGTTTCGTGCGCGACGGGCGGCGCGTGGCGGCCATCAAGCACACGCATCACGGCTTCGATCTCGATTCGCCGGGCAAGGATTCGTACCGTATGCGCGAAGCCGGCAGCGCCGAAGTCGTGCTCGTGGGCGGTGAACGCCTCGTGCTGATGCGCGAATACACCAACGCCGTGGAACCCGAACTTGATGACGTGCTGGCGCTGCTCTCGCCCGCCACCGACCTCGTCATCGTAGAAGGCTATAAGCGCAGCACCTTCCCGAAAATCGAAGTGTTCCGCCCGTCGCTGGGGCGACCGCCGCTTTGGCCAGAAATTGGCGGCGTGGTGGCGGTGGCCACCGATTCGCCTGACGCCGTGCAGCCGCCTGAAGGCGTGGCCGTGCTCGATTTGAACGACGTCGATGCGGTGTACCGGTTTGCCGTACGGCAACTGGCCAACGCATCCATATGAAGCACTCTTAACATCCGGGCGAAGCAGCTTGGCTATGATGGGGCCGTCCAGTTTTTTGCCAGCCCCTTCCCAACAACATGCTTTCCCGTCTATCGGCCGCGCTGCTTGGCGCGGCATTTTTTTGCTCGGCCCTGCCAGTCGCTGCGCGTGATTGGGTCGCCCCGAATGCCACTCTCGGGCGCGGCGCACAGGTCCACCAATTCGTGCTCATCGATTCTGCGACCGGGCGCCCGATGCCCAACGCGCGCTACCGCCTGTTCCTGCCCGGCCACACCATCGCCGGCAAGCCGCCGCAGGCGGGTGAAACCGACAGCGTGATCTTCGGCACCACCGACGGCGCCGGACGTACGGCCAAGGTCCGGTTGCCAAAACATTACGCGGCGGCACGCTGGGTGCTCAATCCCGTCGTCGGCAATGGCGACCTCGGCGAATCGTTCCGCCTGGTCGATTCGCTCGGTGGCGCACCCATCGAGGGGCATCCGTATCTGATCGATGTGGTGGACGAATACCTGGTCTGCGGCCACTCCAGCGCCGGTGGTTATACCGCCTACGTGCAATCGCGTGAGTCGCGCACCGTGCACCTTGAAAACACTGTGACCTTCACGCCGGCCGACGATGCCTGGTGCGCCGGCGAAGGCCGTGCGATCGCCGATAGCAGCAACTCGCAGGGCGCACCCGCTCTCTATTCGCAGTATCTCGGCACGCTCACCGCCAACGCGGCGACACTCAGCGAAGACTTGCAGAGCCGCATCGCGCGCAAGCTGATGTCGCTCGCGATTGCCGAACGTGATGACGCCCGCATCGACCTGGCCCTCGACCTGCAGCCGGTGCCGGAAGACCGCCTCAACAGCTACGGCTACGAACTTGTTGACGCGGGCCTGCGCGTGGAGCGCGGCCTGTCGATGATCGAAGCCTATCTGGCCAAGCACCCGAACGACCCATTCGCGCTCGACAGCAAGGGCTGGGCGCTATACCGGCTCGGCCGCAACGACGAAGCGCTTACATGGTTCGACCGCTCTATCGCCGTCTTCGCGCAACCCGGCAGCGACTATGAAGCGAGCGATGACGCAGTACGCGAAGCACGCGCGGAAGGCCTCGCGCACAAGGGCGAAGTGCTTTGGAAGCTGGGCCGCGCGGACGAAGCGCACGATTGCTTCAGGCAGGGCCTCGCCATGTCGCCGCAGAACGATGTGCTCAAGACCACGCTGGCCCGCCTGGCCGTAACATTGCCGACCGCCGACGCCAAGTAGGAAAAACATCGCTACAAACAAAAACGCCCGCTTCACGCGGGCGTTTTGCTCAGTGGTGCTCGATCAGTGCGTCACACCGTCAGCCAGCAGGCGTTGCAGCACGTTGCTCGATATCAGGCGATGACCGCCCGTGGTGGGGTGCACGCCGTCGGCGAACAAGTAGGACGTATCGGCGCCCGTGGCCACAAGCGTGTTGGCCGAGCAGAACAGCGAGCTGCCGCCCGCGCCCGGCACGAGTGTGTTGATCTTGGTCGCATCGCACGCCGGCACGCTGGTGTTGCTGAACCCGAACGTCGCGCCGTTCTGGATGACGGCCGTCAGCTGCGCGTTGAAGTCGATCACGCGAGCGCTGGTGCCGGCCAGACCGGTTTGCAGCGTGGTGTTGAACGCGCCCACCAGTGCATGAAGCAGTGCCTGGCCTGTCGCGCCGCCCGCCACGCCTTGCGGCGTCAGGCTGCTGTCAGGCAGGTTGAACACGTAGAGCTGCGTCGCGTTCTTGCTGATCATGTCCTTGATGTAACCGACCAGATCGGTCGCCGCCTGCTGCACTTGTGCGGTAGCGATGGCAGGCGTCACACCCGAGTTGGGTGTCGCGACGGCGGCAGCCCAGTAGAAGATGTCGTTGTTGCCGCCGAACACGAACACCACGTCGTTGTTGCCGTTGAACGTGTTGTTGCTGGCCGCGTAGAAGTTGGCGAGTTGCTGTTTGACCGGATAGGTGAGCGCCCCGGCGCCACCGTTGTGACCAATGCCATTCGGGTCGGTCACGCGCGAGCCGCCTTGCGCGTAGTCGAAGCAACCAGGTTTCGGGCAGGTCTGCACCGAGGTGGCGTAACCCATCACTGCCGGCGTGAGCGTCACACCGAGTTGTGCGGCCACGGTTTCCGCCCAGATCGGACCGGGGTTGGTGGTGAACTTGCCGCCGCCCACGGCAGCCGCTGCCGGCGTGTAGGTGCCGGCATCGCTCAGGCTGTCGCCGAATACCACCATGCGCTGCACCTTGGCGACGTTGGGGTTGCCGCTCTGATCGCTTTCACCGCCGCAAGCCGCCAGGCTCAAGGCCAGGGCCGCCGATGCGACGACGCCCATCCATTGACGCAACTTCATGATGTCTGTCTCCCGTGTGGAATTTTTTTGGTCTGTGGTGCCGCGGTGCGTAACCTCGCCGTGCGCGTTTGAAGCACGCGGAACGACACAACGCCCAAGTGTAGCGAGGTTGCCGGGCGCACGGCGAACGCGCACCCCGTAAGAATTAGAGGTCCGTCTCGAACGCGGCGGCGGCGCGACGCAGGCGGTCGTTGACGGCCGCCCAGGCGGGCGTGTCAGCTAGGGTTTCCACCCAAATGGCGTCGTAGCCGCCGCGGTCGAGTTCGCGCAATAGCGCGTAGAGCGCGTTGGCATAGGCGGCAGGTGTGGCGGGGGCGACGCGCTGATCGCAGCCGTCACGCAGTGCCACGGGGGCACCGAGCCACACGATGCGCTTGTCCGCGGGCAGCGCAGCCAAGCGCGCGGGCACATCGGCAGCCGATAGCAGATGCAATGGCGTACGCGGCGCGTAGTGCGCCTTCAACGTGCCGGAAGCACGCGGCGCAGCGGCATCGGGAAGCGCCGGCACTTCGCCGGTCACGCGCTCGATGTCTTCGGGCGTGATGGCGCCCGGGCGCAGCAGCACGGGGCCAATGCCTTGATCCAGCCGCGAAAGATCGATGATGGTCGATTCGATGCCCACATCCACGCCGTCGCCTTCGAGCACGAACACGGCATCGCCGAATTCGTCTCGCACGTGCTGCGCGGTGGTCGGGCTGACCTGGCCGAACTTGTTGGCCGACGGCGCTGCAATGCCGCCGCGCCCGCGCTTGAAGCGCGAGAGCAACGCCTGCGCCACCGGGTGCGATGGGCAACGAAGCCCGATGCTGTCCTGCCCGCCCGCCACGGCCGCGGGAATGTGCGGCGCACGTTTCAGGATCAGCGTGAGCGGCCCCGGCCAGAAGGCTTCGATGAGTTGGAGCGCGATGCCGGGCACATCGTCGGCCCAATAGGAAATATCGGCGCCGTCGACCACGTGCACGATCACGGGGTGATCGGACGGACGGCCCTTGGCCGCATAGATCTTGGCGATGGCCTGCGGGCTTTCGGCATCGGCGCCGAGTCCGTACACGGTCTCGGTCGGGAAGGCGACCAGCTCGCCCGCCTCCAGCCTGCGCGCAGCCTCATCAAGGCGTTCGGCGGAAGGCATGGTGTAGGGCGTTTTGGTCCGATGCGGCATGGGCGACTCGTCTTTAGGCGGGCTGCAGGCCGAGCACGTGCGCGGCATGGCGGAATGCTTCGTCCACCACTTCCGGCGAGGTGCCGACGCAATTCACGTGACCCATCTTGCGGCCCGGGCGCGCATCCGCCTTGCCGTACAGGTGGACCTTCGCACCGCTGTGGCGCATCACTTCGTGCCACGCAGGCGTGCGCTCGAGACCGTATTCGAACCACACGTCGCCCAGCACATTCAGCATGCGCCCCGGCGAGTGCTGCCGCGTGCTGCCCAGCGGCAGGCGTGCCATGGCACGCACCTGCTGCTCGAACTGGCTGGTCTCGCACACGTCCATGGTGATGTGGCCGGAGTTATGCGGACGCGGCGCCATTTCGTTGGCGACCAGAGAGCCATCCTGCAGCACGAAGAACTCGATGCACAGCACGCCGACGTAGCCCATTTCTTCGGCGATCATCGCCGCGGCGGCACGTGTGCGCGTGGCAATGTCATCCGACACGCTGCGCGAGGGCATGGTCGTTGAAAACAGGATGCCGTCACGGTGCTCGTTCTCGGCAAGCGGCCAAGTGGCGGTCGTGCCATCGGCGCCGCGCGCGGCCAGCACCGACACCTCGTACGCCAGCGGCAGCATCTTCTCCAGCACGCACGGCACGTGCTGCATGGCCGCCCAGGCCGCGCGCAGCTCTTCAACCGTTGCGACACGCGCCTGGCCCTTGCCGTCGTAGCCCATGCGGGCGATCTTCAGGATGCCGGGCAGCAGGTCGGCGGGCAGTTGTTCGATATCGGCTTCGTGTTCAATCACCCAGCTCGGTGCGGGGTGGATGCCTGTGCGTGCGGCGCACAGCGCGAAGAACTTTTTCTCGGCGATGCGGTTCTGCGCGATCGATACGCAGTTGGCACGCGGCGCAACGAACGCACCGAGTTGCTCCAGGCGATCGAGCGCCATGGCCGGCACGTTTTCGAATTCAGTGGTGACGGCCGGGCACAGCGCAGCCATCTCTGCCAATGCGGCTTCATCGGTATAGCCAGCGCACAGATGGCGCTCTGCGATGGTGCCGGCAGGGCTGTTCGGATCCGGGTCGAGCACGCAGACCTTGTAACCCATCGCCTGTGCGGCGTGCGTAAACATGCGGCCGAGCTGGCCACCGCCGAGCATGCCAAGCCAGGCATCGGGCAGGATCGCGTTGGGAACGTTCAGCGCGCGGGATTCCGCGGTGTGGGCTTGCGCCAGGCGCGGGTTCAGGTCGTCGGCCATGAATCAGGTCGTAGGTTACTTAAGCGCCGTGCACAGGGAGCGTCATGCCGCGCGCGACTTCGGTCTGCTGCGCGCGGAAGGCTTCGAGCTTGTCGGCAAGGGCCGAGTCGGTGGTGGCGATCGTCGCGATGGCAGCCAGCGCTGCGTTGGCCGCACCGGCCTCGCCAATAGCAAACGTCGACACCGGAATGCCCTTGGGCATCTGCACGATGGAGAGCAGCGAATCTTCGCCGCGCAGGTACTTGGACGGCACCGGCACGCCGAACACCGGCACGATCGTCTTAGCGGCGATCATGCCCGGCAAGTGGGCTGCTCCGCCCGCGCCGGCGATGATGGCGCGCAAACCACGGCTGCGTGCGGCTTCGGCGTAACGGAACATGTCGTCCGGCATACGGTGCGCAGAAACAACCTGCGCCTCGAACGGAATGCCGAACTGCGTGAGCATGTCGACGGCGTGGCGCATCACTTCCCAGTCGGAGCTGGAGCCCATCACCACGCCAACGAGCGGAGCGGATTGCTGTGCGGTCATCGTCATCGCTCCTTGTTCAGCGCAGCGATTCGCCGGTCAGGCGGGTCAGTGCTTCGCGGTACTTGTCGGCGGTCTTTTCGATCACGTCGGCGGGCAGTTGCGGCGCCGGCGCAGTCTTCGGCCACGGTTTGCCGTCGATGCGCACCGCTTCGAGCCAATCGCGCACGAACTGCTTGTCGAACGACGGCGGGTTCGTGCCGACCTGGTACGAATCGGCCGGCCAGAAGCGCGACGAATCTGCGGTGAGCGCCTCGTCCATCAGCGTGAGCGTGCCGTTCTCATCCAGACCGAATTCGAACTTGGTGTCGGCGATGATGATGCCGCGCGTGGCAGCAAAGTCGGAGGCTTCCTTGTACAGGCGGATGCTCACGTCGCGGATCTGCGCGGCGAGGTCGGGGCCGATGCGGCGCTCGACTTCATCGAAGGAAATGTTCTCGTCGTGCTCACCCATCTCGGCCTTGGCGGCGGGGGTGAAGATCGGCTCGGGCAGCTTCTGCGCGTTCTGCAGGCCGGGGGCCAGATGCACGCCGCAGACGGCGCCGGTGGCTTGGTAATCCTTCCAGCCGCTGCCGGCCAGGTAGCCGCGCACCACGGCTTCCACCAGGATCGGCTTCAGGCGTTTGACCACGATGGCGCGGCCGCGCACCTGGTCGACTTCATTCGGAGCCACCACGGTTTCCGGGGCGATGCCCGTCTCGTGCGTCGGCACGATGTGGCGCAGCTTGTTGAACCAGAAATCCGACATCTGCGCGAGCACACGGCCCTTGTCCGGAATCGGCTGGCCGAGAATCACGTCAAACGCCGAGAGGCGGTCGGTGGTGACCATCAGCAGCTTGTCGTCGCCGACAGCGTAGTTCTCGCGCACCTTGCCACGGCCGAGCAACGGCAGGCTGGTGATCGACGATTCGTAAAGGGCGGAGGATGCGGGGGTGGCGGACACGGCGGAACCCGAGAGGAGATAAGAAAACGTGGAAGGCCAGCATTATACGTGGCCCATGCAATGCAAAACGGCTGGCGCAGTGCCAGCCGTTTGCCAGATGTGACGCGAAATGCTTATTGCACCACTTGCGCCAGATCGCCGCTTTGGTACTTCTGCGCCATCACAGACAGGCCGATCGGCTTGATCTTGCCAGCCTGACCTTCGCAGCCGAACTCGATATAGCGCGCCTTGCAGACTTGCTTGGCGGCTTCGCGAGCGGGCTTGAGCCATTCGCGGGCATCGAACTTGTCCGGGTTTTCGGCCAGGAACTTACGCACCGCGCCCGTCATTGCCAGACGGATGTCGGTGTCGATGTTGATCTTGCGCACGCCGTACTTGATGGCTTCCTGGATTTCCTCGACGGGCACGCCGTAGGTTTCCTTCATCTTGCCGCCGTACTGGTTGATGATAGCCAGCAGTTCTTGCGGCACGCTCGACGAGCCGTGCATCACCAGGTGGGTGTTCGGGATGCGCGCGTGGATTTCCTTCACGCGGCTGATCGCCAGGATGTCGCCGGTAGGCTTGCGCGTGAACTTGTAGGCGCCGTGGCTGGTGCCAATGGCAATGGCCAGGGCGTCCAGTTGGGTCGCCTTGACGAACTGGGCAGCCTCTTCCGGGTCGGTCAGCAGGGACGAGTGGTCGAGCTTGCCTTCCGCGCCGTGGCCATCTTCCTCGCCGGCCATACCGGTCTCCAGCGAGCCCAGGCAGCCGAGTTCGCCTTCAACGGTCACACCAACCTTGTGGGCCATCTCGACCACGCGGCGCGTCACGTCGACGTTGTAGTCGAAATCAGCCGGGGTCTTGCCGTCTTCGCGCAGCGAGCCGTCCATCATGACCGAGCCGAAGCCCAGGTCGATGGCGCCCTGGCAGATTGCCGGGCTTTGGCCGTGATCCTGGTGCATGACCAGCGGAATCTCCGGATAAGCCTCGACGGCGGCCTGGATCAGGTGCTTGATGAACGATTCGCCGGCGTATTTGCGGGCGCCTGCGCTGGCCTGCAGGATGACCGGTGCGCCGGCTTCCTTGGCAGCTTCCATCACAGCCTGGACTTGCTCCAGATTGTTCACGTTGAATGCCGGCAGGCCGTAGCCGTTTTCAGCGGCGTGGTCCAGCAGTTGGCGCATCGAGACGAGTGGCATGGTTTTCTCCTATGGATCGATCTGTATTCGGTCTCAGGAACCCGTGGGCGTCTGGTAGACGTAGCAAACGGCGTTCCGTCGTGGGCGTCAGTGCATGCCGACGCGAACAATCTTGAGCGTGTTGGTGCCGCCGGCCTGACCCATCGGCTCGCCGACGGTCAGGACGATGAAGTCGCCACGCTGCACGACGCCACGCGCGACCAGCAGTTCTTCGGCCTGGTGCAGGGCTTCGTCACGGTCGGCGCTGTTGGCCAGCGGCAGCGACTGCACGTTGCGGTACAGGGCCATCTTGCGCTGCGAGGCCACGTTGGGCGTCATCGCATAAATGGGGATGTTGATGCCGTGGCGGCTCATCCACAGCGCCGTGGCGCCGGAATCGGTAAGCGCGGCAATCGCCTTGACCTGCAGATGGTGCGCCGTGAACAGCGCCCCCATGGCAATCGACTGGTCAATGCGGCTGAAAGTCTGGTCGAGGAAGTCAGTGTCCAGGTGCACGGATTGCGACTTCTCGGCTTCCAAACAGATGGCAGCCATGGCCTCGATGGTCTCGACCGGGTAGCGCCCGGCAGCGGTTTCCGCCGACAGCATCACCGCATCGGTGCCGTCGAGCACGGCGTTTGCGACGTCCGACACCTCGGCGCGCGTCGGCACCGGGTTGACGATCATCGATTCCATCATCTGCGTGGCGGTGATGGCCAGCTTGTTGTTTTCGCGGGCCAGCTTGATCATGCGCTTCTGCAGCGCTGGCACAGCCGCGTTGCCCACTTCCACCGCCAGGTCGCCACGCGCGACCATGATGCCGTCGGAAGCGGCCAGGATCTCTTCGAGCACGCCGGGGCGGATGGCCTCAGCACGCTCGATCTTGGCGATCATGCGCGTCTTGTGGTTGTGCGGCGCGCCTGCCACGGCGGCCAGCTGGCGCGCCATTTCCATGTCGGTCGCGTTCTTGGGGAAGCTGACCGCAACGTAATCGGCGCCCAGCGCCATCGCGGTCTTGATGTCTTCCATGTCCTTGGCGGTCAGCGCCGGCGCCGACAGCCCGCCGCCCTGGCGGTTGATGCCCTTGTTGTTGGACAGATCTCCGCCGATCTTGACGATGGTCTCAATCTCTTCACCCACCACGCGCTCGACCTGCAGCACGATCAGCCCGTCGTTGAGCAGCAGCAGATCGCCCGGGCCAACGTCGCGCGGCAGTTCCTTGTAGTCGAGACCGACGCGCTCCTGGTTGCCCAGTTCGCAGCGGGCGTCGAGCGTAAAGCGATCACCCGGTTCGAGCGTGATCTTGCCGCTCTCGAACTTGCCGACGCGGATCTTCGGACCCTGCAGGTCGGCCATGATGGCCACCTCGCGGCCCACCGAACGCGCCACTTCGCGCACAAGCTGCGCACGATCGATGTGATCTTGCGCCGCGCCGTGCGAGAAGTTCAGCCGCACCACGTCCACCCCCGCGGCGATCATGCGGGTCAGGACTTCCTGCGTGCTGGACGCGGGGCCGAGCGTTGCGACGATCTTGGTAGCACGGGTCATGGGCGGCGGTGTCTCGTTGTTGTGGTGGGGATGTTCGCGGCGCTTGCGCTCAAGCCACAGCGGTCTGGCTCTGCGCGCGTTGCTCCAGGATTTCGACGGCCGGCAGCGTCTTGCCTTCCAGGAATTCGAGGAACGCACCGCCGCCGGTGGAGATATAGCCCACCTTGTCGGCGATGTTGTACTTGGCGATGGCAGCCAGCGTGTCGCCGCCGCCCGCAATCGAGAAACCCGACGAGGCAGCAATCGCCTCGGCCAGCACCTTGGTGCCATTGCCGAACTGGTCGAACTCGAACACGCCGACCGGGCCGTTCCAGACGATGGTGCCGGCTGTCTTCAGTTGCTCGGCCAGTTGGGCAGCCGTCTTGGGGCCGATATCGAGGATCATGTCGTCGTCCGCCACATCCGCCACATCCTTGACGGTCGCGGCCGCGGTAGCGCTGAATTCCTTGGCGCACACCACGTCGACCGGGATGGGCACCGATGCGCCACGTGCTGCCAGCATCTCAATGATGGCCTTTGCATCGCCCACCAAGTCGGCTTCCGCCAGCGATTTGCCGATCTTCAGGCCGGCAGCCAGCATGAACGTGTTGGCAATGCCGCCCCCCACGATCAGGTTGTCCACCTTGTCAGCCAGCGACTTCAGGATAGTCAGCTTGGTCGAAACCTTCGAGCCGGCCACGATGGCGACCAGCGGGCGTGCCGGCTGACCCAGCGCCTTGCCCAGCGCATCCAGTTCGGCGGCCAGCAGCGGACCGGCGCAGGCGACGGGCGCAAACTTGGCGATACCGTGGGTGGTGGCTTCCGCGCGGTGGGCAGTGCCGAAGGCGTCGTTGACGTAGACATCGCACAGCTTGGCCATCTTCTGGGCCAGTTCGTCGCTGTTCTTCTTCTCGCCCTTGTTCACACGGCAGTTTTCCAGCAGCACGACCTGGCCGGGCGCGACATCCACGCCGTCGACCCAGTTCTGGACGAGTTTCACGTCACGGCCTAGCAGCTCGGACAGGCGCTTGGCAACCGGCGCGAGCGAATCTTCGGGCTTGAATTCGCCCTCGGTCGGGCGGCCCAGATGCGAAGTGACCATGACGGCCGCACCCGCGTCCAGCGCGGCTTTGACGGCCGGCACGGATGCGCGGATGCGCGTGTCTTCGGTGATGTTGCCGGCATCGTCTTGCGGCACGTTGAGGTCGGCGCGGATGAACACGCGCTTACCGGCAAGCTTTCCTTCGGAGATGAGATCGGACAGACGCAGGACGTGGGGCATGGCAGCTACGGAAGAAATCGCGGAAAACGACAATTTTACCCGATGCGCCTGGTCAAAACGTGCGTTTCTCGGCCGAACCTTCCCGGCTCGACCGTCTTGCCGAGGCCGATTGGCGGGGACTATGCCGGCACCGGCGTGCGACGGCGCAGCCGCATCCAGCCTTCGGCCGAATACACGGCAAGACCTGCCCAGATGAGCACATAGCCCGCCACCTTGGGGCCCGCAAACGGCTCGTTGTAGAGCCAAACGCCCAGCAGCAACTGCAGCGTCGGGCTCACGTATTGCAGCAAACCCAACAGCGACAGCGGAATACGCCGCGCGCCGGCGCCAAACAGCAGCAGAGGCAGCGCCGTCAGCGGGCCGGCCAGTGCCAGCAGCAACTGCGTGCCCGGCGATGCGGCCAGGAAGGCATTCTGATGCTGCGAAGCCAGCCAGCCGAGATAGGCCAGCGCCAGCGGAAACAGCAGTAGCGTCTCCAGCGTCAGCCCTTCCAGCGCGCCCAGCGGCGAAGTCTTGCGCAGCAAGCCGTAGAACCCAAACGAAAATGCCAGCGCCAGAGCAATCCAAGGCAGCGTGCCGGCCTGCCAGGTCAGCCACGCCACGCCTGCCGCCGCCAGGGCTACCGACACCCACTGCACTGGCCGCAGCCGCTCGCCGAGCACCAGCAGCGCCAGCATTACCACCACCAGCGGATTGATGAAGTAGCCCAAGCTGGCGTCGATCACGTGGTCGTGGTTGACGGCCCAGATGTAGGTCAGCCAGTTGGCGGCCAACAGGCTGGTGCTGGCCGCGTAGCGCGCCACGACACGCGGCTGCGTGCGCAGCGCCCAAAGCCACGCCCAGTGCCGTTTCACGAGCAGAATCACCACCATCACCGCCAACGACCAGATCACGCGGTGCGAAAGAATCTCCACCGGCGACACCGCCTTGAGCAGCTTGAAGTACAGCGGAAACAGGCCCCACATCGTGTAGGCCAGAAACGCGAAGATCGCGCCGTTGCGATTGGAGCCCGGCATGTTCATCCCCAGAGACGCAGCACGGTAAAGACGCCCATGCCGACGAAGATCATGCCGAGCATGCGCCGCGTTGCCACATAGAAAGCGGTGGCTGCAACGCCGGCCATCAGGCGCGGGTTGGTCCAGCTCGCGTCGAAGTGCCCCTGATTCCAGAGCAGGTCGGGCAAGACGATGGCGACGAGCGCGGCAGCGGGCGCAAAGCGCAGCGCGTGCTGCACGCGGGTGGGCAGGGTCATGCGGTTGCCCACGATCAGGAACAGCGAACGCGTGACGATCGTCACCACGGTCATCCCGGCAATCACCAGCCAGATTTCGAGTGCGCTCATGCGTCGTCCTCTTCGGCTGCAACACGCGCGGCGCGGCGGCGTTGCCACTGCAGGCGCGCGGCGGCTTCGTCCGCAGCCAGGCCGGCAGCCATCGCGCCGGTCACTGCAATCACCAGACTCAATCGATACGGCAGCCTGAAGGCAACCAGAGCCAGCACCGCCGCCACAGCCACCGCCATGAGGGTGGCACGGCTACGAATGGTCGACACCATGACAGGAATCAGCGCGAGCGTCCCGGCCAACGCCAGGCCCCACGCGTCAGGAAACAGGCTCGCCGCGACGATGCCCACGATGGACGACACCTGCCAGCCAACGAAGCTCAGCAGGACCATGCCCCAGTAATAGCCCTCCTTGCCCGCCTGCGGCGCGGCCGAGGGGTACTGCTGGGTGAACAGCACGAACGGCAGATCGCCGTTGAACACGCCCAGGACCACGCGCCGCATGAACGGCAGGTGCCCGAAATGCTGCATCAGCCCCGCGCTAAAGATGATGAAGCGCACATTCACGATGAACGCCGTCAGCAACGCCGTCCAGATCGGCAACCCCGCCGCCAGCAGCGGCAGCACCGCCAACTGCGATGACCCGGCATATACGAAGATCGTCATGCCGATGGCCTGCGGGATGGTCAGCACCGATTTGCTCATCGCCACGCCGGTCACCAGCCCCCAGGCGAGCACCGGCGGCATCGACGGCATGTAAGCTCGCACGCCGGCAAAGAAGCCCGCACGTTCGGCCGGATCGATCGCTTCCCAGCGGCGCTGCAACGCAGCCGCCCAGCGAACTAGCGCCATAGCGCCCCCAAAAGTGGCGAATCAGACTCTTTTTGATCAACCGGACGGGGACAACCGGCAGCGCGGGCGCGCAGGAACGTCGGGGGCGACATGGGTGGCTCGTAGGAAACACGTGATTATACTTTTGATGTTAAGCATCCGCTTAACGGCGATGCGCGTGCGCCCCGCCCTACGAAACGATTCGTGCCGGGCGCCACGCACTGCAACAATCTGCGTTGGCGTGCCTGCGCCCACCCCTTACAATTTCGCTTTTGTCGGTTTTTGAACCTGCGGCCCATATCACGGTGTGGCTGACCTGCTCAGACCGCGCCGGCACTCCTCACTCACCATGACCTCGCAAACCGCACCCACGATCGAAATCGGCGCAGACGACCTGCCGCTGCATTGCCCGACCGCCAAAACGCCGGCCTGGAACTACCACCCGCGCGTGTTCCTCGACATCGCTGACACCGGCGAGGCCAAGTGCCCATACTGCGGCACCGTCTACAAGCTGGCCCCCGGCGTTGAACTGAAGGGCCACCATTGAGCCCGATTCACCTGCAGTACACCGGTCGCCGCGCTCGCCAGGCGATTCGATGATGCGCAAGATTCTCGTCGTCGCCCCCAATTGGATCGGTGATGCGCTGATGGCGCAGCCGCTGTTCGCGCAGCTCAAGGCGCGGCACCCGCGCGCGCAGATCCACGCCATCGCCCCAAAATGGGTCGCGCCCGTGCTCGCGCGCATGCCCGAGATCGCGCGCGTGCTGCCGACCGAACTCGCCCACGGCAAGCTGCAGCTCGGCAGCCGCACGATGTTCGCCCAGCAGCTCAAAGGCGAAACCTTTGACGCAGCGTACGTGCTGCCGAACTCGTTCAAGAGCGCGCTGATCCCGTGGCTGGCCGGCATTCCGCTGCGCATCGGCTACAAGGGCGAGTCGCGCCTGGGCGTGCTGAACGTGCGCTATCCGAATCCGCCCAAGAACGCGCGTCCGCCGATGGTGCAGCACTACGCGGCGCTGGCTTTCAAGCCCCACGCCAAGCTGCCCGACACCCTGCCCGACCCCAAGCTCGACATTGATGTGCAGCGGGTGGCCGCCACCTCGGCCAAGTTCGGCATTCCGGGCAACGCGCGGCTGATTGCCTTCTGCCCGGGCGCGGAATACGGCCCCGCCAAGCGTTGGCCTGCCGAACACTTTGCAGAGCTTGCGCAGATGCTGCGCCGCTCGTTCCCGTATGCGCAGATCGTCGCGCTCGGTTCGGGCAAGGACCGCGAGATGGCCAACGCCATCGTCGAGCGCGCGCCGTTCGTGCGCAACCTGTGCGGCGAGACCTCGCTGGACGAAGCCATCGAGCTGCTCGCCCGCGCCGAAGCCGCCATCTGCAACGATTCCGGCCTGATGCACGTGACCGCCGCCCTAGGGCGCCCACAGGTGGCCGTATTCGGCTCCAGCGACCCGCGCCACACGCCGCCGCTGTCGCCCGCTGCGAGTATCATGTGGCTCCATCTGGAGTGCAGCCCGTGCTTTGCGCGCGAATGCCCGCTGGGCCACTTGCGCTGCCTGCGCGACATCGGTCCCGAGATGGTGTTTCATGAATTGCGCCGGCTGCTGCAGCCGCAGTAATACGCTCTCCTTAACGTTCACCGCCATGCCACGATTTGCCCGCCTGTTCGAAGCCGCCGAGGACATCCTCGAAGCCTATCGCGATGCGCTCAAGCGCCGCGATGCCGATGGCGCGCTCAAGCTGTGGCTCGATGAGGACTCGGTGAGCTTCATCCTGCCGGATGGCCAGCGCCTGAACGGCCACGAGCAACTGCGCGGCTGCCTTGATGCGCTGGTCGAGAAGAACCCGGTCTGGATCGAATGCCTCTCGCAGCAGGTGCATTCGTCGCTGGGCGTATCGATCTTCGAAGCCACGGAAGCGCTACGCTTCTCGGCCACCGCCACCGAGGCCGACCTGTACGTGCACACGACGTACGTACTGATGCAGAACCACGAAGGCTGGCGTATCGCCCACGTGCATTCCAGCCAGGCCGCCGAAGAACGCGTGGCCGCCTCCATCGCCAGCGTTACGCACTCTCTGCACTAAGCTGCCGCGCTTGGCGTGGCTGCCGTCTCTCTCGATGACCCACCCGTCTCGCCACGCCACTCCCCTTGAACTGAATCTGGGCGCCCTGCTTGCAGGGTCGTTCGAGCCGCATGCGTTCCGCTCGCCGTGGTGGCTGATCGGCGGCAACGCGCAGACGATCGTGCCCGCGCGCCTGTGGCGCTTTCCGCGCATTACGTATCGGCGCGAACGCTGGGACACGCCCGACCACGACTTCATCGACCTCGACTGGACCACGCATGAAACGGATGCGCACGCGCCGCTCGTCGTCATGTTTCATGGCCTGGAGGGCGATTCGCGCAGCCATTACGCGCGGCTGCTGATGGATGCGCTGCGCGCGCGCCGCTGGCTGGGGGTCATTCCGCACTTTCGCGGTTGCTCGGGCGAGATGAACCTTGCGCCGCGCATGTATCACTGTGGAGACGGCGCTGAGATCGCGTGGATCCTCGAACGCCTTTATCGGACGGTTTGCCAGCCGCAGGGCCGCAAGCTGCTGGTCGTCGGCATCTCGCTGGGCGGCAACGCGCTGCTGCGCTACCTGGGCGAACATGGTACCGATGCGCGCTACGTGAGCGCGGTTGCGACGGTGTCTGCGCCGCTGGACATGCGAGCGGGCGGCGCAGCGTTGTCCAAGGGCTTCAACATGGTCTACACGCGCATGTTCCTGCGCACGCTCAAGGACAAGGCCAACGCCAAGCTCGACCAGCACCCAGGCCTGTACGACCGCGCCGCCATGATGGCCACGCGCACGCTGGGGCAGTTCGACAATCTTGTCACCGCCCCGCTGCACGGTTTTCGCGACGTGCTCGACTACTGGACACGCGCTTCATCCAAACCCGTGCTGCGCGAGGTACGCGTGCCCGCGCTGGTGCTGAACGCTCGCAACGATCCGTTCCTGCCCGGACAGCACCTGCCCGGCCCCGCCGACGTGTCACCCGACATCACGCTGGACCAGCCGCTGCACGGCGGCCATGTCGGTTTCCTGGTGCGCCATGGCAAAACAGGCCGCGTCGACTGGATGCCCGCCCGCGTCCTGCGCTTTTTCGATGACGTTTTGGGCCGCCAAACCAACGCGGAAGACGCCCATGGATGACATCGTCCGCCAGGCCATGGCCAAGTGGCCGAACGTGCCGAATTGCTTTGGCTGGCTGGCGCTGGATCGGCGGGGCCAATGGCGCATGCGCAACGAATATGCGCAGGCCAACAACCTATCCGGTGAGCCGATCCGCCACGCGGCGCTCGTCGATTTCATCGTGCGCAACTATGCGCATGACGATGCGGGGCGCTGGTTCTTCCAGAACGGGCCGCAGCGAGTGTTTGTCGGACTCGATTACACGCCGTGGGTGGTGCGGCTGTCAGCCGACGGCGCGCCGCCAGCGTTCACCACAACCACCGGCGCCGCATTCTCACCCGGCGACTGTTTTGTCGATGAACAAGGCAGCGTGCTGCTCTCGGGCCGCGTGGGCGGCTGCGAAGCAGAAGAGACGATTGCGCTGCTGCACGATCATGACCTGGAGCCGTTCTCATCCTTGGCCCAATGGCACGGAGACGCATGCGGAGCCGCACTGGGTACGTTGACGCTGGGGGATCGGACGTTCGACATTGAGCCAATTGCGAGCACGGAGGTTGCAAAGCGCTATGGCTTCGTGACCCGGCCCGCGGAATAGCGCCCGCTGGCCCACCCGCCCTACTTCGGCAACGCCTTGTCTTCCGCCTTCTCTTCCCGGTATTGACGTTCCATCTGGTGCAGGCGCGCATCCACTTCGGATAGCGTGTAGAAATCCGCATCTCCCGCATCGCGGGCGAGCTTCAGTTGCTCCACTGCCGATCCCCACGCCCCATCCCGCGCGTATTTCTCCGCCAGCGCACGATGCTGCTCAACGCGCTTGCCCTTGTCGGCATAGGCACGGGCGAGCATGTCCCACCAGATCGGCTGGGTGGTGTCTTCGCGGGTCTTGTCTTTCAGATACGGAATCGCGTCATCGGCCCGGCCGGCCGTCAGCAGCGTTTGCGCATAGGTGATGCCCACCGCGCGTGACAGCGGATACGCAACGAGCGCCGCGCGTGCCAACGTCAGCGCTTCGGATGCACGGTCACGAGCGCGTGCCAACTCGATGGCCGTCACATCCAGCTCGACGCTGCCCGACGTGATGCCGGGAATGTTGCCGTACAGGCGTCGCGCCTCCTGCAGCGCCTGCTCAGCGTCATCCAGCCGCCCGGCCATCTGGTTGGCGACGGCCACGCCGTACCAGAGCGCCGCGCGCTTCTCGACGGGCGCATCCGGTGCCGACGACAATTGCGAGCGCATCGCATTACGCACGTCGATATAAGCGCTTGTGGACGTTTCCTGCAGCACGCGCGCGCGCACCTTCGCAAAACCAAATTCTGGCCGACGCGGCTGGCGCGGATGCGGCAAGCCTCGTGCGCGGTCCTCCATGTCGGCGATACGTTCGCCGGTCAGCGGGTGGGTGCGGGCATAACCGGGAATCACGCCGGTATCGGCAATGTTTGTCACGCGCTGCAGACGACGAAAGAAGTCCGGCATGCCGTCCGGGTTGTAGCCAGCGCCGGTAAGCAGCGTGAAGCCTACGCGGTCTGCCTCGCGCTCCGCGCCGCGCGAGAAGGCGAGCTGGTTCGACACTGCCGCCGCCTGCCCGCCCATCGCCAGCGCCTGCGCGGCGTCACCGCTTTTGGTGGCTGCCAGACCGGCCAACAGAATCGACGCCAGCGCAATCCACATCGACTCGCCGGATTTATCGATGCCGCGCGCAATATGGCGCTGCAGCACGTGCCCGATTTCGTGACCGAGCACCGAGGCCAGCTCCGATTCACTCTCGGTCGCGACCAACGTACCCGTGTTCACGCCGATGTAGCCGCCCGGCAACGCAAACGCATTGATTCCCGGATCACGCACGGCGAACAGCTCAAAGCTCGACGCCGACGTGCTGCCCGCCACGTGCTGACGGCGCGCCGCATCGATCAGCTTGTAGCCAATGGTATTGAGGTAATCGGTGATCAGCGGGTCGGGCACGAAGTCCGGATCGCGGCGTATCTGGCGCATCACACGGTCGCCCAGGCGGCGCTCCATCTCGGGCGACAACGACGCCGTCGACGGATCACCCATATCGGGCAACTCGTACGTCGGCGCGTCAATAACAGTCGGCTCCTTCGGCAAATACGGCGATTGGCGGCCGATCTGCACGCTGCGATTCAGGTTGCTTTGCACCTGATCGGCAGCGGAACCTAAGCCCGGGTTGACCGAGGCCGCAGGCGCGGACGCCACCGCCTGGCCCAGCACGGGCAATGGCAGCGGCGCCAGCCATGTCGACAACAGCACAGCAGCCGTCAGCTTGCGGACGCGCGGCCGAAAAAGTGAAAGCGTCATACGGAAAGCACGGAGAGCGGAATCAGCGCGGCTACATCGCCGCGAGCCGGGTGCTTGCTATCATAAAACGCTTCGTACCCTGCCCCGCAAAACGCGCTGTCACTCATGTCGCAACTCACCCACTTCGATTCCGCCGGACAAGCCCATATGGTCGACGTCGGCGACAAGGCCGTTACCCACCGGGTGGCCGTCGCCACCGGCACGATCCGCATGCTGCCCGAGACGTTTGCGCTGGTGCGCGACGGCAACGCCAAGAAAGGCGATGTGCTCGGGATTGCGCGCGTTGCGGCCATCCAGGGCTCCAAGCGGACGTCGGATTTGATTCCATTGTGTCATCCGCTGGCGTTGACGAAGGTGGGGGTGGAGTTTGTGCTGGATGAGGCTGAGCAAACCGTCCGCTGCACCGTTCGTGCCGAGACGCGTGGACAGACCGGCGTGGAAATGGAAGCGCTGACTGCGGTGCAGGTGGGGCTGCTGACGATCTACGATATGTGCAAGGCTGTGGATCGGGGGATGGTGATTGGGGATGTGCGGCTACTGGAAAAGCATGGGGGGAAGTCGGGGGATTGGGTGGCGGTGTAGTGGATCCCTCGCCTCAAAAAAAAGAGCGTCTTTGCGACGCTCTTTTGCTTGCGTTTACCGGATCAGCGGCATTCCGAGGGGGTCAGGTTGGCCGCAAGTGTCGGTGCGCCCTTCAACTCGTCGGACCCCGCACGAATTTGGGCACCCTTTGCGTAGCAATCCCAACGAATTGGACCGATAGGTCGCTTGCCGCTGCTCAAAGCGACATCGTTCGCCGTTGGTTTTAAAACAACGGTGTTTTCACCATCCGGAACGACGTTGCTCGCATAGGCAATGGTGATTTCCCCCGTCGATGCCTCAATCGTAATTCCACCCGCCTGAACATTCTTCGTCGCCTTGGTATCGGAGGCATAGCCTTGGTCAAGCGATACACCTGCAATAGCGTTTTCGGAGACCAACGTCTTGGCAGTCGAGGCCAATGTCAGCCCTTCAGTCACGCGCGAGCGCGTAACGTAGTCTTGGTATGCGGGCACGGCGATCGCGGCCAAAATGCCAACGATCGCGATGACGATCATGAGTTCGATCAGGGTAAAGCCCGCTTGGGCTCGCTTGCCTGCATTGCTCTTCAGACGCATTGACTTCTCCTCTATCGTTGTTTCGGATTTTCAATTGCCGATTTCTTTCAGCATTTGAGAGGGAGAAGACTAAGCGAGTCGATGAAACTCCATGCAAGGCGCAACGATTTTTAATTCTTCCCAATAAGAAAGCGCCCAAAGGGCGCTTCAATTATTGCGACGCGGCAGGCGCTTTTTCAGCCGATGGTTTCATCGTTGATACGAGCAGATTTTCGGATTTGAGCCGAGTACAAAGCGTCTTCAGCCTGCCATCCCCCTGCTTCTCACAGGCTTGCTTGAGAATCCAAGTCTGCGTTGCGTAGTCGGCCGGATAGCTGGCACGCATACGACGCGCGTACACCATGGCTTCATCGGCCCTCCCAAGATACGCAAGTGCAAGCACATAGCGTTGAACCGTGAGCGATCCGGGATAGAACTGCATGGCGTGGAACTCGAGCTTCTCCAGAGATGACGCCATCTCCTGGGTGACGTTCCACTGAATCGCAATCGCGAGATTCTCGAAAGGCAGCAACAACGTTGGCCCATGCTTGCTATACCTGGCAAGCTCCTTCTGTGCCCCCTCCGGCGCGTAATGAAGCCGCTCCACGGCCTTGTAGTCACCCCACAGATGCGCCATCAGCGCGACACCACCTATGGAAATCACAGCAGTAGACACGAAAGCCATACCGCTTGACGGTGCCGGCAAATCGCGTTCGTCGGCATAGCCCAGGGCAAAGGCGAGCGGAAGCAGGAAGAACAGGTAGTGCAGCGGATACTCCAACATCGAATGCACGAGCATAACCGCAGCGATGGAAAGCAGAAATGCCAAGTCCGGCGTCATCCGGCGCTTCCGCAGACTCCATACGAAGCCAAGCACGGGTACTACTATGGCAAGCAAACCAAGCAAGCCGACCTTGGCCAGTTGATCCAGCACGATGTTGTGTGCATTCAGTGACATCACGACCGGGCCAAGCACGTCGGTCTGTACAAACTGATTCCAAGCATAGTCGCCCCATCCACCGCCCAGCCATGGATGAGCGAGGAACATACGCCATGCATGCATCCACAACTGGGCTCTCCCCGTGCCCTCTGCAAAGCGCTCCCCTATCGATCCTGGCAACCCGAGATGCCATAGCGTGTTGCCGTAGTCAACCAACCAATTGCAGAGTTGGTATGTCACCGTCAGCAGGACGATTGGCAAACACGCCACCATCCAGCGGCGCCAGCCACGCAGATCGGACGTCCATACGAGCCCCGTCAAGCCGCCGACCACGATGATATGCAGCCATGACATGCGAGAGAATGTCAGGGATAGCCCAAACAAGAATAGAAGCACGACGACCGCGAGCAGCCACCGCGTGTAGCGATATCGCTGCGCCAAAAACGCGCTCGCCGCCATGCCAAATGCAAGATATGACGCCACATGATTGGGCTGGTTCATATTGCCCCACATGCGTCGACCGGTGGTTCCGGGCGCTTCGGCGATCAGCACTGGGAGCAAGTTAGGCACGCGAAACAGCTGCAGCAATTCGATCGCCACGGTTACGAGACTTCCGACGATCAAGCCAATCGCCAACGCCTCCAAAACACCTGGCAATTCTCGGCAGCGAGCACCAAGGCCACAAGCCGCAGTGGCAGCCAACAGGAACACCGTCGCGGCGAGCGAGAAAAACGGATTCAGCGGCGGTGCGACCAAGAGCTGCGCGAACAGAACGCCAATCAACGCGAGCGGCGCCAGCGCAATCCGCGGCAGTCCCGTCGGGCTTTTCCATGTCGCCGCCAGTACCGTGATCGCCAAGACGATCCAACAGATGGCAGTAAGAAATTCAGAATAGAAGGTTGGCATCGGCAGCGTATGCGGCGCCAACAGGTAGGGAAGTGCGCCGCACATGACCAATGCGAGCCAGAGCGGGAGATACAGAAGTCGAGATCGAAGCATGCGCAAATCTGCGAGAGAACGGGAGTACATACGGCGCCATCAAAACACCGTTTGCAACGGCCGCGAGTGTAGTCGAACGAACCGCAAGTTAAGCTTGATGGCTTTTTGAACACGCCACCCCGCCAAGCACATCCGCATAAAGCAAAGGGCGCCCTGAGGCGCCCTTGCGATTCTCTTGTTCCTAGATGTGCCAGTCGTTACACAGGACTAGCTGGACCAAGAAGATAACGATTAGTTCTGGCAAGCGGCCGGCAGGTACGGATACAGGGCTGCTTGCGATGCCGCGACGGTATTAGTATTGGCCGAAGCAGTTCCGCACGTCCACGCAACCGTGCCATCGCCTGCGCCAACGCCAAACAAGCCGATCATCTTGCCATCAACCGACGAGTTGCCCGTGCTGGCAAGCGTCAGAATCACGCTGACATTCGACGAGCCCAACGGGTTGTATTTGATAGCACTGATGTACTTGGTATTGCTTGGCACCGACGTGCTGAACGGTGCGTTAGTCGGGAACGTGACAGGGCTAGCATTCGCGTAGGCTTCGGAAATCGCCGCGCGGGTCGAATCCAGCAGCGTCGTCGCTTCCGTCAGCTTCGACTTGATCATGTAGTTGTTGTAAGCCGGCAGCGCGATGGCAGCCAGGATACCGACGATCGCAACCACGATCATCAGTTCGATCAGCGTGAAACCCTTCTGGACACGCTTGTTCAGACGCAGCGACTTCATAAATTCCCCCGGATATTTGGTTAAAGGTGAAGCGGGTGAGATGGAGCAGGGATCGTGCCAACTCGAATTTGTAGGTTTATGGAACCCAGGCGGCAGAAAATTGGCAGGTCTTCCACTGTGGTGTGACACTTTTCGACACCAATTGACACTGTATGTTAGTTTTGCGATCCTTGAATCACATTTTCGGCGAAGAACTGCTACACCGTTGTGACCGGGCACTTAAGGCGTCTCCGCGGAAAGTACTGGCTTGCCCATTTGATGCGTCGTTCGTTCCTGCCTCTGGCTTGGGTGACGCTCCGCAGCACCCCAAAAAAAATGCATCAGACCCCGAGCCTCGGGTCATGATGCACTGATTCAGACGACAGTACCTCCGACACGCCAACCAAGCCACCCGACTCATCTTGGTTGACGCGCACAATCTCGCTTCAATTTTGGCAGGCAGCCGGCAGGAAGGGATACATGGCAGGCACTGCGACGCCGGAGCCATAAGCGCTGGCGTTAACGCTATTGGCCGTCGCGCAGGTCCAACTCACTGTGCCATCAGATTGCTTAGCACCGAAGATGCCGATATACCCGCCGTCCACTTGAGCGGAACCCGTGTTCCCCAGCGTCACGATCACCGCCGCTGAACTCCCGCTGACGTTATATTTAACCGCGGTCACGTAGCGCGCATTGCTCGCCACCGACTGCACGATCAAGGGTGGCGACGATGCTGGTGGAAAGACCCCGTCATTTGCTGAATAGACATCCATGATGGCCGCCCGTGATGCGTCGAGCATGGTCGTCGCTTCGGTCAGCTTGGACTTGATCATGTAGTTGGTGTAAGCCGGTAGCGCAATTGCCGCGAGAATCCCAACAATCGCCACCACAATCATCAGCTCGATCAGCGTAAAGCCGCCCGCCCGACGCTTTATTCCCTTGCTGTGCTTGAAAACCATGACCTCTCCCCAAAAGGTATTTTGTTATTGGGAGGCCACCGTGCAGGGACTATGCCAAGGCACACATTGTGTATCTGGGCAAAAACTGGCGCACTTTGGTGGGAATTCAGGCGCAAATCTGACCGTTCTTGACAGAATTTCGGACAGAACCCGTCATCACCTACTTTCGTGGGGAATCGTTCGAACTAGGCTTGGCGCAACGCGCGCCGGCTGAGCCACCAGCCCACACACACCACCAGCAGCGCCCCAACACACCCAACCACCACATCCGCATACGGCACCGCGCGCTCAAACCACGCCGCATCGATCGGATCAGTGACGAGCATGTCGCCGGCAAGGTATCCAAGTAGCGCCGCCCCCAGCGTGATGATCACCGGAAAGCGCGCCATGACCCCCACCAGCAGCGTGCTGCCGAATACGATCAACGGCACCGACAAACCAAGCCCCAGCACGAGCAACAGGAACGTCGTGCCTGGCGGCCCTTTCTCCGCCGCGGCGGCCACGGCGACGACGTTATCAAGCGACATCACAAAGTCGGCGACGAGGATGGTCTGGATGGCAGGCCACAGGCCGACTCGCTGGCGGTGGTCTCCGGAGGCTTCGTTTTCAGCTTCCGTGAGCAGCTTCACGCCGATGTAGAGCAACAGCAGCGCGCCAATCGTTTTCAGATACGGCAGCGCAAGCAGCTTGACGGCCAGCACGGTCAACACCACGCGCAGCACAATGGCGCAGGCGCTGCCCCAGAAAATGGCCTGTTTCTGCTGGCGCTTGGGCAGGTTGCGCGCAGCCAGCGCGATGACGACCGCGTTGTCGCCCGACAGCACGATGTTGGTCAGGATGATGGAGCTAAGTGCGAACCAGAATGCGCTTGAGGTGAGCGCCATAGCGTTCTCGAAGATGTCCTTGGAGGTTGGCGGAAAGTGAGCCGGTATACAGCCTCTTGTCCGCTTATACACATGTCGTGCCTGGATCGCATGCTGCATCGCGACCAAACAAAAACGGGAGGCCAGGCCTCCCGTTCTCGTACAACCTCAAACCTTGTCGATTACAGCATCGCCTTGAGCAGACGTGCCATTTCCGACGGGTTCTTGGTGGTCTTGATGCCGCATTCTTCCATGATGTCCAGCTTCGCTTGCGCGGTGTCGGCACCGCCCGAGATCAGCGCGCCGGCATGGCCCATGCGCTTGCCCGGAGGCGCGGTCACGCCAGCGATGAAGCCAACCACCGGCTTCTTCATGTTGTCCTTGATCCAGTAAGCCGCGTTGGCTTCGTCCGGACCGCCGATCTCACCGATCATGACCACGGCATCCGTTTCCGGATCGTCGTTGAACATCTTCATCACGTCGATGTGCTTCAGACCGTTGATCGGGTCGCCGCCGATACCGACTGCCGACGATTGGCCCAGGCCCAGCGCGGTGAGCTGACCCACGGCTTCGTACGTCAGCGTGCCCGAGCGCGACACCACGCCGATGCGGCCCTTGCGGTGGATGTGACCCGGCATGATGCCGATCTTGATTTCGTCCGGCGTGATCAGGCCCGGGCAGTTCGGGCCCAGCAGCAGCGTCTTGCTGCCGGCCTTACGCATCTTGTCCTTGACCATCATCATGTCGCGCACGGGGATGCCTTCGGTGATGCAAACCACCAGGTCCAGCTCGGCTTCGACAGCTTCCCAGATGGCGTCAGCGGCGCCTGCGGGCGGCACGTAGATCACCGACACGGTCGCGCCGGTCTGAGCTTTGGCGTCCTTGACGGTTGCGTAGATGGGAATGCCTTCGAAGTCTTCGCCAGCCTTCTTCGGGTTCACGCCGGCCACGAAGGCATTCTTGCCATTAGCGTAGTCGCGGCAGCCGCGGGTGTGGAACTGGCCGGTCTTACCGGTGATCCCCTGGGTGATGACCTTGGTGTCTTTGTTGATCAGAATCGACATGCTGTAATCCTTTTATGCAGCGAGCCGCGCCGACGTACTCAGCAGCGGGCGCGACTCACGTTCGCGTATGGTTGGGTCAGCGGGCGGCTTACTTGCCGGCGGCTGCGGCCACGACTTTCTCTGCGGCCTCTGCCATCGTGTCTGCGGCAATGATGGGCAGACCCGAGTCGGCCAGCATCTTCTTGCCGAGGTCTTCGTTGGTGCCCTTCATGCGCACGACCAGCGGCACCGACAGCGACACAGCCTTCGCCGCCGCGATCACGCCTTCGGCGATCACGTCGCAACGCATGATGCCGCCGAAGATGTTGACCAGAATGGCCTTCACGTCCGGGTTCTTGAGCATCAGCTTGAAGGCTTCGGTCACCTTCTCGGTGGTGGCACCGCCGCCCACGTCGAGGAAGTTGGCCGGCTCGCCGCCGAACAGCTTGATGGTGTCCATCGTGGCCATAGCCAGACCGGCGCCGTTCACCAGGCAGCCGATGTTGCCGTCGAGCGAGATGTAGGCCAGGTCGAACTTCGAGGCTTCGATTTCGGCCGGGTCTTCTTCATCCAGATCGCGGTACGCCACGATTTCCGGGTGACGGAACAGCGCGTTCGAGTCGAAGTTGAACTTGGCGTCCAGCGCGATGACCTTGCCGTCGCCGGTCAGGATCAGCGGGTTGATTTCAGCTTGCGAAGCATCGGTTTCCCAGAATGCCTTGTACAGGCCCTGCAGGGCTTGGCGGGCTTGCGGCACGCTCGCGTCGGGCACGCCGATCTTGCGGGCGATGTCGTCAGCCTGGGCGTCTTGCAGGCCAGCTTGCGGATCGATCAGCAGCGTGTGGATCTTTTCCGGGTGCGATTCGGCGACTTCTTCGATGTCCATGCCGCCTTCGCTCGAGGCCATCAGCGCGACCTGCTGCGAGACACGGTCCACCACCAGCGACACGTACAGTTCCTTCTTGATGTCCGCGCCTTCTTCGATCAACAGGCGCTTGACCAGCTTGCCCTCCGGACCGGTCTGGTGCGTCACCAGCGTCATGCCCAGGATGCTGCTGGCGTATTCCTTGACCTGCTCCATGCTCTTGGCAACCTTCACGCCGCCGCCCTTGCCACGGCCACCCGCATGAATCTGTGCCTTCACGACCCACACCGGGCCGCCCAGGGTTTCTGCGGCCTTGATAGCCTCGTCGACCGAGAAGGCCGGGATGCCGCGCGGAACCGGCACATTGTATTTGCGCAGGATTTCCTTGCCTTGGTACTCATGGATATTCATGCGTGTTTCCTTTGCTAGGCAGAGTGAGTGTGATGAGTATTGAAAACGCGAACAGCGCGGTGCCCTTCAGGACGAGGGCTCAGGCGACAGTTCGGTGGGTGGCGGTTGGATCTTGGCTTCGGGCTGGTATGCAAACCAGCGCGGGTAATGCTTGCGGACCACCTCGCCCTCAAGATGCAGGGCATGGCAGCCGTGGAGTTGATAAGGCGGCTTTTCGCCAGGCTCGACAGGCCGGAGGTCGGTAGAGTTATCACGCACCGGGAAAACGTCGCCCGCGAAGGCCTGGATGGCGGCGGTCGGCAGCACACCACACAGCTCGGTCAGGTGCGTACAGCCCGCCACGCCGCCGAGTCTCTCACGCGAGGCCTTTCGAAATCCCTTCATCAGGTTCAGGCCGATGAGCTTCCGGTAGGCGGGGCTAATCGTGTCGCAATGTGTGGGGTACGGCACCCAGTCGGAACACGCTTCGGCATCCACGACGTTCATGCGGGTATCGATCGTCACGCGCAGCCACAGGTCATGCAGCGGCTGGCCCTCGGGGCGCACGCCGCCGCTGGCCAGGGGGATGTCACGTGGTTTTGTGTCGGTCAGGCGCGCTTCGATGTCCCACAGGCCGTCTTCCCGCAAATAGGCCTCCACCGTGATAGCACGGCGGTGGCGCATGACGCGCGGGACAGGGGCAGACAGAGGCATGGACCAGACAGACCGATAGGACCGATGGAGGCGGCGCACGCGGATCTCGCGCATCGCCCACGGGACATATGCAGCAGCGCATCAGCCGCCACACACGAACACTACCGTCCGGCAATTGAGATGAAGGACGGTACCAAAGACTCGAATTTTAACACGTCGTCACGACCAGACTGGTCGCGTGCTGCAACGCAGTGTGAAAGCGGTTGCAACAACCGGGAAAGGTGCAACCGACACGATCCGCACACAAGAGAATTGTTCGGCGCGAATTGTGGCGAGATCGGCGGCGTTCAGGCGGGTTCGTCGCCATCTTCCAGCAGTTCTTGCGCCCCTGCGATGATGCGCGACACCACAGAACGGGAGAATCCACGCGCCATCATGTATCGCACCTGCTTGGCACGTTCGGCCAAGTCGGCCGGTGGGCGGCCGAAGCGTTTTTCCCACAGGGCTTTGGCCCGGGCTGCTTCCGTGCTTTGCAGTTGCGCCTTGACCTCGCCCAGCGTCTCTGCGCCAAGCTGATGCGTCTTCAACTCCTGCATCAAGCGCGCTGTACCGTAGCGGCCCGCGCGGCGGTGCACCATGCTTTCAGCAAAGCGCGTGTTGGAGAGCCAGTTTTCGCCTTCCAGCCAATCCAGCAGCGCGTCGACCTCCTCGGCAGACTCGGCGTGCGGCACCAACTTACGGCGCAGTTCGACGCGGCTGTGCTCGCGCCGAGACAGATAGCCCAGCGCGCGTGCTTTCAGCGATAACGGTGGGCGCGGCAACGGCATACGGTTTCAGGCTCAAAAAGAAAACGCCCACCGTTGGGGGACGGCAGGCGTATGAAGCTCGATAGAGCCGTCGATCTGCGCCGACGGCCAACCCAATTACTCTTCTCCGACGGTCTCGGCCACTGCGACGGCGCCCATCGGCGTCACGCCCAGTGCTTCGCGGACCTTGTTCTCGATGTCGCGGGCGAGGTCGGGGTTCTCGCGCAGATATTCACGGCAGTTGTCACGGCCTTGGCCGATGCGCTCGCCGCCGTAGCTGTACCAGGCGCCGGACTTCTCAACGATCTTGGCTTCCACGCCGAGGTCGATGATTTCGCCCTCGCGCGACACGCCCTGACCGTAAAGGATGTCGAAGATGGCTTCGCGGAACGGCGGCGCCACCTTGTTCTTGACGACCTTGACCTTGGTCTCGTTGCCGACCACCTCGTCGCCCTTCTTGATCGAGCCGATGCGGCGGATGTCCAGACGCACCGAAGCGTAGAACTTGAGTGCGTTACCACCCGTGGTGGTTTCCGGCGAGCCGAACATCACGCCGATCTTCATGCGGATCTGGTTGATGAAGATGACCATGCAATTGGTCTTCTTGATGGTGCCGGTCAGCTTGCGCAGTGCCTGGCTCATCAGGCGGGCCTGCAGGCCGGGCAACGCGTCGCCCATTTCGCCTTCAATTTCAGCCTTTGGCACCAGAGCAGCCACCGAGTCGATGACGATCAGATCAACCGAGCCCGACCGAACCAGCGCGTCGGCAATTTCCAGAGCTTGTTCACCCGTGTCCGGTTGGGAGATCAGCAGGTCCGGCACGCTCACGCCAATCTTGTCGGCATAAGTGACGTCTAGAGCATGTTCCGCATCGATGAAGGCGCAAGTGCCGCCCAGCTTCTGCATCTCGGCAACCACCTGCAGTGTCAGGGTAGTTTTACCCGACGATTCCGGACCGTAGATTTCCACTACGCGGCCGCGCGGCAAACCACCAACGCCCAGCGCCACGTCCAACCCCAACGAACCTGTCGACACGACTTGGACCGGCTCGACCTCGGCGTCGCCCATCTTCATGATGGAGCCCTTGCCGAACTGCTTTTCGATCTGCGCGAGCGCGGCAGCCAGCGCCTTCTGCTTTTCTGCGCTCATTGCGGCTGCCTTCTTACCGTCTTCCATGGTCGTCCTTCGTGCAAATTGGTGTATAAATGGGCCGCAAGGGCTTGCGATTCCAGCGGTTGCCTGCAATAACGGGCCGCAGCGTGATTGCCCCGACACGACCCATTCCATGACTTTAGCGCCGCCAAGACTACAGCACCGCGAATTCGGAGTACTGTATAAAAAACCAGTGGTTTTGACAAGTCTCCAGAACACATGTCGCGCGAAAACAATGTAGCGGGCGGGATGGGCAAGACATCTTGCCCGGCATCGCGGGGAGACACGCATGCGCATCCTGATTGCCGAAGACGACGCCACGCTGGCTGACGGGCTCACACGCTCGCTACGCCAAGCGGGTTATGCCGTCGACCAAGCCTCCGATGGGGCGACTGCCGACGCGGCGCTGTCCGCGCAAACGGCCCAAACCTATGACCTGCTGATTCTCGACGTGGGCCTGCCGCGTATGTCCGGGCTGGAGGTCCTCAAGCGCCTGCGCTCGCGCGGGGCGATGCTGCCGGTGCTGATACTGACCGCCGCCGACAGTGTGGAAGAACGCGTCAAGGGACTGGACCTTGGTGCCGACGATTACATGGCCAAGCCCTTCGCGCTGTCCGAACTGGAAGCACGCGTGCGTGCGCTGGTGCGCCGGGGCACGGGCGGTGGCGCCACGCTCGTTCGCCATGGGCCGCTGGCGTTCGATCAGGTCGGCCGCATTGCCTATATCCATGATCAGGTGGTGGAACTGTCGGCGCGTGAGATCGGGCTGCTGGAGATTCTGCTGGCGCGCGTCGGCCGCCTGGTGTCGAAGGAGCAACTGGTCGACCACCTGTGCGGCTGGGGCGAAGAGGTCAGCAACAACGCCATCGAGGTCTACATCCACCGGCTGCGCAAAAAAATTGAGGTGGAAGGTATCCGCATCGCCACCGTGCGCGGGCTGGGCTATTGCTTGGAACGCATGGCCACCCCGACGACCACCGCAACGGCTGCCCATGGGTGATCGGCTGGCCTGGCCGTGGCGTCGGCATCGCGCGTCGCTGCGCGAACGTGACGACGCGGCGCCCGAGGCCGGGGGCCCCGATGACGGGGGCGACCTCACCGACACCCTCCCCCACCTCGAAGACGACGCCACGCGGCCCGTCGCCCGATCCCTCTTCGGCGAAATTCTCGACTGGATGCTAGCGCCGCTGCTGTTGCTGTGGCCGATGAGCATTGCGGTGACGTACCTGGTGGCCAAGTCGATTGCGAATGCGCCATACGACCGCGCGCTGGAATCGAGCGCGATCGTGCTCAGCCAGCAACTGCGCGAGGTGAATGGGCGCGTGACACTGCAACTGCCGATCTCGGCGCGCGAGATTTTGCGCGCGGACGAAACCGACAACATCTACTACCAAGTGCTCGGCACGAACGGCGAGTTTGTCTCCGGTGACCGCGACCTCCCGCTGCCGCCCGAGGAAGACGCCAACGCCGGTGGCCTCGTGCAGCTGCGCGACGACCACATCCACGGCGCTGAGATTCGCGTTGCCTATACGTTCGTGCAGCGGCCAGGCTCCGGCGACAAACCTGCGCTGGTGCAGGTGGCGGAAACGCTCGACAAGCGCGCGCAACTCGCGAACGAAATCATCAAGGGCGTGATCCTGCCGCAGTTCGTGATCCTGCCGTTGGCGGTGATCCTGGTGTGGTTTGGCCTCACGCGCGGGCTGGCGCCGCTCAACGCGATTCAGGAGCGCATCCGCGCGCGTAACCCGGGCGACACCAGCCCTATCGACGAAGGCGCCGCGCCGCAGGAGCTGACGCCGCTGGTGGCGTCGTTCAATGACCTGCTCGGGCGGCTGGAGCAATCGGTGCACACGCAGAAGCGCTTCATCGCAGACGCCGCGCATCAGATGAAGACGCCGCTGGCGGGTCTGCGCATGCAGGCAGAGCTGGCACAGCGCGAACAATCGCCCGATGAGCTGCGCCGCACGCTCGCGCATATCGCCGACAGCTCGGATCGCACCGCGCACCTCGTGAAGCAGCTGCTTTCGCTGGCGCGCATGGAAAACATGGGCGCGACCGACGGTCTAGTGCCGCTGGATATCTGCGCGCTGTCACGCCAGGTGGTGGCCGAGTGGCTGCCCAAGGCGTGGGCCAAGCAGATCGACCTCGGCTTTGAAGAGCCTGGGCCGCCGGTCACGATTTCGGGCAATGCAACGATGCTCGCCGAGATGCTCAACAACCTGCTCGACAACGCGATCCGCTACACGCCCGACGGCGGACATGTCACCGTGCGCGTGACCACCGCGCCGTTCGAACCGTTCGTCTTCATCGATGTGGATGACACCGGCCCCGGCATCCCCGCGGCCGAGCGCGAACGCGTGATGCAGCGCTTCTACCGCATTCTTGGCACGCAGGCCGAGGGCAGCGGGTTGGGCCTGGCCATCGTGCGCGAGATCGTGCAGCAACACGGCGGCGACATCGAGGTGCTCGACAACGTGTATCAGGCATCGCCGCGGCTGGCGGGGGCGCGCTTTCGCATCACGCTGCATCGCTGCTCGCCGGGCGAGGAAGCCAACGCATGAGCATCACGCCCGGAACTCCGGCACGCCGCCGCTGGATCGCCAACATGCGTTGGATCGCAGCGCTGCTCGCGGTGTGGTTTGTGGTGACATTCGTGGTCGCGTTCTTTGCGCGTGACCTGTCGACGCACTTTTTCAACTCGGACTGGACATTCGCCTACTGGGTCGGCGCGCAGGGTGCGCCCATCGTTTATGTGCTGATTACAGTGCTCTATGCCTGGCACACCAACCGCGCTGCGGATGCGGCTGCGCAAGACGACGAAACGGCGCAGCGCGAAGCCTCGTCGGAATCGTCCCCTCCGCCGTCAATCTGACATCCGCAAGTTACGCGGCACCCAGATGGCGCAGCTTCACGAAGGCCAACGCGGCCATTACCGCGTCGTTAAGCGCGTCGTGCGCGTCCCAGGTCGGCAAATCCAATCCCTTCATGACAGTGGCGAAGCGGAGGTCCAGATCAGGGTCGCCCTGCTGCCGATACGGCGGCAGCTGCCGGAACTGATAGTCGTAATACAAGGCGGAGACTTCAATCTTGGACTGCGGCAAGCCGATGCCAAGCATGGGCACCACCACCCGATTGAGCATCGCCACATCGAACTCAAGGTAGTAACCCACCAATGGCCTGCTGCCGATAAAGTGCAGCAGTGCATGGACGGCCTGCTCGATCGATACACCGCTGTCCAGGTCGCGGTTGCGCAGACGATGCACGCAGATGCTATCTGCGTGCATCTCGCCCCGTGGCCGGATCAGCAACTCCAGGCGCTGGCTGGTCAGAATGCGATTGCCGGCGATACGGACGGCACCGATGGAGATGATCTCGTCGGTGCGCACGTTCAGGCCTGTGGTCTCGCAATCGAGCGCGACCCACTCATCTGGGGGCGGTGCCTCGAAGAGGAAACGGAACGCCGGATCGCGCAACTTGCGCAACTGACGCCGCCTTTGCAGTGCCTGCAGCCAGTCGGAGAGCCGTCCATTCATGACTGCTCGCTCATGTTCACATCCACTCGGTCCGCCAGCGCTGCCGCAGCAGCGCCTTGAATCGCTTGACGGCGCTCAGCGCATCCTTGAGCAGATCCCGCTCCAGCGATGACAGGCGCGTCAGATGCACGTCGCACGACACCGGTTGATGCGCATCGATCTCCGCCAGCCCGGCCTTGAGCCGCAGCGTCATCAGGAAGTGCAGGCTCTCGCTCAACTCGGCAGCCATGTGCGCGTCGAGAGCCTCGGCGCGCACCAGTGCATCCAGACGCGGCACGGTGCCGGTCTCGTCGAGCACTTGGTGGGCCAGCGCAAGGCTGCGCACCCCGTGGACAATCGGGAAGATGCCCTCCTTCTTCACATCGAGCACCGGATCGGGATCGCCAAACCCGAGCAGGCGATCGCGCCAGCCGGGCGCGCCACTGAAGGCTTCAACGGCAGCGGCAAATCGACCCAGTACGGCGTCATTGTCGATCGTCAGCTCCAGCAACGTCCGCCGCAGTTGTTTGAGCAAGGCGGCATCGCCGCACACCGCATGGGCATCGAAGAAGATTGCCAGATGCATCAAGCCCTCGGGGCTGGGCAGGATCAGCCATTCGCGAATGCGCCGCGCGAAGTCGCTCGCATTCATGCACCACTCGGGCCGGCTGAGCATGATGCCGCCAGGGCAAGGCGGGTAGCCGAACGCGGCCAGCGCATCGGAGAAGCGCGTGACGATGCGCTGCAGATCAACGGGAGGCACGTAACCATCACGCAGCACCAGCGCGTTGTCCTGATCGGTCTTGAGCAGTTGCTCGCCACGCCCCTCGCTTCCCATGACGAACAGGCAACTGTTTGCCACCAGTTCCGGTGGCGCGATCATCTGCCAGGCGCGTTCAAACAGTCGCGCGTTGATTTCGCGCACGAGGCTGGCGACGTGGTCAATGCGCGAGCCGCCACGTGTAAGCAGCGCGACCATCCGGGTGATCTGCGCGGCCACCTGCGCAAGCCCGTCCAAGTCCTGCGCCAGGTTGATCTGCACGGTCAGCAGATACGAGTGGTTGGCCAGGAAGCTGAACACATCCAGTGATTCCAGCAAACCGAGAATCTCATCTCCGTGCGTGACGACCAGCCGGTGCACGCGATGGCGCAGCATCAGCGTCAGGGCGTCGCCGATCTGCGCGGAGGCTGGGACGGTGATGAGCGAGAACTGACTCATCTGCCCTACCGGCAGACGATCCAGCGGTGTGCCTTGCAGGACGGCGCGCTGCAACGAACTGCGTGTGAAGATGCCCACGCGCGGCGGGCTGCTCGTGCCGTCACGCACGAGCACGTTCGAGGTGTTATGTGCTTGGAACAGCTTGACCACGGAAACCACGTCCGTGTCGGCATCCACAAAATGGGCGGGCCGGATGAAGGCATCGCTCACGCGAGAGACGGCCAGCGACTGCATCGTCTCCATGCTCTGCCGCTGTGCGATGGCGCTGAGCTTGCTGCCGAGATCGGAAAAAAGCAGCGCACCGAAGGTGGCGTTGGCGGCAATGAGGTCACGCACCGCCTGACGTGCCACCTGATAGACCACCACTTCTTCAGCAGCGACGAAGCGGCTGCTTGCCTTGCCGGCCACCAGCGCTCGGCCGTCAAAGCAATCGTCGGGGCCGTAGGTGGCGATCAGCTCGTCGCCGTCATACTGGGCGACGTGCCCTTTGATGATCAGGAACAGGTGCAGCGGTGCTGCACCCGTATCGAGGATGATCTGCCCTTCCGGGTAATAGCCGATGTCGACGGCATCAAGCACCAGGCGCTGCTCGTCCTGGTTGAGGCAATCGAACGGCCAGACAGTGAAGTTGAAAGCGCTGGGCATGGTTGCCTTGAAGGCGGGCGATGCAATGCGTCACCCGCCTTCGATCAGCGTGGCCAGTGGCCGATCAGTGGCCCGACGCGCCAGCCGCACCGAGGCCCGTTTCCGAGCGAACCTGCTGCGCGGCAAACGACGCCTTCTCGTTCTTGGCGCGAACGCTGCTGTCCAGCACCGAGAACAGCCACACGCCCACGAAGCCGATCGTCATCGAGAACAACGCGGGCGACGTGTACGGGAACCACGCCGAGCCCTTCGGATAGCCAAGCGTGGCTTCCCACACCGACGGCGAAACGATCGTCAGACCCACCGACGAGATCAGCCCCAGGAACCCGCCAATGACCGCACCACGCGTGGTGCAGCCCTTCCACAGCATCGAGAGGAACAACACCGGGAAGTTGGCCGACGCCGCAACTGCAAACGCCAGCGACACCATGAACGCGATGTTCTGTTTCTCGAAAGCGATGCCGAGCAACACAGCAATCACACCGAGCACCAGCGTGGTGATGCGCGACACCTTGAGTTCATCTGCGCTGTTGGCCTTGCCGTTCTTGAAGACCGTGGCGTAAAGATCATGCGACACCGCCGAGGCACCGGACAGCGTGAGCCCCGCCACCACCGCCAGAATCGTGGCAAAGGCCACGGCCGAGATGAAGCCGTAGAACACATCGCCGCCCACCGTCTTGGCCACCAGCACGGCTGCCATGTTGGCCGTGCCCGCACCGCCCTTGATGATGCCCTTGGCCACGTCGGACAGCTCAGGGTTCGTCAACACCAGCGTGATCGCACCAAAGCCGATGATGAAGATCAGGATGTAGAAGTAGCCGATCCAGGTGGTTGCCCAGAAGACCGATTTGCGTGCTTCCTTGGCATCGGGCACCGTGAAGAAACGCATCAGGATGTGCGGCAGACCAGCGGTGCCAAACATCAGCGCCATGCCGAACGAGATGGCCGAGATCGGATCCTTGATGAAGCCGCCCGGCGCCATCACAGACAGACCGATCTTGGCAGCCTCATCGGGCGATTTGCCTGCATTGGCTGCAATGGCCGTCTTGACCTGCACGGCCTTGGCGAACAGCGCTTCAAAGCTGAAGCCGTACTGCGCCATCACCATGATCGCCATGAAGGTCACGCCAGCCAGCAGCATGCACGCCTTGATGATCTGCACCCAGGTGGTTGCGGTCATACCGCCGAAGAGCACATAGACCATCATCAGCGCGCCGACGATGACCACCGCGATCCAGTAATCCAGCCCGAACAGCAGCTTGATGAGCTGGCCTGCACCGACCATCTGAGCAATCAGATAGAACGCCACCACCACCAGCGTGCCAACTGCGGCAAAGCTGCGGATGGGGCCTTGCTCAAACCGGTAGCCTGCCACGTCCGCAAAGGTGAACTTGCCGAGATTGCGCAGCCGCTCGGCCATCAGGAACGTGATGATCGGCCAGCCGACCAGAAAGCCGATGGAGTAGATCAGGCCGTCGTAGCCGGAGGTCATCACGGCCGCGGAGATGCCCAGGAAGGACGCTGCCGACATGTAGTCGCCCGAGATGGCCAGGCCATTCTGGAAACCGGTGATACCGCCGCCCGCCGTATAGAAGTCTGCCGCGGAGCGCGTACGCTTGGCAGCCCACTTCGTAATCCACAGCGTGCCAGCCACGAACACTGCGAACAGCACGATGGCCGTGGTGTTGGTTTCCTGCTTGGCGGTCTGTCCGACATCGCCGCCAGCAGCCAGAGCTGCTCCGCAGGCGCCAGCGGCCAGTAGCGCCACCAGCAGGATCGAAAGCATCTTCTTCATTTGGCGACGTCCTTCAGGATGTCCTGCGTCAGTTGATCGTATTCGCTGTTGGCTCGGCGCACGTAGATGCCGGTAATGACGACCGTGAAGATGATGACCGCCATACCGACGGGCACGCCCACGCTCATCACACCTGTACCCACGGGCTTGGCGAGAAACGCCTTATCGAACGCGATCAGCGCGATGTAACCGTAGTACACAGCAAGCATCAGCACTGTCAGAACGATTCCGAGCTTGTTGCGTCGCTGTTTGAGTTGCGCATATTTCGGATGCGCCTCGATTTTTCCTACCAATCCATCCTGCATCGCCTGTCTCCTGGTTTGCTTTTGGAATGTGTGCGGCGATTCTGGATAGCGAAACTGACTGAACTCTTACTCACGCCGTCCGTGGCGGTTTACTGCGATAGTGGTTTTCCCTAGCGCTGCAAGACAACCTAAGAAACAGTGCGCGACATCCGGCGCCAAATGGGTCGCGGGGCGGCTCCCGTCGCCCAAAACGACGCTGGCAAGCGCGTGCATCTTGTGCATACGCACATTCGCGGGAGGCGCACATACCGTCTGGCACTGCCGGCACAAAGTGGCTGTTGGATGATGCGGCGCACGCATTGCGGTAAGGGTCAGGTCGATGCACCGCCACCCAACTCAGGCGAGCCCAAGTGCTTGATTTTCTTGAAATCTCGATCGCCAATCGAGTGCATTGAAAGGCACATGTCTGTCAGAACACCGTAAGTTTCGCCTCCCACAATCGTTGACACTTCCGCGGGCGAAAAGCGTTTGCGTTGTCATGTCCATGCCCAGCGGGACGACCTACGAAAAAAAACAGGAGACAACATGGCAACCGTGCAAAGTGCACCGAACGCGCCCGCTGGGCGTGTGCAGCCCGCGCCCATGACGAAGGAGGAGAAGAAGGTCATCTTTGCCTCGTCGCTGGGGACGGTGTTCGAGTGGTACGACTTTTATCTCTACGGCTCGTTGGCGGCCATCATCGCCAAGCAGTTCTTCTCGGGCCTGGACCCCACGGCGGGCTTCATCTTTGCACTGCTGGCGTTTGCTGCCGGCTTTCTGGTGCGCCCGTTTGGCGCGCTGGTGTTTGGCCGCCTGGGCGACATGATCGGGCGCAAATACACGTTCCTGGTGACCATCGTCATCATGGGTACGTCGACGTTCGTCGTCGGTCTGCTTCCGTCATACGGCACGATTGGCGTCGCCGCGCCGGTCATTCTGATCGCGCTGCGCATGCTGCAAGGTCTGGCGCTGGGCGGTGAGTACGGTGGCGCCGCCACGTATGTCGCCGAGCATGCCCCGCACGGCCGCCGCGGTGCCTACACGTCGTGGATCCAGACGACGGCCACGCTGGGCCTGTTCCTCTCGCTGATCGTCATCCTGGCTATGCGCGAACTGACCGGCAAGGCGTTCGACGACTGGGGCTGGCGCATCCCGTTCCTGGTGTCGATCCTGCTGCTCGCCACGTCGGTGTACATCCGTCTGTCGATGAGCGAATCGCCCGCGTTCCAGAAGATGAAGGCGGAGGGCAAGACCTCAAAAGCCCCGCTGACGGAAGCTTTCGGCCAATGGCGCAACCTGAAGATCGTGATCCTGGCGCTGCTCGGCCTGACCGCCGGCCAGGCTGTGGTGTGGTACACGGGCCAGTTCTACGCGCTGTTCTTCCTCACGCAGGTGCTGAAGGTCGACGCCTTCACGGCCAACGTGCTGATTGCCGTAGCGCTTGCCATCGGCACACCGTTCTTCGTGTTCTTCGGCTCGCTGTCTGACCGCATCGGTCGCAAGAAGATCATCATGGCCGGCTGCCTGCTGGCGGTGCTGACGTACTTCCCGCTGTTCAAGGCGCTCACGCACTACGCCAACCCGGCGCTGGAGCGCGCCCAGCAGACTGCGCAGATCACCATCACGGCCGACCCGAAGGAGTGCTCGTTCCAGGGCAGCCCGATCGCCCGCGAGGTGGACTTCCGCTCGTCTTGCGACATCGCCAAGCGCACGCTGGCGCAATCGTCGGCCAGCTACGAGACGGTCGATGGTCCGGCCGGCACGGTCGCCTCGGTGTCGATTGCGGGTAAGCAGATCGCCTCGCTCAACGCTACCCGCACGGCAGACGGCCAGAACTTCGACGCCGACAGCAAGGCCAAGATCGCCGACTTCAAGAAGCAGGTGAGCGAGTCGCTCAAGGCGGCCAACTACCCGGCCAAGGCAGATCCCGCCCAGATGAACACGATCATGGTGCTGGTGATCCTGGTGATCCTGGTGATCTACGTCACCATGGTCTACGGCCCGATCGCGGCAATGCTGGTCGAGATGTTCCCGACACGCATCCGGTACTCGTCGATGTCGCTGCCGTATCACATCGGCAACGGCTGGTTCGGGGGCCTGCTGCCGACCATCTCGTTCGCCCTGGTGGCCCAGAACGGCAATATCTATCACGGTTTGTGGTACCCGATCTGGATTGCGGCCATCACCTTCGTGATCGGTGTGCTGTTCGTGCGCGAGACCAAGGATGTGGATATCTATCGCAATGATTGAGACAGGGGGTTGACATATTCGCCGAAGACGGTAGAATCCCGCTTCTTCGGCGAATTAGCTCAGTCGGTTAGAGCGACGGAATCATAATCCGCAGGTCCGGGGTTCGAGTCCCTGATTCGCCACCAAATACCAAAAAGCCCTGCTTCGGCAGGGCTTTTTGCTTTTCTGCTGCTTCCGTGCATCCCTAGCCCCACACAAGGGGCCCCGGGCTAGGCAAGCGCCTCGGCTCGCGCAGGCGCCGCAGCGGCAACAGCCAGCACCCAATCCGTCGTCAACGCCGGCTGCGTCACGGGCAGCATATGACCGCCGTCGATGATGCGCAGGTTCACGCGGTCGAGCTTCTGCTTGAGTGCCTCGCCCTGGCGTTTGACGTTGAGAATGCGGTCACCGCGGCCGTACAGCATGTCGACAGGCACCGTCATCGAGGCATAGCGGCGTTCCATGTCGGGCAGATCTTCCGGCGCAGAGACCAGATCCGACGAAGCCGCATAAAACACATGCGGACGCAGCCCCAGCAAGCCGCCACCCTTGAACGGGAAATCCTTCGGCATGGTCTCAGGCGCGAACACCGCGGCGATGGCCTTGCGAGAATTGATGATCGACAGGGGAATCGCGAGCGTCCATGACACCAGCCTGCGCACCAGCGGCGACGGCAACACCAAGCCCCCGAACGCACCGGGCGGCGCGCTCTCTGCATGCGTGAGCGGCGCGATCAACGCGAGCCGGCGAATGACGTGCGGATGGTTCAGCCCCACCGCCAGTGAAATCGCTCCGCCAAGCGAATGCCCCACCAGCACGGGCTTGTCGAGCCCAAGCTTCTCGATGCACTGCGCGACCATGCCCGCCTGCGCGTAGATATTGGCCGGCGAATCCTCACCGCGCACGGACCGCCCCGCCCCCGGCCGGTCGATCACGATCACGCGGTGCGAGCGCGCAAGCCGATCCATATCCAGATACGCGAAGTTGCGCAGGTTGCCGCACAGGCCATGCACGAACACGATGGCGGGGCCTTGGCCGCGATCGGTGTAATGCACGCGGTCTGCCCCGACATCAATGAACTTGCCTTCAGGCGGAAACCCCTTTGTGACGCGGCGTGCGATGAAGAACGTAAACGCAACAGGCGCCAGGAGTGCAAATGCGATGACGCCAAGAATGGTGCTGGTCATAGTGTCCCCGATGCGGGAGGCGGTTAGGCGGGCTGTGCTGCGCCGATCGGCTGCGCGCGGCGTTCGAACTGCATGGCGCTGTCGGCCAACGTGCCGAATTTGAGCATCATCAGATCGCGTGCGTAGTTCTGATACGACTTCCACGGCTGCTTGTCGCCCTGCTTGGGCAGGATGGCGGCGGCACGCTGAATGTAGCCGGACGTCAGATCGACGGCAGGCTCGCAGCTCATCGCTTCGTCATCGAGACGCGGCACGCAGGTATCAAACCCGTTGGACTGCATGTGGTTGAGCAGCCTGCAAACGTACTGCGCGATCAACTCGGCCTTGAGCGTCCACGACGCATTTGTATAGCCGAACGACGACGCGAGGTTCGGCACGCCGCTGTACATCATGCCCTTGTACGACACCGTCTCTGCCAGGTTCACTGCGCGCCCGTCGACGCTGATGACCGCTCCGCCCAGCACCTTCAACTTGAGCCCCGTGGCCGTGACGATCACGTCGGCATCAAGATGCTCGCCGCTCTTGAGCTGCAGGCCGGTCGGCGTGAAGCGCGCGATCTCGTCGGTCGCAATCGACGCCTTGCCCGCGCGGATCGTCTTGAACAGATCGCCGTCGGGCACAAGGCACAGGCGCTGGTCCCACGGGTTGTAGCGCGGCGTGAGGTGTTTGCGCACGTCGAACCCGGGACCGATCTGCTTGCCCGCCATGCGGATGATGAAGTCTTTGAATGCCTTGGGCTTACGACGCGCGAGGCTGTAGAAGTACATCGTCAGCAGCACGTTTTTCGTGCGCACCAGCCGGTGAGCAAGGCCCGACGGCAACCAGCGACGCAATGTGTTGGCCACGGCATCCTGTTCCGGTCGCGAGACGATGTACGTAGGCGAGCGCTGCAGCATCGTCACGTGCTGCGCGGTGCCGGCCATCGCGGGCACAAGCGTGACGGCCGTGGCTCCGCTGCCGATCACCACCACGCGCTTGCCGGCGTACGACAGATCGTTCGGCCAATGCTGCGGATGGACGATCCGCCCCCGGAACTGATCCATCTCGGGCCACGTCGGTGCGTGGCCTTCTTCGTAGTCGTAGTAGCCGCTGCACATGTAGAGGAACTTGCAGGTGAACTGCACCGGTTCCTCGCGCGAGCCATCGCTGCGTAGGGCCTGCACCGTCCAGCGCGCCGCTGCGGAATCCCAGCTCGCACCCGTCACCTTGTGACGGAAGCGGATCGATTTGTCGATGCCGAACACACGTGCGGTATCGCGGATGTAATCGAGGATCGTCTGACCGTCGGAAATGGCTTTGCTGCTGTGCCACGGCCGGAAGCTGTAGCCGAGCGTGAACATGTCGGAGTCGGATCGGATACCCGGATAGCGGAACAGGTCCCACGTGCCGCCAATGGTTTCGCGCCCTTCAAGGATGGCGAAGCGCGCCGATGGGCAGCGCTCGCGCAGGTGATACGCCGCGCCAATGCCAGAGAGGCCCGCTCCGACGATGAGCACATCGAGGTCTGTATCCGGCGCGGCAGCCCGGTTGCGGGGCGCGCCCGGGTTGGCGCTTCGCTCCATCGTCGTGTCCATGCGGTCTCCTGTTTGCAGCCCCGGGGGCGGGATCGGCAAATTTCGCCTTAAATGTGGTGTGATTCATCACCACTTTAATTTTTGGCCGTCCTGACGTCAAATAGCGAAATGGAGAAAACACTTGAAACAGCCGACGCGCCCGCCAAGAAGGGCCGCCCGTATGGCGGTGTGGCGCCAGAAGCACGCGCGGCAGAACGCCGCGATGCGCTGATCCGCGCCGGCACGCGCGTCTTCGGCACGGTGGGCTTTCGCAAGGCCACCGTGCGTGCGATCTGCCAGGAAGCGAGGCTCAACGATCGGTACTTTTACGCCGCGTTCGACAGCACCGAAGCCCTGCTGCGCGCGACCTACCAGCAACATGCGGAAGACTTGCGCGCGCAGGTGTCGGAGGCCACCGCGGCTGCGGAAGGCACGCTGGAAGCTCGTGTCGACGCCGGCCTGCAGGCGTTTTTCGCGTTCTTGCGAGACTCATGCGCAGCGCGCGTGCTGCTACTCGAAGTGATGGGCGTGAGCCCGGAAACGGACGCAACCTATCAGCGCAACCTGCTGGAGTTCGGCAAGCAGATCATGGCGAACGCCCAACTGCCCGGCACGCACAATGACGACGATGCAGAACTGCGCGCCGATCAACGCATCATCGGCCTCGCGCTCGTGGGTGCATTGACCAACGTCGGTGCGGCGTGGCTTCTGACCGGCTATCGAGATCCCGAAGAGAAGATGGTGCGCAACTGCCGCCAAGTCGTGCTCGGCACATTGCGCACCATGCTGGGCGCTTAGGCCGTGCCTTCCGGCTTGCCCAACCGGACCACGGTCACACCCTGCGCCAGGTGTCGCAACGATGGCTGCAGCAGAACGCAGTTGTCGTACGGGGTGACGATCTGCAGGTCTCCATCGGTGGCGATGACAGTGCCTGCTCGCTCGATGGTTTCCATACCGCGATAGTCGTCCGCAAAACGGAATGCCGTGGATTTAGCGACCACCGGATCGGTCACACGAATGCAACGCACCTCCAGCGCGGGCGCAATCCCCAGCCATTCCGATACCGCCGATGCGTCGACGGTGCCAAGCGCCACCAGGAAACGCGCGCACGCATCCAGCGCCACATCGCGGCTCGTGCGCTCGAAATGCTGGCCGCATTCGATGAGCAGCGCGTTCTTCGGGCTAGCGGCATCGCCAAAGCTGCCGTAGTCGCGCAAGCGGCGGCCAGCGGCGTGGCCGGCATCGATCATCAGATGCGAAGGCGCGCCAACCTGGCGGCCCAACGCGACGCCTTTCGCATGCGGACCCGTCAGCATCAGCGGCTCCGCCTTTTCATGCATCGAGTGAATATCGAGCAGGTAGTCGACCGTGTCGATCACAGGGCGCAGTTCACGCGCGCGGCGCAGTTCCAGCGTGTCGCCTGCGCCGTCGAGCTTGTCCGCCGACCAGACGCGGTTCAGATCTTCGTCGATAAAGCGCGTGGCATCCGGATCGTTGATGTCAAAACGCTCGTACGCCTCGACGTTTGCGAATGACAGCGTGAGCCGGCCACGCGCCGGGCGCACGCCGGCAGCCAGCAGCATATCCACCGCAATCGCGCCGCACAGCTCATTGCCATGCGTGAGCGCGTTGATCATGACGTGCGGACCGGGCATGCCGCTATCGAACGTGTGCACGTAATCAATGTCGTGCGTACCCGTCTTCCAGCGGTGGATATCGGGCTTGTGCAGCTCGATCGGGTACACCGGCAGCGTGGCGCGCAGCGCCTCCAGGGTCATCATGCGAAATCCTTGGGTGTTACGAGAAGTCTGTTCAGGTTCAGTGCGCACGAGCGCGTCCACGCAGCATCCAGAGCGAGACCAGGCTGATCAGCGTGGTCGCAAACACATAGAAGCTCGGCGACGTCTTGATGTGCGTGACGCCAATCAGCCATGTGACGATCAGCGGCGAGAACCCACCGAAGATCGTTACCGACAGGTTGTAGCTCAGCGCCAGGCCCGTGCCGCGCGTACGCGTCGGGAAGATGTCAGCCAGGAGCGCCGGCAACGGCGCCAGGATGGCGGCCAACAGCACGCCCACAATCGCCTGCATGACCAGCAGCGTCCAGAACGTCGGTTGCGCGACCAGCGTGGCAAACATCGGATACGTCGACAGCGCAATCACCACCATCGCAATCGACACCACGCGGATGCTGCCGAAACGATCCGCCAACAACCCGAACGCCGGCGCCATCACCATCAGCATCGCGCCGGTGATCATCGTGCAGACCAGCGAGGCACTGGTCGCGATGTGGAGTTGATTGATGGCATAGGTCGGCATGTAGACCTTCTGCACGTAGTTGAATGCGGTGACGGCTACGACCACGCCCGCCCCCAGCAGTAGCCCCGGCAAACCCTGAGTGAGGGTATCGCGCAGCGGCGAATGCGTTTGCGGCGCGCCCTGCGCCTCGGCCTGCATGGCGACAAACTCGGGCGTCTCAGGCGTGTGGCGACGAATGTAGACGCCAATGGGACCGATCAGCAAGCCGAATAGGAACGCCACGCGCCAGCCCCATGACTCCACTTGCTCGGTGGTCAGCGCGTAAGTCAGCCATGCGCTCAAGCCCGCCGCCAGCAATGTGGCAAGGCCCTGCGTGGCGGCTTGCCAGCTCGCGTTGTATCCCATGCGCTTGCCGTTGGCGTGCTCGATCATGAACGCCGTGGCTGAACCGAATTCTCCACCGGCCGAAAAGCCCTGCAGCAGCCGCGCCACGATCACGATGGCCGGCGACCACAACCCGATCGACGCGTACGTCGGTGCAAACGCGATCATCGCGGTGCCGAGCATCATCAGCAGGATCGACCACGTCAGCGCAGCCTTGCGGCCGACGCGGTCTGCATAGCTGCCAAGCACCATCGAGCCCAGCGGCCGCATGATGAACGACACGCCAAACGTGCCGACCGAGAGCATCAGCGAACTCCACGCATCGCCCGTCGGGAAGAACAGCTTGCCGATTGTGATGGCGAAATAGCCGTAGATCAGCAGATCGTAGTATTCGAGCGCGTTGCCAACGCTGGCTGCCAATACGGCACGCCAGGGCGCGGGATGTCGATGGGTATCGCTGGCGCGTGCGGATGCGCCGCTCGCATTGAGGGTGTGGGCTGGCATGGTTGTCTCCCCGTGGTCTGTGCCGATCCGCCGGTTTTGCTGAATAGCGCTGGCGGGCGAAGGTTGCGGAGGAGTCTAGGTGCCGTGCCCAGACGGCTTGTGCCGTTTCGGCACAAGGTTGGGCTTTCTGCGATGCGCCTCAGGCGAGGTCGGCGCGGGCGTTGTTATTGGCGTTATCAACGGCCAGTTGCCATACCTCGTCAAGCAGTGCGCTCTGGTTGCTGCGCACCCGCATCATGCGGATATTGACGTGGATGTGCCAGGCGTCATCGCCGGCGGGGCGAAGTTCACCCGCATTCAGGTGCGGCTTGGCCAGGCGATACGGCAGCCAGGCCATGCCGAATCCACGCAGGGCCATCTCTTCCACGGCCTCGTAGAAATCCGCCTGAAACACGGGCTGCAGATGCGCCTTGCGGTCGGCGGCGGCCAGGTGGCTGTCGAGCATTTGGCGCAACGTCAGCCCACGTGCAAAGGCCAGCCATGGCAGCGGTGCTGCGGCCGAGCCCGGCAGCGTGAACCGGGCACGACCACGCTTGTCAGGCGCGCTGACCGGTACCAGCGTCTCGCTGCCCAGCGTGCAATGGTCGTACTTGCGCGGATCGAGCAACGCATCGGCCTGCGGGCTGGCGTAGGCGATCAGCAGATCGACCGTGCCATCGGCAAGTGCGAGTACGCCTTCCTGCGTGCCCCCGGTCGTCACGCTGAGCGGAAACACGCCGCGCTGGCGTGCCAGCGTTTCATACCAGCCCGGGACGAAGGTGCGCGCCAGCGTGCGCCCTGTGCCGATCTTGAGCGCCACCGGCAATTGCGCCTCGCGCAGCAGCAAGCGCGCATCGTTCAGGCCGTCGACGGCATTGGACGCGGCATCCAGAAACAAGCGCCCCGCCGCCGTGAGCGTGACCGGATGCTCGCTGCGCTCGACCAGCGCGGTGCCCACCCATTCTTCCAGCGCCTTGATCCGCCGGCCGAATGCGGGATGCGTGACGTTGCGGTTCTCGGCAGCGCGGCTGAAGCTGCGTGTCTTGGCGAGTTCCTTGAAGTCTTCCAGCCATTTGATCTGCATGGCGCGTCCGGGTGGGGTGGTGGGCGGGAGGTCTGCGCATTATCTCCGCAGCGTGCACGAACAGCCTTAACGTGCGTGCCGTATCGTTATCATCCTGAGCAAACGATCTGCCACGCCTTCATGACCGCACCCCGCCCGCTGACCATCGGCATTGCCGGCGCCGGTAACGCCGGCCTCGCCGCCGCCATCGCGTTTGCCCGTCACGGGCACGACGTGCACGTCTTCGAAAAGCACCCGCAGCTGACCGCCATGGGCGCGGGCCTGCTGATTCAGCCGCAGGGTATCCGCGCGCTGGAGACACTCGGCGTGGGTCGCGAGCTGGAGGGCATCGGCGCGCCGATCGACCGGCTGATCGGCCTGAGCCATCGCGGCTGGCGCCTGCTCGACATCGACTACGCCGATACGCCCGGCCGCGCCGTCACGCGCCACGCGCTGTCATCCATGCTTTATGACGCCGCATTGCACGCGGGCGCATCGTTCCATTTTGATTGCGCGATCCAGCAACTGCTTCTTGATGGCCCGCGCGCACGGGTCACGCACGCACAGGGCGAATCGATCTTCGACCTGTTTGTGATTGCCGATGGCGCGGCCTCGGCGCTGCGTGAGCCCGCAGGCCTCGCCGGCCCGTCGAGTACCTACCGATGGGGCACGCTGTGGTTCCAAGGGTGGGTGGATGGCTGGAACCCGCGCGTGCTGCAGCAGCGCTTTCGCGGCACGCGCGAAATGATGGGCCTGCTGCCCACCGAAGTGGACGGCACCCGCACTCGCCTATCGATGTTCTGGAGCCTCCCCGGTGATGCTGTGGACGCCTGGCGACAGACCGACATCACGCAGTGGAAAGCGCATGTGCTGAGCCTGTGGCCGCAAGCCTCGCCCATGGTCGAACAGATTGGCTCCCACGACGATATGCCTTTCGCCGTCTATCGCCACACATGGCCGCGCGCGCTGGCCAAACCACCCTACTGCGTCATCGGCGACGCCGCCCATGCCATGAGCCCGCAGCTCGGCCTGGGGACCACCCTGGCCGCGCAAGATGCCCTGGCACTCGCCGCGTGCGTGCAAGTGCATGGCCCCACCGATGGCGCCCTCGCCTATCACGCCCGGCGTCTGCGTACCGTGCAGGCCTATCAGACGCTTAGCCGAGCACTCACGCCGTGCTTCCAGGCCCAATATGGAGGCTGGATGCGAGACGTGGTGTTCGCCACCGGCTTGCGCATCCCGGGTGTTGCATGGCTGATGAAGCGCAGCCTGGCGGAACCGCCTGCTCGCGACGCCGCATTCGCCCCGGCCGCGGCTTCCACAACAGCCAGCGAAAAACCGCAGGCATAACACCACGCCACGGATCATCATGAGCCTGCTGAACACCTTCCTTCCCGAGCATCAGTTCAGCGAGCAGCACCACATACGCGTCAATGCCCCGCCCGCCCGCGTGCTCGACGTGGTTTCGCAACTGGACGTCAGTGATTTCCCGCTGGCCAGGCTGTTCCTGCACTTGCGCGCCATCCCGGCACGCATCGCCGCCGCGATGGGCAAGCCCAGTGCGCGACGTATCGATGCCGGATTTGGCCTGCACGATTTCACGGTACTCGGCCGCGATGGAGATCGCGAATTCGCGCTGGGCCTGGTCGGCCGCTTCTGGGAATCCGCCGGTGGGCTCGTCCGCGTTGAAGCCGGCGCATTTCGCGCGTTCTCGGAGCCCAACATCGCCAAGCTGGTCATGACGTTCGTCGCCGAACCCGACGGCGCCGGCACGCTGCTGACCACGCGCTCGTGCGTGCATTGCTCCGACACAACGGCGCGCCGCCGCTTCACGCCTTACTGGGTGCTGATCCGCATACCAAGCGGGCTGATCCGCCGGATGATGCTGCAGCGGATCAAGCAACTCGCGGAGGCCCACTGCGCCCCGCTTACACGTCCAGAATAACCAACGTGCCCGCGCTGCCGGCGTCCACGCTGTGCGGCACGCCGGCGGGCACGACGTACAGCTCGCCGCGCGACACGGTTACCGGTTCGCCGTCGATGCGCAGACGCAGCTCGCCATCGATCACTAGCAGGCCTTCGGCATAGTCGTGCACTTCGTCGGGATACGGCGTGCCGTCCATGCGCAGCACCTTGAAGTTGCCGCCGCCAAAGCGCTCCAGCACGCGAGACGACCATGCACGCGGCAGCGCATCGGCCTCTGCATTGAGATTGAAAGACGGCACACCGGCCTCGCCCGAGAATCAGAAGCGCTGAGCATACCAGCCGATGAACAACAAAAAGGGCACCGCCGCGTTCCTGCGGTGGAGCCCTTTTTGCGCGGGGCGATCGGCGTGCGCCTAGACGTCGTACGACGAAAGATCCATCTCGGACAGCGCATTCATGTCGTCCGCCGGCTTCAGATAGTCGACGCGATAGCCATGCTTGTACACCGCCACCAAGCGTACCTCGTTCACCGGTTCGATATTCAGCTTCATGCGGATGCGCGACACATGGCTATCGATCGTGCGCGTGTACTCCGAGGAGTTGCGGCCCCACACCTGCCCGAAGATGTGATCGCGCGACAGCGTGCGCCCCACGTTCGAGAACAGCAGCAACGCCAGCTGGAATTCGATGGCCGTCAGCGTAACGGGCTCGCCGTGCAGCGTGACCTGCTGGCGCTGCAGGTTGAAGTAGTACGGCCCCACCGCGAACGGCAGGCGGCCATACGGAATCGGATACGCCCGGCGCAGCAGCGCATCGACACGCGCACGCAGCTCGGCAATGCGGAACGGCTTGGCGATGTAGTCATCGGCGCCATGCGTGAGGGCGCGCACGAGGCTTTTCTCGCCCTCCTCGGCGGTGACGAACAGGATGGGCAGCACATCCCTGTGGCGGCTGCGCACCACGCTCAGCACGTCGATACCGAGCATGCCCGGCGTGTGCCAGTCGAGGATCAGCATGTCGTACGACGAGCGGCCCAGCATGCGCAGCAACGTCGCACCATCGCTGTAGGTCATCACGTCGTGGCCCGACTGGGACAGGATCTGGACGATGACTTCGCTTTGGAAGGGATCGTCTTCAAGCAAGGCGATACGCATGTTCTGCTCCGTGGAAATTGCGCACATGCGTGCCGGGATGGTGCGGGCCTTGATAGCGACCTAACCGTCGCGCTCATCGCGATCCGTCGCATGTGTTACGTGTCTGCAATTTTCATGGCGAGGTTTGCTACAAACCATGAGAAGAGTCCTAATTTGTGAAGACCCTTGAGCCACCCAATACCGTGTCCATTCCACGGAACCCGGACAAAAAAAAGCCCGGACAACGCGGTCCGGGCGGCGGTGTTTCCCACAACGTGACGGGATCGGAAACACCCAAGGGTCGCATGTGCCAGACGCGTCGCAGTGCACCGGGGGGAAGCACTGCAACGCTACGGGATAACGTCAAGGAGAGCCCGACGTACTGGTCGGCACACGCGAGGCGCATGATGCCGTGCCATATGCCCAGCCGGAGCAGTCGTGACAACATTTGACACGCCCAGTTTCCGGGCCGCGACACCTCAGGTGGGATCAGCGTTTTCCAACTCTTGCCGAATCGACTCGGTCAGCATGTCGATCAGCAATCGGACACGTTTGGGAACGAACCGCGCGGATGGGGTGACGAGGTTGATCGGCTCTCCGCTGGTCGCATAGTCGGGCAACACGCGCACGAGGCGAGGCAGCGGTGCGTTGGCGCGTGCCACCGCGCTTGCGTACAGCGGCAGCGGGCCGATACCGGCGCCCGATGCAATCAGCGTTTCCAGATAGATGAGGCTGTCGGAATTCAGGCGGGCGCGCACAGCCACGGTTTTCAGGCCATCGGGGCCGACAAGGCGCCATTGCGTTTCGCCGCGGCCGGTGCCGCGAAAGTCGAGGCAACAATGGTCGGCCAACCCTTGCACGGTGGCCGGAGCACCGCGGCGCTGCAGGTAATCGGGCGAGGTGAATAAGCCAATGCGCAATACGCCAAGCGACCGAGCCACGAGCGAACTGTCGGCCAAGCGTCCGACGCGGACGGCAAGGTCAAAACCCTCCTGCACCAGATCGACATTGCGCGGCGTCAGCACCACGTCCAGATCAATCTCCGGGTACTGCTGCATGAAGCGGGCCGCGACGGGCGCCACCAGCAGGCGGCCCACGTCTTCGGAAGACGTGATCCGCACCTTGCCGCGAGGCAGGTCCTGCAGCTCGCCGGCGCACGTCGTGGCACGTTCGATGTCTTCCAGTGCATGCGACGCCACCTGATACAGACTCTGGCCGGCGTCGGTCAGATGCAGCGTGCGCGTGGTGCGCTGTAACAGGCGTACGTTCAAATCCTGTTCAAGCGCCGCAATGCCCCGGCTGACGGACGATTTGGGCAGATCGAGCCGCGTTGCCGCTGCCGTGAAGCTGCCCGCTTCGACCACGCGCACGAACAGCGCCAATTGGTTCAGATCCATGGTTTCCTCCTCTTGTAGTGATGCGCGCCGGCCTAGGATTGTCATTGTCTCGCCGGGAGCAACATTTTTTCCCACAATAACCGACTAGTGCAAACCGGGCAACCACCCTACATTTGGCATATGACAAATGCCCGATTTCAGGAGAACAACATGGAAACCCTCGTACAACCGCAAGTGCAGCAAGTGCAGCGCGGCCGCCGCGTGGAGCGCATCATCACAGGTCGCCCAACCTCCGACGGCGCGGGCGTGAAGCTCACGCGCGTGCTGACGAACAACCTGCAACGTCGGCTGGACCCGTTCCTGATGCTGGACGCGTTCCGTAGTGACGACCCGAACGACTATCTGGCCGGCTTTCCCGACCACCCGCACCGTGGCTTCGAAACGGTGACGTACATGATCGCTGGCCGCATGCGCCACCGCGACAGCGCCGGCCACGAAGGGCTGCTGCAACACGGCGGCGTGCAGTGGATGACGGCCGGCAGCGGCGTCGTGCACTCTGAAATGCCGGAACAGGAAGATGGCGTGATGGAAGGCTTCCAGCTGTGGCTGAACCTGCCCGCCAGCGACAAGATGACGACGCCCTGGTACCGCGACATTCCGTCGAACGAGATTCCCGAGTTCACGACGGAAGACGGCGTGACCGTTCGTGTGATCGCCGGAGATTCGCAAGGCGTGCGAGGTGCGATGACGCGTGAAGCGACGCAGCCGCTGTATCTGGACATCACGCTGCCGGCGGGTGCGTCCTTTGCGCAGCCGCTGCCGGCCGGGCACAACGCGTTCGTCTACGTGTTCCGCGGCAGCGCGCTGGTGGGCGATGCCGACGCGTCTGGCAATGCCGGTCTGCAACGCGTGGAAGACAAGCAGATGGCCATCCTTGCCAACACGGAAGGCAGTGACGGTGTGGTCATCCGTGCAGCAGACGCAGACGCACGCGTGCTGCTGGTGGCTGGCAAGCCGCTGAACGAGTCGATCGCCCAGTACGGCCCGTTCGTGATGAACACGCAGGAAGAGATCTTCCAGGCCGTGCGGGACTTCCAGGCCGGCAAGTTCGCTTAAAGCATCTACGCAGTCGCAAAGAAAAACCGCCGCTCGGTTTCACCAGAGCGGCGGTTCGTCCAACAGCGCGATCTGCTCGCGCAATTCCAACACCCGATCCTGCCAGTAGCGTTGCGTGTTGAACCACGGAAACGCGGCAGGAAACGCCGGATCGTTCCAGCGACGCGCCAACCATGCGCTGTAGTGCAGCAAGCGCAGCGTGCGTAACGCTTCCACCAGATACAGCTCGCGCGTGTCGAATTCGCAGAAGTCTTCATAGCCGGCCAGCAGGCTGGCGAGCTGCGATTGCATCGACGCGCGATCGCCCGAGAGCAGCATCCACAAATCCTGCACGGCGGGGCCGGTGCGGCTGTCGTCAAAATCGACGAAATGCGGGCCGGCGCTGCGCAGCGGATCGCCTTGCTTGGCGTCGGCCTCTTCAATCCAGAGCACGTTCGACGCGTGGCAATCGCCGTGCAGACGCAGCAGCGAGACATCGCCCGCGCGGTCGTAGCAGCGGCGCACGCCGTCGAGTGCGGCGTCAGCCACGCTGCGCCAGGCCGGCAGTAAATCGGGCGGAATGAAATCGTGTTCGAGCAGCCAATCGCGCGATTGCACGCCGAAGGTGTCAATGTCGAGTGCAGGCCGGACCATGAAAGGCCGCTGCGCGCCAACGGCATGGATGCGCCCGAGGAAACGGCCCATCCATTCAAGCGTGTCGTCTTGGTCGATGGAAGGCACGCGCCCTGCGCAACGCGGGAAGACCGCGAAATGCCAGCGCTCGAACGCTTGAAGCGTGCGACCGTCGATTTCCAGCGGCGCGATCACGGGGATTTCCGTGGCGGCCAGTTCTGCCGTGAAGGCGTGTTCCTCGATGATCTGCGCTTCAGTCCAGCGGCCCGGGCGGTAGAACTTGACCACCACCGGCGCGCTGTCTTCCACGCCGACTTGGTAGACGCGGTTTTCGTAACTGTTGAGCGCGAACATGCGGCCATCCGGCATCAGCCCGACCTGCGCCAGCGCATCGAGGATGCTGTCGGGCGTCAGGCCGTCGTAGGGCGCTTCAGCTGATGCGGGCTGGCCGTCGTCGTGCATGAACGTCAGGCTTTACGGCCGCCGAGCAACGCAGCAGCCTTGGCAAACAGACCGTTGAACGGCTGCTTGGCCGGCTTCCCCTTGTGGGCAGGCTGCGCGGCTTGCGTGCTCGATGCGCGACGCTGTTGGCCACCCTGCGCGCCTTGCCCATTGCCCTGGCCCTGACTTTGGCCGTTGCCTTGGCGCTGGCCACGCGCTTGGGATTGGCCATTGCGCGGCTTCGGCGCAGCCTGGCCGTCGCGTTGACCTTGCGCCTGACGCTGGCGGCTGCCGGCACCATTGCGACCCTGGCCTTGGCCTTGATTCTGGCCCTGGCCCTGACCATTACCGCTCGACTCGCGACGCGGTTCGCGAGGCTCACGCGGAGCCCGCGGCTCGCGTGGCGCAGCGTTGGCGCTGGCCTGACGAGGCTGCTGGCTGCGGCCACCGCCCGGGCGGCCACCGCGCGCGTTGCCGCCACGGCCCGCCGAGTTGCGCCCGTTCGGAATCGGCTCTGCCTCGATGGTCGGGTCCGGCTCGAAACCTTCCAGCACGGTACGCGGCAGTTCGCGCTTAATGAGGCGCTCAATGTCACGCAGCAAACCGTGCTCGTCCACGCAGACCAGCGAGATCGCCTCGCCTTGCGCACCGGCGCGGCCCGTGCGGCCGATACGGTGCACGTAGTCCTCCGGCACGTTCGGCAGATCGAAGTTGACCACGTGCGGCAGTTGGTCGATGTCGATACCGCGCGCGGCGATGTCGGTGGCAACCAGCACGCGCAGCGTCCCGGCCTTGAATTCCGTCAGCGCGCGCGTGCGTGCCGATTGGCTCTTGTTGCCATGGATGGCCAGCGCGGGAATGCCGTCGCGCGTGAGCTGCTCGGCCAGGCGGTTCGCACCGTGCTTGGTGCGCGTAAACACGAGCACCTGGTGCCAGTCGTTGTCGCGCACGAGCTTGGCCAGCAGTTCGCGCTTGCGCTCGCGGTCGACCGGGTAGATGCGCTGCTCCACCGTCTCGGCCGTCGTGTTGCGGCGAGCGACTTCGATCAGCGCCGGCTTGTCGAGCAGGCGATCGGCCAATTCGCGAATGTCGTCAGAGAACGTCGCCGAGAACAGCAGGTTCTGACGCTTCGACGGCAGGATGTTGAGGATCTTGCGGATATCGTGGATGAAGCCCATGTCGAGCATGCGATCGGCTTCGTCCAGCACCAGCAGTTCAATGTGGGACAGGTCGATGGTGCGCTGCCCTACGTGGTCCAGCAGGCGGCCCGGCGTGGCCACGACGATATCGACACCGCGCTTGAGCGCATCGATCTGCGGGTTGATGCCGACGCCGCCGAACATCACCATGGACTTCAGCGGAAGGTATTTGCCATAGGCGCGCACGCTTTCTTCCACCTGCGCGGCAAGCTCACGCGTGGGCGTCAGCACCAGCGCGCGGATCGGAAAGCGCATGCCCTGCGGCGTCTGCACTTTGTTCGGTTGCGAGGCAGACAGGCGGTGCAGCAGCGGCAGCGTGAAACCGGCGGTCTTGCCGGTGCCGGTCTGGGCACCGGCGAGCAGGTCACCGCCCTTGAGGATAGCGGGGATGGCCTGGCGTTGAATCGGAGTGGGTTCTGCGTAGCCGAGTTCGGCCACGGCGCGTACCAGCTTGTCTGACAAGCCGAGTTCGGAAAACGACATGGAAAAGCGATTGGACCGGCGTGTCCCGCGCATTCGTTCGTGCGCCAATCGTGGACAAAGCCTGGGTAGGTGACGGGGCGACTGGACCCCGGGGACTGCAAGAAGAGCGCTAGTTTAACAGGTGATGGTGTTTACCCCACCGGCGCCCGCAATGCCGCCAACGGCGCATTTACCACGTCCCCCAACCGCTCCGCCAACGAATACCGCGCCATATACCGACGGAAATGTCCCAGGAACGCGTCTTCGGCTGGCGCCAGACGCCGCTCCTTGTGCCACATCAGGTACAGATCGATGTCGGCAATGCCCTCTTCCGGCGGTAGCCGCCACAAGCGCTGCTGCGCCACGTCGTCCACCACGATGTGCTCCGGCAGGCAGCCGATCCCATAGCCCGCAAACACCAGCCGCTTGATCTCGTCCAGGCTCGGTGACGTAGCGACGATGCGTCCGGTGAATCCCTGCTGATCCCGAAACACCGCCAGCGGCGATAGCGCATCGCCCAATTGGTCGCTCATGAACGAGACAAAGTTCTCGCCGAGCAGATCGCTGATCGACAAGCCCGTCCGCCCGAACAACCGGTGATGCCGCCCGCAGAACACGGCGTAGCGCTGGCGCAGGAACAGTTGCCGCTCGAGCTTCTCGACGGGCGTGCGGCACAGGCTGAGCCCAATGCCCGCCCGCTTTTGCGCAAGCGCATCGAGGATGTCCGTGCTGCGCATCACTTCCACCTGCAGATCCACGCGGGGGTGATGGCGATGGAACGCCGCGAGGCATTCGTCGTACACGCCCGATTGGATCCGGCTGACCGTCAGCAGATGCAGCACGCCGCTCACGTCGTCTTGCGGCTCCCCGAGCTCTGAGCCGAGCCGCGCGACATTGCCGTAGACATCGGTGGCGATGCGCAATACGTCTTCGCCGACGCGCGTGAGGCGGAAGTGCGAGCCGCGCCGCTCAATCAGCGTGTGGCCGAGCTGATCTTCGAGGCGCCGCAGCGCAAGGCTGACCGCCGGCTGCGTGATGTGCAGCCGCACCGCCGCGCGGCTGATGCTGCGCTCGTGGACGATGGTGAGGAAGGTGCGCAGCAGGTTCCAGTCAAGCCGGTCGCTGACCAAGGCGGGATCGAGAGCGGACGAGTCCATGGCGGCAGGTATGAGTTCAATTTATGCAAACAATAAGTATTTGGAATTTGACTAATACCCGTCAAGCGGCAATAAACACGCATCGTCGCCTTGAAGCGACGGACTAAAAAAACCTGTGAGGAGCTTCACCATGCAACCGTCTCAACCCGGCGGGCGCCAGCCTGCCCGTGCGGCCACCGCCGCCTTTGTCGGCACCATGATCGAGTGGTACGACTTCTACATCTACGCCACCGCCGCAGCGCTCGTGTTCGGGCCGCTGTTCTTCCCGGGTGGCGATCCGTTCCTCAGCACGCTTGCTTCGTTCGGCACGTTTGCCGTGGGCTTTTTCGCGCGGCCGCTGGGCGGCATCGTGTTTGGCCACTGGGGTGACCGCATCGGCCGCAAGAAGGCGCTGATGATCACGCTCACGATGATGGGCCTGGCGACCATCGGCATCGGGCTGCTGCCGACGTATGCCACCGCCGGCGCCCTCGCGCCCGTGCTGCTGGTGCTGCTGCGCGTGGTGCAGGGCATCGCGGTCGGTGGCGAATGGGGCGGCGCGGTGCTGATGGCGGGCGAACATGCGCCCACGGGCCGCCGCACGTTCTTCGCGTCGTTTGCACAACTCGGCAGCCCGGCCGGGTTGATTCTCTCGCTGCTGGCTTTCCGCCTCGTCACGTCGATGGAGAAGGACACGTTCATGGACTGGGGCTGGCGTCTGCCCTTCCTCGCCAGCGCGGTGCTGCTGCTCGTTGGCGTGGCGATCCGCCTGGGCGTGAACGAGTCACCTGAGTTTGCGCAGGTGCAGGCGCAACGCAAAACGGCCAAGCTGCCGATCGCCGAAGTCTGGCGCACGGCTCGCGTGCCGGTGCTGCTTTGCATTGGCGCCAACACCATCGGCATTGCGGGCGTGTACTTCACCAACACGTTCATGATCGCGTACGCGACGCAGTATCTGTCGCTGTCGAGAACGCTGATTCTCGATTGCCTGTTTGTGGTCGCGTTCATCCAGTTCCTCGCCCAACCGTTGGCGGCATGGCTGGCGGAAAAGCTTGGCGGCGCACGCTTCCTCAAGCTGATGGCGCTGATGGCGATGGCGTCGCCGTATCCGATGTTCCTGCTGGTGCAAACGCGCCAGGCGCCGCTGATGGTGCTGGGCATTGCGCTGGCCGTGGTGTGCATGGCGAGCTTCTATTCGGTCATCGCCGGCTTCGTGTCGGGCGTGTTCGAAACGCGCGTGCGGTACTCGGCGATCTCGCTGTCATACCAGGTATGCGGTGCGGTGGCGGGCGGGCTCACGCCGCTGATCGGCACCATCCTCGCGCAGCGCTTCCATGGCCAGTGGTGGCCGCTGGCGGTGTTCTACACGCTGCTCGCCGGTATCTCGCTGCTGAGCATCGCCGCCATCGACGCGCGGCAGCGCGACAGCGCAACTGCTGCCAACGCAGTCGGCGCATGACGGTCTTTCCCAACCCGGTTTCACCCATGCTGACGTTCTTTCACCCTGAACAGCTTCTGCACCATCCGCAGAGCTATTACTCGCGCGGCAAGATGCGCACGCCGCAGGAAGTGCCCGCGCGCGCGCTGAATCTGCTGCAGGCCGCGCGTGATCTCGGCTTTACCATTGCGCGCCCCGAAGATCACGGCATTGCGCCGCTCACCGCCGTGCATGGCGAGCCCTATCTGCGCTTCCTGCAGGACGCTCATGCCGACTGGCTGCGCCTGCCCGAAGACTGGGGCGACGAGGTCATGTCGAACATCTTCGTGCGCGAGCCCAATGCGTTGCGGGGCGTGCTGGCCCAGGCCGCCCGCTACCTGGCAGACGGCAGTTGCCCCGTCGGCGAGAACACATGGCGATCGGCGTATTGGTCGGCACAGAGCGCAGCTGCCGGCGCGCAGGCCATCCTCCATGGCGAGCGCACCGCTTACGCGCTGTGCCGCCCGCCCGGCCATCACGCGCGCCGCGAAGCAGCCGGCGGCTTCTGCTACCTGAACAACGCCGCCGTTGCCGCGCAGGCGCTGCGCACCAAGTTCAAGCGCGTGGCCATCCTCGACACCGACATGCATCACGGTCAGGGCATCCAGGAGATCTTCTACGACCGCGCCGACGTGTTGTACGTCTCCATCCACGGCGATCCGACCAACTTCTACCCGGTCGTCGCCGGCTTTGACGACGAGCGCGGCACGGGCGACGGCCTGGGCCTGAACGTGAACCTGCCGATGCCGCATCGCTCGCCGGAATCGGTGTTCTTCGACAAGCTCGGGGACGCGATTGCCGCACTCGAACGCTTTCAGCCCGATGCGCTGGTGCTCTCGCTCGGCTTCGACATCTATCGCGAAGACCCGCAATCGCAGGTGGATGTCTCGACGCAGGGCTTCGGCCGGCTTGGCCAGGCCGTCGGCGCGATCGGGCTGCCGACGCTGGTCGTCCAGGAAGGCGGCTATCACCTCTCCACCCTTGCACAAAATGCTGCCGCATTCTTTGGCGGCCTGACCCCGCTCCATCAGCCGGCCGGCTGACCCGCCAACCGGGGCGCAGACCTCCCTTCAGCTTTTTTGATGTTTGCGCCCACTCACTTTCCAAGCCATGTGTTTCATACGTTGGCTTGGCAACCTTCCCTCCTCTAGAGTGCCCGCTCGAATTGGGCGCTTGGCGTTTTCAAACGTCTGTTCCTAACATGCCCGGGCAACCCCATACACATGTTTGAATCGTACGTTCGAGCGCTGCACTGCAGCAATCGACCCCGATATCAGACCTAAAAAAACGAGGTAGGAGACATGGGACGTCCTGGAGCAGGAGACACCAAGGGCCGCATTCTGGAAGCCACCGAACTGCTGTTTATCGAGTTCGGCTACGAGGCGATGTCGTTGCGGCAGATCACGGCGCGCGCCAAGGTCAATCTGGCCGCGGTCAACTATCACTTCGGCAGCAAGGAAGCGTTGATGCAGTCGGTGCTTGGGCGCCGGCTCGACCCGCTCAACACGCGCCGGCTGGCGCTGCTGACCGCGTGCGAAGAGCGCTGGACCAAGGAGCAACTGACCTGCGACCACGTGCTCGGCGCGCTGTTTGTGCCGGCGCTGCAGATGGCGCGAAACCCCGACACCGGCGGCCCTGCGTTCCTGCGCCTGATGGGACGCGTGTATTCCGACACCTCGCCGTTCGTGCAGAACTATCTGCTCGGCCACTACGCGCTCGTGTTCGACCGTTTCTTTGAAGCCTTCTCGCGTGCGCTGCCGCACTTGCCGCGCGCAGAACTGGGCTGGCGCCTGCACTTTGCGCTCAAGGCGCTGGCCGGCGTGCTGGCCGGGGACGACCTCAACAACCTGCTACCGCTGTTCACGCAGGGCAAGACGATGAACGATGCCTCGCTGCTGGCACGCCTGACGGCCCTGGTGGTGGCTACGCTCAACGCCCCGCTGCCCGGCGAGGCCGGCGCGCTTGATCAGGTGGTCGAGCTGGCCGAAGCACAGGTGCCCACGCCCGTCGCACAAGCAGACGATGCCCCCAACGGCAGCGACAGCGGCAATGGCGGCTCCGGTCGCCACGCCGGGCACGGCAATGGCCGCGGCAGCGAACGCAGTTCGACGCCGACCACCGCCTCGCCCTTCGCCGGTGACCTGTTCGGCCGCACACCCGCCGCACGCGCCAGCGCCGACGATGCCGCAGACGACCACGACGATCTCGGCGCCGATGAGCACGACGATCATCACGGTGACGACAGCGATGGCCCCGCGCCCTCCGCGCGCACCCGCGCATTGGCCGTTCGCCGCAGTAATGCAGCACGCGCGATCTTCCCGGCCAACCCAATGCGCCCCTGGCGCAGCCCTAACGCCTGACAACCCGGGCCCAGCCCCGATCTCCCGTGTGCTGGCACGGGAGTCGCTCGGGCATTCGGCAGGTGCCGCCGCGTGTTCGAGACATCCGGCACATAGACGCATCGAATGGAGACCCTCATGACGACAATCTGGATCGTCCTGCTTTGCATCGGCGTGCTCGGGCTCGCCAGCATGGAAGCCTCGGCATTCGCTTGGCTGGTCGTGACCGCGGCGTGGCTGGTGGCCGGCGTCTGGCTTGGCCTGGTCGGCCCGGTGATGACCACGGTACTCGCCATCGTCTTTGTGCTGCCGGCGCTGGTGCTCGCGCTCAAGCCGCTGCGCCGGGCACTCATCACGCGCCCGGTGCTGGCGATGTTCCGCAAGATCATGCCGGAGATGTCGCAAACGGAGCGCGACGCCATTGAAGCGGGTACCGTCTGGTGGGATGCCGAACTGTTCTCCGGCCGACCCAACTGGTCGCGATTGCTGTCTTCGCCTCCGCCGCGCCTGTCGGCGGAAGAGCAATCGTTCCTCGACGTGGAAACCGAAAAGCTCTGCGACTTGGCCAACGATTGGGAAAGCACGCAGATCTGGCAAGACCTGTCACCCGACGCGTGGGCCTATGCGAAGCGTGCCGGCTTCCTCGGCATGATCATCCCGAAGGAATACGGCGGCAAAGGCTTCTCGGCGTACGCGCACTCGCAGGTCATCATGAAGCTGTCGACGCGCTGCTCCGCCGCAGCCGTGTCGGTCATGGTGCCAAACTCGCTCGGCCCTGCCGAACTGCTTCTGCACTACGGCACGGAAGCGCAGAAAAACCACTACCTGCCGCGCCTCGCACGCGGTGAAGAAATTCCCTGCTTTGCGCTGACCAACGCGTATGCCGGCTCCGATGCCGCAGCCATTCCCGATGTGGGCGTGGTCTGCCGCGGCATGCACGAAGGCCGCGAGACGCTTGGCTTTCGCGTGACATGGAGCAAGCGCTACATCACGCTCGGCCCCATCGCGACGGTGCTGGGGTTGGCGTTTCGCGCGGTCGATCCGGATGGCTTGCTCGGCGGCGACAAGGAACCCGGCATTACCTGCGCGCTCATCCCCACGAAGCATCCGGGCGTAAACATCGGCCGCCGCCATTGGCCGCTTAACGCGGTGTTCCAGAACGGCCCGAACTCCGGCAAGGATGTATTCATTCCCATCGACTGGGTCATCGGCGGCCAGGCGCAAGTCGGCCGTGGCTGGCGCATGCTGATGGAATGCCTGGCGGCGGGCCGTGCGATTTCGCTGCCCTCTTCAAACGTGGGCATGGCCAAGCTGGCCGTGCGCAGCACCGGCGCCTATGCCGCCGTGCGACGCCAGTTCCGTACGCCCATCGGCAAGTTCGAAGGGATCCAGGAAGCGCTCGGTCGGATGGGCGGCAATCTGTACATGATGGATGCCGCGCGGCGCCTGTCCGCGCTCGCCGTAGACCTGGGCGAGAAGCCCTCGGTCATCTCCGCCATTGCCAAGTACCACGTCACCGAACGTGCGCGCGATGTGGTGACCGATGCGATGGACATCGTCGGCGGCAAAGGCATCTGCATGGGGCCGAACAACTTCCTGGCGCGTGCGTATCAGCAAGTGCCGATCGCCATCACGGTGGAAGGCGCGAACATCATGACGCGCTGCCTGATCATCTTCGGGCAGGGCGTGATCCGCTGCCATCCGTATGTGCTGCGCGAGATGACGGCCGCACAAGGCGCCGATTCACCCGAGACGCTGCAGGCGTTCGATACGGCACTGTTCGGCCACGGCGCGTTCATCGCGGGCAACCTGGTGCGTGCGTTCCTGCATGCGCTCTCCGGCGGGCGCGTGGCAAGCGCCCCGGGCAATGCCGCACCGGAAATGCAGCGGTATTACCGGGCCGTGAACCGCTTCTCGACCGCGCTGGCGCTGTTGTCCGATGTGTCGATGTTCACGCTGGGCGGCACACTCAAGCGCCGCGAGAGCATCACGGGGCGGCTTGGCGACATCCTCTCGCAGATGTATCTGATCTCGTCCACGCTCAAGCGCTTTGAAGATGAAGGCCGCCCGGCAGAGGACGCGCCGCTCGTGCATTGGTCAGTGCAGGACGCGCTGGTGAAGGCGCACGATGCGCTCGACGGCGTGTTGGCCAACTTCCCGAACGCGGGCATCGCAGCGCTGCTGCGTGCGCTGATCTTCCCGTTCGGCACGCCATATCGCAAGCCGTCGGATGCGCTGGCTGCGCAGGTTGCCGAGCTGATGCAAACGCCGGGCGCTGTGCGCGATCGCCTGCTGGCCGACTCGTACTGCCCAACGCCCGAGGTCGACCCCATCGCCTATGGCGAAGCGGCCTTCCGCCTGCAACCCGCGGTGGATGCGATCGAGCAACGCTTGAAACCGGCCATCCGCGCAGGCAAGCTGCCGCCGGTGCCACAAAGCCTGCCCGATTTCGAAGCCTGGACCGCGCAAGCCGTCGCACAAAACCTCATCGACGATGGCGAACGCAAGCAACTGTGCGACTACGCGCGCTACGGTGAACACGCAGTCGCCGTGGATGACTTCCCGCCCGACTTCAACCTGATGGCCGACCTGCAGCGCCGCAAGGATGCGCTCGATGCCCTGCAGGCCGCCGAGCGCCGCGCAGCCTGATGGCCCAGGGGCCGGACAAACGAGAACAACAACGATGCAAGACAAGTACCTCGATTTCGTCGGGTCCGGTTTCGGCAAGTGGCTGTCGGCCAACCTTGGCCTGCCGCAGCCCGTGCCGTTGCGCCGTTATGTGCCGGGGGAACCGGAATTTGTCGGGCCGTTCCTGGTGGGCGCGGCCCCGGGTGGCTCCATGCGTGAGGCGCTCGCCGCGCTGTTTGCCGAGACCGGCGTACCCACGCGCTTTCATGAAAGCGATCCGGAATGGCTCGGCGCTGCCAACCGGCACGGGCAAATCACCGGCCGCTTTGTCGCGCCCACGGGCAAGGAAGGCGACGCGTTTGATCGCATCGGCGGCATCGTCTTCGATGCCACGGGCATTGCGTCGATCGACGGCCTCGACGCGCTGTATCACGTGTTCCACGACGGCGTGCGCGCCATCGGCCGGTGTGGCCGTGTGGTCGTGATCGGTCGCCCGCCGGAAGGCTGCAAGACGCCCGAGACGGCGATTGCGCAGCGCGCGCTGGAAGGGCTCACGCGTTCGCTCGGGAAGGAAGTCAGGCGCGGCTGCACGGCGCAGCTCGTCTATGTGGCAGAGGGGGCGGAAAACGTGGCCGCGTCGACGCTGCGGTTTCTGCTGTCGGCACGCTCGGCGTATGTGTCGGGGCAAGTGGTGCGCGTGCATCGCGCCGCAGCGGTCTCGGTGGATTGGCAGAAGCCGCTGGCAGGGCGCACCGCGCTGGTCACCGGCGCCTCGCGCGGCATCGGTGCAGCCATTGCGCACGTGTTGGCGCGTGATGGTGCGCGCGTGCTGTGCCTGGATGTGCCGGCCGCGCAGGAAGCGCTGAACGCGGTCGCACAGGAAATCGGCGGTGAAGCCATGGCTTACGACATTGCCGCACCGGAAACGCCCGCCCTGCTCGCGCAACAACTTGCTGCATTGGGCGGCATCGACATCCTCGTGCACAACGCAGGCATCACGCGCGACAAGACCATCGCCCGCATGACCGAACCCGCGTGGCGCAGCGTCCTCGACATCAACCTGACTGCGCAATTGCGCATCAACGACGCGCTGTTTGCAGCCAATGCGCTGCATGCGGGCGGAGCCATCGTGTGCGTGTCGTCCATCAGCGGTATTGCAGGTAACCTCGGGCAGACCAACTACGCGACATCCAAGGCGGGTGTGATTGGCCTCGTGCAGGCTGGCGCCCCGTTGCTGGCCGAACGCGGCATCACCATCAACGCCGTTGCGCCAGGCTTTATCGAAACGCAGATGACAGCGGCCGTGCCGTTTGCCATCCGCGAAGCCGGCCGCCGCATGAACGCGATGAGCCAGGGCGGCCAGCCGGTCGACGTGGCCGAGACGATTGCGTGGTTCGCCAACCCCGCGTCGAACGGTGTGACAGGCAACATCGTGCGCGTGTGCGGGCAAAGCCTGCTGGGAGCCTGACGCAACCATGCGCTCGCTAGCCCTGCACTCCCCGATGATCGCGACCCAGACGCTGGTGACCGAGCCGCCGTCGCCGGGTGCATTGGCCTGGCGCGCGCTGCTTTCGCAACGCAAGGGCAAGCGCGGCGGGCCGTTGCCGCGCCACACGCTGGTACGCCAGGAAGTGCCGCTTGCAGCCGAACACATCGCGCAGTACGCAGCGGTATGCGGCTTCTCCTCGGCGCATGGCGTGCCGATGACGTATCCGCATCTTCTGGGCTTTCCGCTGCAGCTCATGCTGATGACGGAATCGGCGTTTCCGTATCCGGTAATCGGCCTGGTACACCTGTGCAACACGATCCGCCAGCACCAGCCTCTGCAGGCGGGCGAGCGTGTGCGCGTGGAAGTACGCCCGCGCCGGTTGTTCCACCATGCACGCGGGCAGGCGTTCGGCATCGAAACCGCCATCATCAAGGCCGGCGCAGTGGTGTGGGAATCGCTGTCGACCTACCTGCGCGTGGGCGTGCCGTCGCCGCAGGGCGCGCCATTGATTGCACTGCCGAGTGCACAAGACCTGTCGCCCGATGGCCGCTGGGATGCACCCGCCGACACCGGCCGCCGCTACGCCGGGGTGTCGGGCGACTGGAATCCGATCCACGTGTCCAGCATCGGCGCAAAGCTGTTCGGCTTTGCGCACCCAATCGCCCACGGCATGTGGACGAAGGCCCGCGCGCTGGCCGCGCTGCTGCCGGCGGCACCGCTCACCCAGGGCGAGGTGGTGGCCGAGTTCAAAACGCCGCTATCGCTGCCCGGGGCAGCGACGCTGTGGCAAGCCAACGAAGCCACTCCCGGCCGCGCGTTTGAAGTGCGCAACGCCACGGGCGACAAACCCTATCTGCGCGGCATGCTGACGCTGCCGCAAGCACAACAAGAAAACACGGGAGACTGAATCCATGCTCGTCAACGCGCAGGTGCGCCGCGTCGCCATCCTCGGGGGTAACCGCATTCCGTTCGCGCGCTCGAATACGGCCTACGCTACGGCGTCGAACCAGCAGATGCTGACCGCCGCGCTGCAGGGCCTGATCGACCGCTTCAACCTCCACGGCCAACGACTGGACGAAGTCGTGGCCGGCGCAGTCATCAAGCACGCGCGCGATTTCAACCTCACGCGCGAGACGGTGCTCTCAACCACGCTCGCCAAGCAGACACCCGCATACGACATACAGCAGGCATGCGGCACGGGGCTGGAAGCGGCCATCCTCGTCGCCAACAAGATCGCGCTGGGGCAGATCGACGTGGGTATTGCCGGCGGCACGGATACCACCTCCGATGCGCCTGTTGGGCTGAACGAAAAGATGCGCAAGATCCTGCTGGAGGCCAACCGCGCCAAGTCCACCGGCGCGCGCGTCAAGGCGCTGGCCGGTCTGCGGCCGTCAATGTTCGTGCGCCCATTGCTACCGCGCAACAGCGAGCCGCGCACCGGCCTGTCAATGGGCGAACACTGCGAATTGATGGCCAAGCGCTGGGGCATCCGCCGCGAAGACCAGGACGCGCTGGCCCTGCGCAGCCACCACAACCTCACGGCCGCTTACGAGCGCGGTTTCTTCACCGACCTCATGACCGCTCACCTCGGGCTGGATCGCGACAACAACCTGCGCAGCAACCTGACCCTCGAGCAACTGGCGAAGCTGCAGCCGGTATTCGACCGCGGCGCGGCCGGCACCATGACCGCCGGCAATTCCACGCCGCTCACCGACGGCGCATCGTGCGTGCTGCTCGCCAGCGAAGACTGGGCGCGTGCGCACAACCTGCCCGTTCTGGCCTACATGACCTGCGCGGATACGGCTGCCGTCGATTTCTTCAGCGGCACGCCGGAGCAGAACGAAGGGCTGTTGATGGCGCCGGCCTATGCCGTCTCGCGCATGCTGCAACGCGCGGGGCTCACGCTGCAGGACTTCGACTACTACGAGATCCACGAAGCCTTTGCCGCGCAGGTGCTCAGCACGCTCGCCGCCTGGGAATCGCCCGAATACTGCCGCGAAAAACTGGGCCGCAGCGCCCCGATGGGCAGCATCGACCGCACCAAGCTCAACGTGAACGGCAGTTCGCTGGGCACGGGCCATCCGTTTGCCGCCACGGGCGGGCGCATTGTCGCGACGCTGGCCAAGATGCTGGCACAGCGCGGCGGCGGGCGCGGGCTGGTGTCGATCTGTGCCGCTGGCGGACAAGGCGTGGTGGCCATTCTGGAGCGCCCCGAAACGATGTCGCATTGAACCTTCGGGCCAATACGGGAACGGCCCGACCCGAGAACCCGCGCGGCACATAACAGAACCACGCCGCGTTTTTCATGGACGGAGACACCATGAACACCGTTGCTGACCGCAACAGCCTTACCGACCGCATCTGGCTGAAGTCGTACCCCGAGGGCGTACCCGCCGAGATCAATCCCGATCGCTATCACTCGCTGGTCGAGGTGTTTCGTGAATCGGTCGAGAAGTACCGCACCCGCGTCGCCTACGTGAGTGTCGGCACCCAGATGACCTACGACGAATGCGAACGCCAGGCCAAGCAGTTTGCGGCATGGCTGCAATCGCGCGGCGTGAAGAAGGGCGATCGCGTGGCGATCATGCTGCCCAACAGCCTGCAATATCCCGTGTGCCTGTTCGGCACGCTGCTGGCCGGCGCCATCGTCGTCAACGTCAACCCGCTGTACACGGTGCCGGAACTGGCGCACCAGCTGCGCGATTCCGGCGCACAGACGATCGTCGTGCTGGAGAACTTCGCACGCACGCTGGAACAGGCGCTGCCCGGCAGCGAGATCCGCAACATCGTCATTACCGGTATTGGCGATCTGATGGGCGGCGCGATCAACCTCAAGGGCCGCGCGCTGAACTTCGTGATGCGCAACGTGCAGAAGCAGGTACCGCCCTACAAGCTGCCCTCGCCGGTCTGGCTGCGCGATGCGCTGGCCGTAGGCCGCTCACGCGCGATGCAGCCGGTGCAACTGGCGCCGGAAGACATCGCCTTCCTGCAATACACCGGCGGCACCACGGGCGTGGCCAAGGGCGCGATGCTCACCCACCGCAACATCATCGCCAACCTGCTGCAGGCGGAAGAGTGGTCCAAGAGCATGCTCAACGGCGGCGTGGAAACCAACGTCACGCTGCTGCCGCTGTATCACATCTTCTCGCTCACGGTGAACCTGCTGATGTTCATGACGCTGGGCGGGCGCAATATCCTGATCGCCAATCCGCGTGACACCAAGCGGGTGATCTTCATCCTGCGCAATGAGCGCTTTTCGGGCATTGCGGGCGTGAACACGTTGTTCAATGCGCTGCTGGAAGATCCGGACTTTGCCAAGCGGGATTTCTCGGCCATGAAGATCACCATCGGTGGCGGCATGGCAGTGCAGCGCGCGATCGCGCAGCGCTGGAAAGAGGTGACGGGCCATACCATCGTTGAAGGCTACGGGCTGACGGAGTGCTCGCCAGTCGTGTCGATGAACCCGCCGCACGTAACCGAATTCAGCGGCACGATCGGGCTGCCCGCGCCGTCCACCGAAGTACGCTTCAAGCGCGACGACGGCACGATCGCGCCGCTGGGCGAACCCGGCGAACTGCAGGTGCGCGGGCCGCAAGTCATGCGCGGCTACTGGCAGCGCCCCGAAGACACCGCCAAGTCCATCGATGCCGAAGGCTGGTTCTCCACCGGCGACATCGGCGTGATGGACGCCAACGGCTACATCCGCCTGATCGACCGCAAGAAGGACATGATCCTGGTCTCGGGTTTCAATGTGTACCCGAACGAGATCGAAGACGTAGTGGCGCTGCACCCCGAAGTGCTGGAGGTGGCGGCCATTGGCGTGCCAGACCCGGTGGCTGGCGAACGCGTGAAGATCATCGTGGTGCCGCGCAACGGCGCGCTGACCGAGCGCGCGCTGCTCGAACACTGCCGCGCCCATCTGACCGGCTACAAGATGCCGCGCATCGTCGAGTTCCGCCACGAAGAGTTGCCCAAGTCGACGGTGGGCAAGATCCTGCGCCGCGAACTGCGCGATGCCGATCCGGACATCAAGCGCGCCCGCGCGCAGGCGCAGCAATAACAACATCACCGGAGACTTGTATGCGCTTGCGTACTCTCGCCCTGGCCATGGTACTGGCAGGCGCCGCACACGCCTGGGCCCAGCCCGCCACGCCGGATGCTTCCGTGCCTGCGGCAGCCGCACCGACGGCCACATCGCAATCGGCGGCCATCGGCAGCTTTGCCGCCATGGACATCGCCAGGCAGACGGCTTGGCTCGGCAGCCAGGTCCACGCCAACGCGTTTGCGGGCTGGTCTGACGAAGACGTCCTCGCCATGGCGCAGGCCATGAAGCCCGAAACACTGGTGCGCTGGCTCAAGGGCGAGGCGGCCAAGCTGCCCGAATATGAATACCGCATGCGCCGCCAGGAACGCGTGAAAGACCAGTGGCAAAGCCAGCCGGCGCTCATGCTCATCCGCTACCGCAACGCGCCCCGACAGGTCTACGCGCGCTGGCTCAAGGGCGGCTCGCACGCTGGTCAGGAAATCATCTATGACGAAACCGTGCGCAAGGACGAGATGTACGGCCACCTGGGCGGCCTCGTCGATTTCGTGGCGATCTGGAGCGCGCTGGATGGCTCGCTGGCCAGATCGCAGTCGAACCACACGGCACGCGAGCTGGGGCTGCAGTTCATCGTCGATACGCTCGAGCGCGACGGACGCGCCCACGTGGCAGCCGGCAGCAGCGGCAAGTTCAGTGAAGCCAAAATGGTGACCGAAGACGGTGAGCGCATGCTGCGGCTGACCTGGGATGCGCCAAGCGGACCACCCACGTTCTACGCCAAGCGCGTGCGCCTGTACTTCGACCTCAAAAACCCGTGGGTGCGCATTGAAGAAGCGTGGGATGAATCGGGCAATCAGCTCGAGAAAATCGTCATTGAGAGCGTGGCGCGCAAGACGTGGAGCGACCAGACTTTCAACCCGAAAAATCCGGAATACAAATTTTAGACAGCAGCCCGGAGACCGTTGTGGGCCAAGGCTCCGCCGACCGGTGGAGAGTATGAAACGAGACTAGGGGAAACCCCTTGTTGCGTGCGTACACGCTAGAGGAAAACTTCGATCGTCGCAGCGCAACCGAACAAAAGCGCTGCGTTATGCTGCGGAAACACAAATCGCCACACCAAGGCGTGATAACAATCCAATCCAGAGAGACAACCACATGAACCGCACCGCCCTCCGCCTTGCTGCAGCCCTTGCCTGCGCTGCCGCCAGCACCCTTGCTGCCCCCCTGGCTCACGCCCAATCCACCGCAGAGGCCAACGTGGCCGCAAGCGCCAGCAGCGGTAGCGGCAGTGGCATCAGCAGCAGTGGTGGCGGATTCAGCGGCTTCATGGACAACTACGTCTGGGGCCGCAACGTCATGGCACTGGGCTGGTTCTACATCCGCCCGATGGATTCGGCCACGCCGCTGACCACCACCACCAGCGCACTGGGCCTGGGCACCTACCAGTCGCCAGGAACTGACGTGAAAGTCAGTAACGCCAATACGCTGTCGCTCACGTTCACGCACTTCTTTACCGACAACATCGCCGGTACGTTCGTGGGTGGCGTGCCTCCCAAGTTCAACCTGTATGGCAGCGGCAATGTGATCGCGCCGGTGCCGGTTGTTGGGCCGCTGACGCTGATCAATCTGGGCCTGCCGCAAAACAACCCGGTCGCCACCGTGCGTGAATGGAGCCCGGCAATCGTCGCGCAGTACTACTTCGGCACCAAGGAAAGCAAGCTGCGCCCGTTTGTCGGCGCAGGCGTCAGCTACAACTTCTTCACCAACCTGAAGCTGAACCAGAACTTCGTCAACGGCCTGCAAAACCTGGGTCAGGTGCTGCAGCTCGGCATGGGCCAGGTTCCGACGGGCCCGGCCAAGGTGACGGCGGAAACGTCCAGCTCGTGGACGCCGGTCGCCAACGTGGGCGTGTCGTATGAGTTCGCCAAGAACTGGACCGCCATCGGCACGGTGTCATACCTGCCGCTGAAGACGACCTCCACCATCACGATCCGCAGCCAGCAAGGCCAGGTGCTGGCGGTCAACAAGACCGACATCAAGGTCGACCCGATCGTGTTCGGGCTGGCTGTGGGTTACAAGTTCTAAGCCGCAGAATTGCTCCATCGCAAAACGCCACCTCCGGGTGGCGTTTTTCATTGGGGCGCGACCCGATATCATGGCGGACTATTACGCGCCGATTTGCGCGCCGATTTCCGGATCCCTCGCCCCACACCCACGTCACATCCATGAGCCAGCCTTCCATCGCCATCGTCGGAGCCGGCATTGCCGGTGTTGCCTGTGCCAACGCGCTTGCCGCAGAAGGCATTGCCACCACGGTCTATGAGCGCGCGGGCGGTGTGGGAGGCCGGCTGGCCACCACGGTGCTACCCGAGTCCGCCCCTGCGTATGCGTTCGACCACGGCGCGCAGTCGTTCAACGTGCGCAGCGAGGCCTTCCGCCGCGCGGTAGATGCTGCTGGCCGTCAGGGTTCGGTGCTGCCGTGGCCCGCGCGCTGGGGCCATCGCACGGTCGACGCCCTGCAAGCCGATTCACGCGACGAAGCCCGTTACGTCGGCCTGCCCGGCATGGGCGCGCTGGTGCGCAGCCTGGCCGCGCCACTGGATGTGCGTTTCGGTCACGCCGTCACGCGTGTCGCGCACGATGGCCGGCGCTGGACGATTGAGCGCAATGGCACGGACACCGCCTACGCCGACATCGTCGCCCTGGCCTTGCCAGCGCCTGAACTGCCGGCGCTGTTTCATGGCGCCACGCCGGCGTCGCTGCAGGAAGCCATCGCCCCGGTGCATTACGCCCCGTGCTGGGCGCTGATGATGGGTTTTGCGCAACCGCTGGACCTGCCGTATGACGGCATCCGCATCGACGACGACATGCTCGCCTGGGCGGCCCGCGACAACACCAAGCCGGGGCGCGTCATGGTCGATGAATCCTGGGTGGTGCATGCGTCGCCGGGCTGGTCGGCAGCGCACGCTCAGGACACCCCCGAACAGGCGCTCCACGCCATGTACGCACGCTTTGCCGAAGCCTTCCCGGGCACGCCGCAGCCTGATGTGGTGGCCGCGCACCTGTGGCCGCACGCGCTGGTGGAGCAGTCCGCCGGCATGCCGTGCCACTGGGACGCCGCCGCCCGCCTGGGCGCCTGCGGTGACTGGTGCGAAGGCCCGCGCGTGGAAGCCGCGTTCCTGAGCGGTGTTGCGCTGGCGGCCAAGATTGCCGAAGCGCTATAAGACTTGGCCCCGGAACGCTACAATATCGGGTTGTCTCGTGTTTCGTGTGCCGGGTCGCTCACCCGGCGGTGGCTTTCTTCTGACGACGCCATGCGCACCCGACGCCAAGTCCTCGCCCTCGCCTTTGCTGCCGTTACTGCGGCCGCGGCGCCGCTGCTGTCTCATGCGCAAGTGCTGCGTAACATTCCGGCGACGGCTCCGGCGGCCCAGTTGACCATCAATTCGGCCAACTCCGGCACGCTGAGTACCGGCAGCACCGGCGTCGTCCGTATCCTGCTGTTGGGCTTCGGGAGCACCAGCGCCGATATCCGCTTCGCCCCGGGCGTGCGGATTCTGTCGCTGGATGGGCGCCTGTTGCCGACCTCCACGGTGGTCGGCCAGACGTTCAAGGTGCGCTATCAGCTCGATCTGTATCAGCAGTTGCTGACCGCCTGGGTTGTCAGCGATGACGATTACAAGGCCGCGGTGGCTGCCCAAAATCAGGCGCAAACGCAGTCTCAGTAGTCAGAGCACCCCACGAAGCACGTGCCCCCAGGTCAACCACTGTGAACGGCACATGAAAAAAGTCTTCATCAAAACCTACGGCTGCCAGATGAACGAGTACGACTCGGACAAGATGTCCGACGTGCTCAACGCGGCTGAAGGCCTCGTCCCCACCGACACGCCCGAAGATGCGGACGTGATCCTCTTCAACACATGCTCCGTGCGCGAGAAAGCGCAGGAGAAGGTGTTCTCCGAACTCGGCCGCGTGAAGGCGCTCAAGGCGCTCAAGCCGGATCTCGTGGTCGGCGTGGGCGGCTGCGTGGCCAGTCAGGAGGGCGCCTCCATCGTGGCGCGCGCACCTTACGTAGACGTGGTGTTCGGCCCGCAGACGCTGCACCGCCTGCCGGAGCTGATCGCCGCGCGCCGCCGCACGGGCCGCTCGCAGGTCGACGTGTCGTTCCCCGAGATCGAAAAATTCGACCACCTGCCGCCTGCGCGCGTCGATGGCGCCACCGCTTTCGTGTCGATCATGGAAGGCTGCTCGAAATACTGTAGCTACTGCGTGGTGCCGTACACGCGCGGCGAAGAAGTCTCGCGCCCGTTCGACGACGTGCTTGCCGAAGTGGCCGGCCTGGCAGAACAGGGCGTGCGCGAAGTCACCCTGCTGGGCCAGAACGTGAACGCCTACATCGGCAAGATGGGCGACACGAGCGAGCGCGCCGATTTCGCGCTGCTGCTCGAATACGTGGCCGAGATTCCGGGCATCGAGCGCATCCGCTACACGACCAGCCACCCGAAGGAATTCAGCTCGCGCCTGATCGAGGCCTATGCCACCAACCCGAAGCTCGTCGACCACCTGCACCTGCCCGTGCAGCATGGCTCCGACCGCATCCTGATGGCGATGAAGCGCGGCTACACGGTGCTCGAATACAAGAGCAGCATCCGCAAGCTGCGCGCGATCCGGCCGAACATCTCGATCGCCACCGACTTCATCGTCGGCTTTCCTGGCGAGACCGATGCGGACTTCGCCAAGACGATGGACCTGATTCACGAGATCGGCTACGACACCTCGTTCAGTTTCATCTACAGCCCGCGCCCCGGCACGCCGGCCGCCAACCTGCACGACGATACGCCGCAGGCCGTCAAGCTCGAACGCCTGAAACATTTGCAGGCGACCATCGAAGAAAACGTAGCGCGCATCAGCCAAGGCATGGTCGGCAGCGTGCAGCGCATTCTGGTGGAAGGCCCGTCGCGCAAGGATCCGACCGAACTGCACGGCCGCACCGAGAACAACCGCGTCGTCAACTTCGCGCTGCCAGATCTGCCGCAGGCGCGCCGCGAACAGCTGATCGGCCAGATGCTGGACGTGCGCATCGTGCACGCCTTCCCGCATTCGCTGCGTGGCGAAGTGGCGGAACAGCGTACGGCCAGCGCGACTCACTGATCGTCAACACGACCTGACTTGATGAAACCAACCACCGCAGAATTCACAGCGCCGAAGAACGACAACACGCGCCTGCAGAACCTGTGCGGGCCGCTGGACGAGAACCTGCGCCAGATCGAGCAGGCGCTGGACGTGACCATCAACCGGCGCGGCAGCAAGTTCACCGTGCGCGGCGCCAACGCACAAGGCGCGGCCAACGCGCTGGAAACGTTCTACAACGCCGCGCGCGAGCCGCTGTCGGTGGACGACATCCAGCTCGGCCTGGTGGAAACCCGCCAGGTGGCCGCACACGGCGCTTACCTGCCGGAATCGAGCGCCGACGTGCCGGATGGCAATGATCTGTCGCCGGTGCTGCACACGCGGCGTACCGATCTGCATGGCCGCACACCGATGCAGCGCGAGTACCTGCGCAGCATCCTCTCGCACGACCTGTCATTTGGTATCGGCCCGGCGGGTACGGGCAAGACGTATCTGGCCGTGGCCTGCGCGGTGGATGCGCTGGAGCGCGATGCCATCAAGCGCATCGTGCTGACACGCCCGGCGGTGGAAGCCGGCGAGCGCCTGGGCTTCCTGCCCGGCGATCTCGCACAAAAGGTGGACCCGTACCTGCGTCCGCTGTACGACGCGCTGTACGACCTGCTTGGCTTCGACAAGACGCAGAAGATGTTCGAGCGCCAGATGATCGAAATCGCGCCGCTGGCGTACATGCGCGGGCGCACGCTCAATCACGCCTTCATCATCCTGGACGAAGCCCAGAACACCACGCCGGAACAGATGAAGATGTTCCTCACCCGGATCGGCTTCGGCTCCAAGGCGGTGATCACCGGCGACACAACGCAGATCGATCTGCCGCGCGGCCAGAAGAGCGGCCTGATCGAAGCGCAGCATGTGCTGCGTGACGTGCGTGGCGTGTCGATGACGCGCTTTACCAGCGTCGACGTGGTGCGGCACCCGCTGGTGGCCCGCATCGTCGAGGCCTATGACGAATTCCATGCCCAGCATAAAGATGCATAAGGACGCCTGAACGTGGCTAAAGCAAAGACCGATACCAAAGCAAAAACCAAGAAAACCCAACCCGCGGCGGCCGAGTCATTCGGCCCACGCGTCGACGTGTTCGACGCTCAAGGCAAACCCAAGACGGTCGACGCCAGCGCGCTGCGCATCGCATTTGCCGATGGCCGCAGCCTGATCCTCGGTCTGCCGAATACCGTGGACGGGCCGATCACCCTGGTTGCCGAGCACGCCGACGCCGACATGCACGCCATGCTCTCGCTGCGCCCCGAGCACCACGACAGCATCACGTTGCGCATCGAAACCCAGGCCGCTGAGTTGGCAGACTCCACGGAAGAAGCCTTCGATGACGACACTGCCGGCGCCGAGATGCTCACGCTCGACCTGACGGTGCAGTACGGCGACGAACTCAAGGCTGCCGCTCGCAAGGCATTGCCGAAAGAACGCGACATCGAGGCGTGGATCGCCCCCGCGCTGTTTGCCGATGCGCAACTCAACGTGCGCTTCGTCGGCGAAGAAGAAGGTCGCACGCTCAACCGCACCTACCGCAGCAAGGACTACGCCACCAACGTACTGACCTTCTCGTACGCAGAGAGCGCAGAAGACCCGGTCTCCGCCGACATCGTGCTGTGCTGCGCGGTGGTCGAAAAGGAAGCGAAGGAACAGAAGAAGCCGCTGCTCGCACACTACGCGCATCTGATCGTGCACGGCGCGCTGCACGCCCAGGGCTACGACCACGAAGACGCGGCCGATGCAAAGGAAATGGAAGGCATCGAAACGGAGATCCTCCGCGACCTCGGTTTTGCCGATCCGTACGCAGATCGTTAAAGCGCCACGCGCTTGATGTTCAGACGCCGGCTTCGCGCCGGCGTTTTGCTTTTTCATGTTCCATTCTTGCAGCATGCCGTTTCAACGGTGAATCAACCCGTATTGACGCAAACCCAGTCCTGACAACGGTTTACGGGTTCTCCTCCGCCATTCGGCGCATGCTCGCGCCGTTCGAATCGCGCATACACGTCGCACAGGCCGTCCGCCATCCGGGACCCTTGCTGCTCTCCGTATGGCGCATGGGTTTTGCCGTAGCGATTTCTATCCTCCACGCATAAGCCGCCGCTCGAGCGCGCTTCACGAATTCGGCGCAAACGAGCGCCATCGGCCAGCCCGCGCACAGACGGGCAAGGCCACGCGGGGAGGTCATCATGCGTCAACGCTTCATGGATAGCATTCCGTGGGCCACGCTGCTGCTTGGCGTGGGTGTCGGCACGGCGCTCGCGGTCACGCCGCGCATCGCACACGCTGATCACAAGCAATCATGCTATGCGGGCATCGTCGTCGTCTTCGACGGCGCCTGGCATCCGGGCGCGGTGGTCGGCTGCCGCACGGTCAACATCTCGGACAGCAACAACGTGATCGGCGCAGAAGTGAACCTGATGGTCGCGCAAGGCACCATCCGGCCGCGTGTGCAGGCGGTGGTGGGCAGCACGAGCGTGCAGGCACTCATTGGTGGCGGCTACGACTTTGCGAGCAGCAAGGCGCTGGTGGGCGTCGGAGCCACGGGCGACCACTGGCTCGCTGGCGTCGACATGGAAATCGCCGGACGTTGGACAGCCTACGGCGGCGCGAGCACGCTGGGCCGGTATCACAGCAATTCGCATCCCGCAGACCCGGCACCAGCCGCAACCACGCCGACGAGCAACAACGACGCACCGCCACCCACCGGCAACAACACGCCGCCGTCCAAGCCCAATCCCACACCGGCACCAGCACCAGCACCTGGCGCATCGCCCAGCCCCGGCCCCGCTCCGGCCCCAACACCCAGCCCCGGGCCGAGTCCATCGCCAACCCCGAGTCCGACGCCTGCTCCAACGCCAACCCCGAGTCCGAGTCCGACGCCAACGCCTGCCCCAACGCCCACGCCGAGCCCATCGCCAGTCCCTTCGCCGTGCGGAAGCTGCCACGGCGGCGGTCACCACCACGGGCACCACCATGATCACGACCACGATCATGACCACGATCATGACCACGGTGGTCATCACGGCGGTGAACATGACCATGGTGGCAATGGCAACCACGACGGTGACCACGATCACGGCGGCGATGGCAACCATGGTGGCGACCACGATCATGGCGGCAACGGCAATCACGGCGGTGACCACGATCATGGCGGCGATGGCAATCACGGTGGCGACCACGACCATGGCGGCAACGGTAACCACGGCGGTGATCACGATCACGGCGGCGATGGCAACCATGGTGGCAATCACGATCATGGCGGCGATGGCAACCACGACGGTGATCGCAACCACGGCGGTGACGGCAACCACGGCGGTGACCACGACCACGGCGGTGACGGCAACCACGGCGGTGACCACGATCACGGCGGCAACGGCGACGACCCTGGCGGACACAGCCCGCATCACGGTCAGGGCGATGGCGACCACGGCCAGAACGACAATCACCAAGGCAACGAAGGCAGCAACACGCACGGCAACGGCCAGCAACGCGGCGGCGACGGCGGACGCGACTGACCGCTCCCCCTTCGGCAGATCGTCCGTCCTTAACGCGCCCGAACCCGGCCTCCAGATGTGAAATAAACCGCACTTCAGGAGGCCGGGCGGCCACCCCGCGTCATCGGGACGGCAGGGCTTTTGGTGTATGCTGGGCCGATGTTTAACGACGCGCGACCGCGCCATGAATGATCCGTATCCCAGTCCGAAGCCAGCCGACAAACCCCGTACGCTGCTGGAACGCCTGACCGACCTCATCTCGCCCGAGCCCGAATCGCGGGCCGAGCTGCTCGAAATCCTCCAAGACGCCCATGCGCGCAACCTGATCGACGCCGACTCCTTGTCGATGATCGAAGGCGTCTTCCAGGTCTCAGACCTGTGCGCGCGCGACATCATGATCCCGCGCGCGCAGATGGATGCGCTCAACATCGCCGACGCGCCGTCAGAATTCATCCCGTTCGTGCAAGAAGCCGCGCATTCGCGCTTCCCCGTCTACGAGGGCAGCCGCGACAACATCATCGGCATCCTGCTCGCCAAGGACCTGCTGCGCTTCTACACCGACGAACGCTTCGACGTGCGCGACATGCTGCGCCCGGCCGTGTTCATCCCCGAATCCAAGCGACTGAACGTGCTGTTGCGCGACTTCCGCGTCAACCGCAACCACATCGCCATCGTCGTTGACGAATACGGCGGGGTGGCCGGCCTCATCACCATCGAAGATGTGCTCGAACAGATCGTCGGCGACATCGAGGACGAATACGACTTCGACCAGGAAGAAGACAACATCCTGCCGACCGCCGACGGCCACATGCGCGTGCGCGGGCTGACCGAAATCAGCCAGTTCAACGAAGCCTTCGGCACGCATTTTTCCGACGAAGACGTCGATACCGTGGGCGGGCTGCTGTCCAACCACCTGGGCCGCGTGCCGCACCGTGGCGAGAAGATCGTCATGGGCACGCTGCAGTTCGACGTGCTGCGCGCCGATGCGCGCCAGGTGCAGGTGCTGCTCGTGCGCCGCCTCACCACGCCGGCCGGCGGCAATGCCACGGCCGACACTTCTGGTTCCCACCCCGCCTGATCTTTCCGTGCCCGCTCAGTTCTCTTCCCCTGCCGCACCGTCCCGTCGGCAGGACGCCCAAGCTGTGCCGCTCGCGCGGCTGCGCCTTGCAATGCCTGTGGCAGCGCTGCTTGGCGTCATGCATACGCTGTCGTTCGCGCCGAACCACTGGTGGTGGCTGCAGATCCTTTCGTTGACGGGGCTGGCCGCGCTCGTGCAGCGCGCGCCGCGCTTGCGTGATGCGGCATGGGTTGGCTATGCCTTCGGACTCGGCTGGTTCCTCTCGGGCGTCTGGTGGCTCTATATCAGCATGCACGTCTACGGCGACATGCCAGCATGGATGGCGGCGCTGGCCGTGCTGCTGTTCGCCGGCTATCTGGCGCTGCATCCAGCGCTGGCGGTGTGGGCATGGCAGTGGCTAACGCGACGCGGACGGTGGTCCGGTACCGCATCCGCGCTGGTATTTGGCGCGGCATGGGCCGTCACGGAGTGGCTGCGCGGCACGGTCTGGACGGGCTTTCCCTGGATCAACGGCGGCTACGCTCACACCGATGGCCCGCTGGCCGGCTACGCGCCGCTGGTGGGCGTATACGGAATCGTGCTGATCGCAGCCGTGCTGGCTGGTCTGCTGTGCGTCGCGGCCGAGCGACGCCTGCACTGGCTGGCGGGCATCGCCGGTGCGCTCGTGCTGGTGGCCGGCTGGCCGCTGCACGGCATTGCGTGGACGCAACCGGTGGGCAAGCCCATTTCCGTACGCCTCTTGCAGGGCAATGTGCCGCAGGACGTGAAGTTCCAGCAGACCGGCATCGAGCGCTCGCTGGAGCTGTACACCAAGATGGTCACCGAGAAGCCCGCGCAACTCGTGGTCACGCCCGAGACGGCCTTCCCGATCATGATTCAGGAGATGCCGCAGGAGATCGCGCTGGCCATCCGTACCTACGTGGATACCACCGGCTCCAGCGTGCTCTTTGGCGCCGCCAGCGAGGACTCGCGTGTCGACTACACCAACAGCGTGTTCGGCGTCGGCCCGCAACTCCAGGGCGTGTACCGCTACAACAAGCACCACCTCGTGCCCTTCGGCGAGTTCATCCCCTTCGGCTTCCACTGGTTCGTCAACATGATGAACATGCCGCTGGGCGACTTCCGGCGCGGCCTGCCCGTGCAGCCGCCCATGGCGGTGGCCGACCAACGCGTCGCACCCAACATCTGCTACGAGGATTTGTTTGGCGAGGAAATTGCCGCATCGCTGCGACATGCGGATCAGCCCGCCACGATGCTCGCCAACGTGACGAACCTTGCGTGGTTTGGCGACACGATCGCGTTGGACCAGCACCTGCAGATCTCGCGCATGCGCGCACTGGAAACGGGCCGTCCGATGCTGCGCGCCACCAACACGGGAGCGACCGCCGTGGTGCGGCCGGACGGCAGCGTACAGGCCCGCCTGCCCGTCTTCACGCTTGGCACGCTGCAGACTGACGTGCAGGGCATGCAAGGCTTGACGCCATTCGTGCGTGCCGGCAACGCGCCTGCACTGGCCCTGGGCGCGCTGGTTCTGCTGGTGGCATTCGTGCGCCGCCGCCGGGCATCGGCAGATTGATCGTTCAGCGTCCGGAGGGCTTTCGAGCCACTTTCCGGAGTCGCTGACAAAAAACGCTAAAATTCAACGTTTTACGGCGGGCACGGAGCCAGGCGCTTCTCGTGCCCGCCGCTGCATTCCACCGTCGCGCGGCGCAACGCACGTTCCGTGCCGCCGCGGACCAACGGGTACCACCATGCTCACCTTCCAGCAACTCATTCTCAAGCTGCAGTCGTACTGGGACGCCCAGGGCTGCGCCCTGCTGCAGCCGATCGACCTCGAAGTCGGCGCCGGCACGTCGCACGTGCACACCTTCCTGCGCGCGATCGGCCCTGAGCCGTGGCGTGCCGCCTACGTGCAACCGTCGCGCCGCCCCAAGGACGGCCGCTACGGCGAGAATCCGAACCGCCTGCAGCATTACTACCAGTACCAAGTAGTGCTCAAGCCTGCACCGGAAAACATCCTCGATCTGTACCTCGGTTCGCTGGAAGCGCTGGGCCTGGACCTGAAGCAGAACGACGTGCGCTTTGTCGAAGACGACTGGGAAAACCCCACGCTCGGCGCCTGGGGCCTGGGCTGGGAGGTGTGGCTCAACGGCATGGAAGTCACGCAATTCACGTACTTCCAGCAAGTCGGCGGCCTCGACTGCAAGCCTGTGACCGGTGAGATCACCTACGGCATCGAACGTCTGGCGATGTACCTGCAGCAGGTCGAGAACATCTACGACCTGGTCTGGACGGAGTGGGAAGAGCCGGGCCCGAATGGCCCCGTGAAGCGCCGCCTGACCTACGGCGACGTCTATCACCAGAACGAAGTCGAGCAATCGACGTACAACTTCGAGCAGGCCGACACGACTGTGCTGTTCCGCCGCTTTGCCGAGCACGAAGCCGAAGCCAAGCGCCTGATGGGCGTGCGCGCAGAAGGTGACGCCGCCGCCGAGGGCGACGCACCTGTCGTGCAACTGGCCCTGCCCGCCTACGAGCAAGTGCTCAAGGCCGGCCACACCTTCAACCTGCTGGACGCACGCGGCGCGATTTCGGTGACGGAGCGCGCAGCCTACATCGGCCGTATTCGCAACCTGTCGCGTCTGGTCGCGCAGGCCTACTACGACTCGCGCGAGCGCCTGGGCTTCCCGATGTGCGGCACAGCCGCTGCCGCCGCCAAGACCACGGAGGCCGCATGACGGCCAACCGAGCACGGCGTGGCCTGGCGCTGCTGACGGCAGCGTCCATCGCCGCGCTGGCGCTACCGGCGAGCGTCGCGCAAGCGGCGCGGCATCGCACGTCCAAGGCGGCATCGACAGAGAAGGTTTTTGTCGTGCCCAGCACCCTGACGCAGCTTTGCGTGGCCGATTCCAAGCCGCTTCAGCAAGCGCTGAGCACGGCGTGGACGCCGCCGCCGCCGTCGATCGATCAATGGACGAGCCTGGTGCGCACGATGGCCTGCGACCTGTCCGGCGCGCGTGACCTCGGCTGGCATCGCGTGCCGTTGCGCACGTATGCGACGGCCCTGCGCTTCCCGCTCACGTGGGTGGAGTGGCAAGGCACCGGCGCAAAGGCACAGCGCCGTGCGCGCGTGTTCCGCTCGGCGGGGCAACTGCCGAGCCGTCTGGAATTCAACGTGTCCGGCACGCTGCAAGAGGTGCGTTACGACGCGCGACGCGGCTTGCTGTCGGCCCGCTTCCTGCGCCGCGATGCGGCTGCGCCCGGCACCACCCCTGCGCCGATTGCGCCGCCTCCGCCGCCGGGCCAGTGCGCCGGCACGCAATTGCAGTTCCAGCAGCAGAACGGCGTGTGGCTGCTGTCGGGCGTGGAGCCCGTGCCCGGCTCGCCCTGCTGATCACTGAACCGAACAACACAACGTACCGCCGCAACTGATCTGAACACCAAGCGGCGCAGAACAACGACGTCACCGATTCAAACGCTATGTCCACCCTCCTGATCGAACTGCTGACCGAAGAACTGCCGCCCAAGGCGCTGGCCCGCCTGGGCGAGGCGTTTGCGCGCGGCCTGTTTGACGGTCTGTCGGCGCAAGGCCTGCTCGAAGAGGGCGCCGCCGTGGAAGGTTTTGCCACGCCGCGTCGCCTGGCTGCATCGATCACCGGCGTGCGCCGCACCGCGCCCGATCGCGAGCTGCGCGAGAAGGTGCTGCCCGTGACCATCGCCTTCGATGCCGAGGGCAAGCCTGCCGCGCCGCTCGTCAAGAAGCTGGCTGCGCTGGCCAAGACCGTGGGCGTGGACGCCATCGCGCCCGAATCGCTCGAACGCGCGCCCGACGGCAAGGCCGAAGCGCTGTTCTATCGCTATACCGCGCGCGGCGCCGTGCTGGCCGACGGCCTGCAGACTGCACTGTCGCAGACCATTGCCAACCTTCCGATCCCGAAGGTGATGACGTATCAGCGCCCGAACGGCGAGAACGTTCAGTTCGTGCGCCCCGCACACAAGCTGATCGCACTGTTCGACAGCGAAGTCATCCCTGTCAGCGCATTTGGCCTGCAAGCGGGCAACGTGACGCTGGGCCACCGTTTCCTGTCGGCCGGCGAAATCGTCATCAAAGACGCTACATCGTATGCGAGCGCGCTGGAGTCGCAGGGCAAGGTCATCGCCAGCTATGGCAAGCGCAAGGAAGCCATCCGCGCCGAACTGCTCAAGACGGCCGGCGCCGATACGGTGGTCATGCCCGAAGCGCTGCTCGATGAGGTGAACGCGCTGGTCGAATGGCCTGTGGTCTACCCTTGCCATTTCGAGGAAGCCTTCCTCGCCGTGCCGCAGGAGTGCCTGATCCTGACCATGCAGACCAACCAGAAGTACTTTGCACTGACCGATGCACAAGGGCACCTGCGCAACCGCTTCCTGATCGTCTCGAACATCGCCACGGGCACGCCCGAGGCCATCATTCAAGGCAACGAACGCGTGGTCCGCCCGCGCCTGGCCGACGCCCGCTTCTTCTTCGAGCAGGACAAGAAAAAGCCGCTGGCCGATCGTGTGCCGTTGCTTTCGCGCGTGGTCTATCACAACAAGATCGGCACGCAGCTTGAGCGTGTGTCGCGCCTGCAGGCCATCGCCGGCCAACTGGCCGAGAAGCTCGGCGCGGATGTGGCACACGCCTCGCGCGGCGCGTTGCTGGCCAAGGCCGATCTGCTGACCGACATGGTGGGCGAGTTCCCCGAGCTGCAGGGCACGATGGGCACTTACTACGCCCGCCACGATGGCGAACCCGACGACGTGGCGCTGGCCTGCTCCGAGCATTACCAGCCGCGCTTTGCCGGCGATGCGCTGCCCAGCACCGCCACCGGTACCGTGGTGGCACTGGCCGACAAGCTGGAAACGCTGGTCGGTATCTGGGGCATCGGCCTGCAACCCACGGGGGAGAAAGACCCGTTCGCGCTGCGCCGCCACGCCCTGGGCATCCTGCGCATGCTGATCGAAAAGCCGCTCGCGCTCACGATCGACGATGCCCTGCAGATTGCCGCTGCCAGCTTCGACGGCATCGCCGCTGTCAAACCGGACCTGGCCGCCATCTCCGACTTCCTGTACGACCGCCTGCGCGGCTACCTGAAGGACAAGGGCTACAGCACCAACGAGGTGGAAGCCGTGGTGAGCCAGCGGCCGCAGCGGCTGGACGACATCGTCGCGCGCCTCGAAGCCGTGCGCGCCTTTGCTGCCCTGCCACAGGCAGAAGCGCTGGCCGCCGCCAACAAGCGCATCACCAACATCCTGAAGAAGACCGACGTGGCCATTGGCGCCGTGCAGCCGCAACTGCTCAAGGAAGACGCCGAGCGTGCGCTGCACCAGGCCGTGGCTTTGTCGGAGCCACAAGTGCACGATGCCTTCGCACGCGGCGATTTCACCACCGCGCTCAAGACGCTGGCTGGCCTGCGCGAAGCGGTCGACACTTTCTTCGACGGCGTGATGGTGATGGCCGACGACACCGCGCTGCGCGACAACCGCCTCGCTCTGCTGGGTGAACTGCACGGCTTGATGAACCGCGTCGCGGACATCTCCAAGCTGGCCGCCTGATCGGCACCCCAAGCACCGTTCGGAGCCCACCATGCCCCATGTTCCCAAACTGGTGATTCTCGACCGCGATGGCGTCATCAACCGCGACAGCGACCAGTTCATCAAGTCGCCAGACGAGTGGATCGCCCTCGACGGCAGCCTGGAAGCCATTGCCGAGCTGAACCAGGCCGGCTACCAGGTGGTGGTGGCAACCAACCAGTCGGGCATCGGACGCGGCCTGTTCGAGGCCGCCGCGCTCAACGCCATGCACGAGAAGATGTACAAGGCGCTGGCCACCTACGGCGGGCGCGTCGATGCCGTCTTCTTCTGCCCGCACACCGCCGCCGATGCGTGCGAGTGCCGCAAGCCCAAGTCCGGCATGCTCCGCGAGATTGCACGCCGCTTCGACATGGACCTGACGGGCGTGCCGGTCGTGGGTGACTCGCTGCGCGATCTGCAAGCCGGCGTCGAAGTCGGCGCCGTACCGCACCTCGTACTGACCGGCAAGGGCGCCAAGACCCGCGATGCCGGCGACCTGCCCCCAGGCACCCAGATTCATGAGGACCTGCGTGCGTTTGCGCGTGCGCTGCTATCCCCTGCGCCCCAGGGCACGCCCACGCGCGCCCCTTGAATTCGCCCCCAATGACTTTTATCCGTTCGCTGCTGTACCTGGTTTTCTTGATCGTCTGGACACCGATTTATGCGGTGGCCTGCTTCATCGTCTTTCCGTTCATGAACCCGCACCGCCGCTTCTGGATGGTGTCCGGCTGGACGAAGTCTGCCATCTGGATGGCGCGCTGGCTGCTCGGCATCCGCTGGCAATACCAGGGCTGGGAGAACATCGAGGAAGCCGTCGCCACCAACAAGCAGGTGGTGCTGCTTTCCAAGCATCAGTCGGCGTGGGAAACCATGGCCTATGTTGCGACCATGCCGCGCCCGCTGTGCTACGTGTTCAAGCGCGAGCTGCTGTATGTACCGTTCTTCGGATGGGCGCTCGGCATGCTCAAGATGGTGCACATCAACCGCAGGGACGGCGCCAATGCGTTCACCTCGGTCGCGCGCCAGGGCAAAGAGCGCCTTGCAGACGGCGCATGGGTGATCATGTTTCCGGAAGGCACGCGCACGCGCTCGGGCGACCCGAAGCCGCGCTACAAGAGCGGCGGTGCGCGCTTTGCCGTGGATACCGGCGCATGGGTCATTCCCATCGCGCACAACTCCGGCCGGGTGTGGCCGCGCAATTCTTTCCTGAAGCATCCGGGCTTGATCACGCTGTCGGTCGGGCCAGCCATTTCGAGCGCCGGCAAGACCAGCGACGAACTCAACCGCGAAGTCGAAGCGTGGATCGAAGCAGAAATGCGTAGAATCGACGCCGATAGCTACCGCGAGCACGCATGAAACTGCTGCGCCCACCGACTTCACCCACCACCGCCGACAGCGTCCAGCTTGAGCTGCCGCTGCTCGCGCCCGAAGCCCCGTCACCTTCGCAGCCGCCTGACGCGTCCCTCCTCGCCCCGCCCGCACTCGACTTTTCCACCGCACCGCTCGGCCCCAACCAGCGCCGTCTGACGCTGGGCGAGCGCGCGCTCATCTATAACCTCAAGCGTTCGTCGCGGCGCACCATCGGCTTTGTCATCGATGACCGCGGCTTGTCGATCACGGCACCGCGCTGGGTCACACTCGCCGAGATCGAGCACGCCATCGCCGAAAAGCAGAAGTGGATCTTCGCCAAGCTGGCCGAATGGCGCGCGAACGCCGCACGCCGCATGCTGCCGCCCATGGAGTGGCAGGACGGCGCCGCGCTGCCGTTCCTCGGCAAAACGATCACGCTTAAGCTGGAATCGCCCATCGGCGCGTTGATGTTCGATGCCGACGCCAGCATGCTGCACCTGGGCCTGCCGCCCAGCACCACTGAGCAGCAGATCAAGGACCGCGTACAAGGCTGGCTGCAGACGCAGGCGCGACGCCTCTTCGGCGAACGGCTTGAGGTGTATGCCGAGCGCCTGGGCGTGCGGCACAGCGCGTATGCGCTGTCCTCAGCGGCCACGCGGTGGGGAAGCTGCACCGCCGACGGCAAAATCCGTCTGAACTGGCGCCTCGTGCATTTCCCGCTGAGTCTGATCGACTACGTGGTTGCGCATGAGCTCGCGCATCTCAAGGAAATGAACCACAGCCCGCGCTTCTGGGACACGGTGGAGTCGATCTTCCCTGAGTTTCGTGAGGCGCGCGAACAACTGCGCTCGCATCCGCCGGAATACTTGCCGGCATTCTGATTCGCCTCGCCCCCGCCGCAACGGCGTAAGAGGGATGCGGCTGCAGCAAAAACCCCTCGCCTGCACGCTCCGCCACACCCTCCTACAATATGGCCTTCCGCAGTCCCCCAGGAAGGAAATCCCATGCGAATGCTCCACACCATGCTGCGCGTCGGCGACATGCAGCGATCGATCGACTTCTACACCAAGGTGCTCGGCATGCAGCTGCTGCGCACCAGTGATAACCCGGAATACAAATACTCCCTCGCGTTCGTCGGCTACGGCCCGGAGGCCGGCAACACCGTCATTGAGCTGACCTACAACTACGGCGTGAGCGAATACGACCTCGGCTCAGCGTTCGGCCACCTTGCCATCGAGGTCGACAATGCCGCGCAAGCCTGCGACCAGATTCGCAACGCGGGCGGCAAGGTCACGCGCGAAGCCGGCCCGGTCAAGGGCGGCAGCACCATCATTGCGTTTGTGGAAGATCCGGACGGCTACAAGATCGAGCTGATCCAGGCGCGCTCGATGCCCGATGGCAACCGCCACTGACGCCCTCCGCCGGCCGCTGGACGGCACCGCCATCGGCCTGATGGTGGTGCTATGCATGTGCTGGGGCTTTCAGCAGGTCGCCATCAAGGTGGCCGCGCACGACGTGGGCCCCGTCATGCAGGCTGGCGTGCGTTCGGCAATTGCGTCAGTCCTGGTGTTCGCATTTGCGCTCTGGCGCGGCACGTGCCTCTCGTTGCGCGACGGCACGCTGGCCGGCGGCCTGATAGCCGGCGTGCTGTTCGGCGTCGAGTTCCTGTGCATCTTCATCGGCCTTGGCTACACGACCGCTTCGCGCATGGCTGTGTTCCTCTACACCGCCCCTATCTTCACCGCGCTCGGCCTGCATTTCTTTGTGCCGGGGGAGCACCTGCGCCCGCGCCAGTGGGCGGGCATCGGCATTGCGTTTGCGGGGATCGTGCTGGCGTTTGCCGACGGTGTCCTGCACCCGGCGGCCGGGCCGTCGACCTCGTTGGGCGACGCGCTGGGCGTGGTGGCAGGCGCGCTGTGGGGCGCGACGACCCTCGTCGTGCGGGCAAGCAAGCTCTCCGAAGCACCGGCGGCGAAGACGCTGCTGTACCAATTGGCCGTCTCGGCCGTGCTGCTGCTGTTGATGGCCGCCGGCACCGGCCAGGTCTTTACCGCGAACCTCACGCCCACGGCGCTGGCCAGCCTTGCTTACCAATCCGTGCTGATTGCATTCGCCAGTTACCTGACGTGGTTCTGGCTGCTGCGCCGCTACCTGGCGTCCCGGTTGTCGGTGTTCTCGTTCCTGACGCCGCTGTTTGGCGTGGCGTTTGGCGTGCTGCTGTTGCACGAGCCGGTGGGCCTGCGGTTTGCGCTGGCGGCGGTGCTCGTGCTGTCGGGCATCCTGCTGGTCAATCTTCGCTAAGAGCGGAAACGCTGCCGGCGATGCGGTTGGCCGGCAGCGCATTCGCCACCGCCACGAATTCTTCTACCGGCACTTCTTCTGCGCGGCGGCCCAGATCAAAGCCAAGCGCTTCGAAATCGATCACGTCGCGCAGCGCCCCCAGCGTGTTGCGCAGCACCTTGCGCCGCTGCGAAAACGCCATCGTCACCACCGTGCCCAGCGCGCGCATGTCGACCGGCGCATACGGCGATTTATCGGCCGGCCAGGGAATCATCCGCACCACCGCTGAATCCACCTTGGGCGGTGGGTTGAACGAGCCCGGCGGCACATCCAGCACCAGCTCCATGTAGTAGCGCACCTGCAGCATCACCGACAACCGGCTGAACGCCTTGCTACCCGGCGCGGCCACCATGCGCTCAACCACCTCTTTCTGCAGCATGAAATGCTGATCGCGCACACGATCGGCGAACGTAGCCAGATGGAACAGCAGCGGGCTCGAGATGTTGTACGGCAGGTTGCCGACGATGCGCAGCGGCCGGTCTGCCTCCACCAGCGATCCGAAATCAAACGCGAGTGCATCACCTGCATGCACGATCAGCCGATCGCCGAAACGCTTCTGCAAGCGCGCGACGAGGTCACGGTCCAGCTCGACGACCTGCAGCGTGCGCACGCGCTCCATGAGCGGCACGGTGAGCGCGCCCAGCCCCGGGCCGATCTCGACGAGCACATCGTCGGGCTTCGGATCAATGGCGGCAACAATGGCGTGGATCACGCCGTCATCGACCAGGAAGTTCTGGCCGAAGCGCTTGCGGGCCTGGTGCCCCTGGTGAACGCCGGTCGTGGATCGTGCCATTGCGAACTCGAAATCGAAAAGGTGAAGAAACTCAGGAACGTACCGTGTGCCGCGCCATGGCGATGGCGGTATCGATCGCCTCGATCATGCTGCCGAACTCGGCGCGACCCGTGCCCGCCAGGTCCAGCGCCGTACCGTGGTCCACCGACGTGCGCACGAACGGCAGGCCCAGCGTGATGTTCACGCCATGCCCAAAGGTGCCGTACTTGAGCGGCGCCAAGCCTTGGTCGTGGTACATCGCCAGCACGCAATCGGCGTCTGCCAGAAGGCGCGGCTGGAACAGCGTATCGGCTGGATACGGACCGCGCGCATCGATTCCACGCGCACGCGCACGCGCGATGGCCGGCTCGATCACCTCGAGCTCTTCGCGGCCGAGGTGACCTGATTCACCCGCATGCGGATTCAACCCCGTCACGAGGATGCGCGGTGCGGTCAAGCCGAAGCGTGTGCGCAAATCGCGCTGCACGATGTCGAGCGTTTCGTCGAGCACTGCTGGCGTGATGGCGTCCGGCACCTCGCGCAGCGGCAAATGCGTCGTCGCCAGCGCGACGCGCAGCATGGCGTTGTCGTGCGCCGGCTGCGGGCCAGCGAGCATCATCACCACGCGCGGCGTGCGGCTGCGCTCCGCCAGGTATTCGGTGTGGCCGGTAAACGGCACGCCTGCGTCGTTGATCGTGCTCTTCTGCACCGGCGCCGTGACCATCGCGTCGTAACGGACGCCGTCCGCCGTGCCAACCTGGCAGCCGTCGATGGCTGCATCGAGCAGGTCCAGCACATAGGGACCGTTGGCGGCATCAAGCACGCCAGCGCGCACCGGCGCACCCAGCGGGCGCTCCACAATAGTCAGCGCCGTGGAGGCAACGCGCCAGAAATCGCCCTGCCCGATCGCATCAGCGCGCGCCTGCAGCAATGCCGCGTCGCCAATCACGTGCCACTGCACATCGGCGTAGCGCGGCGACGCCTGCCGCGCCAAATGCAGCAACGCGGCCACGGTGATGTCGGGGCCGATACCGGCAGGTTCTCCGGTGGTGATGGCAATGTTCAGCATGCAGCGCTTTCCTGCAATGATTTCCGATCGGTCTAGAAACGCCACGGCCGCCCGCAGGCGGCCGTGAGCGATGCGGATCTCCGTAGCTTACTGCTGACGGTTCACACGATATTCCACGTGTGCCGAGTCGCGCAGCTCACGCAGCCAATCTTCATAGGCGGCCTGCACCTTCTGCTCGCGAATCACAGAGCGTGCGTAGTCGCGCTGGCGATCTCCCGACACCTCGGCCTCGCGGCGGCCTTCCACTTGGATCAGATGCACTCCGAACTGGCTCTGCACCGGCTGCGATACATCGCCCGGCTTGAGCTGGTTCATCGCCTGCTCGAATTCCGGCACGAGCTGACCCGGGGACACCCAGCCCAGCTCGCCACCCGCACCGGCCGAACCGTCCTGCGAATACCGGCGTGCCGCATCGCCAAAGTCATAGCCGTGGACGATCCGATCACGCAGGCCCACCAACTGGCGGCGCGCGTCGTCCGCGGACATCGTCGGACCGGTCTTGATCAGGATGTGGCGCACTTGCGTCTGCTGTACCTTGGCGGCAATCGCCGTGCTCGGTGCGCGCTTCTCCAACAGCTTGATCACGTGATAGCCGGCCGGGCTTTCTACCACTTGGCTCGCTACTTGGCCGGCCTTCATGTCGACCACGGCGTTGGCAAACACAGCCGGCAAGCGACCGATCGGACGCAGCCCAAGTTCGCCGCCTTGCGAGGCATCCGGCGCGCCAGAATTGTCACGGGCCAGCTTGGCGAAATCCGCACCGCCCTGTGCCTGTTTGAGCAGAGCTTCGGCCTTGCTGCGCGCTGCGGCCTTCTCGGCATCCGTGGCGCCTTCGGCGACCGGCACGAGAATCTGCGCGACGTTGTATTGCTGCTCGCCAGCCGGGGCCGTTCCGCCGCCCTGCTGCGCCAGATAGTTGTCGATCTCGCCGTCGTAGACCTGCACCTTGGAGTCGACCTCACGCTCACGCAGCCGAGCCAGCAGGATTTCCTGACGCAGGTCGTCGCGGTACTTGTCGTACGTCATGCCGGCGTCCTTCAGCTTGCTCTTGAGCTGCGGCACGGACAGGTTGTTGCGCTGGGCCACGCTTTCCACGGCACGATCCACATCGGCGTCGGACACGCGGATGCCGCTTTCCTTGGCGGTCTGCGCCTGCACACGCTCCAGGATCAGTTGCTCAAGCACTTCACCGAGCATATCTGCGCGCGGCGGCAGCGGACGATTCTGCGCGCGGAACGTGCGCTCAACCAGATCCGCGCGGTTGAGCAGTTCGCGGCGGGTGATGACGTCGGTGTTGACCACGGCCACCACCTCGTCGACCAACTGGCTGCGCGGCGCACCCGGAGCCGTCGGCTCGGGCAGTGTGCCCTGTAGCAGCGGCTGGCTCGGGGACGAACCCGGGTTGGCGAAGATGCCGCGCACCGGTGCGCTCTTCTTTGCCGATTGCGCCTGCTGCGCGTGGACGGCTGGCGACAGCGTGGTCCCCGCCATCAGCGCGACCAGCACGCCGGTGGCAACACGCAAGCGGCCCAGAGGAGCCACACGCGTGGCGAAAGCGGTTGATTGGAAAGCCATGATGTCGTTATTCATATTGATCCAGCACGGACGGCGTGATCGGCTGTGCGGTCACCGGCTGGTAGCCGGGCACGTTCAGACGAATCACGTCGATCGGATTGTTCCCCACCTTCGACAAACCCTTGAATTCGATCTGGGCAAAGATATGCGTCGTATAGCCCGAAACCGCATTGCTGTAGCGCTGTACCGCCAGTCGGCCGACCCAGCAGTCCGCCACATATTCAAGGCCAAGCAGCATATCCGATGGCTTGCGCGCATCCAGGTCGTAGCCGATGCGGCCCAGACCGTAGAGGCGCCGTGTAATCGGCCACTGCGTTGAGATATCGGCCTGTTCCAGCGGCAGCTGACCGGTATTGGCGTCTTGCCGGTAATAGCGGTAGCCGAGGTTGATCACCTTGTTGGCTTCCGGCTTCCAGCTGAATGCGACGGTCGAGCGCATGATGCGGTCGATGTCCTGATTGTACTGAAGGTTCGTATCGAAAAAGATGCCGCGGAACATCTGGATCGTAGTCGCGCCCAGAAGGTCCGAATAGCGGCGCACCGACGTCGGTGCCGCACCGGCCAGCGTCACGCGCTGGCCTTCGAAATCGATACGTTGCGCGATCGTGGCACGCAAACGCTCAATGCCCGATTCCGCTTCAATAAAGCGCGTAGTCACGCCCGCCGTCAGTTTGTTGTTGTCGGCAATGCGGTCGTAACCCGTGTATGGGTTCTCGGTAAAGATCTGGCCGAGGTTGTAGTCCGACTGCGCAGTATCGAACAGCGGGATCTGCGACTGGTCGCGATACGGCGTGTACACGTAGAACACGCGCGGCTCCAACGTCTGGATGTAGCTCACGCCAAACAACTTGGTGACCAGTGGCGCATCGCGCTCGAAGGTCATGCCCGAATCGAGCGAGAACGTCGGCAGCGTGCGATTGATCTGCGTGTCCTGCGTATCACCTGCAGGACGGTCCAGGCGGTATGCGGTGGTGTTCAGGATGAACTTCGGCGTGACGTACCAGCCGGGGCGGACGATCGGGTAGCTGATCGTCGGCTGCATGAATAGGCGCTCGCCCTGGACGGTGTTAGCCGTCGGGATCGAGAACCGCGTGTAATCGGTGAGGAAATTGACGTCAAACCCGCCAAGATCGAATCGCGTATATGTCAGGCTCAGTTCCGGCACACGCTCGTACGGTGCAGAGAGTGGCGTGGTGGCGGTCGACAAGGTCTGGAACTTCTGCACGCGCGCCTGAGCCACCCAGTCGCCGATGGAATAGGTGACGCCGCCTTCCTGCGTGTACTGGCGCTGCGTCGCCGTGACGATGCTGCGGCCAAGGTCATCCGGATAGGTGTTATCGGAGACCTTGTTGTAGTTGATGTAGCCGGTCAGGCCAGGCGCCAGGCGCTGCGTGTGTACTGCCGAAATCGACCAGCGGTTGCGGCCTGCTTCGCGGTCATCGGGCAGGAATTCGCCGCGCAGGACGCCGCTGTACGACGTATCGAGATAGCGGTATTCGGCACCAAGCTGCAGACCACGCTGACTCAGCAGACGCGGGTACAACGTCAGATCGCGATTCGGCGCGATGTTGAAGTAGTACGGCAGCGTGACGTCCGTCCCGCTGCGGCTGTTGTAGCCGAAGACCGGTGCCAGGAAACCGCTGCGGCGGTCGTCATTGAGCGGGAAGTCCATGATCGGCGCGGCAAACACCGGCACGCCGAAGAAGTGCAGCACGCCGTTGCGGCCAGTACCGACCTGGCGATCGCTGTCGATGTCGATGCGACTCGCGCTGAAGTACCAGTCGACATTGTCGGGCGAGCACGTGGTGTACGTACCGCGCGTGATGCGGCTGTTGTCCTTGTCGATGAAGTCGATGCGGTCTGCGGTACCGCGGCCGCCGGTCGTGTGGAACTCGTAGGTCGGCGTGCTGATGGTGCCTTCGTTGGCGGTGACCTTGAGCTTGGCATCCGGGCCGGTGACAAGCGTGCCGCCCTTGAACAGCCGCACGTTGCCGGTGGCGGTCGCAACGTCGGTGTCCTGGTCGTAGTCGAGGGTGTCGCCCTTGAGCACCGACCCGTTGCGGCGCAATTCGCCATTGCCGCGCAGATGAATGTCTTCGTTGGTGCGGCCGTCCATCTTGTCGGCCGCGGTAAAGGTGGGGACAGTGTTGTCCGGTCGCTGGACGGGCTCGGCCATCTTGGGCACCAGCGGACTGCCGCCGGGCGTGGTCGGGCCGGACGTGGCCAGCGCTGTCACCGACGAGGCCGGGGTGACAGCAGGCGCCGTCGCTTGCGTGGTGTCCGCGCTCTGCGCCGCGGACGTCGCCGTCCAGACACCGGCCACCGCGAACACCAGCGGGCGCAATGCCAGCGTGCCGCGCCGGATGGCGGGCCGCTGATCGGGCGCGGCAACAGCAGCGCGCTGCCGGTTTTTCCTGGCTCGGTTCGGTTCGGTCATGCAGATCGGGAACAGGGCCGCACGCGCAACGGCACGCACAGGCACAAAATCAGTCAGTACTGCGGTCAATCCCGCCGCCGGACGCGGCCTGGACAGGGCCGGCGCTCGCTCGCGGCGAAACTCGGTCGGGTATTATACGGGGCTTCCTTCCAGCCACATTCCAGCATTCTCTCAGCATGGCTTCGACCCCTGGCGCCGCAGCAGGCGCAACCGACGCACGTCTCAGTCAACTGCGCGACTGGCTCGGCACATTGCCCGCCGCCCACGGCCTGCGCATCGACACGCTGCAGCCCGCTTCGGCCGATGCCAGCTTCCGCCGTTATTTCCGCCTGGACAGCGCCAACGGCACGCTGGTGGTCATGGACGCCCCGCCACCGCAGGAAGACTGCCGCCCGTTCGTTCATGTGGCGGGCCTGCTGAATGGCGCCGGCGTGCATGCACCTCAGGTGCTGGAGCAGGATCTCGCGCAGGGCTTCCTCCTGCTGACCGACCTGGGCCCGCAAACGTATTTGCAATCGCTGCGCGAACGCGATTTCGACCTCGCCTACGCCGACACGCTGTTCCGCCCCGCCATCCATACCCTGGTGCGGTGGCAATTGGCCTCGCGCGAAGGGGAGCTGCCGCCGTACGACGAAGCGCTGCTGCGCCGCGAGCTGTCGCTGTTTCCCGACTGGTATGTCGACCGTCACCTGCAACGCCCATTGGACGCCGCCCAGCGGGAATCGCTCGACAAAGTGTTCAAGCTGCTGGTCGACAGCGCCCTGGCCCAGCCCCGCGTGTACGTCCACCGCGACTACATGCCGCGCAACCTGATGATCAACGCGGCCGACCCGTCGCAGCCGGGCGTGCTGGACTTCCAGGATGCTGTCTACGGCCCGATCACCTACGACGCCGCCTCGCTGCTGCGCGATGCATTCCTGTCGTGGGATGAAGAGCAGGAGCTGGATTGGGCCGTGCGCTACTGGGAAGCTGCCCGCGCCGCCAAGCTGCCGGTGGATGACGACTTCGGCGAGTTCTACCGCGCGCTCGAATGGATGGGCGCGCAACGCCATCTGAAGGTGGCCGGCATCTTCGCGCGCCTGCGCTACCGCGACGGCAAGACCGGCTACGTGGAAGACACCCCGCGCTTCATCGCCTACCTGCGCCGTGTGTGCAGCCGCTACAACGCGCTGGCGCCGTTGGCCCGCCTGCTCGATCAACTCGAAGATCGCGCGCAGCAGATCGGCTATACGTTCTGATGGCTTCCCCCCGCGCCGTCGAGTTTCGCGCCGGCATGCTGGCACTCGCGCCCATGCTGCTGGGCGTGGTGCCGTTCGGCATGATCTACGGCGTGCTGGCCACGTCCGCCGGCATGCCCGCGTGGCTTGCCGTGGCGATGAGCGCCATGGTTTTCGGCGGCGCCTCGCAGATGATCCTCGTGCAGTTGTGGGCCGGTGGCGCGCCCGCGCTGGTGATTGCAGCGACGGTATCGATGGTGAATCTGCGGCACGCGCTCTACTCAGCCAGCATTGCACCAACGCTGGCGCACCTGCCGCGCCGCTGGAAATGGCTGATCGCCTATCTGCTGACCGACGAAGCGTTCGCCGCCATGAACCGTCGGGTTGTCACCGCGCAGCCCGGCAGCGAGGAAGCCGCCTACCGCCACTGGTATTTTCTAGGCGCAGGCGTGGCGCTGTGGTCGAGCTGGCAGGCGTCGACGATCGTCGGCGTGGTGCTGGGCGCGCAAGTGCCTACGACTTGGCCGCTCGACTTCTTCCTCCCGCTCACGTTCATCGCCATCGTGGTGCCGGCGCTGCGTACGCGTGCGCAACTGGCCGCCGCCCTGACCGGCGCCGCGCTGGCCGTGGCGTGGACGGGCTGGCCGCACAAGCTCGGGCTGATGAGCGCGGCGTGTGTCGGCATTGCCGTCGGCGCGCTGGTTGAGCGCTTGCTCGCACGGCCGGCCGACAAGGGGGCTACCGCATGAAAGCCCTCATCCTCTTCGGCGTGTTGCTGATTTCCGGCGCGGCCACCTACCTGATCCGCCTATCGTTCATCGCACTGGAAGGGCGCATGACCCTGCCGATGTGGTTCCGCAGCGCCCTGCCCTACGTGCCGGCCGCGATGCTGACCGCGCTGATCGCGCCCGACCTCCTGATGCGCGACGGCGCGCTCGCGGTGTCGGTCGACAACCCGCGCCTGCTTGCCGGCATCGTCGCCATCGTCATCGCACGGGTGACGAAGAGTGCGATGTGGACCATCGTCGGTGGCATGGCTGTGCTGCTGATTCTCATGAAGGTGATGGCTTGAATTCCACGACGCGTGCCATGATTTTTGCGGCGGGCCGCGGCGACCGCATGCGCCCGCTGACCGACCACACGCCCAAGCCCCTGCTCAACGTGGGCGGCAAACCGCTGATCGTCTGGCAGATCGAGCGCCTGGCTGCGGCAGGCGTGCGCGACATTGTCATCAACCACGCGTGGCTCGGCGCGCAGATCGAAGCCACGCTCGGGAATGGCAGCACGTGGGGCGTGCGCCTCGCGTATTCACCGGAAGGGCAAGCGTTAGAAACCGCAGGCGGTGTCGCCCAGGCCATGCCGCTGCTGCATGCCGGCGATGGGCACAGCGTATTCATTGCCGTCAGCGGCGACGTGTTCTGCGATTACGACTACGCCGTACTGCGGGACCGGGCGCCGGCAATGGCCGCGCAAGCGGCGCCCAGCATGCACCTGGTGATGGTGCCCAATCCGCCTTACCACGTGCGCGGCGATTTCGCGCTGGATGACGAAGGCACGCTCCACGCCGACGGCCCCGAGCGCCTCACGTTCGGCAACATCGGCTTGTACGACACGCGCCTGTTTGCCGGCATCGCGCCCGGCACGCGGCTGGCGATGACGCCGCTGTACCACCAGGCGATCGCAGAAGGCCGCGCCACCGGTGAGCGCTTCGACGGCCGCTGGGAAAACGTCGGCACGCCGGCCCAGCTGGCCGCACTCGACGCCGAAGTTGCGGCGCGCTGAGCGCTTACGCCATCGCGGCGCTCAATGATTCCGCCGTCATCGGGCGGCCCAGCAGATAGCCCTGCAGCGAGTGACAGCCGAGTCGCGTCAGGAACGCCTGCTGCTCGGCCGTCTCCACACCTTCCGCGACGATGCGCAGGTTCAGCGTCTGGCCAAGCGCCACGATGGCCGAGACGATGGCCGCGTCTTCCGTGTCGTGCGCGAGATCGCGCACAAAACCGCGGTCGATCTTCAACTCGCTGGCAGGCAAACGCTTGAGGTACAGCAGGCTCGAATAGCCTGTGCCGAAATCGTCGATCGAAATCCGCACGCCCATCGCGTCGAGCTGCTGCAGGATCTGCAGGCTCGCATCGACATCGCGCATGGCGGTCGACTCCGTAATCTCCAGCGTCAGGCTGCGCGGGTCCAGCGCATGGCGCGCGAGCGTGTCGCGCACGGTGTCGATGAGTGCGGCATGGCCAAACTGCAGCGCGGAGAGATTCACAGCGACGGTCCACGCGGTGCGCCCCTCGCGATGCCATTGCGCCATCTGGCGACAGGCTTCGTCCAGCACCCAAGCGCCGAGCGGCACGATGAGGCCGGTCTTCTCGGCCAGCGGGATGAATTCATCGGCGGGCACCAAACCGCGCTGCGGATGCTGCCAGCGCACCAGCGCCTCCACGCCCATGATCGGCCCATTGGGCGCGTTGAACTTGGGCTGGTAGTGCAGCACGAGTTCATGCCGCTCGACCGCGCGGCGCAAGTCCTGCACGAGCTGCAACTGGTGATGCACGTCGGCGTTCATCGAGGGCTCGAAGAAACTGTAGGCGTTCCGGCCCAAACCCTTCGCGTGATACATCGCCGCATCGGCATTGGTGAGCAGATCGTGTTGGTTGTCACCGTTGCCGGGGTAGATCGCGATGCCGATGCTGGTCGACACCCGCAGTTCGTGACCGCCGGCCATGAAGGGCTCGCGCACCACTTCCAGCAGCGCGTCGGCCAGGGTGCCAGCGTCTTCCGGATCGTCCACGCAGGCGAGCACAACAAATTCATCGCCGCCCACACGCGCCACGGTGTCCTGCTGGCGCACCCGCGCGCCGATGCGCTGTGCCACGTCGATCAGCAACAGATCGCCCACATGGTGCCCATAGACATCGTTGACTGCCTTGAAGCCATCCAGGTCCATGAACATGAGCGCGAAGCGGCGCTTCTCGCGTTCAGCCGTGCGGATCGCCTGGGTCAGACGGTCTTCCAGCAGCACGCGGTTGGAAAGCTTGGTCAGGTTGTCGTGCAGCGCAAGGTAGGCCAGCTCCTTGTTGGCCGCGGCCAGTGAGTTCGCCAGCAAGGCGGTGCGCGCTTCCATGCGCAAGTCGAGCACCGAGATGATCAGCGCGATGGCCAGCACCGCCAGCGTCACGATGATGATGACCAGCGCCAGCCACTCGGCACTCGCCCCGGTGTGCGCAGCCCCGCACACACTGCCGAATGGAAACGCTGCCGCCGACATGCCCATGTAGTGCATGCCGACGATGGCCACGCCCATCACCACCGCCGAACCTGCACGCAGTGCGCGAACGCGCCGCGACTGCAGCCGCAGGCGGAACGCGATCCACAGCGCCACGCCCGAGGCCAGCACCGCAATCACGATCGACAGTGCAAACCTCGCGGGGTCGTATTGGATGCCGGGGTTCATGCGCAGCGCGGCCATGCCGGTGTAGTGCATGCCCGCGACGCCCGTACCCATGAGCAGTGCGCCGCCCGCCAGGCGCGGCCACGGCAAATCACGTCGGCTGACCAGCCACAACGCAAACATCGACGCCCCAATACCGATGGCGAGCGACGTAAGCGTGATCCCGACGTCATATCCAACCGGGATCGGCAGGTTCAGCGCCAGCATGCCGACAAAGTGCATCGACCAGATGCCCAGCCCCATGGCCGATGCGCCGCCGATGAGCCACCACAACGCCGCGCGACCTTGTGCGGTGACGACACGTCCTGCCATATCCAGCGCCGTATACGACGCCAGGATGGCCACGAAGAGGGAAAGCAGGACGAGAAGAGGGTTGTAACTGCTGGCGAGCATCGGTTCTCCTGGGCAGGCCGATCCAATGCGGCCAATCCACTGCAGGCGGAGGTCGCAACCGGGATGCAAAACAGATCAGTATTAACGGCGGTAGCCGCCCGAGACTTTAGGAGAGGCCGCCCGCACCGCACAAGTCTCCTTTTGGGTGTGGCAATGCCCCTCCCCCGAATGCCCACCAAGCGCGGCGTTACAATCCACGCATCCTTTCTGCCGCTGGAAAACACGCCATGTCCGCCACCGAACTCGCTTTCCTCCAGACCTATCGCCAGCGCCGCGAGCGCGTCGTGCAGTGGCTGCGCGCGGCGGGTGGCGGGGTCGCCATCGTGCCGACCGCACCGGAAGCGATGCGCAACCGCGACAGCGACTACCCCTATCGGCACGACAGCTACTTCTATTACCTGACCGGCTTTACCGAGCCCGAAGCGGTGCTCGCCATCGTGGTACCCGCGGGCAGCGCACCCGCGCGCAGCGTGCTGTTCTGCCGCCCGAAGCATGAAGAGCGCGAGATCTGGGACGGCTTCCGCTTCGGCCCCGAAGCCGCGAAGGAAGCCTTCGGCCTGGATGAGGCGCACTCGGTGGAAGAGATCGACGCGACGCTGCCCAAGCTGCTCGCCAACGCCGCCGCCGTGGCATATCCGCTGGCAGAAAGCGGCATGTTCGACCGCCGCATGCGCCGCTGGCTCGACGCGGTGCGCATGCAAGGCCGCGCGGGGGTGTCTTCGCCGCACCAGGCGCTGGACGTGCGCGCCATCCTCGATGAGCTGCGCCTGTTCAAAGACCCGAACGAACTCGACATCATGCGCCGCGCCGGGCGCATCTCCGCGGGGGCCCATGTGCGCGCCATGCAGGCCTCGCGGGCCGGCCTGCGTGAATACCATCTCGAAGCCGAGCTGCTGTACGAATTCCGCCGCCACGGTGCGCAAAGCGTCGCCTACAACTCCATCGTTGCCACCGGCCCCAACGCATGCGTGTTGCACTACCGCGCCGGCAACGCCGAACTGCGCGACGGCGATCTGTGCCTGATCGACGCCGGCTGCGAGCTGGACGGCTACGCGTCGGACATCACCCGCACGTTCCCCGTGAACGGCCGCTTCACCGGCCCGCAACGCGAGCTGTATGCGCTTGTGGTTGCCGCGCAGGAAGCCGCCCTTGCCGAAACGCGCCCCGGCGTGCCGTACAACGTACCGCACGATGCTGCCACGCGCGTGCTGGCGCAAGGCATGCTCGACACCGGCCTGCTTGACCGCAACACGGTCGGCACGCTCGACGACGTGATCGCCGGAGGCCAGTACCGCCAGTTCTACATGCACCGCACCGGCCACTGGCTCGGCATGGACGTGCACGACGTGGGCGAATACCGCACGCCCGGCACCGCTGCTCCTGCGGAAGGCGAACGCCCATGGCGCCCGCTGGAGGCCGGCATGGTGCTGACCGTCGAACCCGGCATCTACGTGCGCCCCGCACCCGGCGTGCCGGAAAAATATTGGCACATCGGTATCCGCATTGAAGACGACGCCATCGTCACGCCCGAAGGCTGCGAAATCATCACGCGCGACGTGCCCGTAGCCCCAGACGAAATTGAACTGGTGATGCGGAGCCAGGCATGACCGACAGCATCACAGCAAGCAGTGCCGCTCCGGACTTCGACGTCGCCATCGTCGGCGCGGGGCCTGTCGGGCTGGCGCTGGCCAACTGGTTGCTGCGCGACACCGACTGGCGCGTCGCCCTGTTCGATGCGCGCGATGCCGAAGCCGCCGCGCGAGACCCGCGCTCGCTGGCGCTCTCGCATGGCTCGCGCGTGCTGCTGCAGGAGATTGGCGGCTGGCCCACGCGCGCCACGCCCATCACGCACATTCATGTCTCGCAGCGCGGTCATTTCGGGCAGGCGCATATCCGCCGTGAAGACTACGACGTCCCCGCGCTCGGCCACGTCGTGCAATACGGCGACCTGAGCGCCGCGCTCAACGCCGCACTCGCCACGCAGATGGAGCGTCACCCGAAGCGCCTCACCCGCTACGACCACACACCCGTGGAGCGCGTCGAGCAACTGCCGCGCGCCGACGGCACCGTCGCCCCGGCCCGCGTGCGGGCGCTACGCGAAGGACGTCATCCGCTGGCCATCGAAACCGAAGTCGTCATCCAGGCCGAAGGCGGCTTGTTCGACGACGCACGTAAGCAGGAAGGCGGCATCGCCCATGCGCGGCGCCGCGATTACGGCCAAACCGCCATCGTCGCGCACGTGCGCTGCAGCGCGCCGCTGGAAGGCTGGGCGTGGGAGCGCTTCACACCCGACGGCCCACTCGCTTTGCTACCGCAGGATGACGCGCATGGTCCCGGCTACGCGCTCGTCTGGTGCTGCGCACCCGATGAAGCACGCCGACGCGCAGCGTTGCCCGACGACGCCTTCCTCGCTGAACTGGGCGCGGCCTTTGGCGAGCGCATGGGCCGCTTCACGCACGCCAGCCCGCGCCACACATTCGCGCTCGGGCTGCATGCCCAGCGCATTCCGGTCGACCGCCGTGTCGCCGCGATCGGCAATGCCGCGCAGACGATCCACCCCGTGGCGGGCCAGGGCTTCAACCTCGGCCTGCGCGATGCATTCGAGATGGCGCGCGCGCTTCGGGATGGGGCAACGGCAGCCACCCTCGCCCGTTTCGCCCGCGAACGCGCGTTTGACCGCGCCGTCACCATCGGCCTGACCGATTTGCTGCCGCGTGCGTTTGCCGTGCCGGGCCGGCCGTTTGGGCATCTGCGCGGCGCGGCGCTTACGCTGCTGGAATGCCTGCCACCGCTCAAGCACGGGCTGGCCCGGCAGATGATGTTCGGTCAGCGAGGCTAGCGCGTGGCGACTTCCGGGGCCAGCACTGCGGGCGATCGCCAACAGATCACCGTGGTGGGCGCCGGCATTGTCGGCACAGCATGCGCGCTGCAACTGCAACGTGAAGGCCATCAGGTCACGCTGCTCGATCAGGCCGGCATTGGCGAAGGTTGCTCGTTTGGCAATGCCGGCTGCCTGAGCGTCGCATCGGTCGTGCCGATGGCGCTGCCCGGCATGCTCAAGCAGGTGCCCAAGTGGCTAGCCGATCCGATGGGTCCGCTGACGGTGCGTTGGCCCTATCTGCCGCGCGCGCTGCCCTGGCTGCTGCAATGGGTACTCGCAGGCAATGAGGCGCAGGCCCGTGCGACTGCGCAGCCGCTGGCGAGTCTTTTCAGCGCGACCTTCCCCGGTTATCGCGACCTGCTCGACGCCGCGCAATACGACAGCCTGATCCGCCAGAGTGGCCATTTGTATGTGTGGCGCACACTGGCGCGCTCCTCGGGCGATGTGCTGGCGCAAGCCATTCGCGACGCCACCGGCGTGCGCTCGCAAGCCCTGAGCGCCGGTGAAGCCCGCGAGCTGGAGCCCGCATTGGCCGCCGACATCCAATCCGGTCTGCTGCTGCCTGACAACGGCTTCACCGTCAATCCGGAACGGCTGGTCAAGACCCTGGCGACCAACTTTGCCGCAGCGGGCGGCACCTTCCTGCGCCGCAAGGTGTTGGACGTGGAATTCGGCCGAAGCGACTACGGCGGCCCGACGCGGCTGCATACCGATTGCGGCACGCTGCCCGTGTCGAAGCTCGTGCTCTGCGCGGGCGCGTGGTCGATGCGGCTGGGGGCCAAGCTTACTGGCATCCGCATTCCGCTCGACACCGAGCGCGGCTATCACGCCACGCTGCGCGCGCCCAGCGTGCAGCCCTCGCGGCCGATCATGGATTGCGAGCGCAAGTTCATCGCCACACCCATGGAAGGCGGCTTGCGCATTGCCGGCACCGTGGAAATCGGCGGGTTGGACGCGTCGCCCGATTACCGCCGCGCGCGCATCCTCATGCAGCAGGGCCAGCAGCTCTTCCCCGGCCTCAGCTTCACGGACGACAGCCAGTGGATGGGCCATCGTCCCTCTCTACCCGACAGCCTGCCCGTAATCGACCGCTCGGAGCGCTACCGCAACGTGTTCTTCGCGTTCGGGCACGGCCACCTGGGCATGACGGGCGCGCCGGGCACCGCCCGACTCATCGCCGATCTGGTCAGCGAGCGCAGGCCCTTCATCGACGCCCGCGCCTACGGCCTGCAACGGTTCCGGTAACGCCAGCCACGGCAAGAAGCGCGCCGCCGACCGCACTGCCGCATAGTTTGTGCACAACATTTAGGCAATCCGGCGGTTTGGCGGTAAAATCCCGTCCTCGCATTTTTCACTCCCGTCGCTCCGCCCGGTCGTCATTCGACTCTGGGCGGAAGGGGTGATTTTTCGTTTCTTTCAGCCGCTTCTTCCTCGCAGCCTTGCAGATCGGACCGCATACCCTCCGCAACAACCTGTTCGTCGCCCCCATGGCGGGTGTGACGGACCGCCCGTTCCGTCAGCTGTGCAAACGGCTGGGCGCGGGCTATGCGGTGTCCGAGATGGTCGCTTCCAACGCGCAATTGTGGAAAAGCGAGAAGACGATGCGGCGCGCCAACCACACGGGCGAGGTCGAGCCGATCGCCGTGCAGATTGCCGGCGCTGAGCCGATGATGATGGCCGAGGCCGCGCGCTACAACGTCGATCGCGGCGCGCAAATCATCGACATCAACATGGGCTGCCCGGCCAAGAAAGTGTGCAACGTGGCCGCCGGTTCTGCGCTGCTGCAGAACGAGCCGCTGGTCCAGCGCATTGTCGAGGCCGTGGTGGGCGCAGTGGGCGATCGCGTGCCCGTAACGCTGAAGATCCGCACCGGGTGGGACCGCGAACACCGCAACGCATTAAGCGTGGCGCGCATTGCGCAGGATGCCGGTATCAGCATGCTGACCGTGCACGGTCGCACACGGGCAGATCTGTACCACGGTGATGCTGAATACGACACCATCGCCGCGGTCAAGGCGTCGGTGCGCATTCCAGTGGTGGCCAACGGCGACATCACCACGCCGGCCAAGGCCAAGCACGTGCTGGCCGTGACCGGAGCGGACGCCATCATGATCGGCCGCGCGGCGCAGGGGCGCCCGTGGCTGTTCCGCGAGATTTCCCACTTCCTGCAAACCGGCACGTTGCTGCCCGCGCCGGAAGTGGAAGAGATTCGCGGCATCATGAATGCACATCTGGAAGAGCACTACGCGTTCTATGGCGAATACACCGGCGTGCGCACCGCACGCAAGCACATCGCCTGGTACACGCGCGGGTTGGCGGGGGCCAACCTGTTCCGCCACCGCATGAACACCATCGAGGACACCGCGGCCCAGTTGGCCGCCGTCAATGCGTTCTTCGACGAGCAGCGTGCGCTGTCCGACCGTCTGGTCTACGAAGACCAAGCCAGCGGTGGCGACCACCCCACGACGGGCAACAACGACAATAACAAGGAACTGCTTGCCGCATGAGCCGCAATCCGATCGAACGTTGCATCCGCGACAGCCTGGATGCGTATTACCGTGACCTGGACGGCGAGAACCCGTCCAATGTCTACGACATGGTGCTGCAGGCCATTGAACGGCCGCTCCTGGAAACCGTGATGGGATGGGCTTCCAACAACCAGTCGCAGGCGGCCGACTACCTCGGCATCAACCGAAACACGCTGCGCAAGAAGTTGCAGCAGCACGGCCTCATCTGAGGTCGCAGGCCGGCCTTTGAACCGATTTCCTTTCTGACGGCGCCTCCTGCCAGTTCGGCAAACCCAGCGCCACACCCGCCCACCGGCGTTTCCACCATGATCCAGCAAGCCCTGCTTTCCGTTTCCGACAAGACCGGCATCGTCGACTTTGCCCGTGCCCTGCACGAGCGCGGCGTCAAGCTCCTCTCCACCGGCGGTACCGCCAAGCTGCTCGCCGAGTCCGGCCTGCCCGTGACGGAAGTGGCGGATTACACGGGCTTTCCGGAAATGCTCGACGGCCGCGTCAAGACGCTGCACCCGAAGGTGCACGGCGGCATCCTCGCCCGCCGCGACTTGCCCGAGCACATGGCCGCACTGGCCGAACACAGCATCCCGACCATCGACCTGCTGGTGGTGAACCTGTACCCGTTCCAGCAAACCGTGGCCAAGGACGAATGCTCGCTGGCCGACGCCATCGAAAACATCGACATTGGCGGCCCGACCATGCTGCGCTCGGCGGCCAAGAACCACCGCGACGTGACCGTCATCGTTGATCCGGCCGACTACGCCACCGTGCTGGCCGAAATGCAGGCCAACAACAACACGGTTGGCTACGAGACCAACTTCATGCTGGCCAAGAAGGTGTTCGCGCACACCGCGCAGTACGACGGCGCCATCACGAATTACCTGACGAGCCTGGGCGCCGACAAGTCGCACAGCACGCGCAGCGCTTATCCGCAAACGCTGAACCTGGCCTTCGACAAGGTGCAGGAAATGCGCTACGGCGAGAACCCGCACCAGTCCGCCGCCTTCTACCGTGACCTCAAGGCAGTGGATGGCGCGCTCGCCAACTACAAGCAACTGCAGGGCAAGGAACTGTCGTACAACAACATCGCCGACGCCGATGCCGCGTGGGAATGTGTGAAGTCGTTCGACCCGGCCAAGGGCGCCGCGTGCGTCATCATCAAGCACGCCAACCCGTGCGGCGTGGCCATCGGCGGTACCGCGCAAGAAGCGTATGAGAAGGCCTTCAAGACCGATTCGACCTCGGCTTTCGGCGGCATCATCGCCTTCAACGTGCCGCTGGATGAAGCCGCGGCGCAGATCGTCGCCAAGCAGTTCGTGGAAGTGCTGATCGCCCCGGGCTTCTCGGAAGGTGCGCGTGCCGTATTTGCCGCCAAGCAAAACGTCCGCGTGCTGGAAATTCCGCTCGGCAAGGGCGTGAACGCGTACGACTTCAAGCGCGTTGGCGGCGGCCTGCTGGTGCAGAGCCCGGACGCCAAGAACGTGCAGCCGAGCGAGTTGCGCGTCGTCACCAAGCGCCACCCGACCCCGAAGGAAATGGACGACCTGATGTTCGCCTGGCGCGTCGCCAAGTTCGTCAAGTCGAACGCCATCGTTTTCTGCGGCGGCGGCATGACGCTGGGCGTGGGCGCCGGCCAGATGAGCCGCGTGGACTCCGCACGCATCGCCAGCATCAAGGCGCAGAACGCAGGCCTGACGCTGGCCGGTTCGGCCGTGGCGTCCGATGCGTTCTTCCCGTTCCGCGACGGTCTGGACGTGGTGGTCGATGCCGGCGCCTCGTGCGTAATCCAGCCGGGCGGCTCGGTGCGCGACGATGAAGTGATCGCCGCCGCCGACGAGCGCAACGTGGCGATGATCTTCACGGGCACCCGCCACTTCCGCCACTAATCGCTCACCAAACAGCACCGTCCACGCGACGAACAAACGGGGCAAGGCGTAAACTGGCGCCTTGCCCCGTTTCCATTTCTGCCTACCTCCTTCATGCGCATCCTCGGCATCGACCCCGGCCTTCGCACCACGGGTTTTGGCGTGCTCGAACGGCACGGCCACAAGCTCGTCTACGTGGCCTCGGGCACGATCAAGAGCAACGGCAATGCCGACCTGCCCAGCCGCCTGAAGACGCTGTACGACGGCGTCTCTGAACTGGTGAGCACATACCAGCCGGACTGCGCTTCCATCGAAAAGGTGTTCGTCAACGTCAACCCGCAATCGACGCTGCTGCTGGGCCAGGCCCGCGGTGCGGTGATCTGCGGCCTGATGAGCGGCAACCTGCCGGTGTTCGAATACACCGCGCTGCAACTGAAGCAGGCCGTGGTCGGCTACGGCCGCGCCAACAAGGACCAGGTGCAGGAAATGGTCGTGCGCCTACTCAACCTCGAAGGCAAACCCGGGGCGGATGCGTCTGACGCGCTGGGCGTGGCAATCTGTCATGCGCACGGCGGCGAGACGCTGGCTGCCATGGCCGGGCTGGCGCCGCAGCTTGCGCAAAAGGGCTTGCGCGTGCGGCGCGGGCGCCTCGTCGGCTGACAGGATTCTTAAAGACGGCGGGTAGCTGCACGCACACACGGCGACTACCATGGGGGGTATCCGTCTTCAGGAGAGCCCGATGCCGCGCCGTCTCATCCTGCTGAGCCCGTTCTTTTTGAGTGCCTCCCTGGCCTTGTCGGCCTGCCGACTGGAATATAACCACGGTGGTGGCAGCGGCGGGGGCAACACCACGCCCATCGCCACCGTCCAGGTGATCGGCCACCGCGGTGCGCCTGCATTGCGGCCCGAGCACACGCTGGCCTCCTACCAGAAGGCCATCGACGACGGCGCGGACATCATCGAGCCGGATCTCGTATCCACCAAAGACGGTGTGCTGGTTGCACGCCACGAGAACGAAATCTCCGGCACAACCAACGTGGCCGACGTGGCGGCGTTTGCCGGCCGCAAGACCACCAAGACGATCGATGGGCAGAGCGTCACGGGCTGGTTCACCGAAGACTTCACGCTGGGTGAATTGAAAACGCTGCGCGCACGCGAACGCATCCCGAGCATCCGTCCCGACAACGTCGCGTACAACGATCAATTCGACATTCCCACGCTCGACGAGATCATCGCGCTGGCGCGTGACCAATCCGCCAAGCTCGGCCGCAACATCGGCATCTATCCCGAGACGAAACATCCGACGTACTTTCAGTCGATCGGCCTGCCGCTGGAAGACAGGCTGATCGACGGCCTGCGCCGCGATGCCTTCACGGCCAGCCGCACGACGGTCTACATCCAGTCGTTCGAAGTCGCCAATCTCAAGGCCATTCGCAACAAGATCGGCAGCAGCCAGCCCAACTGGAAGCTCGTGCAATTGATGGGCACATCCAGCCGGCAGCCCTACGACTTTGTGGTCGCCAAAGACAGCCGCACGTTCGGCGACATGATGACCAGCCAGGGCATGCGCGACATCGCCGCGTATGCCAACGGTGTCGGCCCTGACAAGAGCAGCATCATGGGCCTGGATGCGAACGGCCGACTCACCGATCCGACCGACCTGATCCGCAACGCGCACAACGCCGGGCTGATCGTCCACCCGTACACGTTCCGCCCCGAGAACACCTTCCTGCCGCCGTCGCTGCGCAGCGGTGCCGACAACACGCGCAACGTCAACGGCTCGATCACCGAGATCCAGGCATTCCTGCGTGCGGGCGTCGACGGCTTCTTCACCGACGATCCTGCCGTCGGGCGGCAAGCCGTGTCGACCTTCACGCGCTAGTCTTCGCGCATCGGAACCGTAGCGAGCGGCCGAGCCAGGATCGGGCCGCACAGTAGGTTTGGGCTACACTGCGTCCCGTTTTGGAGGAGGAACCCCACCCATGATCGGACGCATTGCCGGGACGCTGATCGAAAAGAACCCGCCGCACCTGCTGGTCGATTGCCACGGCGTCGGCTACGAGATCGACGTGCCGATGAGCACGTTCTACAACCTGCCCGCGACTGGCGAGAAGGTCGTCCTGCTCACGCAGCAGATCGTGCGCGAGGATGCGCACCTGCTCTACGGTTTCGGCACCGCCGCCGAGCGCGAAACCTTCCGCCAGCTCATCAAGATCTCGGGCATCGGCGCCCGCATTGCGCTGGCGGTGCTGTCGGGCATGTCGGTGGCCGAACTCGCGCAGGCCGTCACGCTGCAGGAAGCCGGGCGGCTGACGCGCATTCCGGGGATCGGCAAGAAGACGGCGGAGCGTCTGCTGCTCGAACTCAAGGGCAAGCTCGGCGCCGACCTGGGTGCGGTGCCCGGCGGCCCTGCCGTCTCGGACGACGCGGTCGACGTGCTCAACGCCCTGCTGGCGCTTGGGTACTCCGACAAGGAAGCGGCCCTCGCCATCAAGCAGGTGCCGGCCGGTACGGGTGTGTCCGAGGGGATCAAGCTGGCGCTCAAGGCGCTGTCCAAAGGCTGACGCCCGGGCGCGGCGAAACGGTAGAATGGCCTGCTCGCGCCTTCCCGGCGCCGTCTGCCCGTCATGATCGAAACCGACAAGCTCGCCGCCAAGGCTGCCTCTGCTGAGCGCATCATCTCAGCCTCCCCCGCCTCCCCCAACGAGGAGGCGTTCGAGCGCGCGCTGCGCCCCAAGCTGCTTGACGAATACGTCGGCCAGGAAAAGGTGCGCGGCCAGCTCGACATCTTCATGACCGCGGCCAAGAACCGCAGCGAAGCACTGGACCACGTGCTGCTGTTCGGCCCGCCGGGCCTGGGCAAGACGACGCTGGCGCACATCATCGCGCGCGAGATGGGCGTCAACCTGCGCCAGACCTCCGGCCCCGTGCTGGAACGCCCGGGCGACCTGGCCGCGTTGCTCACGAACCTCGAAGCCAACGACGTCCTCTTCATCGACGAGATTCATCGGCTCTCGCCCGTGGTGGAGGAAATCCTGTACCCGGCGCTGGAGGACTACCAGATCGACATCATGATCGGCGAGGGCCCGGCGGCGCGCTCGGTCAAGCTCGATCTGCAGCCGTTCACGCTGGTGGGCGCCACGACGCGCGCCGGTATGCTGACCAACCCGCTGCGCGACCGCTTCGGCATCGTTGCGCGGTTGGAGTTCTATACGCCTGCCGAGCTGGCAAAGATCGTCACGCGCTCGTCGGGCCTGCTGAACGCTCATATCGTGGATGAAGGCGCGCTGGAAATTGCCAAGCGCTCGCGCGGCACGCCGCGTATCGCCAACCGCCTGCTCCGCCGCGTGCGTGACTATGCCGAGGTCAAGGCCGATGGCATCATCACCCGCGAAGTGGCCGATGCCGCCCTGGCCATGCTCGATGTGGATGCGGTCGGCTTCGACCTGATGGATCGCAGGCTGCTCGAAGCGATCCTGCACAAGTTCAACGGCGGCCCGGTCGGCATCGACAACCTGGCGGCCGCCATCGGCGAGGAGCGCGACACGATCGAGGACGTACTCGAGCCCTACCTCATCCAGCAAGGCTACCTGCAGCGCACTCCCCGTGGTCGTATCGCCACGGCTTCGGCGTACCAGCACTTCGGGCTGGGCGCCCCCAAGAGCGGCCCCGTACGCGATCTCTGGGACGACAACCAATAAACGCCCACCCGGACCGCCCCGACATGTCCGCCGCCCCGCGCCACCCGAACCGCACGTTCCGCTACTACGACTTCGTCATGGCGGCCTTCGTGACGGTACTGCTGTGTTCCAACCTGATCGGCGCGGCCAAGGCGGCGCAGGTCACGCTGCCAATCATCGGGCCGGTCACGTTTGGCGCTGGTGTGCTTTTCTTCCCGATCTCATACATCTTCGGCGACATCCTCACCGAGGTGTACGGCTACGGGCGCGACCGGCGTGTGGTGTGGGCGGGTTTTGCCGCACTGATCTTCGCGTCGTTCATGTCGCTGGTCGTGCTGGCGCTGCCAGTAGCGCCATTCATGGCGGACTACCAGAAGAGCCTGAACGACGTGTTCGGCAACACGCCCCGCATCGTCGCCGGGTCGCTCATTGCGTTCTGGTGCGGCAGCTTTGCCAACAGCTACACGCTGGCGAAGATGAAGATCGCTACGGAAGGAAAATGGCTGTGGACGCGCCTTATTGGGTCCACGGTGGTGGGCGAGGCAGTGGATTCTTCGCTGTTCTACGTGATCGCCTTCTACGGGATCTGGCCCCACCAGCAGGTGCTCCGCGTGGCCATCGCGCAATACATCCTCAAGACCGGCTGGGAGGTCGTGGCGACGCCCCTTACCTACCGGGTCGTCGCCTTCCTCAAACGCGTCGAGCACGAAGACTACTACGACCGCGACACCAACTTCACGCCGTTCCGGCTGAAGGTTTAGGGAACGCGGCGGTCCACCTCGTCGAGCACCAGCAAATCCAGGTGCGCGACATCCCCCCATTGCAGTACAGTCAGTTGATGGCCATCGGATGAAAGCCGGTTGATGCTCGCGTTGCGCAGTTCATGCTGGCGCGGCTCGGTGAGCGTCATGGCGTTGGCCCGGCGATACAGGCAATCGAGCACGCCGCCGTGGCTAACCAGCGCGATGCGCTCGCCGGGGTGGCGACGGATCAGGCGAAGCGCAGTCTCGACCGCACGTTCGTGGAATTCAGTCAGCGTCTCGCCGCCAGGCGGGGCGAACTCGGGCACGCGGTTTTGCCAGGCATCAAAGTCGGCTGGATGCTGTGCGGCGACTTCAGCGTAGGTGAGGCCTTCAAACTCGCCATAGCAGCGCTCGCGCAAACCGGCGTCGTCACGCACCGTCACACCCACTTCATCTGCAAGCGCCTGCGCCGTCTGCCTGGCGCGCGACAGATCGCTCGCATAGACCGCATCGAACCGCTCGCGCGCCAGTGCCTTGCCAAGCTGCGCCGCTTGCTCCAGCCCTTGCATGTTCAGCGGCACGTCGAGCTGGCCTTGCAGGCGGCGCTCACGGTTCCAGTCGGTCTCGCCGTGGCGGATGAGCACGATGTGGGTGATCTGCGGCATCGGCAGAGGGATGGTGGCGGCGCGTGACATCACAGGGTTCCCGAGCGAATCAGACAGATTTGGCCGCTTCCGGCGTGGCCGCTTTTGCGACAGACGGCGCGGCTTGCGGCGCGATCTGCAGCCAGAATGTGACCGGACCATCGTTGACCAGCGACACCTTCATGTCGGCGCCAAACTCGCCGGTCGCCACGATGGGGTGCTGCGCACGGGCGCGCGCCACGAAGTGGTCGTACAGGCGGCGGCCATCTTCCGGCGCAGCCGCGGGTGTGAAGCTCGGCCGCGTGCCAGACTTGGTATCGGCCGCCAGCGTGAACTGCGATACCACCAGCAAGCCACCGGCCTGCCCGTTGCCGTCGATGTTGCGCACGGGCAGGTTCATCTTGCCCTGCGCGTCGGAGAACACGCGGTAGTTGAGCAGCTTCTCCAGCAGACGATCTGCCTCGGCGGCGGTGTCGCCACGTTCGGCACAAACAAGCGCAAGCAGGCCCGGGCCGATCTCGCCGACGACGCGGCCGTCCACCCGGACAGCCGCTTCAGACACACGCTGGATCAGTCCAATCACTTCAGCACCACGCGTGCAAAGCGACGCTTGCCGACCTGCATCACGAAGGTGCCCGCCTCCACCTTCAGGCCCTTGTCGCTGACGACGGTACCGTCGATCTTCACGCCGCCCTGTTCGATGTTGCGGTTGGCATCCGACGTGGACGGGCAGAGCCCAGCCTGCTTGAGCAGTTGCGCAATGCCCAGTGGCGCGCCTGCCAGCTCAATCTGCGGGATATCGTCCGGCACACCGCCGCGTGCGCGGTGATTGAAGTCATCCAGCGCGCGTTCGGCATCGGCCTGGCTGTGGAAGCGCGCGACGATCTCCTGCGCCAGCAGCACCTTGCAGTCGCGCGGGTTGCGGCCCAGCGCGATCTCCGCCTTCATCAAATCGATCTCGGCCAGCGGGCGGAACGACAGCAGCGTGTAGTACGTCCACATCAGGTCGTCGGAGATGCTCATCAGCTTGCCGAACATCTCGTTCGGCGCCTCACTGATACCGACGTAGTTGCCCTTGGACTTGGACATCTTCTCTACACCGTCCAGGCCAACCAGCAACGGCATGGTCAAGATGCACTGCGGCTCCTGGCCGTATTCCTTCTGCAGTTCGCGACCGACCAGCAGGTTGAACTTCTGATCGGTGCCGCCGAGTTCCAGGTCGGACTTGAGCGCGACCGAGTCGTAACCCTGCATCAGCGGATAGAGGAATTCGTGCACCGAGATCGGCACGCCAGCCTTGTAGCGCTTGGTAAAGTCGTCACGCTCCATCATGCGGGCGACGGTGTACTTGGCGGCAAGCTGGATGATGCCGCGCGCGCCCAGCGGGTCGCACCATTCGCTGTTGTAGCGAATTTCGGTCTTGCTCGGGTCCAGCACCATGCTGGCCTGACGGTAATAAGTCTGCGCGTTGGTCTCGATCTGCTCGCGCGTGAGCGGCGGGCGCGTGGCATTGCGGCCGGACGGGTCACCGATTGTCGAGGTGAAATCGCCGATCAGGAAGATCACTTGATGCCCCAGGTCTTGCAACTGACGCATCTTGTTGAGCACCACGGTGTGGCCGATGTGGATATCGGGCGCCGTCGGATCCAGGCCCAGCTTGATGCGCAGCGGCACGCCGGTCGCGGCGCTCTTGGCTAGCTTCTGCTCCCATTCGGCAGCAATCAACAGTTCGTCGCAGCCGCGCAGCGACACTTCCATTGCGTGCGCCACCTCCGGGGTCACCGGGTACTTGGGTTTGGCCGGCGTGGCGTTATCGGAGGCGGCGGAAGTGTCAGGTGCAGTCATGGCAAAAAGAAAGGTCACCGCGCCGCACATGGAAAACGGCGCGAACGAATCAACAATCGGGGAAACGGTGCGTGCACGATGGCCGACATCGATTGAAACGTGCCGGCCGCGCAATCCCGGGATTTTACCGTGATGTGTCCGTTTGGCCCGCCATTGCGCTGGTAAGCTGTCGCGCATGAGCCATCCTGACCACACCGCACTCTCCACCGATCGCTACATCGGCTTGATGTCGGGCACCAGCCTGGACGGTGTCGACGGCGTTCTGGCGGACTTTTCCGGCGAACACCCGACCGTCCTCGCCGATGCCTACGTGCCCTTCTCGCCCGAACTGCGCCAGCGCTTTCTGGACCTGCAACACGCCGGCCACGACGAGATCCATCGCGAAGCCCTTGCCGCGAACGCGCTGGCCATGGTCTACGCCGACTGCGTTGCCCAACTGCTCGCTGCCACCGGTCTGGGTGTGCACGACGTGCGGGCCATCGGCGCCCATGGGCAGACGATTCGTCATCAGCCCGGCACACATGATGGCATCGGCTACACGCGCCAAACCCAGCACCCGGCGGTGTTGGCTGAACGCACCGGCATCGACGTCATTGCCGATTTTCGTAGTCGCGACATCGCCGCCGGCGGCCAGGGCGCACCGCTCGTACCAGCGCTGCATCGCGCGCTGTTCGGCCTGCCTGATGCGTGGCGTGTGGTCTGCAACATCGGGGGCATCGCCAACCTCACCGTCGTGCCGCCGCAAGCCCCCGACGCGCGCAACGCCGTACTCGGCTTCGACTGCGGCCCCGGCAACGCGCTGATGGACTACTGGGTTCACAGGCACCGCGATACCCGCTACGACGCCGACGGCGCCTGGGCCCGCACTGGGCGTATCGACGAAACGCTCCTCGCGCGTCTGAAGGCCGAGCCGTTCTTTGCAGCGCCACCGCCCAAGAGCACCGGCCGCGACCTGTTCAACCCGGCGTGGCTGCAACAAACCCTCGGCGATGCGCTGAACGCCGCGCGCCCTGAAGATGTTCAAGCGACGCTGCTCGCCCTCACCGCCGACACCATCACCGATGCCGTACGTGCCCATGCGCCGCAGGCCGCGTCACTGCTGGTCTGCGGTGGCGGCGCCCGCAATGGCGCGCTCATGGCACGTATCGCGCAGCAATTGCCGGGCGTGCGAGTCGCTCCGACAGATGACTTCGGCGTGCCCGCGCATCAGGTGGAGGCCCTCGCTTTCGCATGGCTCGCGCGCCAGTGCGTGCTCCGCGCCCACGGCAATCTGCATACCGCGACCGGCGCATCGGGCGGTCGCATCCTCGGCGCAATCTACCCCGCTTGAGCGCACAATTTGCCGGCAACAAAAAAGCGCACCGAAGTGCGCTTTTTCTTTTACAGCGATGCGGCGTCAGACCGAGAACGACGAGCCGCAACCACACGTGGTCGAAGCATTCGGGTTCTTGATGACGAACTGCGCGCCGTTGATGTCTTCCTTGTAGTCGATCTCGGCGCCCACCAGGTACTGGTAGCTCATCGAGTCGATCAAGAGCGAGACGCCATTCTTGGTCATGGTCGTATCGTCTTCGTTGGTCTCTTCGTCAAAGGTGAAACCGTACTGGAAGCCCGAGCACCCGCCGCCTTGCACGAATACACGCAACTTCAACTCCGGGTTGCCTTCTTCTTCAATCAGTTGCTTGACCTTGTCCGCAGCGCTGTCGGTAAAGACCAGCGGAGCCGGAACCTCGTTCACATCGGGCGTGGCTGCCTGCGCGACTGCGTTCATGAAAATCTCCTGTGGGAACGTCTGAAACTTGCCTGTATTTTAAGCGCAAGCTGCAAATCGTGCCGAAGCCCCGCGTTTCAAGTGGGCATTGTGCGGTGCGCCAGCAACGGCTGACGCGCGATGTGATCAATCCTGATTGGACGCCAGCTTCAGATTGGGCAGCAACTTCACGTCGCCAGGCGCCGCGTGCATCAACGTGCCCATGACGACGGCGCCTTGGTGCATTTCCAACGCCGCATATTGCACGTTGCCCTCAATGCGCGCCTTCGGCTGCAACTCAAGCAGCTCCGCCACATGCACGGGGCCAACCACGGTGCCATTCAGGATCAGGTGCCCGACGTGCACCTCGCCCTCGACGCGTGCGCTATCGGTAATCACCAGCATGCTGGGCTTGTCCGGATCGCCGTAGATGTTGCCGCTGATCTCGCCGTCGATCCGCAGACCGCCCGAGAAGCGCAGATTCCCTTCCAGTTTGGTATGAGCCCCCAGCAGCGTTTCAATCGCCAGCCCTTTCTTTTTGCCAAACAGCATCGTCGACTCCTCTGTGTACGGATCCTCGACAGGACAACGCCCGTCAGATGGAAAAACTCTGGCTCGCTTTGATCTTGCCGTTCTGCAGCACTTTCACCATCACCGATTGCACCGTGGTGCCGGGGGGCACGTCTACCCAGCCCTCAAGGCGCTGGTAGTGCGTGAGCTTGACGCGGGCGCTGGCAACGGGTGATCCGCTGGCCACCGTTCCCGGGAAATCGATCGTAGCAGCTTTGCCACCCTGTACCACGTTCAGCGTGAGCGCCAGTTGCCCCTCGAATTCGGAGACCGGCGCGAACGCCTTTCCGCCGCCTTGCATCAGCAGAACGCGGAACCGCATGCGTGTCGGCTGCGCCTCATCCGGCGCGATGCGGAAGCTGCGCACGTAAATACCAGCGGAATTGGTAGGTGCGGGCAACAGGCTGTCAAAGAAGGCTAGGTCCTCTTTCAACTGCGCGTTTTCGGTTTCCAGCGCCTTGAGTTGCTCAGCCATCTGCGCTTGCGCGCCTTCGGCAATACCCAGCCTGGCATCCACGGTGCCAGCGGACGCGGAAAGCTTGTCTCGCTCGGCTTGCACGGCGGCCAACTTGGTGGTCAGCTCGCGGTTCATAGCGCGCAAATCGGCGTCGTGCGGCCCCGTCAGCCGACGCCCTTCTTCGAAGGCCCACAGCGCCGCAGCCGCCGCAAGCCCAAATACCACGGCAATCAACAAAACCGTTACCGGCCAAGGCAGACGCGAACGCACCGTGACGTTCGGGGCGAGCACGGAAGCGCGACGCAACAAGCGACGCGCCTTCATGCGCGCGCCTCCCGACCCGCCTTGCGGATCAGAATCGGATTAGGAGAAACAGCGGATTGCATCATACGGGCCGAACGCTAACGAAATGTGAATTGTAGTCCCGCGGACATGTCGGAGCTGTTGCAAAGGGTAAGCGAGGCGACGGAAAGATCACCCTGTTTAGTTCGAACGCTCAAAAACAAAAAACCACACCCGAGGGTGTGGTTTTTTGCTGAAGCAGCAGGAAGCGGATTAACGCTTCGAGAACTGCTTGGCGCGGCGGGCCTTGCGCAGACCGACCTTCTTACGCTCGACTTCACGTGCATCGCGCGTCACCAGACCAGCCTTCGACAGGGCGGGCTTGAGCGTTGCATCGTAATCGATCAGGGCGCGGGTGATGCCGTGACGCACAGCGCCGGCTTGGCCGGTTTCACCACCGCCGACCACGTTCACCTTGATGTCGAACGTAGCTGCATGGTTGGTCAGTTCCAGCGGCTGACGCACGATCATCAGCGAGGTTTCACGAGCGAAGTACTCGTTGATGGCCTTGCCGTTGACGATGATGTCGCCCTTGCCGGACTTGATGAAGACACGTGCCACAGCGCTCTTGCGGCGGCCGGTGCCATAGTTCCAGTTTCCGATCATGGATTAGGCCCCTTAGATTTCCAGCGCTTTCGGCTGCTGAGCTTCGTGCGGATGCGAGCCTTCGGCGTAAACCTTCAGCTTCTTGATCATCGCGTAGCCCAGCGGACCCTTCGGCAGCATGCCCTTCACAGCCTTCTCCAGGGCGCGGCCCGGGAAACGCTGCTGCATCTTGCC
>Ga0302348_1000057_pt1 | contig 154365 bp, 121 predicted proteins | sample PhySR1_FD_202177 | JGI IMG/M metagenome (GOLD analysis project Ga0302348, IMG submission 202177) | Leaf surface microbial communities from sunflower plants in UC Gill Tract Community Farm, Albany, California, United States - DLSL S.R1... | ecosystem: Host-associated > Plants > Phyllosphere >...
ACCACCGGGGTGTCGTCCACCACGATGCTGATCCCCGGGCTCGGCTCGCTGACGTTGCCCGCCGCGTCCGTCACCGTGGTGCTCAGGTTGTGCTCGCCGTTGTCCAGCGGCTCAGATGGCGTAAACGCCCAGCTGCCGCTCTCGTCGATCACCGCAGTGCCGATTTCGCGGCCGTTGTCGGTGATGGTGACGGTGCTGCCCGGCTCGCCGCTGCCGCTCAGGGTCGGCGAGCGGTCGTCCGTGGTCTCGCCCGGTGCCACCGGCCCGGTTTTGTCGCCCACGTCGTCAACGATCACGATGTCAGTCGCCGCTTCAGGCGCCAACGTATCGATAACGAGGATAAAGTCGTCGCTTGGCGCGGTGCGGTTGCCCGCCGCGTCCACCGCGACCAGCGTCAGCTGGTTGCTGCCCTCCAGCAGCGGCAGCGCCGGCGTCAGCGACCAGCTGCCGTCCGCCTGCACCGTCGCGCTGCCGATTGGCCGGTTGCCCGACGCGTCCTGCGCGTAAACGATGACCGTGTCGCCGGCGGTGCCGATGCCGCTGATCACCGGGCGGCTGTCGTCGGTTACCCCGCCCGATACCACCGGGCCGGTCACGCTGCCGACGTTGTCCGTCACCGCGGTGATCGCCAGGAACTCCGGCCCGGTCGGCGACGCCGTGTAGTCGGTCGTCAGCTCGAAGGCATCGGAGGCCGCGCTGGTGTTGCCCGCCGCGTCCGTCGCCGTGGTCGTCAGCGAGTGCTCGCCCTCCGCCAGCGGCGTGGTCGGGGTGAACGACCACGCGCCGTTTTCGTCCGCCGCCACCGTGCCGATCAGCCCGCCGTTGTCGTAGATGTCGATGGTGCTGCCCGGCTCCGCCGTTCCCGCAAAGGTCGGCGTCGCGTCGTCGGTCACGCCGCCGCTTACCAGCGGCCCGCGCACGTCGCCGACGTCGTCCGTCGCCCCGCCGATTACCGGCTGCTCCGGCGCCACGCTGTCAACGGTGAACTCCACCGCCGGGCTGGTCACGCTGTTCCCCGCCGCGTCCTCCGCCGTCGCCGTCAGGCTGTGCGCGCCCTCGCCCAGCTCCGCCTCCGGCCTGAAGCTCCAGCTGCCGTCCGGCTGCACCGTCGTCGTGCCCAGCACGACGTCCCCGTCCTGCACCGTCACCACGCTGCCCGGCTTGCCGCTGCCGCTGATTTCCGGCCGCGTGTCGTCCGTCACGCCGCCCGCCGGCACGTTGCCGGTCACCGGCCCCACGCTGTCCGCCACCGTGCCCACGCTCACCACCACCGGGGTGTCGTCCACCACGATGCTGATCCCCGGGCTCGGCTCGCTGACGTTGCCCGCCGCGTCCGTCACCGTGGTGCTCAGGTTGTGCTCGCCGTTGTCCAGCGGCTCAGATGGCGTAAACGTCCAGCTGCCGCTCTCGTCGATCACCGCCGTGCCGATTTCGCGGCCGTTGTCGGTGACGGTGACGGTGCTGCCCGGCTCGCCGCTGCCGCTCAGGGTCGGCGAACGGTCGTCCGTGGTCTCGCCCGGCGCCACCGGCCCGGTTTTGTCGCCCACGTCGTCAACGATCGCGATGCCGGCCGCCGCCTCCGGCGCCGCGGTGTCGATAACGAGGGCAAAGTCGCCGCTCGGCGCGCTGACGTTGCCCGCCGCGTCGGTTGAGGTGATGGTCAGGCTGTGGCCGCCGTCCGCCAGCCCCGCCTCCGGGGTAAACGTCCAGCGCCCGCCGGCGTCCGCCGCCGCGTTGCCGATCGCCACGCCGTTGTCGTAAACGGTGACGGTGCTGTTCGCCTCCGCCGAGCCGCTCAGGGTCGGGGTGCTGTCGTTGGTGACGTCGCCCTTCTGCAGCGCGCCGGCGTTCGGCTCAACGTTGTCCACCACGCTGAGGATCGCCGGTTCACCGCTGGCAACAGGAATGAAGATATTAATGTCATAGCTTGGTGATGACAGAGGGGTTCTGTTACCTGCGGCATCCTGCGCAATGATGGCCAGTTGGTTCGTGCCTTCAAGCAGCGGTAACTCTGGTGCCATGCTCCAGGTACCGTCTTCGCCAACAACTGCACTGCCAATCAGATGGTTGCCAGAAATGTCAGTGGTATAGACAAAAACCGTGTCGCCGGCAGTGCCGATGCCACTGATTTGAGGTTTGCTGTCATCGGTGATTTCACCGCTGGCAACATTACCTTGCCTGTCACCAACGCTATCGGCAACCGCAGTGATCGCCAGAAACTCTGATCCTGACAGAGGTGGAGTGGTATCAACGGTAAAGTCTAACGACTCAGAAGGTGCGCTCTCGTTACCTGCCAGATCGGACTCTGTGACCGTAATGCTATGATCGCTCTCGCTAAGCGCTTCTTCTGGAGTAAAGCTCCATTTGCCATCTTCACCAATCACCACAGAACCGATCTGTTGGCCACCATCATAAATGGTAATGGTATTGCCTGCTTCGCCAACGCCGCTTAGTTGAGGCCTGGACTCATCAGTCGTACTACCTTGCTGAATGATACCGGTAATAGGTCCGGTATTATCAATAGCCTGAGAAACACCCGGTTGGTCAGGCGCGGTGGTGTCGACATTAATTACGATCGGATCTGAAGGTTCGCTTTTATTACCGGATTGATTTTGTTCGGTAATAACCAGTTCATGTCGACCTTCATCGAGAGGGAGTTCCGGGACAAAGGTCCAGTTGCCGTTTTCATCAATCGTAGTGGTGCCAATTTCATTACCATTATCTTGAATGATGATGACGTTGCCTGGCTCACCCTTGCCGCTTAAGACCGGCTGAGTTTCATCAGTGATTCCACCTGATTGTATTGGTCCGGTAATACTGCCGGTATTATCCTGAATTTCACTGATGTTCGGCTGAGAAAGCAAACCAGTATCGACCGTAAAGGCCCATCCTTCAGAAATAACGCTATGGTTTCCTGCTGCATCAGTCTGAGAAACTGTAATGTTGTGAGAACCGTTAACCAATGCGGTTTCTGGCAGGAATGACCAACGGCCTGCAGCATTGACTTCAGCAGTGCCGATGACAATACCGTTATCATAAATAGTTACGGTGCTACCGGCTTCGCCAGTACCACTTATTTCTGGACGTGAGTCGTCGGTAAAGCCACCCGGCTGAATTTCACCAACCGTATCGCCCACTTTATCCATAATATGCTGAATGCCGGGCACGCCTGGCGCTACAGTATCCACGCCAAAATTCAGCGAGTCTGATGGAGAGCTGATATTACCTGAAGGATCGGTTTCAGTGATCACCAGCTCATGCTGGCCATCTGCCAATGAATTTTCCGGCGTGAAAGTCCAGTTACCTGCATTATCAATGACTACCGAACCAATTTCCTGGCCATTGTCATAAATCGTAATGGTATTACCAGGCTGACCGGTGCCACTCAGAACAGGTTTAGCTTCGTCAGTGACGCTGCCATTCTGAATTGCCCCAGTGATTGACCCGGTATTATCCAGCGCCTGGCCAATTGCCGGCTTAGCCGGTGGGTTACTTTCGCCATCATCATTATTATTATTGGCAATAGCAGCCCCGGCACCGATAAGGCCAGCCGCTCCAAGCCATCCTAACAGGCCGTAAAGTATATAGTTGTTACTATCATCATCGGAGCCAGTAAAAATACCCTCACCGCTGCCCAATGCCGGGCCACCCAGCGCTGCATCAGACATTTCACCTTCGCTGGTCAGATAACCACTTTCGTAGTCTGCACCTGACAAAGGCACATAGGCGTACAGTTGCCCATCTTCCGCCATACCTAACAATGCAGGATTTTTGTCATTCTCATTGAAGTAATCTTCAATAATAATACTGGCTTGAGTGTCACCTTCCTGGATGACATGCAACTCATTGCCTACGCGGGTGAGAGTAATATTTTCTGGAGCAAAATCGTTACCAAGATTTTTCAACAGATACTTATTACCGTCGATCAATTTAACCTTAACTGCCTTGTTTGCGTTCGCGGTTAACAGTCGGGTTTTCCCCTCGCCACTGTTGACGGCCAGAACTATTGTTCTATCCATTTATTCCATAACTCCAGATGTTGCTCCGATGAAAAAGCGTCATTTCCTTTATAACGAATGACGTTCTGGTCACTGCAAAGATAATCACCTGACACTTTATCATTGATAATCAGACAATTTTAGCCACCCCCAAAACCCGGGTTTTGAGGGAAATAAACAGCACTAAGTAAACTTAAGAAAATATCAAGAAAAGAACAATGTAAATGGTTGTTTTTAAAGGAATCACCCTCACAAGAACTGTGAGGGTTTTGAGCTGATGAAATAGCATCCAGGTAAAAAGTAGGAAAAATTAATCCTGAAACTAAATAAATAATCCTGATTTAAATCATTCAGGATTGTTAATACTTTGATGTAATCCGTAGTCGCATAATTACAACTACTGGCATTGTTAAAAAAACCACACACAGCGCATGGCTATAGTGAGTCACTACCATTACATTTAGTCATTAAAAGTCAGGTTGAAATTAGCAACCAACTTCCATACATTCCATTTTGAATGATGAGACAGGCAAACGTTTAATCCCAATTTTTCTAAGTATATTGGACTTATGTGCACTAATGGTTTTTTGACTACGTGAAAGCTTTACGGAGATTTCTTTGTTGGTTGCACCATCAAGATACATTTTTAAAATTTCCATCTCACGACGAGTCAACCCAACAGATTCGCAATACTCTTCATTAAATAATGCCGAGTTATTGTTCTTCAGTGCATAGATATCCCAGGAATAGCAATAGCCACCTGATCGCACAACATTGATTGCGTTAAGGAATAACTCTACTCCACTTTCAAACTCAATCATTCCACGCACATTGTTCAGATGATTTATGAATTTGTAGATTCCCTGATCTTTTTTTGCAAGAATCAGCAGCGGAATGTTAGTCACCGCAGCAAATTTCTTTAAGCTGGTTAGTGGCATATCATCCAGCTTCTTGCCATCAATGATGCAAATGTCATAGGATTCGGCAATAGTTGACTCGATGCATTCTTCGATACTTTTTAATACAATAGTAGAATCTTGATAGTTCGCTTCAATAATATGGACTATTCCCAAGCTTCCAATGTTCTTTTCACCCAGATATAAAAATTTCATTAGCAATCTCTTAAGAGCCATACTCATATGAACAGCTAACCATCCAGAAAATATTAAGTATAGACTACAATATAAAAAAATAATTTAAGAAGTTATTGATCATAAAGCGGCAAACATCGCTATGACTTATATAGAAATGGGACAAACCAATATCAATCGAAGCCAAATTAAAAATCAGCGATGATAAATATAAAATTCATCTATAAACCGGGGCTTGGAATATTTAATAAAAAATACCCAGGAAGATTAAATTTCCATTTCTTATCTTCGGTAAGAACATATACATCAAAAAAACTTGCTGTTATGTTGCGCGAAGAACACTCCATTGCATTCGCAAATTAACACTCCTCCTCTAATATTGTCATCGGTGAGATTCACCTGGCGCAGCGTTAGCACCTGGAGAGTTCTCCAATGTCTAAATTTTGCTCTTAGCGCTATCCTGTAAGCACTATAATAATGAAGCTTCAGGTGATCTTAGATAAGCTAATAATTTACAGAGGAAAATTATAACTTAAACAAACCATTAACGAGCCTCCACATAATTGCTAACCACTCTTACATAATGCGGATATTAATGTCACACTACCCTGACTGTTCACTTACAAATCATACTATATACTAATAATGTTTCAGTCAATCCTGCCAGGTTTTACCAAGTGTTAAATTTGTAATCTTTCGCTGAACAAAACAACATTTAACCCATTGATTAAACAAGACTTTAATTAAGCAATCAATAAAAACACTTATTTTTAATAGGCATATATTTAGATTACTGACAGGATGCCTAGATATTCCTATGCAAAAAGACAATTCTTACACCAATATACACACCAGGATTAATCCCAATCATCAAACTATAGAGCGCATGGCAAGCTGTTAATCTATCACGCTCTCTTTGAGATCTGCGCAAAAAAGGCTCAAGTGCTCTTATAAAATTATTTCGTAGATATAATAATTTTTTTTGATTCCCTCTAAAAAATAGAGCTCATGCTACTCCACAATGGACATCATTGGCCGCCAGGTAGTATAGGATTAGAACAAGGATGAATCCGATACTGGAATTAAATATTTCGAGCATATCGAATATTCCTGAATACACAATCAGGTTTAGTTCGCGCAGAGCCATACACTCAATCAAGATCTTTTTTTAAGTGTAAATTTTGCATTTACATTCTATACCAGGTGAATATAGGGCTATCTGGTGAGCAAATATGATAATGCACCACACCTCGATAGTAACGATAAGTAATTAGTTGCCTGTAAAATGTGGTTCGATATTGCCAATCATAAAATTCTTAAACTCTGCTGTGCTTTAGACATTCTCAACTTACCGTTTTCCATATCGCAAGCCAGCCTGACATGCTGTCGCGACTAAATAGTTCAGTCTCACTCACGACTCCCGTTCGCGGTGACAGCATCTCCTGCAACAGCGAATCATTGCTGTGATACATCCTTATCAATGTTCCAGGGGTAGCAACTGGGTAAAAAGCCTATCTCTGCTGCGGTGTGGCAAACAGCTTCTTAATAGGTGTGCGAATCACCGGGGATGCCGTCAGTCGGTTGCCAAACATTGCTCCAAAGAGAGACTCAAACATGATAAGCCTGTCACAAATATCCAACGTGCCAGGTTTTCAGTTTAGTCCGCACTGAATGTCAGAATTGCACCTGGTGCTCAGTCACGCCTGAGTTGTTTTTGCATTGATGCGTCAGACGCATCAAACGATAACTAAAACGCACTTATTAAATCATCATTATTGCGCCAGTCTCCTGATACAAGTCGGTAACAACTACGACACATTTAATATGTATCGGAGAAAATAATGAATCAAACCTCTGCTCATCCTGCATCAGCCCGTTCACGTATTGGCGCAATTTTTCGGGTAACCTCGGGAAACTTCTTAGAACAATTCGATTTTTTCCTGTTTGGTTTTTACGCAACCTATATTGCTCATACCTTTTTTCCTGCAAGCAGTGAGTTCGCCTCACTCATGATGACTTTTGCTGTTTTTGGCGCGGGCTTTTTAATGCGTCCTATCGGCGCGGTGGTATTGGGTGCTTATATTGACAAAGTAGGGCGCCGGAAAGGGCTTATCGTTACGTTATCCATTATGGCGATGGGCACATTTCTTATCGTGCTGATTCCTTCTTACAATGCGATCGGATTTTGGGCACCTTTAATCGTGCTCGTCGGTCGATTGCTGCAAGGATTCTCAGCCGGTGCTGAGTTGGGTGGAGTGTCCGTATACCTGGCTGAAATTGCAACGCCCGGAAAGAAAGGTTTTTACACCAGCTGGCAGTCCGGTAGCCAGCAGGTAGCGATTATGGTCGCCGCCGCGATGGGATTTGCTCTTAATGCATTGCTGGACGAAGCAGCTATCGGTGACTGGGGATGGCGCATCCCGTTTCTGTTTGGTTGTTTAATCGTTCCCTTTATCTTTTTCCTGCGCCGTAATCTGGAAGAAACCGAAGAGTTCAGCGCCCGACGTCAACATCCGGAACTATCCCAGGTATTCCGTACCCTGATGGAGAACTGGAAAATAGTGGTAGCCGGCATGCTGATGGTGGCGATGACGACAACTTCATTCTATTTGATTACGGTATACGCCCCGACTTTCGGTAAAAAGGTCCTGCTGCTGAGTGCTTCTGACAGTCTGCTGGTCACGCTGCTGGTTGCAGTGTCCAACTTTATCTGGTTACCGATTGGCGGAGCTATTTCTGATAAATTCGGGCGTAAACCAGTGTTGATTACCATGGCGCTGATCGCCATCGCCACCTCATATCCCGCGCTCAAACTTCTGGCTGGCGCGCCTGATTTTTATATGATGCTGGGCGTTTTACTCTGGTTGTCATTTATTTATGGCCTGTACAACGGTGCCATGATCCCTGCCCTGACGGAAATAATGCCAACCTCGGTCAGAGTAGCCGGTTTCTCGCTGGCATATAGCCTTGCTACTGCCATTTTTGGCGGCTTCACTCCGGCAATCTCAACGGTACTGATTGAAACCACAGGTGATAAAGCCTCTCCCGGATTGTGGATGAGTTTTGCTGCGGTGTGCGCACTACTGGCAACCCTGTATCTGTACAAACAGGAAACACCACAACCTCACTCTGCTAAAAAAACTTTCGGATAATGGATTACTTCATGCAAAAACGTATGAGTTTGAGTCTGCTGGCGATGCTGTTTTGTTTAATCAGTCAGCCCCTTCACGCAACAGAGTTAACCGTAATGATCTCTGGCGGCTTCAAAGCCGCATGGGAAAAACTGGCACCGGAATTTGCTGAAAAACAGGGAATTACCCTGAAGACCGTACCTGGCCCGTCGATGGGGAAATCTGCTGAAGCTATTCCCAACCGTCTGGCGGCTGGAGAGAACGCTGATGTGATTATTATGGTCGGCGATGCGCTGAGTGATTTAAGCCGCAACGGCATGGTCATTGCGGATACGCGCACTGAACTTGCTGATTCAAGAATTGGTGTGGTCGTCAGTAGCGGTAAGCCAAAACCAGATATCAGCACTGATAAAACCCTGAGGAGCGCCTTACTGGAAGCGGACTCGATAGCTTATTCCGACAGTGCCAGTGGCAGATATGTGCAGCAACAGCTGTTTAAAAAGCTGGGTATTGAACAACAGGTTCAGGGGAAAGCGCATCAGGTTGAGAAAACCCCGGTAGCGTTAACCGTCGCGCAGGGCCACTATACTATCGGGCTTCAGCAGGTGAGTGAGCTGCTGCCGGTTCCAGGCGTATCATTTGTGGGAAAAATTCCGGACAACGTTCAGTATGTCACGCGCTTTGCCGGTGCTGTGGCCGCTAAAACGGAGCACGCTGAAGAGGCGAAGCTTTTACTCCGCTACCTATCGTCAAAGCAGGTACAGCAAACCGTGCGCGCTACCGGGCTGGATTCTGTTACAACGCCTTAAGCAGTGGAATCGACGGCGTGTAGCGCAATAATCTGTTTTTCCAGCGCTCTGGCAAGGTGTGATAGCTCACGGCCACTGCGTTTAATTAACCCCACATTACGTCTTACCGTGGGGTTAATTAATCCTATGCTTGCCAGAACAGGATGGTCTGATTTTGGCATTGCCATTGCCGGAACGGCGGCAATTCCGAGACCGGCTTCCACCATTCCAAGCAGGGTAGTGACATGTCGGGTTTCACAAACACCTGGCGTCTCAGGAACGATATCGGCCAACGCCTGATCAAGCAGATTGCGATTACCTGAGGTTTTATCCAGCCTGACATAAGGATGAGTGTAAAACTCCTGCCATGTCATGGTTTTTCGCGCGGCAAGAGGGTGATCCCGGCGGCATGCCGCAACATAAACTTCGTCGACTAAAGGAAAGAATTCCACGTCCGGTTGCGGTGTTCCGGTAAAGCTGAGGCCAAAATCCGCCTGGCCGCTGATCACTGCGTCATAAACATTCCCGGCGCTGGAATCAATCAGCTTGATACGGACTCGTGGATAGTGAGACTGGAAAGCGGCAATGACTTTTGGCATAAAATAGTAAGCCGCAGAAGGCACACAGGCAACGGTAATTAATCCTGCCCGGCTATTGCCAACATCACTGATATCCGACATTACCTCTTCAAAATCCATCAGCAGACGCTGGGCGCGAGGAGAGAATTTGCGTCCCACTAAGGTCAGACTGACGCGGCGGGTTGTCCTTTCAAACAGCTTAACGCCGAGTAAGGTTTCAAGTTTATCAATGCGCCTGCTAAGCGCAGGTTGCGATATGCAAATCGCATCAGCCGCGGATTTAAAACTGCCGTATTCCACCAGCGCGCGGAATGCGTAAAGATCACTCAGGTCAAAATTTACCGCCATTATTATCCGCTTCCTTAAAACACTGTGCTTAAGTGAGTAAGCCGATGCTGGTATCAGGCCATGAACCGTCTAATGCCAGTTATGACAGACCATCAGAAACATCATTGGCGCTCACGCTTTTGCTGAATGCCGGAGCCTTAATAAATACACCATGATAATAGACTTACATTGGCGCGACATAAACTACGTCTAAAAGCCACGGCTGAACAGAGTGAAGGATAAAGGCGATTAATTTTCAGTTAAATTAATTGAGGTGCTTATGCAGGAAAGTGTGGAAGCCACGCCGTTGCTTTACGCCCGGAACGTGGCTTCCACTAGATTATGCCATTTTCTGTTTTTGCTTCCCAAATGAGCGCAGCACCGTCAACGGCCCGTCGCCTGACAGGGTAAATACCGACAGCACGGTAAACGACAGCGCCACCAGCCCCAGTACCAGATAGGCACCGTGGAAGCCGACCCGGTCATACATGTATCCGGCAAATAACGACATGAAAATCATCGCCAGTTGTTTAAAGAAGCAGAAACAGACCAGATAAATGGTCGCTGAGAAGCGAACTTCAAACTGGCTGGTAATGTATTTAAAGCAGCCGACAATCAGGAACGGAATCTCAAACATATGCAGGGTTTTCAGAATCACCACTTCAGTCGCCGTGGTGGCAAAGGAAGAGCCGATAATGCGTACAGACATGATCATCCCAGCCAGCAGCAGCGCGTTCTTACCGCCAATCCGATTAACAATCAGTGGTGCAAAGAACATGATACTGGCGTTCAGCAGTTCACCCATAGTGGTGACATAGCCAAAGACACGCGTCCCCTGATCGTTGGTGCTGAAAAATGAGGTAAAGAAGTTGGCAAACTGTTGGTCAAACACATCATAAGTACAGGATACACCCACCACATACAGCGATAAAAACCACAGTTTTGGCTGCCTGAACAGCTCAAGTGCCAGACGGAATTTAAACGGCGAGTGGTTGGCACCGAGAGAATTCGCCACTTCCGCTGACGGCTGAGTTTGCGGCTTCGCAATAAACAGCAGAATAGCGAGGATTACCGCACAGCCTGAACCCAGCCAGAAAACAAACTCATTATTGATGGTAAACATGATGCCGGCGATCGAGGCACACAGCGCCCAGCCGATACAACCGAACAGGCGCGCGCGGCCAAATTCAAACTGGCTACGACGGCTGACCTTTTCGATATAGGCTTCAATCGCTGGCGCACCGCCATTATAGATAAAGCCAAGATAGATACCGCCGACAATCGAACCGAGCAGCAGGTTGGTTTGCAGCAGCGGCCCAAATACGTAAATAAAGAATGGCGCAAACATTACCAGCATGCCGGTAATAAACCACAGCAGGTGTTTTTTCAGGCCAAGCTTATCGGACAGCAGGCCAAAAATTGGCTGGAACAGCAGTGAAAAGAAAGAGATACAGGCGAAGATAATTCCGGTATCACTTTTGCTGACATGATTAATATCATGTAGCCAAATTGGGAAGAAGGGGAAGTAGGCTCCCATAATGAAAAAGTAGAAAAAGAAGAACAGCCCGAACATCCAGAAATTGCTGTTTTTTAAGTAGTACATGTTTCTTATCCTTAGGGGAGCAGTGGGCAGGCTGGCGCCTGCCCTGAAAAACCCGGCGGTTAGTTACGCGCCCAGTTCACTGTGTAGTGGTAATGTTGTTCCTGTAATAAAAACTCAGGCGATACGCTGGGGCTCCAGGAATCATCGCCACCCACTCCCATATGGAAGCCATCGATATTCAGCCAACTGCCCTGCTCTTCACGCAGCAAATGGCGATGTGACACCTCATGCAATTGATGCTGGCTGTAGCGGCTGATATTAAAGTGGAAATTGCCGCGCCACTGGTTATCACCATATTCAAGACGGGTGGTACCGCAGCGCAAACCGTTTTCGGTAGGAAAGACGTACGGCGTATACATCTCTGCCAGCGGGCGCTGCCAGTGGTCATAGCGTGCTGATGCCTGGCGATCCGGATAATTTTCATGCGGACCGAGACCCAGCCAGCTCACCTGCGGCTGTACCTCTGCCAACTGGCAGCTCAAGCCAATACGGGCTGGAGCAGGTACGCCATAAGCGACTTCCACATCAACACTGATCTGTAACTGACCCTGATTATCAATACGGTAGGTTTTGCTGCTGATAAACAGCGTTTTGCTCTGGGCACGCCAGCAGTGAACGGTATGCAGCTGCACCGCATGGTGCAGGGATTCAGCTTCGCAACTGATCAGCTGGGATTCCATTTCATACATCCCCGCCGCTTTCCAGCGCTCTACCCAGGCATTCGGGTCAATGCGCGTCACTTCGCTGACGCCGATATCGTTATCCAGCGGCGCACGGGTAAACTGATCCTGTAACGGAGTCAGCAGCAGATTTTCGCCAGCGCTTTGCCACTGCGTAAGCAAGCCGCTGGCGCGATTAAACTGCCAGTGCTGCGCGCCATGCCGCACATCGAACGTCTGCTCACTGATATCCAGCTGTGGGCTTTCACCGTGGCTGGATTTTACCGGCTCACTTAATAACTCAGGCAGACGCCATTGTTGCCAGGCGCAGACATGACCGGCGTCACTCCAGTCAGTGGCTTGAATCTGCTGCACTTCGACATTCAGCCACAGTTGACCACTGCGGGTCGCGGGCGGCAGATTAAGTTCGATCAGCTGTTTGCCTTGCGGCGCGATATCCAGCAGCACCTCTTCGCTGGCGAGCACTTCTCCCTCCAGCTTCACTGTCCACACCAGTCGCTCATTATCGCTGTGACGGAACAGATACTCGCTGGTCACTTCTACTGCTGGATGACCATTAGTCAGTAACTGGAACTGGAAGAACTGTTGTACCTGCTGCGCTTCATACAGCGCCGGATGAGGGGAACGATCGGCAAACACCAGACCATTCATACAGAACTGACGGTCATTCGGTTTGTCACCAAAGTCGCCGCCATAGGCGGAAAATGGCTGGCCGTTTTCATCGTGCTTAATCAGTGACTGATCCACCCAGTCCCAGACAAAACCACCCTGCAGACGCGGATGTTGACGAAATGCCTGCCAGTATTTATGGAAGCCGCCAAAGCTGTTACCCATAGCGTGGGCATATTCACAAAGGATTAGCGGACGTTGCTCATCCGGCATGCCAATCCACTTTTTAATTGACCATTTTGGCACCTGTGGATGAGGCTGATCCTGATCGACGCGGGCGTACATCGGGCAGATAATATCCGTCGCCGCACTGTCAGCACCGCCGCCTTCGTACTGCACCGGGCGCGTCGGATCGTTGGATTTAATCCAGTTATACAGCGCATCGTGGTTACTGCCATGACCGGATTCGTTACCCAGAGACCAGATAATGATCGATGGATGATTGCGGTCACGCATCACCATGCGGGTAACGCGCTCGGTCATGGCTGGTAGCCAGCGGGGATCGTCACTTAAGCGGTTCATCGGCACCATGCCGTGGGTTTCGATGTTGGCTTCGTCCACTACGTACAGGCCATAGTAGTCACACAGGCGATACCACATAGGATGATTAGGATAGTGCGAGCAGCGCACCGCGTTAAAGTTATGCTGTTTCATCAACAGAATATCGCGGCGCATGGTCTCCACATCCATCACCTGGCCCGTTTCCGGGTGATGTTCATGACGATTGGTGCCACGAATCAGCAGCGGCTTACCATTAACTTTCAGCAAACCCTCACTGATTTCCACTTTGCGAAAACCAACGTCATAAGCTTCGGCTTCAATGACTTCTTCACCGCGCTTTAATACCACCACAGCACGATAGAGATTTGGTATTTCAGCACTCCATAACAGCGGGCGTTCCAGCGGCAGTTTCAGCGTAGTACGGTCGTGATAAGCGCCGCGCTCATCGATAATCTCGCTGCCAATAGCCTGCTGCTGCTCAGTGATCAGCTGGTCACCGCGCCATAGCTGCACGGCGATTTGCACATCGGTTAATGGCTCACCTTCCACCACCACTAACGCTGCCAGTTCGGCCCGGCTGAAATCTTCATTAAGATGCGTCACCAGCCGTACATCGCTAAGGCGGGTCTCCGGTTTATGCAACAGCGACACATCGCGGAAGATGCCGCTCATACGCCACATATCCTGATCTTCCAGATAAGAGCCATCGCTCCAGCGCAGCACCATAACCGCAATGCGGTTTTCTGACGGCTTTAACACTGCGCTCAGATCAAACTCAGAAGGCAGACGGCTGTCCTGGGCATAGCCGATCCACTGCCCGTTACACCACAAATGAAACGCAGAATTCACGCCATCAAATACAATCCGCGTCTGTCCGCTGGCCAGCCAGCGCTCATCGACATCAAATGTGAGCGAGTAACAACCAGTGGCATTTTCCTGCGGCACAAACGGCGGGTTTACCGGAATTGGATAGGTGACATTGGTATAAATTGACGCGTCATAGCCAAGAATCTGCCAGTTGGAAGGCACCGGCGTTGAATTCGCATCGCTCAGATCGCTATTCACCCAGCTGGCAGGCACCGCTTCTGGCCGCGAGAAATAGCTGAATTGCCACTCGCCATTCAGGCTGCGCAGTGAGGCGGAAGCGCTGTCCTCACGCGCCTGTTCCACTGAGCGCCAGCTCGAAAATGGCGGATGGGCGTTCAGCTGATTCAGCTGAGTAACCGCCGGGTTTTCCCAGTCGCGGCGTTGTAATACGGCGTTTAAATCAATAGCGTTGTTAGTCATCGTCGGATTCCTTTAGCGTATTGCGATGCGCTCACAATTTTAAAGTAATATGATTTTGGCTAACGTAGCTGTAAAGCTGATTAGAGTTATTCGGTGATAGTCGTCACAAATAAACCGCAGTATCGGCTCCCGCCCTGACGGCATGCCGGATATACACCCCCGCCACCGTCGGCGGTTTATTTCAGGCGAGCGACCTGCAACGCAAGCCGCGCAAGCGCCTCAGCCAGAACATGTGGCGTAATTGCGCACGGTGCAGCGGTGGTTTTGCGTTCCACAAGACTGACTGGCAATATGACTGGCTCAACCTGTTCTTCCCTGATAAGCGCCAACAGATGATCGACGCTGACCTGGCCTAAGGCTTTAAAATCCTGCTTAATGGTGGTCAGTGGTGGAATAAAACAGGCACTGTCTTCAGTATCGTCATAACCCACCACGGATACATCGCCCGGCACTGCAAGACCAAATTCTGACAATGCCCGCAGCGTGCCGAGTGCCATTTGATCGTTTGCGACAAGAATAGCGCTCGGGCTCACCCCGCCGCGTAATAGCTGGATCACCTGCTGATAACCGGAAAGAGAGCTCCAGTCGCCGTGCATAATTGCGCTGGCGGTTAACTGATGCGCCGCAAGACACTGTTGCCAGCCTTCAAAGCGCAGACGCGCTGAGACAGAACTGAGCGGCCCGGTCAGTAACGCAATCTTCTGGTGGCCCAGCCCGACAAGATGTTCCACGCCTAACAACGCTCCCATCGTCGGATCGAAAACAATATGATCGGCGGCCAGTGCCGGCGATACATCAAGAAACAGCGCAGGAACCTCACCGCAACGTCGCTGGATCTCCAGCGCCTCAGCGTCTTCCAGTGGAATATTAACGATCAGTCCGTCTACCCGCTGAGAAAGCAGGCTGTTGACCGCCGCTTTACTCGCCTCCAGCCCAGCTTGTTCAATCATGGAAATCACCACATTGAACTGCATTTCTCCCGCTTTGGATTTGATTGCCGCGACGATTTGCGACGGTGCATGCAGAGAAAGATTAGTGGTGGCCAGCCCGATAGTATGGCTGAGCTTGCCAGCCAGCTGCTGTGCGACGCGATTAGGCACATAGTTCAGCGCATTCATCGCCGCTTCAACTTTGAGGCGCGTTTTCTCTGAGACGTGACTGGCCTGATTAATCACGCGTGAAACGGTCTGGTAAGAGACGCCGGCACACTCTGCCACATCATATAGGGTCACAGACTTCGGTTTCATCGCGGGCTTCCTTATCAGACAGGCTCAGGTGGCGGGTATTCTACACATTCTGGCTCGGGGTAGTGCAATCAAGGGAGCCAAAAAAGACTCCCCTGCAATGTTTAACCCGCTTGCTTTAACTGTGCGCGCGCATTAAAAAAGCGACGGTAAGCAAGGTAACCGGCAATAATGGTCGACAGGCTGGCGGTACCCAGCAGCATAAACGTCACCATTATCTGATACTTGATCGCTTTCACCGGATCGATACCGGCAAAAATCAGGCCGGACATCATGCCTGGCAGGCTGACCAGCCCGACGGTTTTGGCTGCATCAACCGTCGGGATCATCGCGGCGCGAATACTGTCGCGGATCAGCTTAGCGGAAGCCAGTTTAACTGACGCGCCGAGGCTGAGCATTTCGAGGATTTTTTGTTGATTGTCGGCAAAACGCTGATTCAGATTGCTGTAGCACAGCCCGACCGCCACCATCGCATTACCGGCAATCATGCCGGAAATCGGAATCACCTGCATCGGGACAAATTCAATTGAGCCGCTCAGCACCAGAATCGTCAGCGTCGAGGTGGTGCTCACGGTGATGGCAACAAACGAAATCATCAGGGCATTGCCGATATTGCGACTGCGCTTGCGGGCATTTAGCGATGCATTAACGCAGATAAACAGCACCATCAGCACCGTCAGCCAGCCGTTGTTCAAATCGAAAATATACTTCAGCACATAGCCGACAAGGATCAGCTGAACAACCGCCCGCGCCACGCTCCAGACAATATCTTTTTCCAGACCCAGCTTCTCTTTGCCACTGACCAGCAGGGCAATCACTACCAGCATCAGCGCCAGAGCAAGCGATTCATTGGTAATATTATGCTGGCTCATTAGCACTCTCCAGGCCGACCGGCGTGAGCGTCAGTACCCGCTGTGCCTGGCTGATTTCAGCACTGTCGTGACTGATCCACATCACGGCAACACCCTCTTCCGCCACCAGCCCGGTAATGAGCTGGTTAATCATCTGCTTGTTTTCCTCATCCAGCGCACTGGTAATTTCATCAAGCAATAAAACATCCGGTAAGAACTGTAGGTTGCGCAACAGCGCCACCCGCTGTTTTTCACCGCCGGAAAGCTGCTCCGTTTTCTTATCCAGCATCTCCGGCGGCAGGTTGACCTTTTGCAACCAGCTTTGCAGTTTTGGCCTGTCGACTCTCTTGTGGCGGATTTGCCACGGCAGTGCCAGGTTATCAAATACCGTCTCGCCAAACAGTACTGGCGTCTGAAAACAATAAGAGACCTGTTGGCGATAGTGTTCTGCTTTTAGCTCACCGATCGGCTGGCCTTTAAAAAAGATATGGCCCGTCGTTGGCGTCAACAGCGAAGCAATAATCTTTAACAGCGTACTTTTTCCACTGCCGGAAGGCCCGGTCAGCAGTACAAACTCACCGGCGTTCAGCGCCAGCGAAACCGGCGCCAGCAGCTGGCTGCCATCAAGCGAATAGCTTATTTCCTGCACGTCAAGCAGGGGAAAATCGGTCGACATTTTGCTTCATCCTGAAAAATAATCTGCAAAAGCATAGCGCTAAAAAGCCGCTTGTTGTCGCCTTTTTATCAGGCCGCCCTGCTGACAGCCCGCTTTGCCTTACGCAATTAAAAACGCAGCTCACCGCCAAATACCCAGGTGCGGCCACGAGCGGTGGTATTAACTGACTTTCCATCATCGCCGACGTAGTTATAATCCTGATTCATTTTATTCAAAGCGGCGGCATAGTTTTTATTACCCACGTTTTGTACGCTCAGGCGTAACAACAGGTTATCCGTCATCTGATAACTGCTGTAAACATCGATAACCGTTGGAATATTGGGCATATCATCTTTAGGCACATCGCCAGTATCAATACTTTCACCTTCAGGATGTAAACGCTTCGATTTTCCGGTGAATTTAATCAGGCTGCCTACCACCAGTTTTTTAGCAAGGAAACGTGCGCCGATATCCAGCGTGGCATAGCTGTCGGGCAAATCGCTTAAATCATCGTAGCCAAAACCCAACATGGTGGTACTGGCGATGGAGGTCGGCTGATCGGTATGTTGCTTACTCCAGGAGAGATTAATATAGGCATAATCAACATCATAGCTCGCTTCGATCTCATAGCCTTCGGTTTTCACCGGCGACAGCGAGTTGGTGTAAATATTGGCTTTGAAATTAGGATCGCTGTCTTCACCATTGCGGCACTTAACTCCGCTGGCGCACAGATAATAGTTCTGGCTGCTGATGTAGTCCTTAATCCGCGTCTGATAGGTGAGTGCTTTCAGCCTGAAGCTATCCTGCTCCAGCAACAGCCCATTTTTTACCAGATTAAATCCAGCCTGCCAGGTCTCTGACCGTTCAGGTTGCAGGAATGGATTCATTGAAGCGCCGCCTTCATTGGCAAAAAAGACCTCCTGTGGCACCGGAGCACGCGAGGAATGGCTATAGCTGATAAAGGGTTGCAGCCACGGCGTCACCTGCGCCGAAAACGCCACCGAAGGATTAACTGCATGATCGTTGAGCCTCAGATTTGCCGCGCCCTGCGGAAAGCATTGCTGATTCGCTGCACATGCCGGTTTGAAACCACTAACCCGACTTTGCGTATAATTCAGATTTAAATCCAATTGATAAATAGCTTTATTTATCGTCAGCCCGGTGTATAGCGCAGAGATCTTCTGCTTACCCGCTGGTGCAAACGTATTATAAACTTTTTCAGCGCTGTTATCATAAGCACGGGTATATTCGGTATCCATTACCTTACCGCCATACTGCCAGGCAAAATCGTAATCGCTCAGCGAAAAACGGCTGGTATTACTGATATTCACGGCGTCTGATTTATTAGTGGTGGAAGCATGATTGGCATCACTGAGTGAATTGACATCATAAGTCTGGTTAGAGCGGCTGGTACTGAGCAATATATTTACATCAACCAGCTCTGACAGCGGGGTGTAGTCATATTTCAGATAATAATCATCGCTGGTGATGTCACGGCGGGTAAACTTATTGGCGTAGTTACGTCCGGCCAGTTCAAGTTTACTGTAGCGATCGAGGTTCAGGTTCAGCTTATACAGCTGCGAATTGGGTTTCTGCTTCATGTAATTGTTATCTGAGCCAAACAGCTCACTGCTACTGGTGCCGGCACCATTGTTATAAGTGGCATACTGAACATTATCACTTAATCCCAGCAGGCCGCCGATGCTGCCACCGTCGCCAAAGGTTTCGCTTCTGCCAGCCACCGCCACCATGCCACTGCGCCCCAGTCCATTATCTCCGACGGTAAAACGCGTCAGCACACCGGCCCGGCGATTTTTTAGCAGCACATCATCAATGCCGATGGTACGCATATTGGCACTGCCGGCTAGCGCATTAACGCCCTGCGCTCCAGCGCTGCTGCCGCGGGTAATATCCACCCCGGCAAGGAAGTTGGGATCAATTAACACGCCTGAAGAGCTGTTCGCGCCACCATGATAGCTGGAAGGCGCCATACCGTTATAGGTCTGACTGACACCATCAACCATAGTATTGACGCGGCCAAAGCCGCTCATTCCGCGAATATTGACATTCACCGCCCCCTGTAACGGGTCTATTTGGGTAAAGGTTCCCGGCATGGTACGCAAAGTGGCATCAAGACTTTGCAGATTCTTATTGATCTTGCGTGAGCTAAAAGCGCCCGGCTTGCTGTAAGTTTCCTCATCGGAGCCGACATTATCGTTCTCCTGCTGCCGGGTATTATCAGCAACCTTTAACGTTGAGAAAGTCGACTCTCCTTTTTTTTCCGCAGCGCTGGCAATACAAGGAAAAATAAGACAGCTGGCCAATGCACAGTTGGCGATATTTTTATATTTCAAGGTAATGCTCCTGAGGTATTATTTTTTTCATTATCAAGGTAAAGCAGAAAGCTAAATGCACCAGCCGAGTCGCGCAGACGGGAATAGCGTCCGGCTTCGCCACTGTGCCCGGCATGCATATTAGTATTAAGCAGAATTCTCGCCTGCTTGTTTTGATTAAGCACGCGCAGACGGGCGACATATTTCGCCGCCTCCCAATAGGGTACGCGTGAATCATTTAATCCGCTGGTCACCAGCATATCGGGATATTCTTGTGCGGAGAGATTCTCATAAGGACTGTAAGATTTAATTATCGGATAATATTCAGCAGTAGCCGGATTACCCCACTCTTCATATTCCTGCTGCGTCATGGGCAGCGAAGCATCCAGCATGGTGTTCAGCACATCAACAAACGGCACCTGTAGCACCACCGCCGACAACAGTCCGGGAGCCTGATTCACTACTGCGGCCAGCAACAAACCGCCGGCGCTGCCCCCCATACCGTAAACACGTTTCTCTGCGCCATAACCCAGCGCGACCAGGCCGCGAGTGGCATCTATAAAGTCGTTAAAACTGTTTTGCTTAAGCGCCTTTTTACCGCTCAGATACCAGTTCACGCCCTTCTCACCACCACCACGCACGTGTATCAGCGCAAAGACAAAACCCCGGTCGAGCAGGCTGAGGCGTGGCGCACTGAATGCCGCATCGAGGCTGACACCGTAAGCCCCGTAGCCATATACCAGCAGCGGATTATGCCCTTGCCTGAAACTATCCTTGCGATACACCAGTGATACGGGAATCTGCTGACCGTCGCGTGCGCCAATTTGCACCCGCTCACTGGCGTACTGGCTTTGCTGAAACCTGGCAATTTTTTTCTGATGTACCAGTCGGGTACGATTAGTGGCTAAATCCCACTGATAATAACCCAGCGGTTTATCCAGAGATGAATAGAGATAATTAAATACCTGTGCATCACTGGATGGATTATTTCCCACCCGCGCCATATAGCTGGCGTCCGGAAATTGCAGGTTTTGCCATTGACCAGTGGAAAACTCCATTCTGGCAAACTCGGTTTTACCGTCGGTACGTTGAATCACCGTCAGCCAGCGATCAAACAGGCTGAAGCTTTCAACTTCAATGTTATTTTTCGCAGCAACTACCGTTTTCCAGCTATCGCCCGGCTGGCGGAAAGAATAAATTTCGAAGTTCTTATCCCTGGCATTACTGCGCATAAAGAACTGGCCGTTGATATGATCAACATAATACTCAACAGCGGTTCGACGCGGCTGTATCAGCTGCAATGCAGCCTGCGGTCTGGTAAGGGATAAAACTCTGACTTCCGAAGAGTCATTACCGCTGGAGGTAATCAGCAGATAGTCGTTCGATGCCGAGCGAGCAATACCGGTATACAGCGTCTGATCCTGCTGCTGATAAACCAGTTTATCCGGCCCGGCATCATGCAGGCGATGTTGCATCACTTTAGATGGCGTCAGGGTTTGCGGATCGCTCAGCACATAAAACAGCGTATGACCATCCTGACTGAATACCATATCGCCTGAGCTGTTGGCGATACTGTCTGGCAACCATTTGCCGCTTTGCATATCCAGCAACGCCAGCTGATTCTGACCATCCCCACGTAAATCTTCAGCAATCGCCAGATAGCGATTATCGTCACTGACTACATAGCGCGAGAGATGATAATATCGCTTTCCCTGACTGCGCTGATTCGCATCGAGCACCTTTTGCCAGACTACCTCTCCATTTTTCTGGCGCATTAGTTGCGGATAATTGGCATTTTCCGGGAACTGACTTTGGTATCGATAACCCTTTATTTCATAGGGTGAGGAATATTTATCCTGCGCCTGCCGCTCACTCATTTCAGCATATATTTGCTTGCTGAGCGGCTGCCAGCGTTGTGATATCCCGGCGGTGTAATTATTCTCTGCCGTCAGATAGTCCAGCACTTTTTTATTTTGCCGTGAGTCATCCCGCAGCCAGTGATAGTTATCCTCACGGGATTCCCCCTGGGTGACGATGATTTCCGGTTTACTCTCTGCTACCGGCGCGGCTAGCTGAGAAGCAGCCACGGCGAAATGCATGGCTAATAATAAATTAGCCATCAGGACCCAACGAATATTCAGCATTGAATAAAACTCTTAGATAGAATTAATTAGCCTGATTTAAATCAAAACTCACCGGCATGGTTACTTTATACATACCGCCAGTTAATATTTCTGCTGGCGGCGGTGGAAAAGGCTGGGCGCGATCAATCATTGCCAGTGACTCTCTGTCGAGCGAAAGCGTTTCCGATGAACGAATAAGCTGGCGGGAGATCACGCCGCCATCGGCACCCACCACAAATGACACCAGCACGATACCCGATCGGCCACGTCGTCTGGCATCTGCCGGATAGGCTTTAACCAAATTCAGTTTCCCTTTAACTAACCCTTCCCAGCTTAGCTGACTGTTGCTCACGGTAGCCGCATCACTGGCTACCGGCGCGGCGGTGGTGCTGGCAACATTTAACTGTGGCTTGGGTGCCGCGCGGTTAGTCACTTTTGCATTACCTTCCACCGCTTTCTGAGGCAGCAAATTTTTGTGCTTCATATCATGCGGTTTGGTCGGCTTCGGCGTGGCCTTTTGCGTTTTTGGCTGCTGCAACTCAGCATTATCCGCCGTGACTACCCGATACATCTGTTGCTTCTCTGGCGTAGTTTCCGGGGTGGCTGCGTCCACCTTCTGTTGCTGATTGATACCCAATGGCACATCCGGCTGACGATTGGTGACCTGAAATTGCTCGGAAAACGCCAGCATCACTGCCGCCGGTGGCGCTGGCGGCGGCGTGTTATCGCGCCAGGTGGTAATTAAAAGCGCCACCAGCAGCAAGTGAACGATAACGCTACAGCAGAGGCCTGCACGCCAGCGCGGACGATGCAGATAAGGTGCAGTTGTCAGCATCATCGACATCAGCGCGCAGCGACAGCAACGTACCAGACATAATCCGCTTGATCGGCGGTGATCTTCATTCCCTGCTCCGCCAGCATCAGTACCAATGGCCGGGCTTGTTTATCCAGATCGTGCAGGTGTAGAGGCACACCAAGATTACGGGCAGCGTGATAGCCGCCGGCGATCAACAGCGCAGGTTTCGGCGCTGCCAGTAACTGCTGCGCCATAAAGCGGTCGCGCTGCTGCTGCACCGCCAGCATCGATGCCAGACGATCGTTATCAATCTGACCGCCATGCATGGTCACAATCAGCGTCAACAGCGCATCCAGCACCGGTTGCCGCGTCGACAGTTCGCCTGCGGGCAACTGCTTACTCTGATAAATCTGCTTCACTTCGCTGGCGCTGAGGTTGGCAGCCAGCAATGGATAGTCTCCGTGCAGCGCAGTGGTCACTACTCCGCCATACAGCGCCCACGGCCAGCCTTTATTCCACTGCAACAGCTGTTGCAGACGCTCATCACGAATATAGGGCTCGCCTTTCAATCCCTGCTGAAGTTGATTCACCGCCTCCTGTTGATCGCTGGCAATCATTTCCATCAGCACACTACCCTGCTGCCGCCTTTTCGCCATCTGACTGAGTAACCACTGCTCAATGCGATGGTGATCGGTATTGTCGTGCTTTTCACCAACGATAACCATCGGTGCAGCACTGAGTTTATCGACCAGAGCAGCGGCAGAGAGCGGCTGATTATCTCGCAGTGATTCAATTCGTGAGGAAAATTCCAGCGATTGCGTCAGCTGCGGTTCAGATTGCCTGACGTGTTGCTGGCAACCAGCCAGCCATGAAACCAGTAGCCCTGCGACTAACAACTTAGTCTTTATCATTTTTTTGGCCTGAGGAGAGGGGCAAGTGAAGTTGGTGTTAATATTCAGTTACGAAAGCGAATGATAATAATTATCATAATCACGATCAATATAATTATCATTTCTCTACGAAATCTTAACGAATCTGGCCAGTTTGTAAGGGTATTATCGGGAGGGAACTAAGGGATAAAGGCCGGTTATCCGGCCATTTTCGTACTGATTATCTGGCTACAGACGGTAGCATCGTCCTTCAATGTGCTGCGCTGCACATTTGTCAGTTTACTGACGGTATTCAGCACATTATCTGCTGCCTGCTGATTAAACTTTTTACGATCCAGCGCGTAATCACCATTACCAGAGTCAACAATTTTCCGCATCGCGGCCAGTGGTGAGCGGTAGTCAGGCAATTTAACCGCCTGACAATAAACCGCCACATAATAATCCTGCTCCTGCTTATCAACACGCGATAGCGACATATAGCCAACAATTACTGCCAGCACCACCAGCGGCAGAAAAAATTTTATCAGGGCACTGCGTTTATTCATCCTGGTTACCATTTAGTAAGACCTTTAACAGTCGGCAAACAGGTTATCTGTGCAGAGCTGATTTACCGGCGGCGTCATCGCCGCCCGCATCATACCGCGTCAAAAAATCAAAATACCACCGAATAATTCAGACCAAAGGTGCGGCCACGCCCCTTGTAGCTGTAAAGCGCAGGTGAGCCATAGGTCGGGCTGTAGAGTAACGGCGCGCGCTGCCCCCAAAGTGTGGTGTAATCGTTATCCAGCAGATTTTCCACACTGAAGCTGACTTTACCCACCGCTAACGTATAGCTGCCCAAAAAGTCGATGGTGTTATACCCTTCAAGCTTATTGCCTTTCTCATCGGAAACATCAAAGGTTTGCTGAGATTGCAGCCGCAAATTCCATTCGCCCGGCGCCCAGCCAATATAAGCCGTGGCCTTTGACGGACTGGCACTGTCTACCGTTAGTTTATTCCAGCTTCCGTTCACCCGGGTCTGCGATTTAATCAGATTAAAGGTGCTGCCAGCACTCCACTCGCTATTATCAAAGAAGTAATCCAGCGCCCCTTCCATCCCATAGATACGACGCTTATCGTCTTCAAGATTAATGGTCATATCGGTTTTATTGATCGAGATGGTTCTGTCCGACAAGGAATAGTACGCCGCCAGTTGAGTGCGCAGATTATCACCGGTGTAGCGCCAGCCCAGCTCCCACGAGTTAACCTTAATTCCGTCGAGCTTAGAATCGTTAACGTTAACGCTGTCTTGCAATTGATAGTGACCATTCACCAGCTTATAACTGCCGGAACCATAATATTTTGCCAGATCGGGGATCTCAAACCCTTGTGAGAAGTTGAACCACGCCTGCTGACGCTTAGTCAGATGTGCCAGCAAACCGGCGTTAAACAACAGGTTGTTGTAACTGGTGTTGCCGCCCGGTACCGCATCGGCGGAAGTCGCCAGCCCGTTAGCAATCGCCTGCTGTTGCGCATAACCGATAAAATCATCGACCTGGTTTTCGGTGTACTGATAACGCACGCCGCCGCTCAGGGTAAACATCGGATCAATATCGTAGCTGGCCTGCATAAACGGCGCGAGATTGGTGGTGGTATAATCCGGGTAACGACCGACGTTATAGGCGTTCTCCAGTATCATTCCTCCGGACTGCTGCGCCTTCGCCAGATTAAAAAACTGCTGATTGGCATTGAAGCTTTCATGTTCCGCATCAATCCCCCAGGTTAGCGTCAGACTATCGAGCGGCTGGCTGTTCAGTGTCAGCTTGCCACCATAAAAATCGGTTTTCTGCTGTGAGGCGCTTATGCTGCTGACCACACCTTTACTCAATGTCGGAAACGGATAAAAGGTCAGTGACTCATCACGATAAAAAATTTGCGCCACAAAATCCTGCCCCCAGAAATCGGTGTTGGAATATTGCAAATTAATCAGATGACGCTCAGTACCGGGAATGCGATCGGACTTCAGCCCGCCGCGGTTGGCAGCCGTGCCCTTACCGGTCACCGCCGAAAAATTTTCGCCAAGCCAGAGGCCATGCTTGCCATCCGACTCACTGTTGAAATATTGCGTAGTCAGCTGGAGCTGCTGATGCTCGTCAATATTCAGCGTGCCGGTGCCCATCAGATCAATGCGGTGCGAATACTGTAATCCGGTCTGAGTATTGTCGATCAATACCTCATTGCCTTTACCGTCGTACCAGCCGCCATAGCGTTGGTAAGACAGCGACAGGCGCCCCGACGCCTTTTCATTACCGCCGCCAATTGCGGCGGCGATATTTTCATCGCGATCGCTGTGGCTGTTAAAACCGCTTTTACCGCCGAGCTGCAATTCGACCTGCTTTTCCGCCTGTCCCTTTTTGGTGACGATATTGATTAAGCCGCCGGTACTGCCACCGCCATACAGCGAGGTAGCCCCAGAAATCACTTCAATATGAGCGATATTAAACGGATCGATGGCATCCAGTTGGCGGCTGTCACTGCGCGATGAGTTAAGTCTTACGCCGTCAATCATCACCATCATCGAGCGGCCACGCATATTCATGCCGTAGTTGGTACGCCCCTGACTGCTGACGTCCATTCCCGGTATTAACCGGGCAAGAATCTCTTTCAGCTCTTTTCCACCCTGCACCTGCTGTTCAATCTCCTGGCTTTCAATCACCCAGCTGGTTTGCGCCATTTCTGCCACCGTCCGGTGCGCACGGCTGGCAGATACCACTATCTGATTCTCCTCGGCGGCCCAGGCGGGGGGTGACAACATCATTAACAGGCAAAGGTTTACGATCCACAGAGTACTTATTTTTATCATTTTCTATTTTTTCCTTAAAAAGTCCGTTTATTAAGGCGTGTAATCAAACTGATTGTGCTGAAGATCGGTAACCGGGCACTGACTACGCCAGTGGATCACCGATGGGCTGGACGTTAAATCGAACTGCTGACGCCCTAAAGCCCGATTAAGAATACGCGCCGATCGCCAGGCCATCAGGCTGAGCTGCGGTTCCGCAATGCCATGGCTGTGCATGCTGGCATTAACGGCAAACAGGCAGTTGTCCTGCGGGCCATCCCAGCGCAGGGTGAAATCTGGAGTAATCTGGTACTGCCGATCGGCAGTCAGTTGCAGCCGATGCACTAACGGGCTGAGGAATGCCGGGCGATACTGTTGATAGCCGGTGGCAAAGATCACGACATCACTATCGAAATGCTCATAGCCCTGGTCGAGATGATGCTGCGTGATCAGCCGATAGCCCTGCGACTGCCGGTGCAGAGCGGTCAGGCTGCGGCTCGGCAGCAGTCGTGCCCAGACCGGTTCACGCAGTACCTCAAAACGGTGGTACATGGCGCGATAAATCGTCAGTAGCGATTCACTGGTAACGCCATCGGAAGTCATCTTTTGCTCAGCAAGTAGCTGCTGCTTCGCGCCGTCATTCAGGCTAAAGAAACTCTGCACATAATCCGGTGTAAAGTACTCATTCGCGAACGCCGCTTCATCCAGCGCCTGGTAGTTGTTACGCCGTGATAACCAGTTAAGCTGCTGCGGCACCCCCCATTCCGCGCGGAAAATATTGAGGAACAGATCAGCACCGCTCTGTCCACCGCCGACGATGGTGACCCGCTTTCCGTTGAGATCGGGATTACGCAACGCCATCTCACTGGCATGAAAACAGTGCGCATTCTGCTCACTGACACACTCTGGCAGGGCCGGCCTTTTGCCGATGCCGAGGCAGATATGACGTGCGCGACAGACACCCTGCGAAGTCGTCACCACAAACAGCCGCTGACGATCGTCAAAATCCACGCTGTCGATCTGCTGGCTGAAGGCCAGTGAGTCGAGGCGGCTGGCGACCCAATCAAGATAATCGGCGAACTCCTCACGCGATACGGTGCGCTGCTCTGTTGTCAGGAAACGATAGAATTTCTTACGCTGTACCAGATAGTTAATAAAGCTGTAGTAGTTGGTCGGTGATACCGCACTAACCAGATCCTTGAGAAAACTGGTCTGCATCTGACACTCCGGCACCATCATGCCCGGATGCCAGGAGAACCGCGCTTTGCTTTCAAAAAACTGACAGTTGAAACCGGGTACCTCACTCGCCAGTGCGGCGATACTGAGATTAAACGGGCCAATGCCAATACCGATAAAATCAAGAGGCTGCTTCACTGATCCTGCTCCATGCTGACCCTATACAGCGGGTTATCGAGATCCTGTCGGTACTGCGGCAACATGCGCTGACCCCGATCCTGCTCTGACCAGGTCAGCCTCACTGGATTCAGCACCACACGTAAGATTTGCGGTTTAAACAGATCGAACAGCGCAAAACGATCCGCCAGCTGTGGATGCTGTGCCATATATTGCTGCAGCACCTGCGCCAGCAGCTGATAAAAACGCATTTCGCTCACCCCACCTGAAGCCAGCAGCGGTGAGATAAAGCGTAATACGGTAACAAAATGCCCGGTTTGTAAGTCATGAATCAGGTAGTCCGCCGAGAGACGAGCAGTGACCTCTTTGACCCCGGCGGGCAACGAGTAAGCCTGGGGGAAATCCAGATCGACCAAGCGCATATCTCCCTGAAAATCTTTGAGAAAAATATGCTGCGGCAAGTGATTTTTTATCACCAGCGTGATGTTTTGCCCGTGGGCAATCAGCCCAACGCCATAACAACACATCAGGTGATACAGCGGCACCACCACGCAACGAAACAGTTGCAGCAGCCACTGTTCCGCACTCAGTTCCGACGCGTTAATCCACTCAACAATCAGTGGGTTGCCCTGATTGTCGCACTCCATCAGTGCCGCCATCAGTACCGCCTGCTCACCCTGTTTCAGGTAACAGCCGGGGTTTTCACGCCAGATAATTCCCAGCATCTCCTGATAACGGTATGGCGCGTGCCTGAGCATCGCATAGGTCGGATGCGCCATATAACCCGCTGCCGGTTCAGCAAGAATCGTCGCGCCGCTACTGCGCAGGGTACAGTCCTCGGCAAAAATCTGTTGCAGCCAGTGCGAAGCGGCCGGTCCGGCGCTGATATATTTTCCGGGAATACCGCGATAACAGGAGGTGTTGTAAATCGTCAGCGGCAGCTTGATGTCGAAAGCGACGTTACGGCTGATATTGGTCAGAGTACGCAATGATTGCTGAGCAAGATAAAGATCGCCAAACTCCCCCAGTTCTACCAGCTCACCTTTAGCCAGCTGCGGCAGAAAATGCAGCGCGATTTTTTGCTGCCATTGCCACGGATGTACCGGCAGCGGGATCCACCGATCGTCCAGCTCAAGCTGTTGCCAGTGGCGGTCAAAGCGCCGTCGTTCAACCTTATCCATCGCGCTGTTAAGTAACGCATCCAGCGAGTGAAGCCGATCCGCACTCCAGACAAAATGGGTGCGCCGCGCCGCCAGCCAGCATAGACGGAACTGCCCCTGATATTCCGGTGCGTACTGGCGTAATGCACTCAGCCCCCAGCCACGTCGCGCTTTATTAAAAATAAATTTCGGATGTCCAGCCAGCAGACACTGTAAGGCCTCAGGATCGAGGGCGATCAGATCCGCCGCACTGCAGCCATGGCGCGCAAACAGCAGCTGCATATCGCCGCGTAGCGTGGCATAAAGATCTTCCAGCTGTTCAGCGATCTGCGCATCATTCATCTTCAGCATACCCGCCAGCTGGCACAGCATCTGATCGGCCTCCAGTGGGAAGCCATCGCAGCTCAGACTGGCAACATCGATATGCAGCCATCCCCAGATTCCGCGCGTCGCGCAGAAGCGGTAGCCTGCCTCACCGACCACAATTCGCCACGCGCCATCCTGCTGGTGGGCCTGCAACAGTTGCTCATACTCCAGTTCAGCCAGCATCCGCGCGATCATCTGGCGATTAACCCGTTGCCAGTCCGGATAGTCAGACGCGATCATCGGCCAAACCTCCGAAAGAAGGCTTCACGCTGATTGATAATCAGCCGTGAGCGCTTATGGGGAAAATCGAACTCTTTCACCGTCTGATAACCCGCGGCGGGCAGATGACGGAATAACCGCTGATTATCAGCACGCGGTTCTGCCACCACCCGGGTGGTACGGCTTTCATCAAGATAAAGGTAGTGAGTCAACCCGCTCAGCCAGCTGTGAATATACGGCGCACCACGCCAGTTCTCTTCACCTACCAGCATGTGTAAGCCACGATCAAACGGCAGCCAGCGATAATGCTGACCAATGCGATCTTCCGCAGCCCAGTAAACCTCGAAATAGCCAAACGGCTGGTCATCGAAACAGCCCAGCAGCGGATAGCAATAGCGTGAGTCGAGCTGGCGTTGCAGATAGGCAACCTGCTGCTCCAGCGGCCCGCGCATTTCCCAGAACGCATCAACGCGCGGCGCATTCATCCAGCGGGTAAACTGCTCAGCATCGCGCGCCACATCCGGCAGGCGGAAACTTAAGCTGTGTTTTATCAGAGGATCGAAGCGGCGATAAACCTCACCTTCCGGACGTGGTGGCCGTCGCGGCAGCCACAGTTCATGGCTGGCATCATAGTGCATCTCACTGGCAGGCGGTCTCGCCGCTGATGTCAGCCACAGCGGCAGCTGATAAAATTGCTCACGCGCCAGATAATCTCCGCAGAGCTGCGCAAACAGCGCCTGCGCCTGTGGTTGATCGCACCATTCAGCATACGGCAGCATAATGCCGCTCAGTTCGGGGGCGGCGATCAGTAGCTGATCGCATGCAGCAATTAACCAGCCAGCGGGCAGTTCACCCGGCGAGTGCAGCACTGCGCTGCCATCCCGCCCAAGGCCAACCGACAGATTTTGCTCCAGCCGTTCACAGCGAAAACCCCTGCTGGCGTGCACTACTCTGGCAGAAGGCATCACAGGCTCACCTCACCAGGCAATGGATTGGTCAACGAAAAGTAGATCTCGGCCGGATCGATAAGCGTGTTTTCATTGTGTCCACGCAGAGAGCAGAAGAAATTGCCTTTGCAGCGCCATTCGGCGCTATCCAGCACATAATCGAGGCATAACGGATCGCTGACCGTTGCCCGCAGCTGACTCAGGATATCGCGAACCCGCGCGATCAGCTGGCTTTCCTCAGCAAACCTGGCGGCGGCCAGTGCCGCAGTCACTGCCAGTGCCGAGTTAACGATCAGGTAATAGGGAAAATAGCGCAGCCGTTGCTGCTCACTGAAGCTATTTTCTGCACTGGCTTCGTCAATCTGCGCCAGCCAGCTGCCTGCAGCGGCGGTAAAACCACTGCCCTGACAATCACGAAACATCATGCCAACCGGTAAATCCTGCTGCATCACCACCAGGATATTCTGTTGATGTGCCAGCAGCAGCAGCCCGTAATCGGCTTCACAGCTGAACAGCGGCATCAGCACCTGCTGGCACCAGGCATCCAGCCAGCAGTAAGCCGCTTGCGGCAATGAAATCTCAAGCCGTGCTGATAATCGATGCACCGCCGCTGCCAGCAGACTGTCGCCGCCATCCGGTGCCGCCTGAGTCAGGCTTGCCAGCACATTAGTCTGGCTGTGTGGCTGGCCAAACAGCAGATTAACCCGCAGCGCCAGCAGGCTCTCCGGCTGTAAATGCCCCTCAGCATCGCACAATCCTGCCCAGCCATCTTCCTGCATCACTTGCAGCGTCGGAAAACGCGCCTGTAATTGCTGCCAGCGCTCAGTGTGCGCCAGTCGTGCCAGCCGCATGCCGCGCTGCAACTCTTTCAACGATAATGTTCGTAATGAATTGGTTAGCTGTACGCTAAGAGAAAACTTCACCATATCGCGGCTGGAGGCGCAGTACAGCGAACGGCAAGAGCTGGTCGCTGACCAGCGTTGTCCAGCCTCGCCTAAATCGCGCAGCCGCTGTTGCATCACCAGTTGCTGACACCAGGGTTGTGTCAGCAGGCGCTCGGCCTGCCACGGATGCATCGGCAGCAGCCAGATATCATCAAGAAAATACGCCAGCAGCTGCGGCGCATTTTCTGCGGCAAAGCGGTGCAGCCGCTGCTGTAACGTCAGACCCAGGCTGTCACCCACCAGATAACGCTTATCTACAGCAAACCAGCGTAATGGAAATCCGGCGGCAAACTCCGGCAAATAGCGACGCGCCTGCTGGGGCGTTAAAGGCTGATGTGATTTTGGTGCCGGATGAAAGGCATGGCCCACCAGCAACGCCTGCTCGGCGTCAATAAAGTTTAGCGGTTTGTCGCGCAGCCCGGGCCAGTCCGTACGGCTGGCAATCGCCTGATGTGTATGGGAATGGCTCTCCAGTACGCGCTGGCGAAAACGTGCCAGCTGATGCTCATCCACCCTATCTTTGATTGATGGCTTTGCCAGCAGCAGGTCAACCAGCTGTTCCGGACTGAGCCTGCGACTCTCCTCCTCGCCGTCAATATGCAGACGCGCCGGAAACAGATAGTGATGATGCTGAGTCAGCGAATAAAAGCGCAGGTCAATACACAGCGTTTGAGAAGGCAATAGCGAGATTTGCAGTTGTGCATATTGCTGTGCTGCGCCAGCCGGAATAATTTGCCAGTCCCGGGTTTCGCGCGTCAGTGCATTAAGAAAACACTGCGCAGCAACATCCGTGACGGATGCTGCATGTTGAATGGTCATAATCCTTGACTCACTCTGATATCCTTGAGAATGATTCTTATATCAAGAGTGATTTACATTATCAACTTATTAGCTTGCGTTTCTTGAGCCGGCTTTGATTAATACGCTTGTCGCAGTGAAAAATGTTCTTCGTGACTTAAGGCTAAATGAAATGATGATCATAATTATGATTGAATATAATTATTGTGATAATGAAAATTAATATCAGCTTCAGCCAAGACGCTATCAAAGACTGCTCATTTGCTGTTTTATCAGCGAATTATAACGGATGAAATACAGAAAAAAATGAGAATCAATAGCATTCAGCAAACGGAGTAATTACAATTAAAAACAACAGGATAGAATTTTCTGCTTTTACGTTAAAAATATATCCCTTTGCTATTTCATGATGCATACTTGGCTTAAATCAACTAAATATAAATCCAAATCGCTTATTATGGAGCTGCCATGCTGACTAACGAAATGACCGCGCGCCTGAACGATCAGTTAAACCTGGAATTCTACTCCGCTAATCTTTACCTGCAAATGAGCGCATGGTGTGGTGACAAAGGCTTTGAAGGAGCCGCAGCATTTCTTAAAGAACATTCGCGCGAAGAGATGCAGCATATGCAACGCCTGTTTGATTATCTGGCTGATACAGGCTCAATGCCGGTACTGGGCAGTATCGCTGCACCACCGGTAGCATTTAATTCGCTGGCAGAAGTATTTGAACAAACCTACGAACACGAGAAGCTGATTACCGGTAAAATTAATGAGCTGGCGCACTACGCCATGACCTCACAGGATTATTCCACTTTCAACTTCCTGCAGTGGTATGTGTCTGAACAGCACGAAGAAGAGAAACTGTTTAAATCGGTACTGGATAAACTGGCGCTGGTTGGCACCAGTGGCAAAGGCCTGTTCTTTGTCGATAAAGATCTGGCTAAAATGGGCGCGGAAAATCACGGTCCCGCAGCCTGATGATGGTCAGCGCGTGATGCCACGCCATTTTTAGCCAGGCAGTCACGCAGCACGTTGAAAGCGGGTAACATTACCCGCTCGTCGACGCAGGCAAAACCCAGCAGTAATCCGCGTGTTGCCTGCGGTTGCATATAATATTGCGACAGCGGGCGCACCTTCACTCCCTGGCGCAACGCCTGCGCGGCAATTGCCACATCATCACAGCCGTCCGGCAGATTAAGCACCAGATGCAGCCCAGCCTCATGATTGAACTCACGCAAAAAATCCGGCCCCAAATAGCGCTGGATCAGTGATATCAGAAAGGCGCGGCGTTTGCCATACAGCAGCCGCATCCGACGGATATGCGCCGCATAATGCCCTTCACGAATAAATTCAGCCAGCGCCCGCTGGATCAGTAAATGCCCGCCACGATAAAGCTCAGCTGCCGCAGTGCGTAGCGGAGTCATCAGCTGCTTCGGTACGATCATGTAGCCGATACGCAGGGCCGGATAAAGCGTTTTACTGAAAGTGCCCATATAGATCACCGGTGCATCCGCTTCCAGCCCCTGCAACGAGGGAAAAGGCTGTCCGGAAAAGCGAAACTCGCTGTCATAATCATCTTCCACAATCCAGCTGTGATGGCGTCGCGCCAGCGCCAGCATCTGCTGACGGCGGGCCAGACTAAGATGCGCCCCCAGCGGATACTGGTGTGAAGGCGTAACAAACATCAGCCGTGGTGGCGTGCGGTCGGCATCGCTGGCAGGGATAATGCCCTCCTCATCCACCGGCACCGGCATAATTTTTAGCCCGTTGATGCGCAGGATATTGCGCGTTCCCCAGTAGCCAGGGTCTTCGATCCATACCCGATCGCCGCTATCACACAGCATGCGTGAAACCAGATCCACCGCCTGATGAACCCCTTCGGTGATCAGAATCTGATCGGCATCGCAGTTAACCGATCGCGCTACGCGCAGATAATCCGCCAATGCACTGCGTAGTTCGCTGCAACCACCAGCACTGCTGTAAATCAACCGTTCAATATCCGGTTCGCGGCTGAGTCGCGCCTGAATACGGCTGAATTGCGCGTGAGGAAACGCGGTGACATCCGGCGCACCCGGCACAAAAGCTCCCCACTGGTGCGGCGACGCCCCGGCATAACCGAGCAAACTGGCACCGCGCCGCGACATTTTTACCTCCGTTGCACGACGCTGCGGCGTGCAGCTGGCCGATCCGCTGGAGGAGAGACAGCTGTCTGGCAGCGTTTCCGCTACCCAGGTGCCGCTGCCGGTGCGTGCTTTGACATAGCCTTCCGCCAGTAAGTGTTCATAGGCATTCAGTACCGTATTGCGTGATACGCCCAGTTCGTGAGCCAGATCGCGCGATGCCGGTAGTCGGCTTTGCGGCAGCATAATGCCGTCGATAATCGCGCCGCGCAGACTGCGAAACAGCCGCGCATGCAGTGCGCCTTCGGTTTCCCGTTGCAGTCGCTGCAAAAGGTGATCTCCGTGCAGAGTACGCAATTGGCTCCCTCCCTCAGTGTAAAAATGGCTCTCGTCACAACGCTTCGCTAGCGGGTAAATAGACGTTATTGCTTAACGTTTGTAAATAACTAATAACCGCGGAGTAACAGGATGGACAACAAAAACGCCCCTCTCAACCAGCGTCGTTTGAATGCCACCCCACGTGGGGTTGGCGTGATGTGTAACTGGTTTGCCGAACGCGCCGAGAACGCCACCCTGTGGGATGTTGAAGGCAACCGCTATATCGATTTTGCCGCCGGCATTGCGGTACTGAACACCGGCCATCGCCATCCTAAAGTGACGGCAGCCATCGCCCAACAGCTGACGCAGTTTACCCATACCGCATTTCAGATTGTGCCTTATGAGAGCTACATTTCATTAGCCGAACGTATTAATCAGCGCGTGCCGGTTAACGGCCCGGCTAAAACCGCCTTTTTTACCACCGGCGCCGAAGCGGTAGAAAACGCGGTGAAAATTGCCCGAGCCAGCACCGGACGCCACGGCATTATCACCTTTGGAGGCGCTTTTCATGGGCGCACTTTAATGACGATGGCGATGACCGGCAAAGTCGCGCCTTACAAGCGTGATTTTGGCCCAATGCCGGCAGGCGTATTCCATGCCCGCTATCCCAATATCTTACGCGGCGTCAACGTCGAGGATGCCATTAACAGCATTGACGCGCTGTTTGCGCATGACATTGCGCCGGAAGATGTCGCCGCGATTGTGCTGGAGCCGGTGCAGGGAGAAGGCGGTTTTCATATCGCTCCAACGCCGTTCCTTACGCAACTCCGCCAGCTTTGCGATCGCTACGGCATTCTGCTGATTGCCGATGAGGTTCAAAGCGGCTTTGCCCGCACCGGAAAACTGTTTGCCATGGAGCACTATGGCGAAGTAAAAGCCGATCTGATCACCATGGCAAAAAGCCTGGCGGGCGGTATGCCGCTTTCGGCAGTCGCCGGACGCGCTGAAGTGATGGACGCGCCTGCAGCAGGCGGTCTCGGTGGCACCTATGCCGGTAATCCGCTGGCGGTTGCTGCCGCACATGCGGTGATGGATGTGATCGATGAGGAACAGCTTTGTCAGCGTGCTAACCAACTCGGTGCCGCCCTGGTTGAAGTATTGCAGCAGGCAAAGCGCAGCATGCCGCAGATTGCCGATATTCGTGCGCGTGGCTCAATGATTGCGGTGGAGTTTTGTCATCCTGACAGCGGCAGGCCTGACGCTGACATCACCCGCGCGGTACAACAACATGCCATGGCGAATGGCCTGCTGCTGCTGACCTGTGGTCAGCACGGCAATGTAATTCGTTTCCTTTATCCCCTGACCATTCCCGATGCGCAGTTTGCCGAAGCGCTTACCCTGCTGAAACAGGCTCTGGCAGCACAGATCTAACGCGCTGACCTCGCGACCACTGACAGTTCTGAACAGAAAACTCTCTGCGTTGAGGTGTGTTTACTCAACGCCTGATTGGCCAGCGAAAGGAGCCACCATGTCGTTCGAAACGTCGTATCTGCCGGCAACTGAAGCCGCGCAGCGCCAGCATACCCGCAGCAAATCGCTGAGCTTTGTTGAAGGTGTTGCGATGATCGTCGGCACCAATGTTGGTGCTGGCGTGCTGTCGATTGCTTATGCCTCACGTAAAGCAGGCTTTATGCCGCTGCTGTTCTGGTTGGTGGTGGTCGGCGTGTTTACCACCATCACTATGCTGTATGTTGCCGAATCGACCTTGCGCACCCGGTCACACTTGCAGCTTAGTGGTCTGGCAAAACGCTATGTCGGTGGCTTCGGTTCCTGGCTGATGTTTTCCTCGGTTTGCGTTAACAGTATTGGTGCGCTGACCGCCTATATGAGCGGCAGCGGCAAGCTGTTGCAGTCATTACTTGGCCTGTCGCCCTCTGTCGGTAGCCTGTTGTTTTTTATCCCCGCGGCCGGGGTGCTATGGCTGGGACTAAAAGCGATTGGACGCAGTGAGAAAGTGATCTGCGCCGGGATGATCCTGATGTTGTTATTGTTATTTAGCGCCACTTTTATTCAGGAGAAAACCCAGCTGGTTAATCTACTGGAGGGCAACTGGCTGTTTATGATCCCGGTATTTAATGTGGTGGTGTTCTGCTTTTCTGCCCAGTACATCGTGCCGGAAATGGCGCGTGGTTTTAGCGATAAACCTCAGCAGCTACCGAAAGCGATTATTGTCGGAATGGCGATCACCTTTTTGCTGCTGGCGGCGGTGCCGCTATCGGTGATTGCGCTGAATGGCCTCGCCGATATCTCGGAAGTGGCGACCATCACCTGGGGTGAGGCGCTGGGTCAATGGGCATTCTTCTCGGCGAATATCTTTGCGTTGCTGGCGCTGGTGTCATCCTATTGGGGGTTGGGCGGAAGCTTTCTCAGCAACATTGGCGATCGCTTTAACTGGGATATCGAAAATATACCCTGGCGTCGGCTGGTGGCGCTGCTGATGGTGGTGCTTCCTCCCTTTGCGCTGGCCTGGAGCGGGCTGGTCTCGTTCGTGAATGCGCTGTATATCGCCGGTGTATTCAGCGGCGTGGTGTTGTCGATTATGCCGATGCTGATTCTTAAGGGCGCACGTGCCAGCGGTGATAGCCAACCGAGCTGGCAATGCAACCGGGCGATCACCCATCCGCTGGTAAAAGTCATTATTATCGCCATTTACCTTGCCAGCGCGGCCTACGCAATCGCCTCTCTGTTCAGGCTGCTGCCTTCCGGCTGGTGATAAACTCGTCTTGCCAGATATCTGGCAAGACTTCATTCGTTACTGAACGGCCAGGTTGCGGATCCCGACTGTTGGGCGATCGGATGCCAAATGGCCGTTACCGCACCTTCCCCCCCGCTAATCGGATCCTGCTGCGGAAGCGGTACACGCTTAATGTTTTCGATTGATTGCGCCATCATACTCTTATCATCGCGCAACGTATCCGGCTCAATACCTTCAGGATAAGCGCCGACGGAGAAGAAATCCTCACTGACGGAAATTTGCTGATGGCCGACACCGGCCGGAATCAGTACCGCATCACCGGCGCGCAGCGTCACCACGCGGCCGCTCTCGCCACCGAACAACACTTCTGCCCAGCCGGCGCTGACGCCGAGCAGTTCATGGGTATTTGAGTGATAGTGGGTATAGGGGAATACCGGATAACGCCAGCGCGGTGGCCAGCGATGAGCGGCGAATAGCTGTTCAAACCAACCGGCAATATCTTCCGTACCCTCCGGCACCACGCGAGGATAGATAATCAGGGGTAGCGGATTATTGGGTACGCCATTAGCGGGCGTAGCCAGCATCAAATGCTGAGGATGAGTTGACGCGCCGGCAGAAAAAGTTCCAGCCGCAAATGACATCATTAACAACAGACTGCCTGTTGATGGCAACATATTGACGTCTCCCGTAATGCGATAATCGATATGTTTAGTGTGGCAGTTATTAATAAGCACGCAATAAAATGATTGGGCACAAAGTCACAAAACATGTTTAAATTTAGTTGCTTAACTCAAATTCACCAAAAAAAAACCGGTGGTGCCAGCCACCGGGTGAACCAAACGTTAAATTCTAAACAGGAACACAGGATTGCTGTAGCGGTCAGTTAAGGCTTCACCCCGCCCTGCCGGTACAGTGCTCAATACGTTTTTATTTTAGTATGAAAAAAGCTTTTATTTTTTCACTGATCTTTTTATTCAGCTGGCAGATTCTTGCCTCGGTCAGGCCAAGTATCAGCGCAATTTCTTTCAGGCTCATTTCCTTATTATAATAAAGAGCGAGGATCGTTCTTTCGCGATCATCAAGCGTACTGAGCGCCAGTTTTAACGTGCGCTGAATATCGATCTCCTCTTCCATTACCCGTCCGTGTAATGCAGTACCAAGGCCATCGACAGAAAGTAAATCATCATAACTTTCCATGCTGCTGGCGCTTTCCAGCATCCGATACTCCTGGAAAGTTTTATTACTCAGACCAAGATGATGACGAATCTCTTCATCAGAAGGATGGTGTCCTAGCTTACGCGTCAGATCGCGCATCGCGTCATTAATTTTGTGCGTTTTCTGGCGCAAACGCCGTGGCCGCCAGTCGTGCAACCGCAGTTGATCCAGCACGGCACCGCGTACACGCTGCAATGCATAACCAGCGAACTGAGCGTCCGGTCGGCCATAGCGACGCAGCGACTCCAGCAGGCCGATTAATGCCACTTGTTCCAGATCGTCACGATCCATTACGCTGTCTGCTTGCGTTGAAAGCTGGCGCACAACACGTTTAACTAAGGGTAACCACTGTTGCAAATAGTGGCTCTCTTCAGCTACGGTTAATACAGTAATATCAGTAAATACGCTCATGATTGCCAATTAATGATGTTCTTTGAAATTAATACGTCATTAAAAGACAGCTGTTCACCATAAGCTCCTTTATAACGCGCCATAATATTTTGCATTCCATCTACAGGAAAATGATGCTGTTGATGTGCATCGGCAATCAGAGTATTGAAGTGACCCTTAATGACGTCACAGCAAAGTTGCTTCTCTATTTTTATCATCGACAAAAATAAATTTGTCGAAGATGATTTTTCCTGTTGGTTGAAATAGCTTTTACTGGCAACTATCATTGCGGCAATAAAAATCGCAACAAAGACTGTCAGCAACTTGCTAATAAAAAAATGATTAACCGTCATCTTTCACACCGTTGTTGATATAAATTGTTCGGTGCAGGATTCTCTGCCCACTACCGATAATTCAACTTTCTCAGCGCTAAAAAATAATCACACAGCTGATGTAAGCTCTGTGATCATTATCCTAAATATTGGTTAAATTCGTTCTAAGAAGTCACGACAGCGCAGATTAGAAAACTCTTGTCGTTAACGGGAAAACTCTCTCACCTTTATTTTTCAGATGAAACTCTCTGACGGAAAAACCATTAACATAATGATGTATATGATTTATTTATTTTTTTCAGCAAAGTGTGAAGCATTTATCAGCCGCGAGGTTTACACCCATGTTCAAGGAAAGATCGACGCAGCCTCATGGATAGCGACGTATTTAAGTTTCCTGACAACGTGTCGTTGTGGGTAGGTATCGAATTTAATCGCGGTACTGGCAGGAAGATTGAATGAAATTGAGCGCATCATCAGAACAACGAATTGCCTCCGGTCTGGAGAGTGCTGAGGAAATAAACGGCATAATCGATGAGGGACAGAAAGCGTTACAACAGCTGCCAGAAATTGACCAGGTTCGCATCGCCGAACTGAAACAAGCCATCGCGAACGGTAGCATCCCGCTGGACGTCGATACTCTGGCCCGTAACATGCTGGATTATTTCCGCAACCGCGGATAACTGACAACGCAGGTGCACAACTGTTATAGAAAAATGTGCGGTAACTGTGCCTGTTATTACTGTTTACTTCGTGTTCTAATTTTACTCTGGCTGGAGTTTGATGACCGAGGTGAACAATGAATGAAATAAAACAGATCCTGCAGCGCGAGATCGACACACTGAATCGTGAAGAGCAGCGCGACAACAAACCCCGCTTCAGCTTCAACTTTTTGAAATCTCATCCCGGCCTGTGGCTGTCGATGTATATCTGTTATGCCCTGAGTGTGGCACTGATCTTTACTACCGACTTCCTTGGCTGGCCAGCATTCTGGGGCGCATCCGTTTTCGTGCTGCTGATGAGCGTGTTGATGCTGATGGATATCAATCCAAAATACCGCTTCGAAGATATCGACAATCTGCACGATTTGCGCGTCTGCTATTACGGCGAATGGTATTATGTGCGCACCCTGTCTGATACGGCAATCAACGAGATTCTCAATCACCACGATACGCCGGAAAAAGTGAAAGCCGGTATCCGCCATCTGTTATCGCAGAAGGGCGAAGTCGATTTTTATGACGTCTATTCGCTGACCTGGGGGCAGGCGCGCGCCTCCTCAGTATAATCCCCGTTCCTGCATCACATCATGGCGGCTATCAGGCCGCCGAGAACTGCCGCCGCCGCTTCCTGGGCATCATCCCAGACCCAGGCGGCATTAAAGCGGAAGTAGTTGGCATATTGCTGACCCGACGAGAACATACTGCCCGGCGCAATGCTGATATGGTGCTCAAGCGCACGGTAATAAAGCTCCGTTGCATTGACCTGTTTCGGCAGTTCAATCCAGAGAAAATAGCCACCGTGTGAATCGTTAATCCGCGTGCCGTAAGGCAGATGGCGCTTAAGTGACTGCCGCGCCAGGTTTTTGCGCTGTTCCAGTACCTGACGCAGTTTACGTAAATGGCTGTCATAACTGCGGGTGCCCAGATAGTTGGCCAGCGCCAGCTGCATAGGTGCACTGGTCGACAGAGTACTCATCAGCTGCAAACGCTGAATACGCTGCGCATGTTTTCCTGCCGCCACCCAACCGACGCGAAAGCCCGCCACCAGATTTTTGGAAAATGATGAGCAGTGCAATACATTGCTGGTGTGATCAAAGGCTTTGGCCGGCAAAGGCTTATCCCCGCCAAAATAGAGTTCGCTGTAAACGTCATCCTCAATCAGCGCCACATTGTGTTCGGCTAACAAGGCCACCAGCTGCTGTTTCTTCTGCTTCGACAGCGTGAAACCGACCGGATTTTGCTGATTTGTCATCAGCCAGCAGGCCTTGACTGGCCAGCGCTCCAGCGCCCTTTTCAGCTCATCAATATCCATGCCGTGCTGCGGATCGGTGGCAATCGCCACTGCTTTAAGCTTCAGCCGCTCAATCGCCTGCAGTGCGCCATAAAACGACGGGTTCTCAATCACCACCCAGTCACCCGGCTCGGTAACCGCCTGCATGCTGAGGTTCAGCGCTTCCATTGCCCCATTGGTAATTACAATCTCATCGGGCGAAACGGTAATTCCCTGTTGGGCATAACGCTGGGCCAGCGTTTTGCGCAGCGCTTCATTACCTGGCGGTAAGTTATTAATGGCATCCGCTGAGGTCATGGTGCGCGAGACGCTGTTAAGAGAACGCATTAGCTGGCGCTGCGGAAACAGCTCAGGATCGGGAAATGCCGAACCAAAAGGCACAATCAACGGATCGCGGCACGCCTGCAACACATCAAAGATAAAAGCGTTGATATCCACCGTTTCCGCCAGCTGGACTTTCTGGTGGCTGATCGGCTGGCTGAGAAATTCTGCACGCGGTGCCACATAGTAGCCAGACTGTGGACGCGAAACGATCCATCCCTGACTCTCCAGTACCTGATAAGCATGCATCACCGTCATTAAACTCAGGCCGCTAAGCGCCACTTGTTCGCGTAGCGACGGCAGTTTTTCACCCGGTTGCCAGACTTCGGCTTCCACTTGCGCGCGGATCTGATGGACCAGCTGTTGGTATTTTGCCACGATCTGTTACAGGCCAGTTGAGAAAACAGAGCGACTATTATAGGTGATTGCTGGCCTGCGTCGAGGGCGTCATCAGAAAGATAAATCGACTACCACGTTATCGGTATAGGTGCCCGGCGGTGGCGTTGAGATAAAATCAACCACCCTTGCGGTGTAGTTGTAGGTGCGTGTCAGGCCATCGCTGCTCACGGCACTGGAGGAGGCGCTGGACCAGCGGTCGGTCCCGGTTGGTCCCCAGTTAGTATTGGTGCTGGCTTTCAGAATGCTGTAATTAATCGTGTAGCCATTGTAGAGCATCCTACGTATGCCAAATATCGAGTTGTTACCATTGCTCAGGCCAACGGTATATGTACTACCTTTGGTGCAAACTACGCTTATCGACTGGGAAACCGGTGCGAAGGCAGTGGTCAACGGTGCGCTACCAAAATTAAGGTTGGGTGCGGTGATGGTGGTGCAGTCATTACCAATCACCATCGTTACGGTAATCGGAATCGTGCCGGATCCATTCTGATCGCTGAGCGCGACACAGACCCCCCCTATATTTGCGCCAGTACAGACACGATAGGTCACCGCAATATTTAGCGTAACGGTATAGGTACCGGCCGCTACCGTTTGCCCCGGCACCGTGCGCAGATAGAGTGGGAAGGTGAAGTTAAGCCCACCCAGCAAACCGATCAGATTGCCAAGCTGGGTTGACGTGTAAGTGACGGCGGTCGCACCAATCGTCATTTCTGATGTACAGTTTGATGTCGAGCAAAGCCTGACAGGGATATTATCCGGCCCTGAATCACCTGCGCGTTTCATGGTGCCGCGCAGGGCATCAGCCGAGACAGCACTGGCTCCTGACAGCCGCAGCGTTACGCTATTGGTCGCCAGCAGCGACAGAATATTACCCGCGCCGCAGTTAACATGCACTTCCGTGGAGGTGCTGCTCACCGTGCTGTTCACCGCAAAGGAGCTGGCGGAGCCAAAGCTGGCGGTGGAGGCTGGCAGCGTGCAGGCTGCCCAGCCTCCAGAGGAAAACACCAGTGTGATTAACGCTACAAGCGCGGCAAGAAGATTTTTCATCGGCGTTTTCCTGAAGATAAGTCAGACAATGATGCTGTAGTGGAAGCGACGGGTGCGGAAGGCAGGTTGCAGACAATCGGCCCATAGGTGCTTAATCCTTTTGGCTTACCGTCTGCAATCACCAGCCGGGTTTCGCAGCGCCTGCCGTCTGGCGTCACCGCCACAATCTGATTGTCGGCAGTCAGGTTTTCCATCCAGCTAAGACCATCCCAGCCAACATATTCGATGGCCTGCCCACGGCGATAGATTTGCGTTGAAACCGGTAATGGCTGACCCTGCTGGTCATGCAGGATTACGCTGGCCGCGCGAAGCGGTTCAATCGGGAAGTCGAGCAGATAGCCACTTTGCCGCTTCACGGCAAAACGTTTTTCCACTTCAGGCGCGGTCATATCGGCGGGCAGATTAAGGGTATCAATACCGTACTTCGCCGGATAATAAGAGCTGATGCCAGGCACCAGCAAATAACCCTGGCTGTCGGTTTTTCCCATCGACTGGTTTTCATAACGCACGTTGATATCGGGATAACCCGTTTTCACCAGAACAAAGGCATCGTTAACCTGGTTAGCGGCAAACACTCCGCCATCCATCAGCAGTAGCGAACCGGAAAGATCGGCCCATTGCGTGGTGTTATCGCTGTCGCCATAGAAACCGACCGAAGTATCAATCTTGCGGTTACGCCAGTTCAGGCTGGCCTGCCGATAATCACTGCCGACACTCTGATGCGCCCAGGAAGCATCCCAGGCCAGGCCGCCATCGCTTGGCATCGATCGTGACACCCACGCGCGCTGTGCAGTCCCTCCCTGCTGATTACGCTCGGTACTCAGGCTGGCACTGTAATGCTCGCCGAATGGGATAATCAGCGATATTGCTCCCGCCCAGTCACCCTGCTGCTGATCGCGGCTGGCGGAAACGTACAGACTGCTGTTTCCCCAGATATTTTTGCTCCATGACAGATTCCACAGCCGGGTGCGATCGCCCGATCCTGACGTGATATCGATAAATGCGGCCCCCAGGCTGCCGAAACGATTAAGGGAAACGCTGGCATTATATTGGGCACTACGGCGACTCAGCGTGTATCGACTGTTGCTGTTATTTCCCTGCCGGCTGCCATACAGCCCCAGATCGCCGTAGCTGCTGGTGCGAATGGTGTGCTGAGTACCGACATTGAACCAGCGCTGGTTATATTGATATCCCCAGCTGTATTGCCTGCCGCTATCAGCATACATCCGGCTCTGGGCCAGCGCGCCGTTTACCACCCCCAGCGAACCGATTTTCATCTGGGCGCCAGCGCCGCCTAACGCCAGTGACTCTGCGCCCTCGGCGTGGGTTTCCAGCGTCAGCCAGTCGGTAACGCCATAGCGCAGCGAGCCGCTGGTCGCTGCCGGTCCATAATCGAAGTTACTGATGCCGTAATTTTGGCGGATGCTCCCCGCCGCAACCGAGTAGTCAGTCAGCCCCGGCTTTAGCAGATCGCTGGAGACATAAAATGGCAGTGTGGTGGTTACCTGGCGGCCAACCGCATCAGTGGTGACAATCACCGCATTCCCGGCACCATTGACGAAGGGCATATTGGTTAATGAGTAAGGCCCCGGCTGCACATTGTTGCTGCTGTTGCGGTAGCCATTAACGAACAGATCAACCGTTGAGGGAACGGCGGCCTGACCGGCGAAGGATGGCAGCGGATAAGTCACCAGATCCGGGCGTAAAGAGAAGTCGCGGCCGAACTGTACGCCGCCGATACGCACGCTGCTGCTCCAGCCCACAGAGTCGGTGACCAAATCACCCAACCGCCAGCTCAGCGCATCGTCTTCATCCTGATAGGTCCAGTAAGTGTCATAACGTATATAGCCGTCATCCTGATAACTGGATTCATTGCTCAACTGCTGCTGCCATACCCCGTTACTGATAAACTGACCGGAATCACCAAACAAACGAAACTCGTTCCACGCCGAATAGCGCGTGCCTCGGTTATCTGCGCGGCTGGCATACAAATCGTAGTTAAACAGCACGCCGCTACTGGTTCGGCCCGGATAGCGTAATGCATGCTTATCGCCGGAGAAATTTTGCTCGGGTAGCCACTCACTGGGCACCGTCAGAACCATACGCTGACCGGCGCTGTCATACTCTGCTTTAACCCCTGGCAGAGTGGTCACATCCACCTGTTCGCCGGGCATTTTAGACGCCGGGATACCCGCGCTTTGCAGATCCGCAGCGCGTAACAGATAGTGCCCGTCGCGAAACTGCACCGGCACAATCGCGCCGCGATCGGATTCGTTCACCACCAACCCCAGCATATACTGCTGATTCTTCACGCTATTACTGGTTGCTACCGGAGGCGGCAAGGTATCCCAGGTTTCCCCATAGCCACTCACCGGTGATAGCCAACAGATTACCCCGCTGATAACCAGCGAATAGCGCCGCGCGGGCGGTGACCAAAAGTTAGCCATTATTTAACGTTCAGAGCCGCTACTACGCCAGGGTTTACTATTTACCTCTGCGACCAGTTGAGAACCTGACGACGCCGGAAAAGAGAGCGGCCAGCGCATGGTGTTTTTGCCCAGCACGTAGCCCAGTAATCCCTCCGACATATTGCGTCCGCCAATTGAGACTTTACTCAGGCGCGCATGTACCGCACTACGGTTGGTTACCTCAAGGAACGATTTTCCCTGCTCATTGACCACCCGCCAGCTGAGATCGGGTTCGGTAGTAGTAGCATCGAGCCCCTGACCATAGACAAATAAAGGCACCGAGTAACGCATCTGGAAATTTAATCCAACCTGATTCTTCCCTTCCTCTTTTGGCGTCGGAATTTCATCCAGCAACACCCGCCAGGCGGTTTCCTGACCGGAAGCCGGTGGAACCTGCTTAATCAAACGCACCAACTGTCTTTTTCCCGGCTCTATACGTACCAGCGGCGGGCTGGCTACCACCTGTGTCTGCGTTTGATATTGTTCCTTGCCATTCACCTGGTTCCAGCCAAACACTCGCACCTGCATCAGCGTGGTGGACGTTCCGCGATTTTCCAGCCAAAGCTCGGTCGCTTTCTGGTCGCTGCTGATTTTAGGATCAATAGGCCAAATCATTACTGAGTTACCCGCATGGGCCAGACTCGTAGTCAACGTCGCCAGCAGCAGTAATGCGACACGAGCAATATTCATTCCAGACATCCTTTTAAAATAAATGATGCATTACCAGCTCAGGGTAACCGTCAGGGTATCGCTATAGTTTCCGGCACGCTTAACGCCGCTCAACTGCAATAAGCCGTAAATTGGCAGCGTAATGTTGTTAGAGTCGCTGTAAGTTACCGCCACATTTTGATTAATCGGGATCTCACTGGCGGCGCTGTGGCTTGAGTTGGTAAACAGTCGGTAGGTTATTTGATCGCTGAAGTTAGCGATTTTAAGGTGTCGCGTGTTGGATGAAGCGTGAATGCCACCATTAATACTCATGTTCAAAGTCGTACCCGGCGTGCAGGCCAAAATAATGGTGGTGCTCTGCACATAGCTGGCGCTGACGCTGGTTGAGGACACCCCGGAGTGAGTACCAAAGTCCAGGGTGCCAAACACCCCGGTATTGGTGCCGGAAACCGCACAGCCTGCGACAATCGTCGCCGAAACCAGAAAAGTCTGCGTTGGCAATGACCGTGCACTGCTGACGTATAACGTCAGCAAGATGCACAGTACAGGTACACGTCTGGTGATGAGCACTGACATTCCTGACAACCCGTTATCCCTGACAACAAGAATCAGTAGTTCACAACGACGTTAATGGTGTCTGAGTAGGTTCCTACCGGGATATTCGCGTTGTAATCTCCGCCGGTAATCCGTCCATAGATAGGGTAGTTTTCACCGTTGACCGGATCGGGCGTACCACTGGCAGTCAGATCCGCGCCGTCGGCAATTACCGTCGCAAAGCCAGCGTCGTTATACAGCGTATAGGCAATGCCCTGAGTGTTATCGCTGTCCAGCAGCAGATAACGTGGCGAGGCGGTTACATCACCATAGGTATCACCGGACGGGGCGCCATTACTGCTGTCAATCTGTACGTTGTAATCTTCGTCGTTGGTGCAGTTGACATAGATACCGTTACCCACCGGACCAACCAACGTGGCGGTAAGCGTATCAAAGGTCGCTGCACTGGTACCAAAGCTCAAATCACCGAAGTCGACATTGGTGGTAGTCGGTTGACCATTGACCAGACAGCCGGTGGTCAGCGTCAATGTTGCATTAATCGTTCCCGTTGTGGTGGCGGCAAAGCCTGAAGAAGCAACACCGAGGCTCAGACCACAACCCATCAGAAAAAGCTTCATTTTCATAATTATTCCTTACTAATTAGTGTGATGATTGTGCTTTCCAGACTGGCTAACAATTAACAAAAACAGCTGTTTTGGATCCCTCTGGCTACAGGTTATTGAAGTACCGATGAATTAGTTCGAAATTTGAATTAATGCTTATGCATCAATTTTATTAATTATATATCACCCTCACCTCTGCCCTTACAATCAAAATTAAAAAATATTTCAAAGTATGTGGATTACAACCAAAATGATTGAGTCACGTTACCAGCTGGGGCCTCGTCGCACCTGTCAAAGATATTACTGGCTGGCTATAGGCGATTTTTTTCTCCAGTGGCATTTTCTTCCCTCAATAAAATCGATTAATTGATTTAATAAATCGCGCAGCCCACAGCCGGCGGCAATAACAGTGTTTTTATTCAGACTTTTCGCAGAAAATACGCCTGAGTAATTTTCTTTTATCCACACCAAATCATCAGCTCATTGGTTATCAGCACTTGGGAATATCTATGCTTGTTAGTTCGTACGATCAACCGCTGGTCATTTTCTCATTTATCGTGGCATTTCTTGCCTCGTATACCGCTCTCGATATGGCCGGCCGCGTTGCCACTACCAGTGGTAAGGCCGCGCTGATTTGGCTGATTGGCGGCGGCTTTGCCATGGGAATTGGCATCTGGTCAATGCACTTTATTGGCATGCTGGCGATGAACTTGCCAATGGTAATGAGCTACAGCGCTCTGCTTACCGCCCTGTCGATGTTTATCGCCATTGCTGCTTCGATTTTTGCCCTGTGGATCGTCTGCTACGGAGAACTGCCGCTGTTGCGGCTCGCCAGTGGCGCGCTGATACTGGGCAGCGGCGTGGTAGCGATGCACTACACCGGCATGGCGGCACTGATGTTTGAGCCGGGTATTGTCTGGCATTGGGGCTGGATAGCCTGCTCGGTGGCGATTGCCCTCGCCGCTTCGGGTGCCGCGCTATGGCTGGCGTTTAACCTGCGCAAAAATAGCAGTCGGGTAGCATGGCTGCGCGCCGGTGCGGCAATTATTATGGGTATCGCGATTGCGGGTATGCACTATACCGGCATGGCGGCTGCCAGCTTTCCGGCAGGCAGCCACGCCACTCACGCCGGTGTTAACAGCAACTGGCTGGCAATTCTGGTGATGGTGGTAACCTTGTCGATACTCGGTATTACGCTGCTGGTATCGATGCTGGATGCGCGTTTGCAGGCCCGTACCTCGGTACTGGCTTCATCACTGGCAGAAGCAAATCGTGAGCTGGCTCAGCTGGCACTGCACGATAACCTGACCCGGCTGCCTAACCGCATCCTGCTGGAGGACAGGCTTGACCAGGCCATCAATAAAGCCACGCGCGAAAAATCGCAGTTCGCTCTGATGTTTATGGATCTTGACGGCTTTAAAGCGGTGAACGATGCTTTTGGCCATCATATCGGCGACAATTTACTGATTGCCGTTACTGAACGTATGACCGAAAAAATGCAGGGGCACCATACGCTGGCCCGCCTTGGCGGCGATGAGTTCGTGCTGTTGATTGAAATCGACGATCCTAATGATGCGGCAACGGTGGCCGCGGAGCTGGTCAGGTCAATCGATGCTCCTTTTGAGATTTCACGCTATGAACTGGTGGTGTCATTAAGCATTGGCATCGCCGTCTATCCGGATGACGGCGTCGATGAGCGGGAGCTGCTGTTTAACGCTGATGCCGCGATGTACCACACGAAAAACAACGGCCGTAATGGCTATAACTTTTTTCAGCCGTCGATGAACACCATTGCGCAGAATCAGCTTCAACTCATTAACGATCTTTGGCTGGCGCAGGATCACCATCAGCTGCAACTGTTTTATCAGCCGAAGTATTGCGCGCCCCAGGGGCCGATTCTTGGTTTCGAAGCCCTGCTGCGCTGGCAGCATCCGGAGCGAGGTCTGCTGTCCCCGGATATATTTTTACCGCTGGCGGAAAAGACCGGTTTAATCGTCAGTATCGGTAACTGGGTAATTAACGAAGCCCTGCGCCAGCTGCGCGTCTGGCATTTACAAGGCCATGATGACTGGTCGGTGGCGGTAAACTTGTCGGCATTACAATTTGAGCAGAGTAGCCTGATCGAAACGGTGGTGCAGGCGCTGGATCGCCATCAGATTCCAGCGGAGCTACTGACGCTGGAAGTGACTGAAACCACCGCGATGCGCGATCCGGATGAGAGCGTGCGTATCCTGACGGAGTTAACCCGCCTCGGAGTAAAAGCATCGATTGACGATTTCGGCACTGGCTATTCGAGCCTGTTATATCTCAAACGCTTACCCGCCAGCGAGTTGAAAATCGACCGGGCATTTGTTAACGAATTACAGTCTGAAACCGAAGATGCCACCATCGTCTCGGCGATTGTGGCACTGGCACAGTCGCTGAATCTGAAAGTGGTGGCAGAAGGCGTTGAAACCGAGGAGCAGCAGGCGTTTCTGACGGGCCTCGGCTGCAACACACTGCAGGGCTATCTGTTGGGTCGACCGGTTCCGGCAGAAAAAGTCAGTGAACTTAAAAATTACACTGGCGTGCCGGAGTAATTTTGCCAGAGGCGGCAAAATCGCCGCCTCTGCGCGCGGGGTTATACGGTTACCGGCAGCGGTGTATGACGCGCCTGATACTGGCGTAACAGGCGTCTGATAAGCAGGGTCCCCACCAGCCCACACAGCGCCGCCACGGTCAGCCAGACGCCAGGCATCGCCTTATCGCCGGTTACGTGGATCAGGTAGCTGGATATCGCCGGAGTAAAGCCGCCAAACAGCGCGGTCGCCAGGCTGTAGGCCATCGAAAATCCGGTGGCACGCACTTCAGCCGGCATCACCTCTGCCAGATAAACCACCATTGCACCGTTATAGCTGGCGTAGAGAAACGACAGCCACAGTTCAGCTTCCAGCAGGTGAGCAAAGCTTGGCGATCCCACCAGCCAGTGCAATACCGGCCAGGCGGTGACGATCATTAACAGGCTGAACACAATCAACAGCGGACGACGCCCAACCCGGTCAGATAACGCCCCCATTACTGGCAGCCAGAACAGGTTCGACAGACCGATAAACAGCGTTACCAGAAAACTTTGCTTGTCGCTCATCATCAGCACGGTCTTACCGAAGGTCGGGGTAAAAGCGGTAATCATGTAGAACATTACCGTGGTGGTAACCACCATCAGCATTCCGGCCAGCACCAGCGCCCAGTTACTGGCAACCGATCGCATGATTTCGCTCATTTTGGGATGATGCTTGCGCTGGCTGAATGCTTCAGTTTCTTCCAGCATGCGACGGATCCAGAACAGGAACGGCACAATCATACATCCCACCACAAACGGAATACGCCAGCCCCATTCGGTAACCTCGCCTTTATCCAGCAGGTGGTTCAGCAACAAGCCCAGCAGCGCGGCGAAGATAACCGCTACCTGCTGGCTACCAGACTGCCAGCTGACGTAAAACCCTTTGCGCCCTTTCGGAGCCACTTCCGACAGGTAAACTGATACACCGCCCAGCTCAACGCCCGCTGAAAAGCCCTGCAATAAACGCCCCAACAAAATCAGAATTGGCGCTGCCGCGCCCAGAGTGCTGTAACCCGGCACACAGGCGATGGTAAGTGTACCCACTGCCATCAGGCACAGCGTCAACAGCAGGCCCTTGCGACGACCGTACTGATCAATATAGGCACCAAGAATGATCGCCCCAAGCGGACGCATCAGGAATCCGGCACCAAACGTCATTAGCGTTAGCATCAGTGAAGCGAATGGGTCATCACCGGGGAAAAAGGTTTTGGCAATGGCGGTGGCATAATAGCCAAACACCATAAAATCGTACATTTCCAGAAAGTTACCGCTGGTAACGCTAAAAATGGTTTTTGCAGCGCTCTTGGGCCGCCTTGACATTGCAGCAGTGGGGTTCATACAGGCTTCCTTATGTTTTTCTTCGTTTTTATCCTGCAAGGCCAGGTTTTAATGTGACCTTCTTCACCATTCCAGTTTACAAAGTAAACCGATTGGTAACGAAAAATTAACAAAAGGAATTAGCCAGAAGATTGTACTGATAAGAGGGGGTTTGAGGGGATTTACGCAGTAATGAGCAACTTGAGGTTTTTTCAGTAGCGGTGGCATCTTCCGCCACCCGCGCCGAAAAATGCTGTCTGGACGGGAGCCGAAAACGGCTCCCGTAAAATCACAGGCGTGACAAAAGGCTATTTAGCGACGGTTTCCATACCCATTAAACCAATCTTCAGATAGCCAGCCTGTCGCAGGGAGTCCATTACGCCCATCAGCGTTTCGTAATCAACACTCTTATCTGCCTGGAAGAAAATAGTGGTGTCTTTCTTCCCTTCAGTCTGCGCATTAAGCACGTTGACCAGATTCTCAGTATTTACCGCTTCGTTGCCAATAAACAGCTGTTTGTCTGCTTTAATCGACAGATAAACCGGCTTTTCCGGGCGCGGTTGCGGAGTACTGGTTGAAGCAGGCAGATTAACGCGGACATCCACTGTCGCCAGCGGAGCGGCAACCATAAAGATGATCAGCAAAACCAGCATAACGTCGATAAACGGCGTGACGTTGATTTCATGCATTTCACCGTTGCTGTCGAGATCTTCGTTTAATCGCATCGCCATGATAGTTAACCTAACCGCAGCTTATGGGCTGCCGCCGTGCGGTGCGCATCAGCGCTGTTTGCCAGATCGAGATCGCGGCTCTGCAACAGCAACACCTGTGCCGCTACGTCGCCAAGTGAAGCTTTGTAGTTGGCAATCATACGCGCAAACACGTTATAAATGACGACCGCTGGAATCGCCGCAACCAGACCAATTGCCGTTGCCAGTAGGGCTTCAGCAATACCCGGAGCAACCACTGCCAGGTTGGTAGTCTGCGTCTTCGCAATGCCGATAAAGCTGTTCATGATACCCCAAACGGTACCGAACAGGCCGACGAAGGGTGCAATTGCTCCGATGGTTGCCAGGAAGCCGTTACCACGCCCGGCATGACGGCTGAATGCGGCGACGCGGCGCTCCAGACGGAATCCGGTGCGATCTTTAATACCGTCGTTGTCGTCAGAACCGGCAGAAAGCTCCAGCTCATTGCGTGCTTCATTAAGCAGCTGAGTACTGAGGCTGCCAGCGTTGAAATTTTTGCAGGTTTCTACCGCTTCGTTCAGTGAACGAACCGTTGCCAGTGCCTGCTGCTCACGCTTCAGGCGGCGTTTAGCTGACAGCAGTTCCACACTCTTACTGAAGAAGATTGCCCAGGTGATGACGGATGCACACAGCAGTCCAATCATTACCGCTTTCACTACGATGTCAGCATGTGCATACATGCCCCAAACAGAGAGATCTGTTTGCATCAAATTACTGGTCACCACGCTGTATCTCCAACCTCAATAAACCACATTCGGAAATCAAGCGCAGATCATATCAAATTAGCGCTGAATTGATAGTAGTTCTCATTACTATTTACATTTTGACACCGCTGATTTCAGCCTGCGCTACCTCAGACTAACGACGAGATACCATCCACATCACATTTTTGAAATGATGTTTTATAAATTAGCGAATGTCATTTCAAAATATTACAAAAATGTGAGTCGCTTCACCGCTACTGGTTAATTTTAACGCTACTTTTTAGCCACATTATTCTAACAACGACCTGACCTCTGGAGCCTGAGATGAACCTAACCCGAACTTTACTCAGCATGTGTTTGCTTGGTGCAGCGGTGACTTGTGTGCAAGCCGCCACCCTTCGTGCCGCCGATGTCCACCCAAAAGGCTACCCGAACGTGGTTGCGGTGGAACATATGGGGGAAAAGCTGGCGGCGGCCACCGACGATCGGCTGGAAATTAAAGTGTTTCCCAGCGGCGTGATGGGCGATGAGAAACAGATGATCGAGCAGGCTCAACTGGGAGCCATCGATATGATCCGCGTTTCGATGGCTCCGGTAGCGGCCATTCTGCCGGAAATCGAAGTCTTTACCCTGCCCTATGTGTTCCGCGATGAGGATCATCTGCACAAGGTACTGGATGGAGAAATCGGCCAGCAGATCGGCGATAAAATTACCGGCAGCGCCAACTCCCGCCTGGTGTTTCTCGGCTGGATGGATGGCGGCACGCGCAATTTGATCACCAAGCAGCCGGTGCTGACGCCGGAAGAGCTACACGGGATGAAAATCCGCGTGCAGGGCAGCCCGGTGGCGATCAATACGCTGAAAGCAATGGGTGCCAATGCGGTGCCAATGGGCGTCAGTGAGGTATTCAGCGGCATGCAAACCGGCGTCATCGATGGCACGGAGAATAATCCCCCTACCTTTATCGCCCATAACTACCTGCCGGTGGTGAAAAATTACACCCTCAGCGGCCACTTTATTATTCCTGAGCTGTTTCTCTACTCAAAGGTGAAGTGGGACAAACTGAGTAAAGAGGATCAGCAGCTGATTACCAAACTGGCAAAAGAAGCGCAGGCTGAGCAGCGTCAGCTGTGGGCAACCTACAATCAGCAGTCGATCGATAAGATGACAGCAGGCGGCGTTAAGTTTCATGACATCGACAAAACCGCCTGGATCGAAGCCACCAAACCGATTCGCGATAAATATGCCGCTCAGCATCAGCAACTGATGCAGGCGATTGCCGACGTTCAATAATCAGGAGCCGACCATGACGAATAAATGTCATAACCTGATGGACTGGCTCTACCTGGCAGGAATGGTGGTCTCCGGCATTGCACTGCTGGTGATGACGCTGGTCGTCCCCTTCGCCATCTTTATGCGCTACGTAATGAATGATGGCTCCTCATGGCCGGAGCCGCTGGCGATTATGTGCATGGTGACCTTCACCTTTGTCGGCGCAGCAGTCAGCTACCGTGCCGGTTCTCATATCGCGGTTTCAATGCTGACCGATCGCTTACCTGAGGGTTTACGCCTGCTGGCCTCACGCATTGCCGATCTGCTGATGCTGGTGATCTGCGGCTTTATTCTCTGGTACAGCGCTCAGCTTTGTATACAGCTGTGGTATCAGCCCATCGCCGAATTTCCGATGATAACCGCCGGACACAGCTATTTGCCGGTGCCGATTGGTGCTGCGCTGACGCTGATGTTTGTGCTGGAACGGCTGGCATTTGGTTCGCAAGAAAATCGCCCGGTTGTGAATATGGGTAACACCTGAGAGGTCATCATGGACGCATTAGTATTGCTGTTGACGTTGGGCGTGCTGCTGGCGGTAGGCATGCCGGTGGCCTACGCGGTGGGATTAAGCGCGCTGGTTGGCGCCTGGTGGATCGATCTGCCGTTAGAAGCACTGATGATTCAAATGACCAACGGGGTGAATAAGTTTTCGCTGCTGGCGATCCCGTTTTTCATACTCGCTGGCGCAATTATGGCCGAGGGCGGTATTGCCCGACGACTGGTCAATTTCGCCTATGTCTTTGTCGGTTTTATTCGCGGCGGCTTATCGCTGGTGAATATCGTCGCCTCAACCTTTTTTGGCGCCATATCCGGATCGTCGGTGGCAGATACCGCCTCGATCGGTTCGGTAATGATCCCGGAGATGGATAAGAAGGGCTACCCGCGCGACTATGCCGCTGCGGTTACCGCCAGTGGATCGGTGCAGGCGATCCTGATTCCACCCAGCCATAACTCGGTGATTTATTCGCTGGCGGCAGGCGGCACGGTGTCGATTGCCGCGCTGTTTATCGCCGGAGTGCTGCCCGGCCTGCTGCTCGGCCTGACGCTGATGGTGATGTGCATCGCCTTTGCGCACAAACGCTCTTACCCGAAGGGCGAACGCGTTCCTTTTAAGCAGGCGCTGAAAATTCTGCTCGATGCGCTGTGGGGGCTGATGACGGTAGTGATTATTCTCGGCGGAATTCTTACCGGGGTATTTACCGCCACCGAATCGGCGTCAATCGCCTGTCTCTGGGCGTTTTTCGTCACCATGTTTATCTACCGTGACTACAAATGGCGTGAGCTGCCTAAACTGATGTGCCGCACGGTAAAGACCGTCACTATCGTCATGATTCTGATCGGCTTTGCCGCCTCGTTTGGTGCGGTAATGACCTGGATGCAGCTGCCGGATCGTATCACCAGTTTCTTCACCGGCATCTCTGACAACAAGTATGTCATTCTGATGTGCATCAATATCATGCTGCTGCTGATCGGCACCCTGATGGATATGGCACCGATCATTCTGATCTTAACTCCGGTACTGCTGCCGGTGACCAATGCGCTCGGCATCGATCCGGTCCATTTCGGCATGATAATGATGGTCAACCTCGGCATCGGTCTGATTACCCCACCGGTAGGTTCCGTGCTGTTTGTTGCCAGTGCGGTGAGCAAGCAAAAAATAGAGCAGGTGGTGCGTGCCATGCTGCCATTCTATGGCGCACTGTTTTTGGTTCTGATGATGATCACTTACATTCCGGCCATCTCACTGTGGCTACCGCGACTGGTTGGCGTGATGGGAGAATAGACTGTCGCCCGGGCATCTCGCCCGGGCGCACGGTGATTATCTGTTTTCGTTATAAACCCGCCGGGCTAATCATGTTAAGTTGTTATTTATCTTATGGGGTTAGCAGGACGCGTTGGGTATGACGACGAAGAAAATTGAAACCACCTTGATCGCTGCCGGTCGGGCTAAAAAATTCACTCAGGGTTCCGTAAACAGCGTAATTCAGCGCGCCTCTTCACTGGTTTTCGATACCGTTGCGGATAAAAAGCGCGCCACCGCCGGACGAGCCAGCGGAGAACTGTTCTATGGCCGACGCGGTACGCTGACGCACTTCTCACTACAGGAAGCGATGACCGAGCTGGAAGGTGGCGCAGGCTGTGCGCTCTATCCTTGCGGCGCAGCTGCGGTGGCAAACGCCATTCTGGCCTTTGTCGCGGCAGGTGATAACGTGCTGATGAGCGGCTCGGTGTATGAACCGACGCAAGACTTCTGTACCAAAATCCTCAGCAAAATGAATGTCTCGACCCGCTGGTTTGATCACAGTATCGGTGCTGAAATCGCCGAACTGGTACAGCCGAATACCAAAGTGGTGTTTCTCGAGTCGCCCGGCTCGATCACCATGGAAGTGCAGGATGTTCCGGCGATTGTCGCCGCGGTGCGCAGCAAAGCGCCCGAGGCGATTATCATGCTGGATAATACCTGGGGAGCCGGAATACTGTTTCGTGCGCTTGATTTCGGCGTCGATATTTCGATTCAGGCAGGCACCAAATATCTGATTGGTCACTCCGACGCGATGATTGGCACGGCGGTGGCTAATGAGCGCTGCTGGCCGCAGCTACGGGAGAACTCCTATCTGATGGGTCAGATGGTCGATGCCGACACCGCCTATATGACCAGCCGGGGCTTGCGTACGCTGGCGGTCCGCCTGCGTCAGCATGAAGAGAGCAGTATCCGCATCGCCAACTGGCTGGCTGAACGCCCGGAAGTGGCGGTGGTGAACCATCCGGCGCTGCCGCAATGCAAAGGCCATCAGTTCTGGAAACGTGATTTCAGCGGCAGCAGCGGACTGTTCTCTTTTGTGTTAAAGCAAAAGTTAACGCCGCAGCAGCTGGCAGACTATCTCGATCATTTCGAGCATTTCAGTATGGCCTACTCCTGGGGCGGCTATGAATCACTGATTCTGGCGAATCAGCCGGAAGAGCTGGCAGAAATCCGCCCTGTCGCTGGCGTTGACTTTAGCGGTACACTGGTACGCTTGCATATTGGACTGGAAAACGTTGAGGATTTGCTCGACGATCTGGCCGCCGGATTTAAGCGTATTAGCGAATAATGACTGTCTGGCGAGAGAAATCTTAATCAAGATTCAACAATCCGGTATCTTCGCGCCACAGATCAAGATGCCGCTTGCCTTTTGCGGCTACAATAAACTAAGTAGCCGTAGTTAACAGGATAAAACATGGGTGTTTTACATGAGATTGTGCAGGCGCTCTGGCATCAGGACTTTGCTGCGCTGGCCAATCCGGATGTTGTCTGGATTGTTTATGGGGTGATGTTTATTACCCTGTTTCTTGAAAATGGTTTATTACCTGCCTCATTTTTACCCGGTGACAGCCTGTTATTGCTGGCCGGTGCCATGGTAGCGAAAGGGGTAATGGACTTTGTGCCGACCATGGTGATTCTGACCACCGCCGCCAGTCTGGGCTGCTGGTTAAGTTATTTGCAAGGCCGCTGGCTGGGAAATACTCAACTGGTGAAAAGCTGGTTGATGCATCTGCCGGCGCAATATCACCAGCGCGCCTGGCATATGTTTAACCGTCACGGATTGCTGGCGCTGCTGGTAGGCCGCTTCCTCGCCTTTGTGCGTACGCTGCTGCCAACCATGGCGGGGATTTCTGGCCTGAAAAACGGTCGCTTTCAGTTTTTTAACTGGCTGAGCGGCTTGCTGTGGGTCACGATTGTGGTAGCTTTCGGCTATGGCATCAGCCAGGTGCCATTTATTAAACGCCATGAAGACCAGGTGATGGCGATCCTGATCATTCTGCCTGTGGCCCTGCTGTTTATCGGTCTGATTGGCAGCATTGTGATGATCTGGAAACATAAACATAAAAAACAGCGGGCCTGAGCAATTCAGCCCGCTCGCCGACGCCTCTTCAGGAGGCGCGCATTCTTGAAATTTCCTCTCCCGGCGTCACACCAAAAAAGCGCTTAAACTCGCGTGAAAACTGAGAGGCACTCTCGTAGCCCACTTTCATTGCCGCCACACTGGCCTTCAGGCCGTCGTGTAGCATCATCATACGCGCCTGATGCAGTCGGTAGCTTTTCAGGTACTGTAACGGCGAAGTACTGGTAACCGCCTTAAAGTTATGGTGAAAAGCTGACACGCTCATATTCACCTCAGCCGCCAGCAGATCGACACTGAGATTCTCGGTGTAATGATGTTCAATTCGGCGCAGTGAACGGACAATCTGGCTGAACTGCGTCTGACGACTAATCAGCGCCAGCAGTGCGCCACCACACGGCCCCAGCAGTACGTGATAGAGAATTTCGCGCACAATTTGCCGCCCAAGCACCCGCGCATCACGTGGATTGGACATCACATCCAACAGCCGCTCACAGGCGCACAGCATCTCTTCGGTCAGTAACGACGACTGAATACCGCGCGTTTGCGGCTGCGGCTGAAAACTATCGTCATCACCAATATCGATTAGCAGATCCTGCAATGTCAGGCTATCGACACTGAGTGAGATTCCCGCCAGCGGCGCTTCGGCAGTAGCGAAAGTCTCGCACTCAAACGGCAACGGCACCGTCAGCATCAGATACTGGCTGGCATCATAATGAAACACGCTGGTGCCAAGATAACCGGTCTTTTGCCCCTGAAATAAGATGATGATGCCGGGCTTATACATCACTGGCGTCCGCGCACAGGGGGCATTGGCGTAGAGTAGCTTGATATCCGGCACCGAGGCCAGTGAGGCTTTGCCATCGGTCATTAACGTCACCACCTGCTGCGCCAGACGGCGACAAATTGCGTCACGATCCATAATCTCATTCTCTGTAACTTTTTGATGCGAGGAATAGTGCACTGCCACTGCGCAATTCTCCAGTGAATTGTAGAAACAGGCAAGATTAAGGCAGAATTGAGCATTGTGAGTTCAGCGCTGAATCCCGACAATAGTTATCACGTTACACCAGATAACCCCTATATAAGGCGAATAATGATGAACAACTTTACTCTTCATACCCCAACCCGCATCCTTTTCGGTCAGGGCCAGATTGCACATTTAAGCAAAGAAATTCCCGTCGGCAGCAAAGTACTGATTACCTTTGGCGGCGGCAGCGTTAAAAAAACCGGCGTAATGGATCAGGTCTACAGCGCGCTGAAAGATTTCGACGTGCAGGAGTTCGGCGGTATTGAGCCGAACCCATCTTATGAAACGCTGATGAAAGCCGTTGAAGTGGTTAAAGCGCAAAAAATCGATTTTCTGCTGGCAGTTGGCGGCGGTTCGGTGCTGGATGGCACCAAGTTTATTGCCGCCGCGGCGTTCTACGGCGAAGAACCCTGGAACATTCTGAAAACACGTGGGGCTGATATCCAACAGGCGCTGCCGATGGGATCAGTGCTGACGCTGCCTGCTACCGGTTCAGAATCCAACAGCGGTGCGGTGATTACCCGTCGCGCCACTGGCGACAAGCAGGCTTTCAGCTCTCCGTTCGTACAGCCGCTGTTTGCCGTACTGGACCCGGTGTACACCTACACCCTGCCAGAACGTCAGATTGCTAACGGCGTGGTCGATGCTTTTGTTCATACCATTGAGCAGTATCTGACTTATCCGGTTGATGCCAAAGTGCAGGATCGCTTTGCCGAAGGCCTGCTACTGACGTTGATTGAAGAGGGTCCAAAAGCGCTGAAAGAACCCGAAAACTATGCGGTTCGTGCCAATGTGATGTGGAGTGCCACCATGGCGCTGAACGGCCTGATTGGTGCTGGCGTCCCGCAGGACTGGGCCACCCACATGCTCGGCCATGAACTGACCGCGATGCACGGCATCGACCACGCGCAAACGCTGGCTATCGTATTGCCATCACTGATGAACATCAAGCGTGAGCAAAAACGTGGCAAGCTGCTGCAATATGCTGAACGCGTCTGGGGCTTTAAAGAAGGCAATGAAGAGCAGCGCATTGACCTGGCAATTACCGCCACTCGTGAGTTCTTCGAAGCCATGGGTATTCCGACCCGTATGAAGGATTATCAACTGGATGGCAGTTCCATTCCGGCCCTGCTGGCGAAGCTCGAAGAGAAAGGACTGACACAACTGGGTGAGCACAAAGACATTACGCTTGAGGTCAGTCGTCAGATCTTCGAAGACGCGCGTTAATCATTAATGCCATTTATTGACTAGACTCTACTGTTAAAAACCGGTGCCGCTGGCACCGGCTAACTCGCCAGAAAGGAGATGTTATGGTAGATCAACCGATAATTAAGCTGCGTGATGGCAATATGATGCCGCAACTCGGACTCGGCGTCTGGCAGGCCAGCATTGAGGATGCGCGCAATGCCGCGCTGAAGGCACTGGACGTCGGCTATCGTTCCATTGATACCGCGGCTATCTACAAGAATGAAGAAGCTATCGGGCAGGCATTACAGGAGACTGACGTCGCACGCGACGAGATCTTTATTACCACGAAACTGTGGAATGACGATCAGCTGAATGCCGATAAAGCGATTGAAACCAGCCTGAAAAAACTGCAGCTGGAGAGTGTCGATCTCTATCTGATGCACTGGCCTTGTCCGGATAATGACAATTATGTCGACGCCTGGAAAGCCATGATCGAGCTGCAAAAGCAAGGGCTGACCAAAAGTATTGGTGTCTGTAACTTTAATCAGCCGCACCTGAAACGCCTGATTGATGAAACCGGCGTTACGCCAGTTGTGAATCAGATTGAACTGCACCCAATGCTGCAACAGCGCGAATTACACGCCTGGAATGCCCTGCATCAAATTCAGACTGAATCCTGGAGCCCACTGGCCCAGGGCGGTAAAGGCGTATTCGATCAGGAAATCATTAAAAAGCTGGCGAAGAAATACGGTAAAACTGCCGCGCAGATTGTGATTCGCTGGCACCTTGACAGCGGACTGGTGGTGATTCCTAAATCGGTAACGCCGGCACGTATTGAAGAGAACTTTAAGGTGTTTGATTTCCGCCTGGAAAAACCAGAGATCTCTGAAATTGCCAAACTGGATCAGGGTAATCGTTTAGGGCCAAATCCCGACGAGCTGAACTGATTTCAGGATAACATAAGCTTCACAGAGGCGGCACTCCCGCCGCCTCTGGCATCCACAGCCCTTCTTCCTGCCAGGTAATCGTCGCCTTTCCCGTTCGCAAAAAAAGACCATATCGCCGTATTAACAGTAACAGCAATTGTACTTACGTCTACATTTGCTACCCTCCGAAATTATTGCAGACATCATTCACGGATTTAGCAGCCGGAGCTGGCGCGCGTATGGAAAACAATGCTATTGCCCGTATCAGCAACAGCACCCAGCTTGCACCTGCTGTGGTTCCCTTCAGTCATACAGCGGGCCTGGCGCAGAATGTCCGCCAGATAACCAACAGCGCCTATTTCAGCGCTACCGCCGATCAAGCTTGCGCAGCGCAGCCTGACCGGCAATATCTGCGGCCGGATGCTTTGTCTTTACCGGCTGACAATCCGTCCGCTTCGGTCACCGCCGTCCATTTTACCCCGCTGCCGCTGCCCGCTCTCGCCGGTACCCCGCTCAGCCTGCCCGATGCCGCGCTGGCGCTGGCGTCTGCCGGAATAGCATCGCCGGTGCCAGCTGACGGCGCGTCCGCCCCGCGGGTTTTTGCCCGCCAGATGTTCAGCCTCGCCGTCAGGCTGTTGGCCGACCGCGCCAATCCCATCACCGCCGCTTTTCGCGCCGACCTGGAGCTGATTCAGCACCGCTTCCGGGGGCTGGCCGATGGATGTGTCTCTCAGCCGTTCAGTGACCAGAACCCACTGGCGCTGTCTGCTTTAAACCGCGACCTCGCGCTGGCCCAGGCTATCCGCAGCAGCGAAAGTACGCTGGATAATCTGCGGTCGCTGACCACCCGGCTTGAGAGCATCGAACAGGGCCGCCATGAGGGCATCGGAACGGACGAGCGTGAGTTGGCCGGGCGGCTGAGGAGCTTTATCCGGAGCAGACAAACGTCCCTGCACCTCGCGCTGCGAACCACCGGAATTCCACGCCTGCAGCAGGCCGTCAGCCAGATGATTATGCAAAGGCTGTTTGCCGCACAGCCGGCCAGCGCGCCCGGCGTCACCGGCGACGGATACACCACCGCACGGCTGAGCGCCGACATCAGCCGCCTGCTGTCCGGCGACGCCGTCCGCCAGCTACACGCGCTGAAGCTGACGTGGGACTCTGCACGCCAGAAAACCACCGCCTCAGGCGCAAAAAAGCTGACGCCGCTCAGGTGGCTGGCGCTACTGGAAACCAGCCGCGAGGCCCGCGCGGCATTAGTCCGTGCGCTCGGCGAACATCTGCCCGGCTACCGTATTGTCAGCACGCTCGCCGCAACGCCGCATGACCAGTCGCTGCTGCCCGCCCTGCTGGAGTGCTTCACCTTCTGCACCGCACTGGACTCCGACGCCCGCCGCCATTTGCAGGAAGTACTGGCCGACGGCCAGCTCTATCGCGCAGCGCAACGCTGCCTGCAGCTGGTCAACGATCCGGAATTCTTCAGCCGCCTGAATTTCAGCCTGACCGCCCTCAATCTGCAGCTTGAGCAGAAAATGAAAAAACAGCGTAACTGGGTAAATTTGCGCGAAGCGCTGGCCAACTTTACCGCCGACAGCCAGTTTCAGATGCTGTACGGCGACAAACTAAAGGCGCAGCAGGATGCGGAACGAAACGCGCAGCAGCAGGCCGACTACCGGTTCTATCAGCAGCAGAGGGAGCTGAAGGGCCAGGCCTGGACAGATCAGCGCGAGGATCGGCTGGACAGCATAGGCCGTGAGCAGGAGTGGCTGAACGAGGAAGTGGAGATCGTTTGCCAGGTAGAAAGCACCCGGAAACAACGCATCGTGACGCTGAAGGAGGTCAACGGGGTCAACAGCCACATTACCCGCGATGAAACGCGCATTAACAAAGCGCCGTCGTTTGTCGTCAGGGTCCGGCGCAAAGACCTGATTGAGGCGCGCAAAACCGGCGACTATGCGGTGCGCAATCTGCTGTTTCGTACCATGGGGGCCATCAAAGGCGGTGAGACCGCGCATAAAACCACGCCTTTCGCGCAGGCTCCGGTTAAGCAGGGGCACGCGCTGCGCAAGGTGATCGTAACCGACGAAGATCGCCAGGTCAGGATCGCCGGATATCGTGAAAAAAGTGATGATTTGCCGCTGCGGATAGCGGTGTTTGACGTCAGACAGGAGCTGCAACGCCAGTGGGAACACTATGCGCTGAATCCGATACTGCTTCCCGACGGAGCGAACAGTGACGCCCGGCCTGCGTTCGGGCTGGGCACCAGTAAGAGCTCACCGCCTCATGCGGCTCCTTTTCGCCCTGCCAGTCCGCTGACGTCAGCCACCGCTCATGCCCCGGACTCAGACAGCAGCGACAGTACTGAAGGCTCGATCAGCTATCAACCCTGCCTGCGGGTTTCCGAGATTTTTGGCCGCAGAAACCCGCCCGACACACCGCTGACGGATAACCTGCGGCCAATGTCACCAGTTGAAAATCAGCTGCTGAGCCAGCTACATCAGCTGCACGGCAACATCACCGCCGCTGATGCCGGACGCAGACGCCAGCAGGATCAGGCGGCAGCGCTGATGCAACTGGAGCAGTGCGTGGCCAACCTCGGCCGGGAGCGGCGGCTGGATCAACTGCCACTCCCGCTACAGAACGCCTTCGCGTCGCTGTTTTCTGAGCTGGAGCCCCCGGCTGAGGCCACTGAAAACACCGATGCCACCTTCGGCGGTGCAGTGACGCTGGCGCAGCTCAGCCAGGCCATTCGTTATGCCAATAATATCAATACCGTTCACAGCATATCGCAGCCGGATCTCAGCCAGATCATCTCAACCTGGCAGGATATATCCCTCTATATGGTTAAACGTCAGGGCTCGCCGCCGCTGCTGCCTAAAGCCAAAGTGACGCGCGCCACAGAGCCTGCCGCCAGTACCTCTGGTATTAATTCGCAACAGCCCGCCGGGCTCAGCCTTGCCGACCACTGCAGAATCTGGCGAAACATGGGCCAGGCACAGCGGGATAACTTTGGTGGTGCACAGGGCTATGGCAAAACCGTCAACATTGATGCCCGCTTCTGGCAGCAGCTGGCTTGTGACGATCGATTACGCGACGAGGGCGAAGCGCTGATGGCGGCGTCAGCGGCCATAAAGAAAACTGACTATATTCTCCATCTGGGCAACTGGAAGTCGATGAGCCAGGAGCAACGGGAGATGTGGGGCGGTCCTCAAGGTTATGCCAGTGCGAACGAAATAACCGTGTCGACCTGGGAAAGAATGGTCGGCCGCCGCGGGCTGCAACAGCCAGGCAGAGACAGGCTGGTGCCGGTGCCGGTTAACTCGCGCAGAATCGGCTATTACGACCACCTGGTTTGCTGGGACAAAATGTCGGTAGAGGAAAAAGCCGCTGCCGGTGGTGCCAGAAATTATGCCCATTCGCATAAATTGAATCTGTCGACCTGGAAAAGGCTGGTCAACGAAGATGGGCTGTCAAACATGGGCCAACTGCGGTTAATCAGCTATATCGGTGCGAATCATACCAGCTACGGCAGGCACTGTGAGATCTGGCATGGCATGCAGCAGCAGGCACGTCAGTTGGCCGGGGGAGTGGTGAAATATGCCGTCGATAATCAGTTAAGCGTCGACTGCTGGCTCAGGCTGGCTGACGACAGCGGATTAACTGCGGAAGGAAGAATCAGAATGTCTGCACACAACTCTCCCGCGATTAGCGATTATGGTCATCACTGTATAATCTGGGATCGGATGTCTGCGGAAGAAAAACAGCAAGCGGGCGGCGTACGCGGTTACGGGGATGTGCGTCGTCTGACGCATCGATACTGGTCAAGCTACGCTACCGATCAGGGCCTGACTGAAAAAGGGCGCGAAAAAATGATGGCTACTCTGGCGAGTGGAGGAAAAATTGATTACAGCTTTCAGTGCCAGATATGGATCTCCAGAACGCCCGAGTTCAGAGCCAGGGTTGGCGGCGCAAGAGGCTACGCTAAACTTAACAATCTTGGTATGCACTGGTTAGCGCTGGCCACCGACACCGGATTAACCGATGAGGGCCTTAGCAGGCTGACCCAGACCGACAGAAGCAGAAAAGATTACGATATTCATCTGCTCGGCTGGCTTAAGTTGCCGGATGCTGAGAAAAACGCCGACGATGCCGTGAGAAACTATGCAGATCAGCATGGGCTTCATCCTAAAACCTTTTCGTTTCTTGCCAACAGAAACGGCCTGTCGAATAAGGGCGTGGAACGGTTGCTATCCGGAGCCTTTGCCGATGAGGCGAGAGCCATTCTTTTGCAGCAATCAGATCTGTCGCCGACCACTGTATCAACATCTTCTGCAGAGACGACAACACCCCATTCGGACAGTATGTTCTCCTGCAGCCCTGCAACTGACAGCATCTCTGCATCGCAATCATCCAGCGAAATTCAGGATCATCAATCATTTATATCTTATCACTGCCGACAATGGCAGAAGATAACCGCAGAAAACGAATTAATCAAAGCAGGGGCAAAAAACTATGCGTTGAGAAATGGCATCAACCGGTTTACCTGGGCAAAGCTGGCCAATGATTCCGGGCTGACAGTGGATGGATACGCGGTGATGAATAAAACGCTTCCCGGCCCGATGAACTATTTTCCGCATCTTGAGGCGTGGTCCAATATCACCGAGGAGCTTAAAAATCTGGGGGTAAAAGAGTACGCTTTGAAGCATAATTTAAGATACAGCTATTTTTCCCGGCTGGTTGATAAAAACGGACTGAAACCCAAAGGGATAAGAATTCTTGAGCGACACCACGCCAGACGACCAGCAAAATCCCTGATCTTACGCGCCAAATCTCTCGTCACTGAGACGACTGCCTCTCAATCGCCTGGAACAGAGACGCCAGTGGTGTCAATAAAAACTGAGTTGCCTCAGCCAGCCAGCCTCCAGCGCGAGAATATCTGGCAAATCACGCTGGATGATCAAGGTATGACGCTTAACCGGGAGCAGCTCGATATCCCACAGCCGACTCAACAGGATAGCATCCGCAATGATTTCCCTATCCTGCGCGATCCGGACGATCCTTCCCGCAGCCTGACGCTTCAGGCCGAAGGCAAAGCGTCGGCCAGTGAGATCAATACCACCAACTGGGGTGAGCTGAATAGTATCTTTGCCGGTATGCCCTCAAAGGAGAGGAAAGCAGCAAAAACGAAGCTGTCCGAAGCCTTTCGCCACGCGGTGGAGCACGAAACTACGCTGGATATTACCGCCGGTGACCGCATGATGACCGCGCCAACCTGCCATGAGGTGAACGGCGAGATTATTTCGCTGGGCAATGGCGTATTTAACGGCAGCAAGCAGATCGTTCCGTCGCTGACTCTGCTGGCACCCTATGCTGGCATCTATCATGCTTCTGTCAGATCGCTGCAGAACGAGCGCAGGAAACAGGGGGCAGATCGCATCTCAGCCTACCTTTTTGGCACCAATGCCATCACGCGTACCGTCAGTGGCCTGGCAAGCGGGAATATCAGCAAAAATATCAATACCGGCCAGTTGGGTAACAATCCCGCCATTGCCAGCAATAACGTTACCGCCGTACGTTTCGGTAAAAACCTTACCATGTTGGTCACCACCCGGGACGTGATGCCGGGTGAGGAGTACTTTATCAATTATGGCGATGAATTTCAGAAGGCCGGGACTGAGGTAAAAGCTGAACCGGCAGAGCAGATCAGGCAGATTGCGACATCTCCGGAGATCACTTTCAGCCCTGAAGATCTTGTCAGGATGGCCGACTCGATGCTGCGCGCGCCGGGTGCCTGGCACTCTGAACTGGGGGAACAGGCGGCGGTATTGCTGATAAATTCGGCACAGCTGCCGTCCGGTACAGTGCTGACCGTTAAGCGGGACGAAGTGACCCATATTTATCGTCAGGGGCAGAACGAACACTTTATCACGGGAGGCTATCAGCCCCAGCCGGGAGAGACACACGTCGGACTGAGGTATCGCGAACTATCAGGCATGGGGCATTACGATGTTGAAACAGCACCGGGGCGGATTATTCCGATTGCGCCGGATGGCAACTGCCTGTATCAAGCCGTCAGTCGCGGCTTAAGCGAAGGAGGCCACAACAATTTTGACTTCAAGCGTTTACGCGATATCGCGGCCAACGAGTTTCTTGCCCATAGCCCGCGCTATCTGCAAATGGTTGATGTTGCCAGGCTCAAAGTGGAGCTGGAAGCACGAAAACTGCCGGTTAAACGCCGCTATCTTTCTCACTTTCGCTCCAGTTAGCCAGGGCGGCAGTAAAGGCAGATCTTTTGGCCGGTTAGTGATGAATTTTTTTTAGTTCGTCTTCTGTCAGACCGGTCATTTCTATCACAACGGAGGGGGATAAACCTTTAGCCAGCATCATCCGGGCAACTTCTCGTTTTGCCTTCAGCTCACCCAGCTGAATTCCCTCAATACGCCCTTCCTGACGTCCTTCCTGACGCCCTTTCTGTTCCAGCTTTTGTGCAATAGTCATCAGTAGTTCCTCATGTTGCGGTGAACGTTGTGCCAGCTCGCGAATAAAGAAGCCAGCGGCCGCGGTATCTCCCACCTGAAGCATATATTGCAGCAGTGAGCTCAGCCGCTCTCCAGTAGTGTATCCACTGTGCAGCAGTGTGACCAGCCGCTCGCGCAACTCGGCAAGATCGCGCAGGCGAATATGTTTCTGCAACAGCTCCAGCATCGCCACTCGCCTGTGCGTCATGATTTCGTCATCAGGAATGGCAGTCACGTCAACCAGCGGAAAATCGCTGCTGTACAGTTGTGCCGCCAGCTCCGGATCGCTAAAAGCCTGCAGCCAGTTCATCGGGTAAGGATAAGGGCTGACCTGTCCGTGATAAAACAACAACGGGATCACCAGCGGCAGCTGAAGATGCCCGGCATCAAGGTGGCGCTGCATCGCCGCAATGGCATAGCGCATCAGCCGGAAGGTCATCTGTTTATCCGGCGAGCTCTGATGCTCAATCAGGCAATAAACATACCCGTCACCGCACCCTGCTTCCAGCGAATACAACACATCTGAGTAATACGGTCGCAGGTCCTCTTCAATAAAGTTTCCCGACGCCAGTTGCAGAGTATCAAGGTTGCAGTGTGACTGCAGTTGCGCAGGCAGATGAATTTGCAGAAAATCTCTGGCGGTTTCGGGATGGCTAAGCAACTGCCTGAATATCGAATCATGTGGGGCGGGTGTAGATGCCATATTATCTTACCTGTCATTCCGTTTGACATATCCGGACGCTATCACAGAAACAGATTGGTTAAAATACAGACAACAAATTCATCAGATAAATACCGCCCTGCTGTTCGCAAAAAAAGACCATATCGCTGTTTTAACGGTAAGAGTAATTGTACTTCCGTCTACATTTGTTAACCTGCCGAAATTATTTCAGTCAAAAAAGACCTGAAATCACGGCCTGACAGCGGAGCAGGTGCGCGTATGGAAAACAACGCTATTGCCTGTATAAGTAACAGAACGCAGCTTGCCCCAGTTGCTGATTTGATCGGCAGTTCATCAGCCCTGGCTGAGAATCTCCGCCACGTTACTAACAGCCCACATGTCAACGCTGCTTCCACGCTACAGGCTGACCAGCTTCTCCCACGATCCGCAGCCACGCTGTCGCAGCCGGATACGCTTTCCGCCCCCGCTGCCGCGATTCATTTTAACCCGCTGCCAGTGCCCGCCTCCGTCAGTGCTGCACTCTGCCTGCCTGATGCAGCACGAGCGCTGGCTACCACCGAAATAGCGCCGCCAGCCGCTGCCCCACAGATGTTTGCCCGGCAGCTTTACAGCCTTTCCACCAGACTGTTGGCTGAGCGCGGCAACGCCATCACCGTCGCCTTACGCGCCGATCTTGAGCTGATTCAGCGCCGTTTTCAGGGGCTGCCCGACAGCCTGGTCACTACCAGCCGCGATTCCGCACTGCCCGCCCTGTACCGTGATCTCGCCCTGCTGCACGCTTTGCAAGGCGGCGAGCGCACCCTTGACGATCTCAGTGCGCTGACTAACCGGTTGCAGAGTATTGAGCAGGGACGCATCAGCGGCATCGGGGCAGAGGAAAAAGCATCGGCCGGGCGACTGCGAAGTTTTATCGCCGACAGGCAAGCGTCCCTCCGCCTCGCGCTGCGAACTACGGAGATTCCACGCATGCAGCAGGTTGTCCGCCAGATAATTATGCAGGATCTGTTTGCGACGGACCGGACCGGGCCTCCCGCCGTCACCGGTATAGAGCGCACTGTCACCGGCCTGAGCAGCGACATTAGCCGCGTGCTGACCGGTGACGTCATTGGCAAACTGAACGCACTGAGGCTGGCATGGGACCGGACACGTCAGCAAACCACCGCCTCCAAAGCAAAAAAGCTGACGACGCTCCGGTGGCTGGCGTTACTGGAAACCAGCCGCGAGGCTCGTGCAGCTTTAGTCCGCGCACTCGGCGAACACCTGCCCGGCTACCGTATCGTCAGCACGTTGGCAGCTACGCCGCATGACCGGTCGCTGCTGCCCGCTCTGCTGGAGTGCTTCACCTTCTGCACCGCACTGGATTCCGACGCCCGTCGCCATTTACAGGAAGTGCTGGCCGACGGTCAGATTTACCACGCAGCGCAGCGCAGTCTGCAGCTGGTCAACGATCCGGAATTCTTCAGCCGCCTGAATTTCAGCCTGACGGCACTTAACCTGCAGCTTGAGCAGAAAATGAAAAAACAGCGCAACTGGATAAAACTGCGTGAAGCGCTGGACACCTTCACCGCCGATAACCAGTTTTTCATCGAGTGCGGAAACCGAACGAAGGCGCAGCAGGATGCGGAACGAACCCGGCAGCAGCAGGCCGACTACCGCTTATATCAGCAGCAGAGGGAGCTGAAGGGCCAGACCTGGACAGAGCAGCGCGAGGATCGGCTCGACAGCATGCGGCGTGAGCAGGAGTGGCTGAACGAGGAAGTGGAGATCGTCTGCCAGGTGGAAAGCACCCGGAAACAACGCATCGTGACGCTGAAGGAGATCGGCGGGGTCAACAGCCACATTACCCGCGATGAAACGCGCATTAATAAAGCACCGTCGTTTGTCGTCAGGGTCCGGCGCAAAGATCTGATCGAGGCGCGCAAAACCGGCGACTATGCGGTGCGCAATCTGCTGTTTCGTACCATGGGGGCCATCAAAGACGGTGAGACCGCGCATAAAACCGCGCCTTACGCGCAGGCTCCGGTTAAGCAGGGACACATGCTGCGCAAGCTGATCGTAACCGACGAGGATCGCCAGGTCAGGATCGCCGGATATCGTGAAAAAAGTGATGATTTGCCGCTGCGGATAGCGGTGTTTGACGTCAGGCAGGAGCTGCAACGCCAGTGGGAACACTATGCGCTGAATCCAGTGCTGCTTCCCGACGGAGCGAACAGTGACGCCGGGCCTGCGTTCGGACTGGGCACCAGTAAGTGTTCATCGCCTCCTCAGGCGGGTCCTTCTCACTCTGCCAGTCCGCTGACGTCAGCCACCGGCCCGGATTATGACAGCAGCGACAGCGCTGACGATCCGATCAGTTATCAGCCATGCCTGCGAGTTTCTGAGATTTTCGCAGGCAAAAACCTGTCCGCCCCGCCGCTGCCGGATAATCTGCGCCCGATGTCGCCGGTTGAAAATCAGCTGCTGACCCAGTTGCATCAGCTCCAGGACAATGCCGCCGGAACGGATGCGGTATCCCACCGCCAGCAGAACCAGGCGGCGGCGTTAGGCCATATTGAGCAGTGCGTCGCCAGTCTCGGCCAGCAGCGGCGACTGGACCAACTGCCGCTGCCGTTGCTGAACGCGTTCACATCGCTGTTTTCTCAGCTGGATCCACCGGCTGAAGCCACGGAAAATACCGATGCCAGCGCCGGTGGGACCGTGACGCTGGCGCAGCTTAGCCAGGCCATCTGTTATGCCAATAATATCAATACCGTCCACAGCGTATCGCAGCCGGATCTCAGCCAGATCATCGCCACCTGGCAGGATGTTTCAATCTATATGGTTAAACGTCATGGCTCGCCGCCACTGCTGCCGAAAGCTAAAGAGATTCGTGCCACAGAGCCCGCTACCAGTATCTCCGGTGACGATCCGCAACAATCCGACGGACTCAGCCTTACCGACCACTGCAGAATCTGGCAAAACATGATCCAGGCACAGCGGGATAACTTTGGTGGTGCACAGGGCTATGGCAGAACCCACAATATTGATGCCCGATTCTGGCAGCAACTGGCTCAGAACGATCGATTGCGCGACGAGGGTGAAGCGCTGGTTGCAGCATCATCGGTCAATAAGAAAGCCGATTATATCTTTCATCTGAATAACTGGAAAACAATGGGACAGGATCTACGGGAGATGTGGGGCGGGCCATTAGGCTATGCCGAAGCGAACAAGATAACTGTCTCGACGTGGGAACGAATGGTTGGCCGTCGAGGACTGCAACAATCTGGAGTAGACCGGCTGGCGCCCGCGCCGGCTGAAACACGTAGAATCGGCTATTACGATCATCTGGATAACTGGGACAGAATGTCGGCTAAGGAAAAGGCCGATGCAGGTGGCTCCAGAAAGTATGCCTACACGCATAATCTGTGCCTGTCGACCTGGAAGAGACTGGTCAACGAGGAGGGCTTGTCGAACCAGGGACTAAAACAGTTAATTGGCTATGCCGGCGATCAGCATGTTAATTACGGCAAGTACTGCAAAATCTGGCACGAGATGCAACAGCAGGCGCGGCAGCAGGCCGGTGGCGCAGCGCAGTATGCCGTCGATAATCGGTTAAGCGTTGATTGCTGGCTCAGGCTGGCTAACGACATCGGGCTAACCGACGAGGGAAATCAGCGAATGGCTGCCCTCAACTTCCCTTCAGGAAACGATTATGGCCAACATTGCATTATATGGCAGCAAATATCCAGGAATGGAAACCTGCCAGCAGGCAGCGCACGCCTGTACGCTGATAGCCGCAACCTGATACACCGATACTGGTCAATGTATGCCACCGACCAGGGCCTGACTGAAAAAGGACATAAAAAAATGATGGCTACTCTGACAACTGGCGGCAAGATCGATTACAGCCTTCAGTGTCAGTTATGGATCACCAAAAGTCCTGAATTCAGAGCAAGGGTTGGCGGTGCAAGGGGTTACGCTGAACTCAACAGCCTCAATAGTTCTTACTGGTCAGAGCTGGCTACCGATAGCGGATTAACCGAAGAGGGCCAACGCAGATTGATGCCGTCTGATAAAAGTCGCAAGGGATATGATATTCATCTGCTGGGCTGGCTTAAGCTGTCGGACGCCGAAAGGAATGCTGATGATGCAGTAAGAAACTACGCGAATAAACATGTACTTAATTACCGGACGTTTTCGTTTCTTGCCAATAAAAACGGCCTGAGCAATAAAGGCACCAAGCGGTTACTTTCTGGCATCTATGCTAATGAGACAAGAGTCCTGCTTTCGCAACAGCCGGATCTGTCACCTACCCCGGTTGCTGCATTCCCGGCAGCGGCAATAACGCATCAAGCTGATAATACTGTCTCCGCTATTCCTGACAGCAGCAGCATACCGGTGACGCAGCCATCCAGTACAATGCAGGATCATCAGTCGTTTATTGCCTATCACTGTCAGCAATGGCAAAAAATTACTGAAAAAACCGAAGCAATTCGGGAAGGAGCAAAAAACTATGCTCTGAGTAAAGGGATTAATAAACATACCTGGGCAAAACTGGCCAATGATTCCGGACTGACGGCCGATGGCAACGCGATACTTAATAAAACTCACCCCGGCCCACTGAACTATCTTCCGCATCTGGAGACCTGGTCCAATATGACCGAGGAGCTGAAAAAAATGGGGGTGAAACAGTACGCCGTTGAACATGGTTTGAGATACAGCTATTTTTCCAGACTGGTCGATGAAAACGGACTGAAGCCCCGAGGGGCAATACTCTGGAAACGCTACTGCGCCAAACGGCCAGCAAAATCGCTGAAGCTGCACAACAAATCCATCACCAATGAGCCTCCCCATCCTCAAGCCGTTGCACCGGAGATAACAGTAGCGGCGGTCAAAACGGAGTCATCTCTGATAACCGATCAGCAACGCGGTAAAATCTGGCAAATCACGCTGGATGATCGAGGCATGGTGTTGAACAGAGAGCAGCTCGAACTACCGCAGCAGGACACCATCCGTAATGATCTCCCTATTCTGCGCGATCCGGACGATCCCTCCCGCAGCCTGACGCTTCAGGCCGAAGGCAAAGCGTCAGCCAGTGAGATCAATACCACCAACTGGGGTGAGCTGAATAGCATCTTTGCCGGTATGCCCTCAAAGGAGAGCAAAGCGGCAAAAATGAAGCTGTCTGAAGCCTTTCGCCAGGCGGTGGAGCATGAAACCACGCTGGAGATTACCGCCGGTGACCGCATGATAACCGCGCCAACCTGCCATGAGGTGAACGGCGAGATTATTTCACTGGGCAACGGCGTATTTAACGGCAGCAGAGAGATTATTCCGTCACTGACCCTGCTGGCACCCTATGCTGGCATCTATCATGCTTCTGTCAAATCGCTGCAGCACGAGCGCAGGAAACAGGGGGCAGACCGCACCTCCGCCTATCTTTTTGGCACCAATGCCATCACGCGTACCGTCAGCGGCCTGGCAAGCGGGAATATCACCAAAAATATCAATACCGGCCAGTTGGGTAACAATCCCGCGATTGCCAGCAATAACGTTGCCGCCGTGCGTTTCGGTAAAAATCTTACCATGCTGGTCACCACCCGGGACGTAATGCCGGGTGAGGAGTACTTTATCAGCTATGGCGATGAATATCTGAAGGCCCAGACGGAGATAAAAGCCGAACCGGCGGCGGCGAGCAGCGAGCTTGCCCCCCCAACGGACATCACCTTCAGCAGCGCAGATGTGGCGTTGATGGCCGACTCAATGCTGCGCGCGCCGGGTGTCTGGCACTCTGAACTGGGTGAGCAGGCGGCCGTGTTACTGATCAATTCGGCGCAGCTGCCGTCAGACACGGTGCTGACCGTAAACCGGGACGGTGTGAGTCATATCTATCGCCAGGGGCAGGACGAACGCTGCGTGACGGGACGTTATCAGCCGCAGCCGGCAGAGCTGCACGTCGCGCTGAGATACAGCGAACCGTCAGGCATGGGGCATTACGATATTGAAACAGCGCCGGGAGAAATTATTCCGATTGCCGCCGATGGTGACTGCCTGTACCAGGCCATCAGCCGCAGTTTAACGGAAAGTGGCTTCGGTCAGTTTGACGTCCGTCGCCTGCGCGGCATTGCGGCCGATGAGTTTCTCGCTCACAGTCCGCGCTATCTGCAGATGGTCGATGCCGCCAGGCTAAAGATCGAACTGGAGGCGCGAAAATTGCCGATTAAACGTCGCTATCTCTCCTACTTTCGCTCAAGTTAGTCAGACGACCAGCACACCGGCACAAATTTTATGAGTCGCAGCATGCTGGATTACATTACCGGCAGCACCAGCAGTTGACCTGCCGAGCCGCGATCGGCCATCTCCAGCATCTGACTGTGGTAAACAAACGGGAAGTGTTGCGAGGATGGCTGAGTAAACAACACCAGTAGCTCCACATCGCCATCTATCCATACGGTATCTTTCCAGCCACGATCTTCCCCCATCGGCTGCGCCCCATTGACGCTTTTGATCAGGAACATCACGCCTTGAATATGGAAGGCCTGTGGCGTATCCGAATGGATAATCCAGCGTTCGTAACTGCCCTGCTGCGCCTGAGTATCAATACGCGTCATATCCCATAGCGCACCATTAATACCCGGTAACGCATCACCGAGGCGGAACTCACGCGTGCGACTCGGCAAACCATCAATAATCTGATCGGCTACCAGACGCATCGGCAAATTATCAGTCACTAACGGCAGCAATCCGGTTGGTCGCAGATTCAATACCACCGTAGAAGTTAAAATGCTGGAGGGTTCGAAAAAGCCACGCAGACGGTCCATCACTCCTGCCGCCACGCCAGCCGTAATCGATACTTCTTTACCTTGCGACATGTCCACCAGCACTTCACGACGCTCACCCGGTGCCAGCGACAGCTGCTGAACCGCGACCGGCGCAGGCAAAAAGCCCTGATCGCTGGAAATCACATTAAATGGGCGATTATCACTCATCGCCAGCTGATAGCGGCGCGAGTTGGAAGCATTCAGCAGGCGCAGGCGAACCCAGCCACGCGACACTTCGACATACGGATTCTGTACCCCGTTAACCACCAGCGTATCGCCAACAAAGCCACCGCTGGAAGGCGGCTCATATTGTGGCACACCAAAATTATCCAGCCGCTTATCCTGAATAATTACCGGGAAATCATCGACGCCGTAATGATTAGGAATCGGTAACGATTTACTCACCTCATCTTCCACCAGCCACATACCCGCCAGTCCGTTATAAACATGAGGAGCCATACGGTTAGGCGTGTTGGCGTGATACCAGCAGGTGGCAGCCGCCTGACGGATCGGCACCACCGGTGACCAGTCGACACCGGGCGACATCATGCGCGGCGCACCGCCCATCAGGGCACCCGGCACCTGCAAACCACTGACCGTCATCGATACCGGCTCATTCAGGCGGTTGCTGTAGATCAGCTTGACGTCATCGCCACTCCAGACTCGCACCGTCGGACCAAGATAGCCGCCGTTGATGCCCCATACCGGCACTCTGTTTTTGTCGCCGCTAAACGACCAGTGACTGCGTTGCAGGGTAAGAAACAGCGGCTGACCACGACGAGATTCCAGCAACGGTGGAACCGGTAATGCAGTTCCATTCTCGGCGGCGCGGGCACTGAAAGGCAGTGCGCTGCCACACAGGGCGAGGCCCGATGCCTGAATAAATTGACGTCGACTAAAGGACATAAAAACTCCGTACCCGTGAGCGCGGCTATAGGGGACTGGCCGCTTTCCATTTTATTATGATGTGAGAAAGTGCTGCGTTACTGCTTATATCACGCGGAGCAGCATAGCTGCCGCTCCGATATTCATCATTAAACCCGGTTACTGGCTTCACGTTCCGCGACTTCCGCATCCAGCTGCTCAAGCTTAGCAGCCATCAGCTCGCGGCAATGGGTCGCCAGTTTACGCACCGACTGATTTTCGAACTGCTTCACATCAACCGGTGGCAACATTTCGACAATCACTAAACCATTATTCCAGCGGTTCAGTTTTATTTTGTTATGCGTTGTTGAGACCACAATAGGAATGATCGGCACGCCCGCTGTCACCGCAGCATGAAACGCACCGGTTTTAAACGGCAATAAACCGCGACCACGGCTGCGCGTGCCTTCCGGGAACATCCAGAAAGAGATTTTTTTCTTCTGAAACTGTTCAACCATCTCACCAATAGTGCCATGTGCTTTAGCGCGATTATCCCGGTCAATCAGCAAGTTACCGGTTAGCCAGTAGAGCTGTCCAAAAAACGGAATCCACAGCAGACTTTTTTTACCGATAGTTACGGTCGTCGGCTGCACAATGTTCGCGGCGGTGATCATATCGTAATTATTCTGATGGTTAGCAATATAAATGGCATTGCCATAATTTGCAGCATCAGCAGGTTTACGCTGTTCAACCTTAACGCCAAACACCCGGGAAAGTCGGCCAAACAGGTGGCCAAAGGTCGCAACGTGACGGGGATTTCGCGGCGAAAACAGACAATAAATACAACCAAACACACACAGCAGAATTGAATAAATGACGACAAAAATTACCCGTAAAATTAAGAGCATCACAACCTCGTTATTGCTTCCGAGCTAAGCAACCCGGCGCCAATGCCCCCTCCACCAGAATATGGCGGAGGATTGGGATGGAGCAAGCTCCATCCTAACCTTCCTCCGTAAAGGAGGAAGGGACGTTATGGTGAAAATATCTGACCGTTACTCTTCGCTGTCGGCCGCTGGTGGACGCGCAGGGGCATCTACATCCACGCGATCGATACGTTGTAATCCACGCGGCAACAGGGTGCCACGACGACCACGTTCAGCACGGAACTTCTGTAACTCTTCAGCACGCAGCGTCAGTTTGCGCTTACCCACATGCAGGGTAATTGCACTCTGCGGCGTGAGCAGCAGCAGCCACGCCAGCTTATCTTCGCCCGATGCAGCCTGAGCCGATGGAATCGAGATAATCTTGTTGCCCTTACCTTTCGACAGCTGTGGCAGGTCGCCGACCGGGAACAGCAGCATGCGGCCCGCAGTGGTAATTGCCAGCAGCATATCGTCGTTGCTGTGAATCGCCATCGGCGTCATCACTTTGGCATTTTCTGGCAGCGACAGCAGCGCCTTACCGGCACGATTACGCGAAACCAAATCGCTGAAAGTGCAGACAAAACCATAACCGGCATCGGATGCCATCAGCAGTTTCTGCTCGCCGGCTTCCATCAATACCTGCTCAATGACCGCGCCCGGCGGTGGCGTCAGCTTGCCGGTCAGTGGCTCGCCCTGACCACGCGCCGACGGCAGCGTCGTTGGATCCAGCGCATAGCTACGTCCGGTAGAGTCGATAAACACCACCGGCTGATTACTCTTGCCGCGCGCGGCGGCGCGATAGCTGTCGCCAGCTTTATAGCTCAGACCTGACGGGTCGATATCGTGCCCTTTGGCGCTGCGCACCCAGCCAGACTGCGACAGCACAATCGTTACCGGCTCAGATGGCATCAGATCGTGTTCACTGATGGCTTTCGCTTCTTCGCGCTCACGCAGCGGAGAACGACGGTCATCGCCGTAGGCATCGCTGTCAGCCTGTAGCTCTTTCTTCAGCAAGTTATTCATTTTGCGCTCGGAAGCCAGAATCGCCTGCAACCGATCGCGCTCTTTTGCCAGCTCGTCCTGCTCACCGCGAATTTTCATCTCTTCCAGTTTGGCGAGATGACGCAGTTTTAATTCGAGAATCGCTTCTGCCTGAGTTTCGCTGATGCCAAAACGCGACATCAGTGCCGGTTTCGGCTCATCCTCAGTTCGGATGATCTCAATCACTTCATCGATATTCAGAAACGCCACCAGCAAACCTTCGAGGATATGCAGGCGTTTCAGCACTTTTTCCAGACGATAATTAAGACGGCGACGCACCGTATCACGGCGGAATACCAGCCACTCGCTGATAATCTCCAGCAGATTTTTCACTGCCGGGCGATTATCCAGGCCAATCATATTCAGGTTAACGCGATAGCTCTTTTCCAGATCGGTGGTGGCAAACAGGTGGTTCATCACCTGTTCCATATCCACCCGGTTGGAGCGCGGCACAATTACCAGACGCGTCGGGTTTTCGTGGTTCGATTCATCGCGCAGGTCTTCCACCATCGGCAGCTTTTTGTTGCGCATCTGCACGGCAATCTGCTCCAGCACGCGCGCACCGGAAACCTGGTGTGGCAACGCGGTGATCACCACATCACCCTCTTCTTTTCGCCATACCGCTCGCATACGCACTGAACCGCGGCCATTTTGATAGATCTTACGGATCTCATCGCGCGGCGTAATGATCTCGGCTTCGGTCGGATAGTCCGGCCCCTGCACGATATCCAGCAGCTCATCAAGCGAGGTTTCCGGGCTGTCAATCAGGGTGATGGCGGCTTTTGCCACTTCACGCAGGTTATGTGGCGGGATATCGGTCGCCATTCCCACCGCAATACCGGTCGTGCCGTTCAGCAGGATGTTCGGCAGGCGCGCAGGCAGCATTTTCGGCTCCTGCATGGTGCCGTCGAAGTTCGGTACGTAATCTACCGTACCCTGACCCAGCTCTCCCAGCAGCACTTCTGCATATTTCGACAGGCGCGATTCGGTATAGCGCATCGCCGCAAAGGATTTCGGATCGTCCGGCGCACCCCAGTTTCCCTGACCATCCACCAGCGGATAGCGATAGGAGAACGGCTGCGCCATCAATACCATCGCTTCATAACACGCGCTGTCGCCGTGTGGATGATATTTACCCAGCACGTCACCGACGGTACGGGCTGACTTTTTAAATTTGGCGCTGGCGTTCAGCCCCAGTTCCGACATGGCATAGACAATGCGGCGCTGAACCGGCTTCAGGCCATCGCCAATATAAGGAAGCGCCCTGTCCATGATGACGTACATGGAGTAGTTGAGGTACGCATTCTCTGTAAACGTATGCAGGGCAAGACGCTCTGCACCATCCTGCGTCAAGTCACTCATTAATTTCATTTCCTCACATCGCGGCGCAATTATTACTGATTTCAACGCGCCACACAGCGGTATGTTTGGCGAGGATAGTACCTTATCTGGTGATGTTCTGTCACAGAGAACCGCGAGGTGGCTGGCACAACTGTCAGCAGGCGCGGCTGCACACCGCTCTCAGACGACCCGTCAGATATCGGGCGGCATTATCGCCGCCGGTGAACAGTGATTAATCGCGGGCTAACCACTGACTGACAATCTGCTGATACTCGCCGGTAGCGGTGCTCAGATGCAACCACTGGTCGACGTACAGCTTCCAGTTAATATCATCGCGCGGCAACATATAGGCTTTCTCGCCATACTGCATCGGCTTATCGGCATTAACCGCACACAGCTGCGGGAAGCGTTTCTGCTGATACAACGCTTCCGACGCATCGGTAATCATGACATCCGCTTTGTTATCCACCAACTGCTGGAAAATAGTGACGTTATCATGGAATAGCGTCAGATTCGCTTTCGGTAAATGGCTGTGAACAAAGGCTTCATTTGTGCCGCCGGCCGGTTCAACCAGCCTTACCTGCGGCTGATTAAGCTGCTCAATGGTCTGGTATTTGGCTTTATCCTCACAGCGCACCAGCGGAATTTTACCGTCAGTGCCGAGCGGGTTAGCAAACCAGGCAGTCTGCTGACGTTTTAGCGTAACCGAAACGCCACCCAGTGCAATATCACACTGCTTCGCCAGAAAGTCCGGCATCAGCATTTTCCAGCTGGTTGGCACCCACTTAACCTGCGCGCCAAGGCTCTTCGCCAGTGATTCAGCCATTGATATATCAATCCCTTCGTAGCCGCCATCGCTGCGCAGAAAGGTATAAGGTTTGTAATCACCGGTAGTACAGACGTTCAGGATTTTGCTCTGCATTACGCGGTCCAGATGCGACTGCGCGCTGGCTCCGCCTGCCACCATCATTAATGCCACGGCCCATAGTTTGTTCATTACTGCCATTTCCTTTTTATTATCAAGGCTAAGACATTACTCCAGCCGCGATGATTATTGCTGCTGAAGCAAGAGTGTTGTGATCAACAGCACATTTTTCTCTGGCGCACAGGCGCGTACACTGGCATTAATTTCATGAACCAGAGACAAAATCACATGAGCAAAATTTTTATCATTGATGCAGGCAAACAGTTTGCCCATTCCAAAGGCGAGCTGAACCATACCCTGACTAACGTTGCGGCCAGTTTTCTGCGTGATAACGGCCATGAAGTAGACGTCACCATGGTCGATGAAGGTTATGACGTGGCGGCAGAAATTAAGAAATACCTCGCAGCCGACACGGTGATCTATCAAATGCCTGGCTGGTGGATGGGTGAACCCTGGATTCTGAAAAAATATATTGATGAAGTGTTCACCGAAGGCCACGGCAAACTGTATGCCAGTGACGGGCGTACCCGTGCTGATGCGGCGAAAAAATACGGTTCCGGCGGCCTGATTCAGGGCAAAACCTATATGCTGTCGCTGACCTGGAACGCCCCGCTGGAAGCCTTTACCGATCCCGAGCAGTTCTTTGAAGGTGTTGGCGTTGATGGCCTGTATCTGCACTTCCACAAAGCCAATCAATTCCTTGGCATGGAAGGTTTGCCAACCTTTATCTGTAACGATGTGATTAAACAGCCGGATATTCCACGTGATATCGAGCGCTATCGTGAGCATCTGGGCAAAATTTTTGCTTAACTTAACACTCCTGAATAACTGAAGGATTAAGCATGCTGACCGTGATTGCTGAAATTTGTGTCAAACCGGGCCGTCGCAATGAAGTTTTGGCGGCAATTGAACAGTTAACACCAACGGTACTGGAAGAAGAGGGTTGTGGCAGCTATCAGGCACTGCTTGATTTGAAAGCCCAGGTACCGTGGAAACAGCATTCACCAGATTCTATTTTTATGTTGGAACACTGGGACTCGCTGCGCCATCTGGAACAGCATCAGCAAATGCCGCATATGGAAGCCCATCGCACCAGGATCAAAGATGATGTGGTAGATGTGAAGATTTTCGTGCTGGAAGCGGCGAAGTAGTTCATTGAGGGCGGAGCTGGCTCCGCCCTGCTACAGCAGGGGCTTTGTGGCAATCTGCTCGCTGAGAAAATCAAGGAAGCAGGTAATGCGCGTCGACAGCGTGGTATTGCGGTAATAGACCGCATGAATCGGGTGATGCATTTCACGCGTCTGCTCTTCAAGCACCGGCACCAGCCGACCACTCTGGCGATCCTGCCGACTAAGAAAATCAGATATCCGTGCAATACCCTGACCATACACTGCCAGCTGGCGAATGGTTTCTCCGCTGGAAGCCGCAACATCCGGCTTGATCTGCAACAGCTCCCCTTCACTGCGCCACAGCGGCCAGAGGTTATGTTTATCCAGTTGAGTAAAGCCGATCAACCGATGGTTAGCCAAATCGGCTACGCTTTCCGGCTTACCGTATTTCTCCAGATAGTCCGGGCTGGCCAGCAGGCGTAACTTACTGCTGCCGAGCGCGCGCGCATGAATAGTGGAATCCCGCAGCTCACCAATGCGAATGGCGATATCGGTCTGCTGCTCTAGCAGGTCGATCACCACGTCATCGGTATTCAGCTCCAGCTGAATCAAGGGATAGCGCGCACTGAACTCCGCCATCAACGGCACAATCACATGCAGCATAAACGGCGTGGCGGCGTTAATACGCAGTCTTCCGGAGGGGATTTCACGGCGCTGAGCAATTTGCTCTTCAGCTATTTCTACCGAAGACAGAATGTTCCGCGCGTGCTCAAGAAAAATCTGCCCTTCTTCGGTTAACGCCAGCCGACGTGTGGTGCGGTGTAGTAGCGTCGTTTGCAGCTTATTTTCCAGCCGACTCAGCGCACGACTAATGCCCGAGCTGGTTTGATTCAGTTGTTCAGCCGCGGCGGTAATCGAACCGGTGTCGATCACCACAACCCAGGCACGCAGTTCTTCAAGGGTGATTTTCACAGACCATCCTGCAAACCAGAAATAATAAGGGCGACCTGTTGGTCGCCCCGGATTCAGACTTCGATTTCGGCAGTGTCGCCTTTTTCCTGCAACCAGTTGCGACGATCTTCTGAACGCTTCTTCGCCAGCAGCATATCCATTACCGCTAAGGTCTGTGCGATATTCTCATCGTCGATAGTCAACTGCACCAGACGACGGGTATTCGGATCGAGCGTGGTTTCACGCAGCTGCAATGGGTTCATCTCACCTAACCCTTTAAAGCGCTGTACGCCTGGCTTGCCTTTCTTGCGCTTCAGTTGTTCAAGAATACCGGCCTTTTCCTCTTCATCGAGGGCGTAATAAACCTCTTTGCCGAGGTCGATACGGTACAGCGGCGGCATCGCCACATACACGTGGCCGCCTTTCACCAGCGAACGGAAGTGGCGAACAAACAGCGCGCACAGCAGGGTGGCAATATGCAAACCATCGGAGTCCGCATCCGCGAGGATACAAACTTTACCGTAACGCAGCTGGCTCAGATCTTCACTGTCCGGATCGATACCGATCGCCACTGAAATATCATGCACTTCCTGCGACGCCAGCACCTCATCGGAAGAGACTTCCCAGGTGTTAAGGATCTTACCTTTCAGCGGCATGATCGCCTGATATTCACGATCGCGCGCTTGTTTGGCAGAACCGCCTGCGGAATCCCCTTCCACCAGAAACAGTTCAGTGCGGCTGAGATCCTGCGCGGAGCAATCCGCCAGTTTACCGGGCAGTGCCGGGCCACTGGTCAGCTTCTTACGCACCACCTTTTTTGCCGCACGCATGCGGCGCTGGGCGCTGGAAATCGCCAGTTCTGCCAGCTGTTCGGCTATCTGAATATTCTGGTTCAGCCACAGGCTGAACGCATCTTTCACCACGCCGGAAACAAAAGCGGCGCACTGACGGGAAGAGAGACGCTCTTTGGTCTGACCGGCAAACTGTGGATCCTGCATTTTAACCGACAGCACATACGCGCAGCGATCCCAGATATCTTCCGCCGACAGCTTAACGCCACGCGGCAGAATATTGCGGAATTCGCAAAACTCACGCATTGCATCCAGCAGCCCCTGACGCAGGCCATTAACGTGGGTACCGCCCTGCATGGTCGGAATCAGGTTGACGTAGCTTTCGGTCAGCAGCTCGCCACCTTCCGGCAGCCACAGCAGCGCCCAGTCCACCGCTTCGACATCACCGGAAAACGAGCCGATAAACGGTGTTTCCGGCAGCGTAATCAGGCCGTTAACCGCTTCGGCGAGATAGTCATTCAGGCCATCTGCATAGAGCCAGCGCTGCTCGGTGTTGTTAACCTTATCTTTAAAGACAATTTCCACGCCCGGGCAGAGTACCGCTTTGGCTTTCAGCACGTGTGCCAGGCGCGAAACCGAGAAACGTGGGCTGTCGAAGAAAGAGCCATCCGGCCAGAAGTGCACCCGGGTACCGGTGTTGCGCTTACCCACCGTGCCGGTTACCGTCAGATCCTGTACTTTATCGCCATTTTCAAAGGCCATTTCGTACACTTCGCCATTACGGCGCACGGTGACTTCCACCCGTTTGGACAGGGCGTTGACCACCGAAATTCCCACGCCGTGCAGGCCGCCGGAGAACTGATAGTTTTTATTGGAAAATTTACCACCGGCATGCAGACGGCAAAGAATCAGCTCAATCGCTGGCACGCCCTCTTCCGGGTGAATATCCACCGGCATACCACGGCCGTCATCGATCACTTCCAGCGACTGATCGGCGTGCAGAATCACCTCGACACGTTTGGCGTGGCCCGCTAACGCTTCATCGACGCTGTTATCTATGACTTCCTGGCCCAGATGGTTCGGGCGTGAGGTGTCGGTATACATTCCCGGACGTCGGCGAACGGGTTCGAGGCCGCTGAGTACCTCAATGGAATCAGCGTTGTAGCTGGATTGAGTCATCGTATAAATCTGATTGGTGGCTTAAAAACGGTTAGCTATGTTCCCACAATCGCTCAGGCGTGATTCAGGCCAATAAAGTCGAGAATCTGCGGGAAATGGCGTTCGAATCCGATAAAGGCATGATTTCCGCCCTCTTCTACCGTCTGGCGGCAGGCACTGTAGTAGTCCAGAGCCTGACGGTAATCGAGCACTTCATCGCCCGTTTGTTGCAGTAGCCAGATAAGATCGGGCGACTCCAGCGGGTCAATTTGCATGACTTTCAGATCGTGAATGTGGCAAGACTCTAACACATAATGTTGCCCGGTGTATGGGTTCTCGTTATGCCCAAGATAGTCAGCCAGCAGCTCAAAAGGCCGCACGGCGGGGTTTACCACTACCGCAGGTAACATAAAACATTGCGATAGCCAGGTGGCATAGTAGCCGCCTAATGAGGAGCCGACCACGCCCAACGGTTGACCGGCCCGCTCCATAACCAGACTTTCCAGCAGCGTAGCGGCGCTGTCGGGAAATGCCGGTAACTGCGGCACCAGCATCTCAATCTCCGGTGCATGTTCTGCCAGCCAGCGCTGAAACTGCGTCGCTTTTGCCGATTGCGGCGAACTGTTAAATCCGTGCAGATAGAGCAACGTCGCCATTGCTAATATCCTTCTGAGTCGAGGTCGGGATTAAAATACTGAGTTTGCAGGCGCTTTACCTGAGTTTCCAACCGACCATCAGCAAACAGATCTAACCAGCGCCAGCCCGGCGCAACGGAATCAATAGTGAAGTTAGTGCAGTGTGGCTTGAACTGGACGCAGGTCGATGGCGTCGCGAGTATCCGGCGTCCATTCCAGTTGAGATCCAGTTCCTGATGGATATGGCCACAGAGCAGCGTTTTCGCCAATGGATAGTGCTGCAAGACTGCATCCAGCGCGTGGGGATTGCGCAAGCTGTGTTGATCGAGCCAGTTACAACCCGATGGCAGCGGATGGTGGTGCAACAATACCAGCGTATGCCGGTGCGGGTGCTGTGCCAGTGTGTTCTCCAACCACTCCACTTGATATTCACTCAGCATACCGTGCGGCACGCCAAACACCTGACTGTCGAGCAGCACTACCTGCCAGCTTTCGCCCAGCAGCACATGCTTGGCATCAGCGATATCCGCTTCAGCAAGCGTGCTAAACATCGCGGGCTGAAAATCATGATTACCCGGCAACCAGACGCAAGGAGCCGGCAGACGTGCAATACCCTCAGCAAAGTGCTGATAAGCCTCAGCTGTGTGATCCTGAGCCAGATCGCCAGTGGCGACGATCAGATCATAATGCCGCCCTTCCGCCTCGATAGCGTCCAGCACTGCATCATAACTTTCCCAGGTATTCACACCCAGCAGCGTCTCATTTTTACCTGCGAAAAGGTGGGTATCCGTTATTTGTAAAATCCTGATGTTGTCCCCACTCGACACAGGAAGTTTTAACAGGCTATCCAAAGAGTATCCTTAGTCTCCACGCCATTATCGTCTTCTGTCGCACGGTTAACAGGCTGGTACAGCCATCGCGCCATGCGCTAAACAGTAGCGCAACCAGTCAGCAAGAAACTGGTTAATCTGATGCTTTTCGTCACGTTGATGCAATTTTTTATTTGGATAATCATAGCGTGCTTTGAAGCGATAGATCTGCTGCGTTGAACACACTTCCGCAACCATAGCATCATGATAAAGTCTGACAGACATTGATGGCAGGCTCCAGTAACTCACGGCCGGCGCAGTTTGCTTGATTTCTACCAGCGTGGTGTAGCGGGTCGATTCCTGAATAGTGATGCTGTAACTGGCGCTGTTAACCTGATAAGTCACCGCTTCACCCGCCTCATCATTGCGAGGCAACAAGCGACGCAGCTGGGCGAAATTGGTTTCGCACAGGCGCATCATTTCGGGGAAATCAGGGGTATAGCGCTTAATCATTTGGCGTTCCACTCTTCGCGTAGTTTCTTATGGTGCAGCTCCAGCCATTGCAGGGCGATGACAGAGGCCGCGTTGTCAATTCTCCCCTCTTCCACCCACTGATAAGCCTGTTCACGGCTTACTACATGGACGAGAATATCCTCATTCTCTTCCTCCAGACCATGGCATCCCTGTGCCAGGCTGGCATCCACTTCACCCACCATCACCGACGATCGTTCGCTGGTGCCCCCCGGGCTGGCAAGATAACTGATAATCGGTTTTATACGACCAACGGTTAATCCGGCTTCTTCAACCGCTTCACGGCGCGCCACATCTTCAACGCTTTCACCCGGCTCAATCATCCCGGCGACCATTTCCATCAGCCAGGGCGTCGGGCTGGTGTCGAAAGCCGCGATGCGGATCTGTTCAATCAGTACTACCTCATCGCGTAACGGGTCATAGGGTAGCAGCACCGCAGCGTGACCACGTTCAAAAATTTCCCGCATCACTTCATCGCTGACTCCGCCATTAAACAGGCGGTGGCGAAAACGATAACGCTGGATGGAAAAAAAACCACGGTAAAGCGAGTCACGTGCAATAATTTCTACATCGTTTTTTGTGAAAGTCACAGGGTATTTTTTTTCACTGTCCATCGTTACACCTCCTGAACAAGCTGGGGACGAAATTGAGTATCTCAAATCTCAATCTCGGAGAAGTATGGTTCTTTCTGAAAGATTTACGTAAATTAAGGGAAGATGGCACGTTCAGCCAACTTATCCAGGCGGCAGATTCTGCTAGAATCGGCGATTATTTTTTTGGCTTATGTCAGCGCTACCATAGCAATATTGCTGCACAACAAGGAATGCAAATGAAGAAACTGCTCCCATTACTTATCGGCCTGAGCCTGGCGGGCTTCAGCGTCGCAAGTCAGGCAGAGAACCTGCTGCAAGTTTATCAGCAGGCGCGAATCACTAACCCTGACCTGCGCAGTTCTGCTGCCGACCGTGATGCTGCATTTGAAAAAATTAATGAAGCCCGCAGTCCGCTATTACCACAACTTGGTCTGGGCGCAGATTATACTTATAACAACGGTTATCGCGACAGCAGCGGCCTGCACTCCAATACCACCAGCGGCACATTACAATTAACGCAAACGCTGTTTGATATGTCTAAATGGCGCGCGCTGACGTTACAAGAAAAAAGTGCCGGCATTCAGGACGTTACTTATCAGACCGCGCAGCAGTCGCTGATGCTGAATACCGCCACCGCCTATTTTAATGTTTTACGCGCCATTGACTCGCTTTCGTATATCGAAGCGCAGAAACAGTCGATTTACCGTCAGTTAGATCAGACCACTCAACGTTTTAACGTTGGCTTAGTGGCGATTACCGATGTGCAGAATGCGCGCGCGCAATATGACAGCGTGCTGGCGAGTGAAGTGTCCGCACGTAATGCGCTGGATAATACCGTTGAAATCCTGCGCCAGGTGACCGGCAACTACTATCCATCACTGGCTTCACTGAATATCGACCGTTTCCAGACCGAAAAACCGCAGCCGGTAAATGCGCTGCTGAAGGAAGCGGAAAGCCGTAACCTGAGCCTGTTATCTGCGCGTCTGTCACAAGACCTGGCGCGTGAGCAGATTCGCTCGTCAGAAACCGGCCACATGCCAACTGTCGACCTGACTGCTTCTACCGGTATGTCGAACAGCAAATATGGCGGCAGCCGTGCCAATCAGTCCACTGGCTCCACTGATAGCATCACCGGCAGCAACCAGGTTGGCCTGAGCTTTACGCTTCCGCTGTACAGCGGCGGCGCGGTGACGTCCCAGGTGAAACAGGCGCAATACGCTTACGTCAGCGCCAGTGAGCAGCTGGAAAGCGCGCATCGCTCCACCGTACAAACCGTTCGCTCCTCATTTAACAACGTGAACGCGTCCATCAGCAGCATCAACGCCTACAAACAGGCAGTGGTTTCTGCGCAAAGCTCCCTGGATGCCATGGAAGCTGGTTATCAGGTGGGTACCCGCACTATCGTTGATGTGCTGGATGCAACGACCACATTGTACAATGCCAAGCAGCAGCTTTCTGATGCCCGTTATGACTATATGATTAACGAACTGAACATCAAATCTGCTCTGGGTACGCTGAACGAACAGGATCTGTCGGCACTGAACACCCGTTTAGGCAAGGATGTTTCCACTGCGCCTGACGCTGTTGCGCCAGTAGATCCGCAGCAGGATGCCGCTGCCAACAACACGAATCTGGATCAGGCTCCGGTACAAACGCAGGCCACACCTGCCGCTGCGCCGCGTCAATCAGCCAGTACTGGCCGTAACCCATTCAGTCAGTAAGTGATACCGGGGGCAGTCATCGCTGTCCCCCTTCACAATCAAACGTATAGCTAAGTAAAGATCCCCATTCCATCTGGCTTCACCGCTTCAAATTTCACCACTCTTACCCTATTCTATGCACTACCTTTGGGCACAGGACAGATTGCTATGAAACGGACTAAACAAATTAAACATGCCTCCTTCCGTAAGAGTTGGAGCGCACGTCATTTAACGCCAGTTGCGCTGGCCGTTACTGCTGTATTTATGCTGGCTGGCTGTGAACAGTCAGATGAAACCGTCTCCATGTTCCAGAATGCAGATGATTGTGCAAAAGCCAACCCTGGCCAGAGCGCACAATGCACCACTGCTTATAATAACGCCTTGAAAGAAGCCGAAAAAACCGCGCCTAAATATGCGACTCGCGAAGACTGCGTGGCTGAGTTTGGTGAAAGCCAGTGCCAGCAGACTCCAGCGCAGGCCGGTGTAGGTACCACTAACAATGCTGAAGCTCAGCAAAGTGGCAGCTTCTGGATGCCGCTGATGGCGGGCTATATGATGGGCCGTATGATGAGCGGTGGCGCATCACAACCGTTGTTTACCTCACGCGCACCGAACAGCCCGGCTAACGGTAAGTTTGTTGATGCCAGCGGTCGTAATTATGGTAATGCCACTTCCGGCCGCACCATGACCGTACCGAAAACCGCACTGGCGCCAAAACCAGCAACCACCAGCACCGTGACGCGCGGCGGCTTTGGTGAGAGCGTGGCGAAGCAAAACAGCATGCAGCGTAACAGCGCCGCTTCTGGCACCAGTCGTTCTTACGGAGGCTAATCAGCCCGATGAAGCGCATTGCGATTACCGAACGACCTGACTGGCGCGAAAAAGCCACCGAATACGGCTTTCGCTTTCACACCATGCACGGCGAACCGTACTGGTGTGAAGATGCTTATTACCAGTTCACACTGCCGCAGATTGATTACCTGGAAGACACCACCCGCGAGCTGCACCAGATGTGCCTGCAGGTGGTAGAGAAAGTGGTCAACAGTGACGCGCTGATGACCAAATTTTGCATTCCCAAACACACCTGGGACTTTGTCCGTCAGTCGTGGAAAACCTCGCAGCCGTCGCTCTATTCGCGTCTGGATTTAGCATGGGATGGCGAGGGTGATGCCAAGCTGCTGGAAAACAACGCCGACACGCCAACCTCATTGTATGAAGCGGCATTTTTTCAGTGGATTTGGCTGGAAGATCAGCTGAATGCCGGCCAGCTGCCTGCCGGAACAGACCAGTTTAATAGTCTGCAGGAAAAACTGATCGAGCGGTTTACTGAGCTGCATCAACAACATGGATTTAGCTGGCTGCACTTCGCCTGCTGTCGCGATACCGATGAAGATCGTGGTACGGTGCAATATCTGCAAGACTGTGCCACCGAAGCGGGCTTACCCTCTGAGTTCCTGTATATGGATGAAATCGGCCTCGGCGAAAAAGGCCAGTTTACCGATATTCACGATCAGGTAATTGGTAATCTTTTCAAGCTCTACCCGTGGGAATTTATGCTGCGCGAGATGTTCTCCACCAAGCTGGAAGACGCTGGCGTCCGCTGGCTGGAACCGGCGTGGAAGAGCATTATTTCCAATAAGGCCTTGCTGCCGTTATTGTGGGAAATGTTCCCAAATCATCCTAATCTGCTGCCGGCTTACTTTGCCGAGGATGATGTGCCGCCAATGGATAAATACGTGGTGAAACCGCTGTTCTCACGTGAAGGTGCGAATATCCGCATCGTGGAAAACGGTGAGGAAATCGCGCGTGTTGACGGGCCATACGGTGAAGAAGGCATGATTGTTCAGCAATTTCATGAACTGCCTAAATTCGGCGACAGTTACACGCTGATCGGCAGCTGGCTGATTAACGATCAACCAGCCGGTATTGGCTTACGTGAAGATCGCGCCCTGATCACTCAGGATCTTTCGCGCTTTTATCCGCACGCCTTTATCGAATAAGTCCTGCCGGTTGTCGAGGGCGGCTTCTCGCCGCCCATAACAATCTTCAGTAACTCAACCTACCTGCACCGAAAGCATACTCAATGATGCCATTTCAATTCCGTCAACCGGGATCGAAATCGCTTCATCTGGCGCTCTGGCTCCCAGCACATACAGCAGCGGCAGATAGTGTTCAGGTGTCGGATTCGATAAGGCAGCACCTTCGTGACGCATAAAATTCACCAACGGATGTTCCTCATCCGGCCCCTGCCAGTCGAGATTATCGCGCACATACTGATTAAACGACTCAGCCCACGGATAAGCAGCTGCTTCACCCTGCCAGCGCGCCATCCGCAGGTTATGCACCACGTTGCCGCTGGCCACAATCATAATCCCCTGCTCGCGCAGAGCGGCCAGCTTACGTCCCAGTTCGAAATGATATGCCGCGGGTTTAGTGCCATCGACGCTTAACTGCACCACCGGAATATCCGCATCCGGGTACATTTTAATCAGCACGCCCCAGGAGCCATGATCGAGGCCCCACTCCTGATCGAGCTGCACCTCAACCGGCGACAACGCATCCGCAATCTGCTGCGCCAGTGCTGGCGAGCCAGCGGCGCGATAGTGAGTATCAAACAGTGCCTGCGGAAAGTTACCGAAATCATGGATGGTGCGGGGCTGCGCCATCGCCGTTACTGCGGTGCCGCGCGTATACCAGTGGGCAGAAACCGCAATAATCGCTTTCGGGCGCGGCAGGGTTTCACCCAGTTTACGCCAGCTTTCGGTATAGATATTGTCTTCCAGCACGTTCATTGGGCTGCCGTGACCCAGGAAAAGAGCCGGCATACGTATTTGACTCATTATTCATCCCCGGAAAGAGTAGTATGGTTAATAGTGGTTACCTTACGCCGTTTACTGACCGGAAGAACTCGGATAACGGTGATGAAGATGGTCAATAAATTTGAATAGCCACTGAATGATGACGTGCAGAGAACTAATTTACGGAGAGTGAGATGTCAGTACCGTTGCTGTTGACGATTCTCGCGGGCGCTGCCACCTTTATCGGCGCTCTGTTGGGGGTTATTGGACAAAAACCGTCTAATCGTCTGTTAGCTTTCGCCCTCGGCTTTGCCGCTGGAATTATGTTATTGATTTCATTAATGGAAATGTTGCCCGCGGCGCTGCATACACCAGGTATGCCACCGATGCTGGGTTACGGCATGTTTATGCTCGGCCTGCTGGGTTATTTTGCGCTGGATCGTATGGTGCCGCATCAGCATCCGCAGGATATGAACCACAGCAGCGGGCAGCCGCAGAATCTGCGACGCACCGCGATTCTGCTGACGCTTGGCATCAGTTTGCACAACTTTCCTGAAGGTATTGCTACCTATGTTACTGCCAGCAGCGATCTTGAACTGGGGCTTGGCGTCGCGCTGGCGGTCGCTATCCACAATATTCCTGAGGGGCTGGCAGTTGCCGGACCGATGTATGCCGCCACCGGCTCAAAAAGAAAAGCTATATTTTGGGCCTGTGTTTCCGGTATGGCCGAGATTCTTGGCGGTCTGCTGGCATTTATGCTGCTCGGTCCAATGGTATCGCCGGTCATTATGGCCGCAGTGATGGCCGCAGTTGCCGGTATTATGGTGGCGCTGTCGGTAGATGAACTGATGCCGCTGGCGAAAGAGATCGATCCGCACAATAACCCCAGCTATGGCGTACTCTGTGGCATGACGGTGATGGGATTCAGTCTGGCGTTACTGCAAAGTACCGGAGCCGGTTGAGGTGGGGAGCCATTTTCGGCTCCCTCATGATGGCATGCAGAGTGCAAATCCTCTTTACGGGCGGCGAAAACGCCGCCTGGAGATTAACGGCTCTGGCGGTAAGCGATTAAATCATCAATCGTGACAACCGGCATATCATGCTGTTTAGCAAACACAATAACCTCAGGCGCATGCGCCATTGAACCGTCGTCGTTCGTCAGTTCGCACAGTACACCTGCAGGTTTGAACCCAGCCAGCGTCACCAGATCAATGGTAGCTTCAGTGTGGCCGCCGCGAGACAGCACGCCGCCCTGATGCGCACGCAACGGGAACACGTGTCCAGGACGATTCAAATCAGAGGGTTTTGCATCATCGGCAATCGCGGCCTTGATGGTGGTCAGACGATCGGATGCCGAGACCCCGGTAGTGACGCCTTCAGCCGCTTCGATTGTCACGGTGAAGCCGGTGCCATAGGAGCTGGTGTTATTTTCCACCATCATCGGTAATTCAAGCTGCTGGCGGCGTTCTTCATTGATGCACAGGCAGACAATGCCGCTGCCGTGGCGAATGGTTAATGCCATTTGTTCAACCGTCATGGTCTCTGCCGCGAAGATCATATCACCTTCGTTTTCACGATTTTCATCGTCGAGTACCATTACGCCGCGACCTTCACGCAGCGCTGCAATTGCACGTTCTACACGCTGTTCCGGCGTGCCAAATTCAGAAAGTAGCGTCTGATTCATGGTAAATAAACCTTATAAAGTGTATGGGTTACCAGAATCAGGGCGATCTTGAGGAGTGTCATGCAGTGACAAAAAATAACGCGCGGCGAGCAAAAGCCCGACAAATATCGTTACTCTCTCCCATCCGGACTCTAACCGTCGGCCCCGGAATTACACCGGGTCTGCTGACCTTCGGGCCTGGCGACCAGAAGCGCTCGCGGGCTTTCAGCGTGAGCTGATTTACCGCCGGTGGGGAATTTCGCCCCGCCCTGAGAATAAGCGAACTCACTATAGCGCCAATAAAAAATCAGAGCAACGAACAAAAACAGCAAATTGTTATGCGCAGTGCTTCTTTAAGCCCCCGGCGGCCAGAAGTCTCACGGCGATGCAGTTTTAAGGTTTATCCTTTTGGCTTCTGGCATTACACTTACAAGATACTTGTTGCGACCAGGAAACCGCCATGATCGACCCGAAAAAAATTGAACAACTTGCTCGTCAGGTTCATGAATCTATGCCGAAGGGCATTCGTGAATTCGGCGACGACGTTGAGAAGAAGATCCGTCAGGTATTGCAGGCACAGTTGACGCGCATGGATCTGGTAAATCGTGAAGAGTTTGATGTTCAGACGCAGGTGTTACTGCGCACGCGTGAAAAGCTGTCCGCGCTGGAACAGCGTCTGGCTACGCTGGAAAGCCGCGCAACAGAAACGGCGCCGCAAGCCGTGATTAAGACTGAAGACCCGCAATAATCAGTCAAAATAGCGGGACAAGCCTGAGCCGTCCCGCTATTTAAGCATCAGCTTTTGGCTGAGCGGATGCTTTTAATGATATTGCTGGTAGAGATGCCGTCTTCAAAATTCAGCACCCGCACGTCGCCGCCGTTTGCCCACACTTCTTTGCTGCCGGCAATGTCTTCCGGTTTGTAATCTCCGCCTTTAACCAGCAGATCCGGTAGTACATCGGCAATTAAACGCTGTGGCGTGTCCTCTTCAAAAGCCACCACCCAATCTACCGCTTCCAGCGCACCCAGCACGATCATGCGATTAATCAGTGGATTAACCGGACGGCTTTCGCCCTTCAGGCGCTTCGTCGATGCATCGCTGTTCACCGCCACAATCAGACGGTCGCCCAGCTTGCGCGCGTTCGCCAGATAAGAGACGTGACCAGCATGCAGAATGTCGAAACAGCCGTTGGTCATCACCACTTTCTCGCCGCGTTTCCGTGCCTGCTCCACCGCATGCTTCAGCTGGGCTTCATTCATAACGCCAAAGCCGGTTTCCGGGCGCGCATGAATGGCATTTTCCAGTTCAACCGTGCTGACGGTTGAGGTTCCCAGCTTGCCTACCACCACGCCCGCTGCGGCATTCGCCATAAAGCAAGCTTCTTCCAGCGAATCTCCGGCCGCCAGCGTTGCCGCCAGCACGCCAATCACCGTATCGCCCGCACCGGTAACATCAAACACTTCCTGCGCCTGAGTCGGCAGATGCAGCGGTTCTTTACCCGGTTGCAGCAGCGTCATACCATTTTCTGAACGCGTCACCAGCAGCGCCGACAGCTCAAAGTCAGCAATCAGCTTCATACCGCGTTCAACAATCTGCTCTTCGTTGTGGCACTTACCAACCACCGCCTCAAACTCGGAGAAGTTCGGCGTTAACAGTGTTGCACCGCGATAGCGGGCAAAATCAGTACCTTTTGGATCCACCAGCACCGGCACACCGGCATCGCGCGCCAGCTTAATCATCGCTTCGACGCTGGCCAGTGCACCTTTGGCATAATCAGAGAGCACCAGCGCACCAATAGACGGCAGAGCAGTCGAAATTCGATCGTGGATCGGCTGCGGATCGACACCTTCAAATCCCTCTTCGAAATCAAGACGGATCAGCTGTTGATTACGGGAAAGAATGCGTAACTTAGTGATGGTTGGATGAGTGGGCACCGCAACAAAATCACACTGAACGTTGACGCTACCGAGGGTAGCACTCAGCGCCTGTGCCGCATCATCAATGCCGGTTAACCCTACCAGCCGCGATTCGGCCCCCAATGAAGCAATATTCATTGCCACGTTAGCCGCGCCGCCGGGGCGATCTTCGACATTGTCCACTTTGACTACCGGCACCGGCGCTTCCGGTGAAATACGGCTGGTTGGGCCATACCAGTAGCGATCTAACATGACATCACCAACTACCAGCACGCCTGCGCGGTTAAAATCGGGCAGTGTTACTTTCATTCCTGACACTCCAGACTGCAGAAAAATATTGCGCGGGATAATAGCATAATTGCTAAAAACTCTGTCTATCCCGGCGGGATAGCAATCAGGCTTCCAGCCAGCGTTTCCAGCTGGCGGTTACGCCGTCTCGCGCCTCAATAAAGCTCTCATCATCAACATGCCCCGGCAACTCCTGCAATGCCAGGTGATGCAGCTCATCACGCAGGGTGACGTAGGCGTTGGTCAGCGCTTTGGCTTCGCCCTCATCCATCCGCTCATAATTTGCCATTAACTCGAGTATGCGCACGTTATCTGACCAGCGCGTCAGCTTCGGTTCTTGCGAAGCGTAACGTAGGACAAGATATTGCGTAATGAATTCAATGTCCGTGATGCCACCCGCATCCGCTTTGATGTCCCAGCGCCCTTTATGTTTGCTGCCAAGATGCGCACGCATTTTTTCCCGCATCTCGCGCACTTCAGTTTTCAACTGCTCAGCATCGCGCGGCAGACAGAGTATTCCGCGACGAATATCATCAAAACGTCGGCTGAGTGCCGCTTCACCATAAACGATACGCGCACGTACCAGCGCCTGATGCTCCCAGGTCCAGGCTTCATTGCGCTGATAGTCATCGAAAGCATCAAAGGTGCTGACCAGCATCCCGGCGGCACCTGAAGGACGCAGGCGGGCATCCACTTCGTACAGAATGCCCGACGAAGTGCGGGTGCTGAACAGATGCATAATGCGTTGCGCCAGCCGCAGATAGAACTGGCGTCCGTCGATACTGCGCTCGCCGTCGGTTACAGAATCATTCGGGCAGTCGTGCAAAAACACCAGATCGAGATCGGAACTGTAGCCCAGCTCCCAGCCGCCCAGCTTGCCATAACCGATGACCGCGAAACCGCGCTCGCCTTCACCGGTCAGATGTGACGGCTGACCATAGCGCTGCACCATCATATTCCACGCCTGCTGCACCACCGACTCGATAATCGCTTCTGCCAGCCAGGTTAAATGGTCGCTGACTTTCATCACCGGCAGCGTTTCAGCGATATCCGCCGCGGCAATACGCAGATGCTGCGCCTGTTTAAACTGGCGCAGTGCTTCCAGCTGCTGCTCTTCATCATCTTCCGGAATGCGCAGCAGATACTGACGCAGTTCGTCACGGTAGGCATCGGTGGCGGTCGGCTGATAAAGCGTGGCCGGATCAAGCAGTTCGTCGAGCAGCAATGGATGGCGCGACAGCTGGCTGGCCAGCATCGGTGACGCGGCACACAGGCGAATAAGATGACGTAATGCGCCATGAAATTCGGTCAACAGCTCAAGATAGGTACTGCGCGTAACCACGCCGAGCAGCAGCGGCGTCAGACGGCTAAGGGTAATTGCCGCATCATCACGCGGGCAGACCTCACTCAGTAATCGCGGCATTAGCTGATCGAGCGCCTGGCGGCCGCGCGGTCCAATGGTGCGCTTATCCACATCATGGCGAAAATCCGTCAGTTCCCGCAGCAGGCTGTGGCGACCAATGTCGTCCAGATGCGGCACCAGCGGAGCCAGTTCAATCTCTTCCAGCTTATCCTGCCACAGCACGCCGTAATCGGCCCCCTGCTGATTCTCATCAATTTCCGGCGCATCATCACCAATCAGTTCGTCGAAAATAGCCCGTACCGCCGCCATATGCTTATCAAGCCCGGCGTGCAGCGCCTGCCAGTCGGCGAAGCCCATCGCCCACGCCAGCCGCGCGCGGTTAAGCTCGTCAGCAGGCAAAGTTTGGGTCTGTTCATCATTAATGCTCTGTAACAGGTTTTCCAGCCGGCGTAAAAACAGGTAGCTGTCATGCAGCTGATCGATCTGCGATGCAGGCAACAAATTCAATGCGCCAATCGACTCGAGGGTTGGCAACAGTGAACGCAGTTGCAGCGAGCGCTCACGTCCACCGCGTATCAGCTGAAATACCTGCACGATAAATTCGGTTTCGCGAATCCCGCCGGCACCGAGCTTAATATTGTCAGTCAGGCCACGACGTCGCACTTCACGCGCAATCATGCCTTTCATATTGCGCAGTGACTGAATCACACTGAAATCGATATAGCGGCGGAAAACAAAGGGCCGCAGCATCTGGCGTAATTCCAGACTCCAGCGGTCATCTTTGTCACCCATCAGTCGCGCTTTCACCATCGCGTAGCGCTCCCAGTCACGCCCCTGCTCCTGGTAATAATCTTCCAGTGCGGCAAAACTCAACACCAGCGGCCCGCTGTCACCAAACGGACGCAGACGCATATCAACGCGATAGACAAAGCCATCCATCGTTGGCTGATCGAGCACTTTGATCAGCCGTTGCCCCAGCCGCGTGAAGAACTGCGCGTTATCCAGCTCGCGACGGCCACCGTGCGTAGCGCCATTTTCCGGATAAGAGAAAATCAGATCGATATCCGAGGAGAAATTCAGCTCACCGCCGCCGAGTTTACCCATGCCGAGAATCAGCAGCGGCTGCGCTTCGCCTGCGGCATTACAAGGCGTACCCAGATCCTTGCAGCACGCCTGATACAGCCAGTCGCGCGCGGTGACAATCAACGTCTCTGCCAGCACGCTCAGCTGCTGCAAGGATTGTTCCGTGCTGCTGGTTGCCAGCGTCTGCATCCAGGCAATACGCACCAGCATATGACGACGAAACAGCCGCAGCTCGCGCATCAGCGCATTCTCATCGGCCACTGTCGCCAGCTGATTGTCCAGCCACTGTTGATAATGCTGCCATTCATCAGGCTGTGGTGCCACCTGCACTATCTGCTGCCACCAGTGCGGATGCTGAGCAACGTTTTCACTGATGAAATCGCTGAACGCCAGCACTGCCTGCTGCTGTGCGCTGAACTCAGTTAACGGCAGACTTAACCGCTCAGTCGCTTTTACGGCTTGCTCCAGCAACAGCGGCGGCAACGGTTGTGATAACGATGGCAACATAAACACTCCCTGATGACGATAGCGAAAAACGGGGATGTCGCCCCGTAGGATTTACTCAATAATCAGGCTTCCGGGCGCTCTTTAACGCTGCCGTTCATCCAGAATGCCGGCTGCTTCACTGCCTGACGGCAATGTGCGTCCAGCCAGCTCTCCTGCTGATAACGAATCGCCTGTAACAGTTGATTCCAGCTGCCGGTCCAGGCTTCAACCGCCGCACTGTCGTAAGCACCTGCTAACAAATGTACCGCCAATAGCTGCCGCTCCAGTCGCGGCGCTTTATCCCGATACTCACCGTTGTGATGGATTGTGTCGAAACTCTCTTTCATCTCGGCAGCAAGACGACCCAACATAATGTCGGCGAAACGCTTAAACGAACCCTGTAGTTTGGCATCGGCTTTGGCATCAATAAACTGACGCCAGCGCTCGGTAGCCAGCCAGTTAGTAAGTGCCAACTGGGTATCCAGCCATAGCGCGCTAAAACAGAGGTTTTGCGCCTCAGGGCGCTTCTCTGCCAACGCCTCTTCCAGCGCGGTTAAGTTCTGGCGCAGCTCACTGCTCGCCTTGCGTGGAATCAATACGCCAAACAACGAGAACGCCTGACGCAGCGTTTCCAGCGCTTCCTGTACCGAAGCCCGCGCAGCTGGGTTGCCCCGCAGCCACAGCTCCTCGTGGTATTGCCACTGGCTCAGACCCAGCATAAATGCTGCACGCATCCCCTCTTCAACCGTGGCTTTACGCTTAACCTGCATCACCGGCAGCGGGCGCAGCGCCTGTTGCGCGCCTCCCTGAGCCAGCGCATAGCCACGCGCCGCTTTGCTCAGGCTACCGAGGCGTAAGCCGCCCATCTTGCCCAGCTCGGCTGCAAAGGCCAGCAGGTCATCACGCTCGCCGCTTTTCAGCTCCAGCTCCACTTCATACAGCGGTTCGCTAAGCTCTCCGGCCGCCACTTCGCCGCGGTCTAATGCCACTTCAATCTCGCTGCTTTTGTAGCTCACCAGCCACTTTTCACGTTGAAAATGGGTACTGAACAGCGCGCTAAGCTGCTGTTGTAACGCAGCCAAATCGCAGCCAGCAGGCCAGATATCTGCAGGCAGCAGAAAAATATCAAGTTCAGGCTGCTGCAAGTCGATGTTATATTCCGGACGCTGATGTAATCCGCCAATGGTTTGACCGGCGGTTTTTAACGTCATTTCATAGTGTTCACCGAAACCACGAATGCGCAGCCCCATATCCCAGCGCCGCAACTGATTATCAGCGGTTTCGAAGTAGATATTGGTCAGCGACTCCGCGGGGGTGTGCTGATGCGGCCATGCAGCGAGTTGCGCGGCGAGATTTGCTGCCGCTTCCGGCAGCACAATGAACTTTAATTCGATTTCGATGGTCATATTTTCTTATTCAGATACTCACTGGCACAGGCAGCTGAGATTAGGCAAAGGTCAAGAGTGAAGAGTAATGCAGAAAAAGCGCTGCTGTCTCGGCTTTCTTAATACTTTTACCCGCGCAACGACATGACTCTGAGACCAGGATAGTTCTCATTCAGATTTAAGCGGAGCCTCTCCAGACTGTGCCTTTACATTCCCGAACTTTTTGCAAAAACGACATCTAATGAAGAAATCACACTTAATTGGCCTGACTTTGCTGACTTTCAGCGTAACCCTTTCCGCCCACGCCGAAGAGAAACGATATATTTCCGATGAATTGTCGACCTGGGTACGTAGCGGCCCAAGCAATGATTATCGCCTGATTGGTACGGTAAACGCAGGTGAAGAAGTCACCCTGCTGCAAACCAATGATAACAGTAAATATGGGCAAATCCGTGATGCCAACGGGCGTACCACCTGGATTCCACTGGCGCAGCTGAGCGAACAGCCAAGTCTGCGTACCCGCGTGCCGGAATTAGAAAAACAGGTAAAAGATCTCACCGACAAGCTGGCGAATATTGATGGCAGCTGGAATCAGCGCACCGCCGATATGCAGAAGAAAGTGGCCGGTAGCGACAGCGTTATCAACGGGCTCAAAGACGAAAACCAGAAGTTGAAGAATGAGTTAGTGGTCGCGCAGAAGAAAGTTAATGCCGCCAATGTGCAGCTTGATGATAAACAGCGCACCATCATAATGCAGTGGTTTATGTATGGCGGTGGTGTAGCAGGCGTTGGCCTGCTGTTAGGTTTGCTGTTGCCACATATGATCCCGCGCCGTAAAAAAAGCGACCGCTGGATGAACTAATTTTTCCGCACGCCCATGCATTGATGCTGACGAGGTGGCTTTACGCCGCCCGTTTTTTCCTGCCCGCAATTTGCCCTCGTTTGTGCGACAATTACCCTGATTGCCTTTTAATACCCCGAATTTAGCAATGAATGTGCTCTGGAGATCTGTAGTGAAAACTTACCTTGTCGGTGGTGCTGTACGCGATGGTCTGCTTAAACTGCCGGTCAAAGATAAAGATTGGGTGGTGGTCGGCGCTACGCCGCAAACAATGCTCGAACAGGGCTATCAGCAGGTAGGCCGCGACTTTCCGGTGTTTTTACACCCAAAAAGCCGTGAAGAGTATGCGCTGGCGCGTACCGAAAGAAAGTCAGGCCAGGGTTACACCGGTTTTGTCACCGATTTCGCGGCGGACGTCACGCTTGAACAGGATTTAATGCGCCGCGATTTGACGATAAACGCCATTGCCCGAGATGAGCACGGCGAGTACATCGATCCTTACGGTGGCCGGGACGATATTGCAAAACGCCTGCTGCGCCATGTCTCCGCCGCATTTAATGAAGATCCCTTACGGGTATTGCGCGTGGCGCGCTTTGCCGCCCGCTTTGCCCATCTCGGCTTTCGCATTGCCGATGAAACCCAGCAGCTAATGCGTCAGATGGCAGAAAGCGGTGAGCTGGCACACTTAACCGCCGAACGGGTATGGAAAGAGACGGAAAATGCGCTGCAGTCGGCCAATCCTCAGGTCTATTTCCAGGTGCTGCGCGACTGTCATGCACTGGCGGTGCTGTTTCCGGAAATCGACAATCTGTACGGCATTCCGGCTCCGGCCAAATGGCATCCGGAAATCGATACCGGCATTCATACGCTAATGACGCTGGCGATGGCTGCGCAGCTCAGCCCGGAAACTGACGTGCGCTTCGCCACGCTGTGTCACGATCTTGGCAAAGCGCTAACGCCACCGGAGAAATGGCCGAGCCATCATGGCCACGGACTGGCCGGTGTGCCTCTGGTTGAAGGGCTTTGCCAGCGGCTGCGGGTACCCAATCATATTCGTGACCTTTCGATGCTGGTTGCCGAGGTTCATGATCTGGTGCATACCATCGAGAGACAGCAGCCCGAAACTTTAATTCAGCTGTTTGACCGGATTGATGCCTGGCGTAAACCGCAGCGTGTCGAACAAATTGCCTTAACCAGCGAGGCCGATGCACGCGGGCGTACCGGTTTTGAAAGTAATTCATATCCGCAGGGTGATTTTTTGCGCCAGGCATTTCAGGTGGCGTTAAGCGTATCAACTAAAGCGGTGGTGGAAGCCGGTTTTAAAGGGCCAGCGGTAAGAGAAGAGTTAACACGCAGAAGAGTTGCAGCGTTGGCGGCGTGGAAAGCGGCATAAAACAAGGGCCAGCATAGCTGGCCCTGTTATCAACTAGACAAACACCATGTAAACCGCCGCAGCGACGATAAAGCGATAGATAGCGAACGGCACAAACGAAATTCGTTTGATGATATGCAGGAAAGTTTTAATCGCCACCAGCGCGACGATGAAGGCAGTGACAAAGCCGACGGCAAACATCGGCAAGTCCGCCATGCTGAGGAAACCCATGCTCTTGTACAGATCCAGCCCGGTGGCGCCCATCATCATCGGAACCGCCAGAATAAACGAGAACTCTGACGCCGCATAACGGCTGACGCCCATCAGCATCCCGCCTGAAATAGTGGCACCTGAACGCGAGAAACCCGGCCACAGAGCCAGACACTGGAAGCAACCAATCACAAACGCCTGACGGTAAGTAATATCATCAATGCCTTCTGCTTTTGGCTTCTTCGGCTTCAGGAACTCGGCCGCCAGCAGCAGCACACCCCCGACCACCAGCGCATACATCACGTTGATAGGGTTAAACAGCGATTTGATTTGATCGTGTAACAGCAGGCCAATCACTACCGCGGGTGCCATTCCCAGCAAAATATGAATCAGCGTCAGATGGCCGGTTCCGGTCCCTTCATGTTTGACTTCGCCAAAGTGAATGCCAATCAGTCCAAACAGGCGACGCCAGAACATTACCACCACCGCCAGAATCGAACCCAGCTGGATAACCACTTCAAAGGTCTCAGCTTTCTGACCTTCGAACCCCAGCAGATGGCCGACAATAATCATATGACCGGTGGATGAGACGGGGAGAAACTCGGTAAGCCCCTCAACAATGCCCAGGATAACTGCCACCCAAAGCTGATGAATATCTGCCATCAATCGTCCTCTATCCTAAATATTTAAACCACGAAAAAGGCGGCCGCTGTAACAGATGACCGCCAGAAAAAGATGCCTGATACGTTTTCGACAGGCTTATGACATACGATAATGTGGTTTGGTTTCATTGTGATGGCAATCACAATGGTTTTATTTCGGATTAGTCCCGCGCTCAATAATGACGCCAACCTGCGCCGCCTGCGCGACCGCGCCCGGTTTGCTGACTTTAATCCGTACCCACGGCGAAGCGAAGCGCGCTAACAGCAGCGAGGCGACCTCTTCTGCCACCCGCTCAACCAATGCGAATTTACCTTCAGCGACGTGAGAAATGATCGCTTCAGACACATCGGCATAGCTCAGGCAGTCATTTACATCATCGCTGGCCGCGGCTTTGCGGTTGTCCCAAGCCATTTCGACATCGAACACTAATTTCTGTTGAATGGTCTGTTCCCAGTCATATACACCAATGGTAGTGATGACCGTTAGCTGTTCAATAAATACAATATCCATGATGTCTGTCTCTGTTTTTGCGTTAGCCGGATACCACTTCTGGCGGTTTATGCGTATTATCCACTGATGATGAGAAGAAAACGACCCTTACGGTACGGGACGGTGTTATGAGTGCTATCGCGCTTGGTATGATTATTTTCGCGTATCTGTGCGGCTCCATTTCCAGCGCGATTTTGGTTTGCCGTCTGGCAGGATTACCTGACCCTCGTCACAGTGGTTCCGGCAATCCTGGCGCCACAAACGTGTTACGCATCGGCGGTAAAGGTGCGGCGGCGGCGGTGCTGATATTTGACGTGCTGAAAGGCATGCTGCCGGTTTGGCTGGCTTATTTTCTTGGCGTCTCGCCGGTGTACCTCGGCCTGACGGCGATTGCTGCCTGCCTCGGCCATATCTATCCGGTGTTCTTCCATTTTAAAGGTGGTAAGGGTGTGGCGACCGCCTTTGGTGCCATCGCGCCAATCGGCTTTGATCTTACCGGCCTGATGGCCGGCACCTGGCTACTGACGGTGTTACTCAGCGGCTACTCTTCGCTGGGAGCAATCGTCAGCGCGCTGATTGCACCCTTCTACGTCTGGTGGTTTAAACCGCAGTTCACGTTTCCGGTGGCAATGCTCTCCTGCCTGATTTTGTTACGTCATCACGACAATATTCAGCGCCTGTGGCGCGGGCAGGAAACCAGAATCTGGAAGAAAAAGAATAAAGACAAAAAATCCGCTTAACGCGGATTTTTTTTGACATCAGATTGCCGGTAATTCAGCCAGCGGCCAGCGCGGGCGCACCGTTACGCTCAGCTCACCGTGCGTTCCGCCTTTCAGACGCACCATGCCGGCATAAGCAATCATCGCGCCGTTATCGGTACAGAACTCCGGGCGTGCATAAAATACTTCACCACCACGCGCCTGCATCATTTCTGCCAGTTTACTGCGCAGGGTGCGGTTGGCGCTGACGCCACCGGCAATCACCAGACGCTTAAATCCGGTGCTTTCCAGTGCGCGCTTGCACTTTATGGCCAGCGTATCGACCACCGCATCCTCGAAGGCACGCGCGATGTCCGCATGAGTCTGCGCATCGTTACTGTTTTCACGAATGGTATTGGCAGCAAAAGTTTTCAGCCCGGAAAAGCTGAAATCCATCCCCGGACGATCGGTCATTGGGCGCGGGAAAGTAAAACGCCCCGCTTCTCCCTGCTGTGCCATTTTCGACAGCATTGGCCCGCCAGGATAATCCAGCCCCAGTAACTTGGCCGTTTTATCAAAAGCTTCGCCAGCGGCATCGTCGATCGATTCGCCGAGCAAAGTATATTCACCAATGCCGGTAACACTAATCAGCTGGGTGTGACCACCCGACACCAGCAGTGCCACAAACGGAAAATCCGGTGGATTGTCTTCCAGCATCGGTGCCAGCAGGTGGCCTTCCATATGGTGTACCGGCACCGCAGGCACGCCCCAGGCAAACGCCAGTGAACGGCCAATGGTGGCGCCGACCAGCAGCGCACCGACCAGGCCTGGGCCCGCGGTGTAAGCCACGCCGTCAATATCCTGCGCCGTCAGCCCGGCATCTTTTAACGCCGCCTGAATCAGCGGCACGGTTTTACGCACGTGATCGCGTGACGCCAGCTCAGGCACCACGCCGCCGTAATCCGCATGCAGTTTCACCTGACTGTACAGCTGGTTAGCCATCAAACCGGTGGCATCATCATAAATCGCGATGCCGGTTTCATCGCAGGATGTTTCAATTCCCAGTACACGCATTAATTTTTTACCTCTTTCTCGCGGCGCGCAGTTTATCACAACCGCCGATTGCGCAGCGGCTATTTTGACGGCTAAGCGGTTACTCCATGAACAATAAGCAGAAAATTTTCCAACGTGGACAAGTTGATTGTTGTATAATCAGCCCCCTGAAAAAAACCGGCAGCCGCACAGGCGCTTCTGTTGGTTTCATTAGCTCATGGTGCTTTACAACGCAGCGTATGTTGGAGTAAAATTCCGCACCATTTTGAAATGAGCTGGCACTGACGCCAGCCGCAAAACCGAATTTATCGAGGTGAGAGTTACATGCCGGTAATTAAAGTACGTGAAAACGAGCCTTTCGACGTAGCACTGCGTCGCTTCAAGCGTTCTTGTGAGAAAGCAGGCGTTCTGGCTGAAGTCCGTCGTCGTGAGTTTTATGAAAAACCAACGACCGAACGTAAGCGCGCTAAAGCTTCTGCAGTAAAACGCCACGCGAAGAAACTGGCTCGCGAAAACGCACGCCGCACTCGTCTGTACTAATTTCTTCTGGAGGTCCGCCTCCATCGCGTATTACACGCAGACAGAGTCATTATAAGAGGCCGTGCTTTCCGAAAGGAATGCGCGGCTTGTTCTCGTTTATGAGCTGAACCATTTTTATAGGCAGAACAATCGGGGCTTATGGCTGGACGAATCCCACGCGTATTTATCAATGACCTGTTAGCTCGCACAGACATCGTGGATCTGATCGATGCACGTGTGAAGCTGAAAAAGCAGGGTAAGAACTATCATGCGTGCTGTCCTTTTCATAACGAGAAAACCCCTTCGTTTACCGTAAATGGTGAAAAGCAGTTCTATCACTGCTTCGGCTGTGGTGCCCACGGCAACGCAATTGACTTTTTGATGAACTATGATCGCCTGGAGTTTGTCGAAAGCATTGAAGAGCTGGCCACGCTGTACGGACTTGAAGTGCCGTATGAGGCGGGGAGTGGGCCGAGTCAGCTGGAACGTCATCAGCGTCAAAGCCTGTATCAGTTAATGGAAGGCTTGAGCAGCTTTTATCAACAAGCACTACCACAAGGCCCTGCCGCGCCTGCGCGCGACTATCTGGCAAAACGTGGGCTGAGCGAAGAAGTAATCAAACACTTCGCGATTGGTTTTGCGCCGCCAGGCTGGGACAACGTATTAAAACGCTTTGGTCGCGACGAGGAAAATCGTCAGTCGCTGATTGATGCCGGAATGCTGGTGACCAACGACAAAGGTCGCAGCTATGACCGCTTCCGTGAACGCGTGATGTTTCCTATTCACGATAAGCGCGGGCGAGTTATTGGTTTTGGTGGCCGCGTATTAGGCGATGGTATGCCGAAATACCTGAACTCACCGGAAACCGATATTTTTCATAAGGGCCGCCAGCTGTATGGTCTGTATGAAGCTCAGAAGAACCATCCAGAGCCTGCACGTTTGCTGGTTGTGGAGGGTTATATGGATGTGGTGGCGCTGGCGCAGTTTGGCATTGATTATGCCGTCGCCTCGCTTGGCACCTCAACAACCGCCGACCATATCCAACTTCTTTTCCGCTCGACGGAAAACGTAATCTGTTGTTATGACGGCGATCGTGCAGGTCGTGAAGCCGCATGGCGTGCATTAGAAACAGCATTGCCTTACATGACCGACGGTCGTCAGCTACGCTTTATGTTCCTGCCGGACGGGGAAGACCCGGATACGCTGGTGCGTAAAGAAGGCAAAGAGGCGTTTGAAGCACGGATGGAGCAGGCAATGCCGCTCTCCAGCTTCTTATTTGACTCGCTGATGCCGCAGGTGGATCTGTCCTCACGTGACGGACGTGCGCGGCTCAGTACTCTGGCACTGCCGCTGATTAGCCAGATACCCGGTGAAACGCTGCGTATCTATCTGCGTCAGGAGCTGGGAAAGTACTTAGGTATTCTCGATGACAGCCAGTTGGAAAAGCTGTTACCGAAGAAAGCGGAAAATGCCACGCCAACGCTGGCACCTCAGCTAAAACGCACAACCATGCGTATACTGATTGGATTGCTGGTGCAGAATCCACAACTGTCCGCGATGGTGCCGTCTCTGCAAGGTCTGGGGCAGTCAAAAATGGCAGGATTGCCGCTGTTTGTAGAGTTAGTGAATACTTGCACAGCTCATCCTGGCCTGACCACCGGACAGCTACTAGAGTTATATCGTGGAACAAATTTTAGCCAGCACCTTGAAACGCTGGCAACATGGAACCACATGGTAGTAGATGACGAAGTAGAAACTATGTTTAAGGATTCACTGGCCAGCATGTACGACTCAGCGCTGGAACAGCGTCAGGAAGAATTGATTGCGCGCGATCGGACCCAGGGTCTGAATGCCGAAGAACGCCGCGAACTGTGGTCACTTAACCAGGCGCTGGCGCGTAAGTAACAGATTTTGCATTCGGCCACGGCCGGACGCAACGAACATTGAATTTGGGCAAGCAAGACAGCCCGACGCAAGACTCAGCGGCTTAAGTGCCGAATATCGTTCGGGCCGGACCCGACAGCCGCCACGAGGGCAGCGGCAATAATCTAAAAGCCTTCAACTGTTATTGTTGGCTGCATGGCCGACCGACACCAATCTAATTAACAGAAGTGTGGATACCGTCTTATGGAGCAAAACCCGCAGTCACAGCTTAAGCTACTTGTCACCCGTGGTAAGGAGCAGGGCTATCTGACCTATGCCGAGGTCAATGACCATCTGCCGGAAGATATCGTCGACTCCGATCAGATCGAAGACATCATTCAGATGATCAACGACATGGGCATTCAGGTTGTAGAAGAAGCGCCTGATGCCGACGATCTGATGCTGAACGAAAACAGTTCCGATACCGACGAAGACGCTGCTGAAGCCGCTGCTCAGGTGTTATCCAGCGTAGAATCTGAAATTGGGCGCACCACCGACCCGGTTCGCATGTACATGCGTGAAATGGGTACCGTAGAGCTGCTGACGCGTGAAGGCGAAATCGACATCGCCAAGCGTATCGAAGACGGTATCAACCAGGTGCAGTGCTCTGTTGCTGAATATCCGGAAGCGATTACCTACCTGCTTGAGCAGTACGACCGTGTTGAAGCGGGCGAAGCTCGCCTGTCTGACCTGATCACTGGTTTTGTCGATCCTAACGCCGAAGAAGATATTGCACCAACGGCAACGCACGTCGGCTCTGAACTCTCTGAGGAAGAGCGTGATAATGACGAAGAAGAAGAAGACGATGACGATGACAGTTCCGACGACGACAACAGCATCGACCCGGAACTGGCGCGCGAGAAATTTACTGAGCTGCGTACCCAGTACGAAGCTACGCGTACCGTAATCAAGGCTAACGGCCGCAGCCATGCGAAAGCCGCGGCTGAGATTCAGAACCTGTCTGACGTGTTCAAACAGTTCCGCCTGGTACCGAAGCAGTTTGATTTCCTCGTCAACAGCATGCGTACCATGATGGACCGCGTTCGTACTCAGGAACGCCTGATCATGAAGCTGTGTGTTGAACTGTGCAAAATGCCGAAAAAGAACTTTATTACCCTGTTCACCGGCAACGAAACCAGCGAGACCTGGTTCAAAGCAGCACTGGCAATGAACAAGCCGTGGTCTGAAAAGCTGAATGACGTCTCTGATGACGTACAGCGTAGCTTACAGAAACTGGCACAGATCGAAGAAGAAACCGGCCTGACCATCGAGCAGGTAAAAGATATCAACCGTCGCATGTCAATCGGCGAGGCGAAAGCGCGTCGTGCGAAGAAAGAGATGGTGGAAGCAAACTTACGTCTGGTTATTTCGATTGCCAAGAAATACACCAACCGTGGTCTGCAGTTCCTTGACCTGATTCAGGAAGGTAACATCGGCCTGATGAAGGCGGTAGATAAGTTTGAATATCGTCGTGGTTATAAGTTCTCGACTTATGCCACCTGGTGGATTCGTCAGGCTATCACCCGTTCTATCGCCGACCAGGCGCGTACCATCCGTATTCCGGTGCATATGATTGAGACCATTAACAAACTCAACCGTATTTCGCGCCAGATGCTGCAAGAGATGGGCCGCGAGCCGTCGCCGGAAGAGCTGGCTGAGCGCATGCTGATGCCAGAAGATAAAATCCGCAAAGTGCTGAAAATCGCTAAAGAGCCGATCTCCATGGAGACGCCGATTGGTGATGATGAAGATTCACATCTGGGCGATTTTATCGAAGACACCACGCTGGAGCTGCCGCTGGACTCTGCCACGTCAGAAAGCCTGCGTTCTGCGACGCATGATGTTCTGGCTGGTCTGACCGCGCGTGAAGCGAAAGTACTGCGTATGCGTTTCGGTATCGATATGAACACCGACCACACGCTGGAAGAGGTCGGCAAGCAGTTTGACGTAACGCGTGAGCGTATTCGTCAGATCGAAGCGAAGGCGCTGCGTAAGCTGCGTCACCCAAGCCGCTCTGAAGTACTGCGCAGCTTCCTCGACGATTAATTTCGCCGGGCTTGCAGTGAAAAAACCCCGGTCTGCCGGGGTTTTTTATTGCCTGAAGAATTACAGCCCGCGCAACGCCAGCGCGCTGTCCAGCTCTTGATAACTGGCGACCATCTGCTCCTGCGAAGCGCGATTCAGCCCGCTGGGATTTGGCAACACCCAGACTTCGCTATCACCAATGGTAATCGCCTGCCTGCCCCACTCCACTTTGCTCTGACGAAAAGCGCGCTTAAACGCCTCTTTACCTAATACCGCCAGCGCCCTCGGCTGATAATGTTGAATCTTCTCAATCAGCGCTTTACCGCCATCACGCAATTCCAGCGCCGACAGCTCATTAGCCTGCACGGTTGGGCGCTCCACCAGCATAGTGATACCACAGCCGGTCTCCAGCAGCCGCTGCTCCTGTTCTGGTTTCAGCAACTGCGCGGTAAATCCCGCTTGCCAGATAGTCTTCCAGAAACGATTACCGGGATGGGCAAAGTGAAAGCCGGTGTGCGCCGACGACTTACCCGGATTGATCCCACAGAACACCACGCGCAGGCCCGGTGCGAGAATATCGGTAATCGGCTGTTCAGTATTATCGCTCATAATTTTCCTGTGAAAGTGACAGCACATGCAGGCGCACGCTGGCCTTAACCGCCTTGCCGCTAAAACTCTGCTGAAGGCCCCGGCTACCCGCTTATCGCGCAAGGAGAAATGGGCACCGAAGTCACTGTGGATATTAATTATTATGGACGCCATATTCAAACCGCTGCTCACCTGATACAACGCGGCGACGACTCATTCTGGATGCATTGGTAGCGGGCCATCATTAATTCCTTGAGATTCAGATGGTTTGCGCTGCATGAGGTTTGCTTAAAAAAAGGGCAACCGGACGCTTATCGCTGGATTGCGCACCAGAGTTACATTATAATCCTGCCCCGCAGGCCCCTTAGCTCAGTGGTTAGAGCAGGCGACTCATAATCGCTTGGTCGCTGGTTCAAGTCCAGCAGGGGCCACCAAATTTTAGCTTTGAAATCATATAATTAAGCCACTCTTTCGAGTGGCTTTTTTATTGCCTCATTTCTGAGTGGCGATGCAATGGCGGTAGATTTTTTACCGCCACTTTCATCAGCACATAAAAAAACCCGCACGCGGCGGGCATTTGGCAGATATGGTTCAAAGACACAGTGGGCGCTGACCCGTTACAGCAGGGTGAGGAGGTGCCGGCTTTATGGCTCCCGGCGTGACAATAAAACGTTCAACCGTCTCCATTGTCATAAACGTGCAACTGCAGTTGATGTTCTGGCACTGGTGGTAACGCTCTTTGGTGTTTTCAGTTAAATAGCGGCTGGTTCGCGCATGTGCGGCATGATGACACTTCGGACAATGAAACATAACCCACCTTTTATCCTCAAATTGTGAACTAATGATAATCATAAATTCACTTTATGTGAATTTATTTATTCACTTTCCGATTCATCGCTGTAATCCACATCAGCAAGCTTAACCTCAAGCTCTAAGCCGGTGGTGTAGCCGTTATTGTTGAGATTGTGAGTTACCTTGCTGATTAACCATAACTGATCGTCTATGACGCGCTTAAAGCCCGACACCCGCATCGGCGTTTCAGGAAATAAATCTGCACGCCCTAATGCCAGCGTAATAGAGAACTCAGCTGCGCCGCGCTGCAGCATGTCCCACTTGGCCTGAGCAGCACGCATCGCCTGTTCTTTTGAGGCATAGACCGTGGTCAGCGCCAGCACGTTATCCGCTTCACCGGCCATATATTCGTCCTCGCGTGCCTCCTGCTCTTTTTTAAGCGCTGTCTCTTTGCTGTCCGGCGTTGCTTTGGGATGCTGCAGCGCGCGCAGCTGCCCCTCCTTGGGTTTGCGCTTCAGCGTCACTTTCTGCTTTTGCGGCTTCGGGTCTTCAGTGTGCAACCATTTAGCCGTTACGCCGGTATAAGCGCTACGGTCAGCGATGGCAAACTGATGACGGTCACCGTCGCTGCGGGTCAACGTCATTTGTGGGATCGCCGCACCACTGGCCGTTGTTGCACTACCCGCCCTGAGAAACAGTAGCTTTCCCGCCTTTACCGACACCGCCGCACCATTGCGGTTAGCCAGCCGGGTCAGGAACACCGCGTCTGACTCCTGCGACTGGTCAATATGCGGCACCGGAATTTTTTTCAGTGAATCCGCGACGCTGGCCGTCAGCTTATTGCGCTTTGCGATGGTACTGACCAGATCGCCGAGGGTGGTGTCGTGCCATGATTCCTCACGCCGTGCATTAAGCGATCCACGAAAGTCTGCGCTGCGCGCGCGTAGGGTCAGCGTATCCGGCGCGCCACGGTGCTCAATTTCATCGACCGTAAAGTCACCCTTATTCAGCAGCGCCGAACCCTGCCAGCCAAGCCACAACGTCAGCACTGCCCCGCGCTGGGGTAGCTCGACTTTACCGTCGGTGTCGTCGAGCTCAATGTTGAGCTGGTCAGCCTCAAAGCCCCGGTTGTCGGTCATGGTCAGAGAAATCAGCCGGTCATAAAAATTGCGGGTAATGTCCTGACTGTTAAGCGTCAGCATAAATGCCGGTGCGAGGCTGGCACCGGCATCAATGGTAAGTCCCGTAATCATGCGGTCAGCCCTCCAGCCGAGCCCTGTAGATTACCGACCAAACTGGCGGCAGAGTCGATAAGCTCACCGGCCTGCTTATTCAGGTCGCCAAACATCGCCGTCAGCGATTCATCGACCCGTTTCAGAGAGAGTGTGAAATCAATCTTTCTGGCCGCGCCGTCGCTGAAAAACTCGGTATGCGTGGTCGATACCTTATCGACGATATACATTCCGAGAATATTGCCGGTACCCTCAATCAACGGCCACGCCCTGCCCTCGTTGGCCATCAGCTCAACAGCCAGCAAGGAGATACGCCCGCCGGTAATGGCGGGATAAAGCGTTCCGGCAAGCTGGCGTGAGGTTTCCCCTTCCCCGAGAAACTGATACGCAGGCGGTTTACCGATCCGGTCATTAGACGCCCAGCGATAATCCTTCGAGTGCTGCATCGACTGATAAGGCAGGGTGCGGCGTTCAAACACAAACATTCCAAGTGCAAGCATCATTATTTTATCCTCCCTCAGTCATGACTCATGTTGGCACGCGCACGCGCACGCTTCTCGCGATCAATCTGCTCGACGGTGTCGCGAAGCTGACGGTCAAGCTGATGCCCCGGTGCAATACCGCCCGAAAGCGTGATGTTGTATTCGCTTTTGCTCTGGTCGACGTAAGAGCGCCCTGCCGGTGCGGTAACTGGCTGGTAAGCCTGATAGCCACCATAGCTGCTGGTCGCCGGAATGTAAGAATTCCCCTGCGTGGCGGCATTGGTTTTGATGGCGGTCTGGTCGAGAATGTCCGACTCTTTGCTGATAATGCCGAGCTTTTCCAGAAGCCAGTCGACGCCGCTGCGCAGCTTGTTAAATACGTCAAGCGGTGCTGTCAGTGCTGAGGCCAGCGCCTGACCGAATATGACGCCGACGTTTTTACAACTGTCGAGCGTTTCCTGCGTCGTCTTGATCGGCGCAATCAGGTCTTTAAAACACTGCCAGACGCCACCTAATTTCTCACCAAGCTCGTCAAAGATCGGAGTCAGCGGAGTGAACATCTCCCCGACCGGCGCAAAGGCGCTTATGACCCCCTCAATCACCCCTGAGAAAAATGCGCTGATGGGCTCCCAATATTTACGGATCAGCAACGCGCCAGCCACAATCACCAAGCCTATGGCCACAATCGGCCAGGTAATCGCGCCGAGCGCGGTAACAATAGCGCTACCTACCACGGTAAACGCGGTGCCAAGAAAGCCAGCAGCAGTAATGATGACATTTATCCCACTAATGATCGGCCACGCAATCAGACCAATACCGCCAATCACACCGATGAAAGCCAGCGCCCCGGTAACTACTGTAAAAAGGGTTTTCGTCAGCTCTGGATTGGCTTTTGTCCATGTTCGTAAAGTATCCACCCAGCCTGTGGCTGATGTGGTTAACTTACGCAGTGCTGAGTCTTCTTTTTCAAATACCTCAATTTGCAAATTTTCCGAGGCTGACTGCAGTTTTTTCAAATCACCGTCGAGGTTATTCGTCTGGATTTTTGCGATCCGTGCGGTAGTACCTTTAGAGTCACCAATCTGATTGCGCTTCTCCGCCAGCTGGCCATTACCCGCAGCAGCAACCAGCTTCACTGCGCCTGCCATCGCCTCTTCACCGAAAATAACTTTCAGATATTCAGCCTGCTGCGCGCTACTGAGCTGATTTTTATCAAATGAGCGGTGGATATCACTGAGGATTTTCTCAACCGGCAGCATATTTCCGTTATTATCTTGCGTGGTGACTGACAGCTTTTTAAGGGCGTCAGAAGCCTGCCCCTGTGGAGCCTGTAGCCTGCTGAAAATGGCGCTGGCACTGGTTCCCGCCATCGAGCCCTTGATATCGTTATCAGCCAGTATGCCGATCACGGCGGCAGTATCTTCAATGCTGGCACCTGCGGCCTCTGCTGTGGGCGCGACGGACTTCATCGCCTCCGCAAACTCGATCAGACCGGTTTTGGACGACGTAAAACCTTCCGTCATCACATCCGTTACGCGTTCAGTTTCCGTCGTGGACAGATTAAACGCAGACTGGATACTGGTGATAATATCGGCGGCTTCGGCAGTATCAACCTCCGCAGCCTGGCTGAGATTAATGGTCGGTCCCGTGGCAGCCAGTACGGCATCAGCGTCGTATCCGGAACGCGCCAGCGTCGTCTGAGTACGCGCCACATTACCTGGTGAAACCCCGGTCTTCGCGCCGATATCCCGCGCCTGTTGCCTGATAGCCGCAAGTTTTTCATCGCTGTTACCCAGATCGAGAATCGCCTGCATGCCGGACATCTGTTTATCAAAGTCGATACCGGGAGCAATAAACTGCGATGAGGCATTCAAGCCTTTCATCGCGACGCCAACACCGGCCATACCGGCATTCCGCACGCCAGAAGCCAGCTTTTGGCCGGTTTCGTAACGGGCTTTGACCTGGCTCAGCCTCGCCTGTTGTGCTCTGACACGCGCCAGCGCCTCACGCTGTCGGTTAAGCTGCGCCGTCGTCTCGTTGATGGAGGCTTTCAGCCGACGCTGATCGGCAGACAGGCTGCGGGTATTAATACCGGCCTGCATCAGGCCGGTACGCTGGCGCTGAACCGAGATTCTCAATTCGTTGTATTGGGTCTGCAGCTCAGAGGCTGCACGCTTTGCCGCTTCGAGTGCCTGCGCCTGTGCGCGGGTAGGATTGGTGGCGTTTTTAAATCGCACGGCCAGCTCACCCGCTTCGCGCTTCGCCCTGTCGAGCGCCTGACTGGTCACGGCCAACTGCGCACTTGTCTCACGGAAGCCGTTGATTTTCGACGCCTGATCGTTCAGGTCGCGCAGCCCCTTTTGTGTGTCGCGAATGTCACCCGACAGGGTTTTACTCGCGGCCTGGATGGACTTCAGCGGTCGGGTCGCCTGGTCGACCGCTTTTAGCAAAATCTCAAGCCTCAGGTTATTACTCATTCTGATTTCCGCTACGCTGCAGCGCCTTATCGCGCCATGTGATGAGCTCGGTCAGGCTCAGGGAATAGAGCTCCGATGGCGGCCAGTGAAAAATAACTGCGATATCCGCCATCAGGTCATCAGTCGACAGGTCGGACGGGAAATTTACTCCACCGAAGCTGGTGACAAAAAACCAATCACCTTAGCGGCCAGCGACAGCATATCGGGCAGTTTCATTGCGGTAAGCTCCTGCGCGGTCAGCGCGGGGCTGGTCATACGCGGCAGCACCTTAATCAGCGCATCGACTTCCGACTGCGCCACTGCCGCCAGGCTGACACCGCGCAGGGTACCCGCGTTCGGCTCAATCAGGGTGACTTGATCAATCGTCTGGCCGGCGCGCTTAATCGGCGTATCCAGCGTCACGACGTGAGGATTTACGGTTGCGATTTCATTGCCAGCCTCGTCAGTGAATTCAGGGGCCTGGCGCTTTGCTGTAGTCATGAAGTTTATCTCTGCTCTGAATGGGAGTTAATAACCGGCCAGCAGTGCTGACCGGTAAGGGGATTACAGACCGATTGCGCGGCGATGCTGTTCCAGACGATCGACGCCGTTCACCTTCTCAACCATGTTAACGGTGTCGATTTCGATGATGTCGCTACCATCAATCGAGAGACGGTAATAGCTGCAAACGGTCGACAGTTTGGTCGAGCTGTTTTCACCCTGCTTATTCTCGCCGCCGTCGATTTCTTTATGACGGCCACGCATGACCACCTCGACCGCGACGATATCGCCGGTGTCGTCGCGCTGATAGGAACCAGCGAAACGCAGCGGCACGGCATCTGCACCCGGCGCGGCGTACTGCGCCCACAGCGCCACATCGGGCAGGCCACCAACAGACCACTCGACGGTTAACGCATCATCGTCAAGGCCGAGGTCAATCGCCGCCGCGCCATTCATGCCGCCGCCGCGATAGTTTTCGAGCTTGCGCGTCAGCTTCGGCAGCGTCACGGATTCAACAACGCCCATATAGCTGAGACCGTCATTGAACATATTCAGATATTTAAGTTTGCGGGGTAGTGCCATGTTATTTCAGGCTCCTTAGCTATTGACCGATTCGGCCAGATTCACCAGATACTTATCGGTGATACGCTGGCGCAGGGTCAGGCTTTCCAGTGGGGGAACCGGCGTATAGTCGTAGTCGATATACAGTTTCCCGGCCTTGAGAGTTTCCTTATCGTTCGATTCCTCATCGAACCAGCATTCACCGTCCAGGATGTAGCCGTTAGATTTCAGCTCACGGAACTTGGCGTTAATGCCGTCAACAATGTCACGGATAAGCGAGGCGGTGATGGGCTTATCGACCGCCCACATGTGCGCCTCGGCCATCGTGTCGGCCAGCACCTGCGCGGTGCGGGTGTAATTCTCAAACAGGAAAAGCGGATCATCAGAGCAGGTGCGGTTACCCCAGAAACGGAAACCATCTTTGCGCACCAGTGTCGTAACCCCGGCCTCGTTGAGCAGGTCGGCATCGGTGCCGGATGCCTGCAAATCCCAGAATACTGAAGCGCTGATGCCGGTAACGCCCTGCACGCCAACGTTAGACAGGGTTTTGTGCCAGCCGACAGTCTGGTCAATGTAAGCCCGCAGGCCGAGCGCGCGTGCAGTGGCATAGGCCGTCGCGGAAGCGTTCCCGGTGGTGTCCCATGCCAGAAAATCAGGCCAGATGACCATCAGCTCGCGCTGGCTGAAGTTTTCGCGATAGGCCATTGCTTCGGAAATGGTCTTGCAATTCCATGCGCTGACATAACCAAATGCGCGCAGGCTGATACAGACCGACGCCAGCGCGGTCGCGACCTCCTGCGAATCGAGACCCGGCACGCCGAGAATGCGCGGCTTAACGCCGGTAACCGCTTCGGCAGTCAACAGCGCCTTGATTCCGGTGTATTTACCGTTTTCATCGGTGCCACCGATGATGTTGGAAATGGTCTGCGCTTCGGCATCTTCTCCGGTACCTTCGGCAACGCGCACAACGACGGTGACGGGTTTTGACTGGTCGGCAATAGCCTGCAGGGATGCGGCCAGCGTGCCTTTTTTACCGGCTTTCGCAATGGCGCTCTGCACATTGGTAATCAGTACCGGCTGGTTGAGGGGAAATGTCGCGGCATCTGCATCGCTGGCCGTACAGACCATGCCGATGATTGCAGTCGAGACAGTGGATATGACGCGGGTGCCGTCGTTAATTTCAAGCACCTGTACGCCGTGGTGAAAATCACTCATCCGGTTAACTCCGTGGTTAGTAGGCGAGTGTTATTATCCTGGCTGGTCAGGGAAGGAGCTATTTGTCACCGGTGGATGACGGCTGGCACATAAATAAACTAAAAAAAAGGCGGGCATCAGCCCGCTTTACTTATTCCGGTTTTACCGGCCATTCAATATCCGGTGCAGTGGAGGCATCGACCGTCTTCAGTGCCTGAATGTATTTCATCCACTTAATCAGGCTGGCTTTATCCTCATCGCTGATGATGCCGAGTTGCAGTTCGGTCTGCCACAAGCTGATAGCACTTTGGGCTTCGGCCAGTAATGCGGCATTTTGATTATCAGCCTGTTCGATGAGTTCTTCCGTGGATAGTATTTTTTCTGGCGGCTGAATCGCAACCGGATATCCATTTTTATCATGGAATATCTTCAATCCATTTTCCTGGGCGTTCATGAGTTCCGCATGCCTGTCATTCGTAATTTCAATCGTTCCTTCTGGTTGCCCGGCAAACCATTGTTCAAGATAAAAACTATCATTATTTGAATCAAACCAGACTTTCATATCAAATACCTATAGCAATGTAAGAAGCGAAAGTTGAACCTGCGGATAAAGCCCCAATAGATCGATAGACCCAGCCAAACTTTGTGCGGCCATCACCACCACCACTGATTGCAGAAGCAGATACAAAACCAGAGTTGCCCGGCTTCATGTCTGCCGCTGTAGCAATTACGCACATACATTTAACAGGAAATGCCGATGGTAACGTTACTTCTCCCGCCGCAGGTGAGCCAGCTGGTTTCCCGGCTATATCATCAAATGGTATGTTGAATGTCCCTATTACCGCTTTAAACCCAAATGGAAGATTGAGCAAAGCGTAACCTCGCCCTTCCGAAAAACTATCACTGAATTTAAATGATGAAATGCCTGGTACCTGGTTTAAACCTTCGCCGACATTGCGCGCTGCTGCGCTGCCAAGCCCCAGATTCTCGAACACCTTACTGATAAGACCGGCATCAGCCATTTCTTTCAGCGCATTAGCAATCAGCGGATACTGCTTATGCGGGTTTGCAGCTTCAACATGCTTTTCCATCACACCATCAGCATAGGCTTTCACCTCAATAACCTTATCATCGACATACTGACGCGTTGCCAGTACGACCGACGGGTCAATTTTCAGTGTGACTGCCGACGTGCTCGACACAATCAAAATCATGCGGATGGTCTGCGTACGGCCGCTGCCCTCCTGCAGCTGCGGCTTGTAGGTCTCCGGGCAGTTTGCCACGGCAATCAGAATGCCGTCGTCGTCATACAGGCCAATCTCGCGGATCCAGAACCCGCCCTCATTCTCAGGAATGATCTGCTCGGCGATAATCTGGCTGGTATTTGCCGGGTCAACGGCCAGCAGATTCAGTGGCGCAATGCGTTTCTGATTAATAAGTTTGGTCTGCGCCGGGTCTGGCGTCGGTAACGCGCCGTTGGCATCACCGACGGCCATCTGCGTCAGGTTAAGCTGGGTGCCAAGCGCAGCCGCATTCGCCAGCCGCGCCGCGCCCTGATTGGTCAGAATGGCAAAATATTTCGCTGTCATGCGTTAACTCTCAGGTTATCAATTAAATGGATGGCCGAGGCCGGGTAATAGTCACCGCCAATAACAATTTGCTCAGGGGTATAGGGATAAACCGCCAGCGCGTCGCCGTGGTAGCATCCCGCGCCGACAAACAGCTCACCCGATGAACTCAGGTTGATAGCAAGCCCGGTAAGATGACGACTTGCCGGTTTAGCATCTTCAATCAGGCGCTCCAGCTCCTGATACATTTCGTCAGTGATGCCACTGTCGAGCACGCCGACCACCAGTCGGAATGTGCCCGGTTCCTCGTCGAGCTGCCACCACTCGCGCACCTCAATCAGAAAGCCCAGCGGCTCTATCACCCGACGCAATGCACTGATGGTGCCTTTGTGCTGATGGACGAAAAACGAGGAGGCAATAACGCTGCGTTTGGTCGCCTCCGGCCATTTCTCATCCCATCGGTCCACCGACAGTGCCCACGCCAGATACGGCAGCAGGTTTACCGGGCAGCTGCGCCAGTTCCATAACGTGCGCAACGGTACCGGCACGCGTTCAATCTGCGCCAGCGCTGCTGCGGCGGCGACCTCCAGCGGCGATGATCCAACCGGTAGCAGTCGGTCACTCATCCGAGCCCCCAACCGTTATCTGATAATCGATGCAGCTCGACGCCTGCGACTTGCTCAGCACAATGTCGGCCTGCGGTGCGGCCAGCTCAACACGCTGTACCCCCTCAACATGCAGCGCCGCGTAAATGGCTGACAACCGGATATCACGTCCGAGCCGGTGCTGCGCGCTGATATAATTCTGCAGCTTCTGCTCTGCCGCCTGCCTGATGGGTTCGGATTCGGGACCGGGGTAAACGTAGATCGTCGCGTCAATCTGATACGGTACAACCTCGGCTGACTGGACGATCACACGGTCACCTACCGGGCGCACGGTTTCTGCATTGAGTGCCGCCTCAACGAGGCTTAACAGTTCAGCGCTGGCGGTGCCATCGCCCTCGCGGGATAACACAGAAATCGTCACGCAGGCGGGCGTCGGGCTTTCCACCGAGACGTCAGCGACCCGCCCATCGGCGCTGCGACCGTGATACTCATACGCCCCGACCGGACCCGCCACGCTTAATCCCTCAAACGCCTGCTGCGCACGCAGCCGCAAATCACCGTCGGACTCCATGACGGCAAGCGTTGGCGGAATGGTGGAGTTATCCTCCGGAGTGATGATCAGACGATCGGTATTGTTGTTGGCGGCCATAACGTCAAGGTCATTACCGGCGGCGTACGCCAGCGTTACCGCCTGCGCGGATTCATTCACGCGCTGGCGCCAGATCATTTCCCGATAAGCGTTTTCCTGCAGCAGCTTAACAATCGGCTCCGACTCCAGCGCCAGCGTTCGCGCCATCGCCTCCTGCTGCTCTTCGGGATAAAGCGAAATCAGCGTCGCAATGCGTTCCGCAAGGATGGTTTCATAGCCCAGTTCCTCAACCACATCGGGAACGGGTAACTGACTCAGGTCAACAGTTGCCATAATGATTTAACTCAGTGAAACAGTGGTTGAAACGGACGCACCGGTATCGGTGCGCATCCCGGTAATATCGACATACATCTCGCCAGCGTCGCCGGCCTCAAAGCTAATGGCGCTAAGCCTGATGCGCGGCTCCCATTTCTGGATCGCCGAATAGCAGGCAACCATAATCTGGAGTCTGAGCGCAGGGTTTTGCGGCATATCAGTCAGCGCCGACAGGAGCGAGCCATATTCACGACGCATCACCCGTGAGCCAACCGGCGTCAGCAGAATGTCGCGCATGCTCTGGCTGATGTGCCCGGTGTCGCTGATGCTGTGGCCGCTATTGCGGTTCATACCCTGATAGCGTGCTGTCATATTGGTTCACCCGTTGTCCCGCCGCTGTCGCCGGGATGTTTATGGCTATGGAGCACCTTGCCATTGGATGACAATGACCCGCCGGTGTGCTCGATATTCCCGCTCATTTTGCCGCCCTTCTGCACCTCAAGCGTCGCCGTCGTCAGCTTGTTGGTGCAAATCACCTCCGGCGTATCCAGGGTGATTCGCTCTACCGCTTTCACCAGCACTACCGGCACGGTGGCGGTGATCGACTCCGATGCCGTCACATCGGCGGTTTTGACGCCGCTGACCGTCAGTGCGCCGGTCTCAGGCTCGTACTCCATCAACGCGCCGTCAGGGAAAACCATATGCCACGCATCCGCCGAGGCAGACGGGGCCGGGTTATCGTCGGAGAAAATCCCCGGCAGTACGAAAGCGGTATCAAGCTCACCGCCAATCGACAGCAGCAGCACTTGCTCACCGACCGAGGGAGCCCACCACGTCCGCGAACGACCGGCGCGGCTGGTCAGCCAGTTCAGCCAGGTAGTCTGGATCCCGCCGCTCTGCACACGGCAGACCCCCTGTACGGTGTCGACCTCAGTCACCACACCCGAGCGGATGAGGTTGCGGATAGCGCGCGCAAGCTCCTGTATTGTGGATAACGTATTCATAGTGTAAGGATGCCTCGGTTCTGGAGCCGCGCCAATCCGGGCGGCTCCGGTGATGGTTCACACAATAATGACTTGCTCAGATGGCTGATAATCACCTCTTCAATCCGCTGCTTATCGTGCCGGCTCAATCCAGGTTACGCTGCACGTCCCGGCCGTGAGGATTTGCCCGGTCTTTGGCTCTCATCTCCCGGTTGATTTGCCGTAACTGGCTATCAGAGCTGCCAGACGCTACCGCAGTGTCGTAAACTCACTCATCCCACTGACTCACCAGCTCGCCGTTAACATACAGCGCAGTGGGACGACTCACCGGCTCAGGCGGTGGTGGCTCAGGGGCATAGCTGGCGTGCAGCACACCGCCGATCTCTTCTACGAGCGTGCGCTCGGTCAGTTTTAGACTGATGCTGATATCAAGCGAATCGTCGTTATTGATATCAGCCAGCCAGGTGAAGCCTTTCTCACGTCCGTCATTGCTGGTCATCATGTCCGGCTGATGTTCGCGCAGCCACGCCTGCACCGGCACAAATATCGAATCAAGTTCGCCGGTGAAGCCGGTCACCACCACGTTAAGCACGTACACTTTTTCGAAGGAGAGCGAACTTGCAAGGCGGGAATCCGTATGTCCGCTGTCAGCGAAAAAACGCAGCATATCGGGGTTATTTTTGAATTGCGGTACGGCGCTAATCAGCGCGTTGCGCAGGCTTTTGTACTTCTGCATCGATTTCATCCTGACAGTGTTTGACGGTTTTGACCTGCAGCGCACAGGCACTCAGCGCGCGCTCAAGACGGCGGATATCCGCACTCAGGTCACCATTGATTTTCGGGTCACTTTCCGGCATCGGACAAAGGCTCACCCTCGGGCATCCGCTGATTACAATCACCGGCGCTGACGCAGGCGGTGCGGGCGTGCAGCCGACGCACAGCATCAGGCAGAGGAGCGTGATACCAGCGGCGAAAAACGTCATTTTCATTAAGTAACCTCGTAATCATCTGCTCACGACGGCTGGCTTCCTCACTGGACTTTGCGAGCTGTTCGCGCAGCGCCATCTGCGCGGATTCATTACGTCGGGCAAGCTTGCCGGCAACACTGAGCTGATTTTCCAGCATGCTAATCGTCGTCTTTTGCTGGCTGGCGACGCGGTTTGCCGTCTCAACAGCACGGGACAGATTGCCGTTCTCATTGCGCAGCCACAGGAGGCCGAGCGCGGCCAGTACTGACAGTACGGCGAACAGCCTCATTGCACCCCCTTCAGACAGTAAGCAAGCTCACGCTGGCGACGATTTTCGAGGCCTTTACTGCGCTCGCCGTTGACGTACACCCACCGGGTAAGCTGGTCGCATGCCTGGAACCACTGCTGATGCTTGAGATAGGAAACCAGCGTCGACCGACAGGCCGCGCCGGTACCGACGTTAAAGGAGAAGCTGACCAGCGCGTCATACACCGGCTGCGGCATTGTGACCGGTACGCAAGCTGCCAGACGGCGCTCGGTATTCAGCACATCGGCAACCAGATTTGCCGCGGCTTCGCGCTCTGTGATATCGCGTTTCGGAACCACTCCGCCAGTGTGGCCGATGCCTGACGTCCATACGCCCGCACTGCACTGGTAGGGCCGCAACCGGCATCCTTCAAGGTCGGCAAGCAGCGCCAGCCCTTCAGGCGAGATATGCAGCAGACGAAAATCAGGCATCAGCGCAGCCAGCGCCAGCACTATGGCCACACTGCAACGCTTAACCATTGAACTCACGAGCATTGCCTTTGCCGACGCCGGTTTCGGTCAGACAGCGAAAGGTTTTGCGCCGGTACCAGAAATTCACCGCAGCCGTAAAAATGGCGCACAGGCTCCCCACATAAAGCGCAAGCCGTTCGGGAGTCTGCGCCCCGAAATACGCCAGCAGCACCGCCAGCCAGTAGGTGACAAAGGTGCTGAACCTTTCCATTGTCAGTCCCATAGATTCAGGGTCTCCGCTGTGGGTGATGTTTCAACGTCAGGCAGGTCAATTGCCGCGCCATGCGGCAGAATGACGCCCAACTCACACAGGCCAGGGTTAGCCTGCAGCACCGCCTCAACCACGCCCTCAGTGCGCCCGTAATAACGGGTGCAAAGCGCGTCGAGGATGTCGCCCTGCATCGCGTAAACTTTCATCAGCGTTGCCCCCTGAAACAACGCGGTTTGTCCTGCAGTCGCGAGACGAACCAGCGCATATCCCGCCACAGGTCATCGATGGTGGTTTCAACGCTGCGCGCTTTTTTGTCACCCTTACCGTTGGCCCCAACGCCGCGATAGTGTTCATACAGATTGGCGGTCGCCAACGCCGTCGCGGCGCTCAGATAGTGGAAAACGTGCTCGCTCTCGCCGTCGATTTCCTCAGCAGGCACGTCGGCCAGTTGCCTGAGCCCTGCGGCAATCTGGCGCGCCCGGTAGTCGTAAAGCTCTGCATTAATTTCCGCCATGCCGGTCTTGATGGCATTGCGCAGGCGAGCATCTGACACCGTCTGCCCAAGCCGCATCAGCTCGCGCACCCGCTTCGGATCCACATCAGGAAAAAAGAAGGTGTTTTTAATCACCGTGTCGCCCGCCTCCGGCGCGGGGATCACCGCGCCCTGTACATTGGTCTGATTAAGTATCACTGTCGTCATGACAACCTCATTAGGTTGGGTGGTGGACGCCGCTCGCCGTCAGGGTCTGCGTCTGCTTTGACCCGCGTGCTGCCCGATTTCAGGTCTGCGGTCTGCCAGCAGCTCATTACTGCCATCGCCTCTCTTTAGTGCGTTGCGGCTGGCTGTTTTCTTCAATCTTGCCGGCCAGCTCCTCATGCATATCGGTTGGTGTTACCGGTTACCGCCAGTTTCCAGACTCAGGACATCCTCAGCCACCCGTCACGACTGGATGACTCGTAACACAACAGCACCTTAGCCAGTCACTGACGGCTATTAAGAAGCGTTGCTCAGAATCCATCACGACGAGGCATCATGACGATCTCTGCCGATACAACTTTGTCGGGAAGTTAATAACCTGTTTATGCGCGAGTTTTTTAATACCAGACGTCGGTTTTCTATTCGGGGAGTTGCAGTGCAGCATGATCGACGGGATGGAAGAATGGGAAGGCTTTGCCAGGTTTGGCTGGCGCCCGGAGTGGGTTAGCTAAGACCCGTCACACACCGGCGACAGCGCCAGATGCGTCGTGCTTGCGCCGCTGGGGGCCGGAGCAAGTTCCGCATGCTGGAGCGTCACCAGCGGGGAGGGTATGGACTTTGCCGCGCAGGCAGAGGGGATCAGCAGCGGGCGGAATAACATCAAAGAGAGCGAAAGATAAAAAAGCTATTACGTATCCATGATTTTGCTTTATATGTAATCACTATAAAAACAAACCCATGCTATTCAACATGGGATTTCAGTTTGCAAATTTTTCAGAAACTAACGCCAGCTCTCATCTTCCCAAACTTCCTGAAGAATATTATCCAACGACTCACGGTCTGAATCTTCATCAAACCCTACCAGCTCAACGCCGGTCATGGAGCCTTTTTTGACGGTGACACATGTAAATGGAAAAACAGACTGTATTCGCCTGGTCAATTCGCATTGAAAAGCGTCAATTACCGGCTGACCTATCTTTTGATCTTTATCCAGCGTGATATTTACCCTAACTTCGCCCGCTCTTTTTAATCGTTCTTCGACAGGCGTTGCAGAGAAAACCACTGAAAAATCATTGTTTTTCATCAAGTTCCCTCTTGCTATCTCCGCTATCAAATTCAATGCAATTTCACGGTCTCTTTCCTGACAAGTACCTTCAGCCGTCAGACGCGCAATCATTTCGACCCGCTCAATCATAACGTGCTTGCTTAACTCTCTGTCCACACAACCTCCATCACGAGATACTGTATAAACATACAGTAGCACTGGTATCAATTTGTGTGAAGAAAAATTCGTGTGAAATACGATGTATGTACATGATATCGATGGCTATAAGCTGCTTTCTTTTAAGAGTTAAACCTCTAAGACCGCAACAAGGCTGAGGTTTTCATCCCCTTTGTCGGATGTAATGGTGCTGCGAAAAATATTTCGCCGTGTTGCGAACCGGTGCACCATTTCCCGTTAAAGCAGCTTTTACCGCCCCTGATCAGATGCAGGGCTTCGCCCCGGCTGATGACTATGCCGGTGGTCTGATTTATCTCATCGATACTTCTCACTATCGCGGCGTTTTGATCATCCGTTCCATGGATAAATTTTCGCCGGATAATCGTCTTTTGGTCTCTGAGTCGATTGATTAACTGCCGCCTTTCACGTTGATTCAGAGGCTTTGATAAATCCAGCGCCGGTGGAGCACGTTCGCTTCCCGTACAGTTATTGACAGAACTCCGAGAGGGCGCAGCAGCGCCCTTAACGTCAACGGCTAAATCAACGGCATGCTTCGGCACAATTTTCCACTGCGTAAGCCTGGTTAAAATCGGAGTGCCTGCACCAACGGTAGAATCGTACACGCCACGAATGCAGATCATTTCCTCGCCATACTGATTAAACCCGGTGCGTGATTCATACAGCGTGCGCACCTGCAAATCATCGCGACGGACAAACGGACCACCTTGCGCATTAACATAACCGGCCCAGTCACCGGCGTCGGCGGCGTCGTGGACAGCGGCAAACTCGACGCTCAGGCCGTGCGCCGTCTCGGTATCAGCCAGACGACGCAGCTCACGGTAGACCGTTACCGGCGCACCGCCGATAAATTGAAACTGACGAATGTGCCAGCGCGCCGCCCATGCTGAAACGGCAGAAGCTGTCTCTTTCAGCAGCTCACCGCTTTCGTTATCGCTTTCGCCATCAAGAGCATAACCGTCGATATTTTTTGAGATGTATTTGGCAATATAGCCGGTAGCACTGCCCTTCTCCGGGTCAATGGCCTCGGCGTGAAAGCGTGCTTTTTGGGCTTTATCGCTTTTCAGCTCAACGCGATCTTCCTCCCACGCATAATCGCGGATGATAAGGCGAACACGCTCGACATCTTCCGGCAGCATAAACATAAGCATGTGCCAGTGAGGGGTTCCGTCGTGATGGGGTTCGGCGACGCGGATACCGAAAATGCGGATCGCTTCCCGGTGCAGCTTGGCCCGGATGCGCGCCCACATCCCGGTGAGATAGCCTTGGGTGTCCGCCGGGCTGGCTCCGTTCCATTTGCTGTTACGGTAGCCCGCTTTAGTGGTGGCATGATATTTAGACGGCGCGGTCAGGGTGTAAAACTCTCCGACGTAACCGAGCTGATTGCAGATATTTTCAAACCCACGAATACGGGTCATCAGCTCGCAGCGGCGTATCGCAGGATTAGCGACTGAGCCGTCGTATTTTTCAATCAGGCTGATGCGGTTGCCGTCTTCGTCTTCGAGATCCAGACCTTTAAGAAATTCGCGCGTGCGGCGCTTCTGCTCGCGCCAGTCTGTCACGCATTTTTTGCTCGCGTAGGCGTGCTTTTTCTTACTGACGTTGCCGACAGCGATTTGCAGATGTTCGCGCCATGCAGCCGCAACACGTCGCAGGCGGCCACGCCACCAAACCTCATTAAACATGCGGGTGACTGCCGGTGCGATTTCATCTTCGGCGACATACTTCTTTTTCACTCGCTCCCAGTGCGGAGGAATGATGTTGAATTGCAAGGAAATTAAGCCGGCGCGCAGGTACCAGCTGTACAGCGTTTTGAGCTCGCTTAATCCGTTATCATCAATGTCGGCCAGCTCACCACGAATAAAATTAGCGATATCAGCGGCCAGCAGGTCAATATCGGCGCGCGACATATCCGGGAGCCGGTTATATCTGGCGACCATATTAACCATGCGTGACGCCAGATACTGCATAAGCTGAGTATCGAAATGACCACCGAAAACAGCGGCTGATACGTTGCTGTTGATACCGGCGCATTGATATTTTTTCGCAACCCGTTCAAGACGCGGCAATGCCTTTTTGCAAAAGCTGATTAAAAAAGCATTGGCGCGTCGACTGCCCAGATTTTGCTCCAGCACCTCAGCGGTGCGATAAACCTCAAAACGCACGCACTCGGGCTGGAGAGAAAACATCTTTCTCGCATGCAGCAACGCCGCAAACATACGGTCGCGGCGGTGCTGTTGCTCATAGGTAAGATACGGGCTGGCGATTGCCGACCGCGGAGCATTCCACGGATAAGCGAATTGAACAGCCAATTCATCCCCTCCGATAGTGTTTTAATTTGAGTTCGGCGATTTGCTGGCAGGTGACACAAAAACACACGCCCGGAATCGCAACGCGGCGAGCTTCCGGGATGGGTGCATCACATTCTTCGCAGTGGAAACGAAACGGCGCCGCGATACGGCTACGTGCATTGCTGATATGGCGCTCACGGTCTTCCTGCTCGCGCTGTTGTGCTAAATCCATTGCGTCGGCCATCAGTGCAGCTCCTGTAATTCGTTCTCAAAACGAGAAGCTTCGCGGCGCAGCAGTTCAGCGGCGTCTTTACCGCTCATGCCCTCTTCGGTGATATGGACAGCCAGCGCCTCAAGACGGATTGAAACTGCGCGCGCGCGGTCTTTACGCTCTTCGTTTTTTGCGTCTGTCAGCAATAGGGCCAGTGCATCTCTATCGGTGATAAAACGATGAGATTCGGTATTACGCATAATTAACTCTCCTGATTTCAGGCAATAAAATGCCCGGCGGGTTTACGCCATTAATTTTCTGTCTGGATTAGTTCGGCATGGTTAGCCGTTTAGGAAATAAGCTCACTATTGCGCGAAAATGATTCATCGCTGTTATCAGCGCCTTTTTCTCGCCAGTAGTCAGCTCGTTTAATTCGAGCTGATGACGAGCCGCCGGTATTTTTGCCAGAAAGAAGATAGCGGCCAACGCTCGGTTATTTTCCTCAAATTGCGAGTCGTGTTTATCGCGCATATCATCGACAAAACGTTCGACCTCTTTCCAGCCAGCTCCCCAATATCTGGCGCGCAGCTCGGCCACATGATTGAGACCGACCAGACGCTCACCCGCTTTTAGCGGAACGGTTAACGAGACGGCTTCAATAGCCATAACTCCCCCCTGCTTTGGTAGAGAGGCCAGCCAGTGAGCAACCCGAATGCCTGGCAAGCTGATAATCAAACATGTCGCCCCATAAAATTCACATAAAGTGAATTACGCACCAATGACGAGCTGAAAGCGGGAATGACCCAACGCCTTACGCAACTGATCTTCTTTCCAGCGCGCGTAATAGATGCGAATAGGCCCGCCTGCTTTCTTGCAGCCTTTGCGGATAATACGAGGTTCGATAGGTACACGCGGGTTATCGCCGGTGGTCCAGCGGTAAGCGGTACGTTCAGAAACACCCTCAAGCTCTGCGAACTGTTGCAGAGTAACGATCGGTGCAGGCACTTTGATGATTGCGATTTCAGAAGCCATGTTGCATGATTCCCATTTTGACAATGTTTGCAATCAACGGCCTCTGTTTGCCAACTTCCGCCAGTGATTGTCCTAATTAGCAACGATACTAATACCCAAATGAGTATTAGTAAATACTCAAAGGAATAAATATTGATCTTTGATACTCAGGTGAATAATGACGAGTTACTGGACAGAATCTGTCAAGTATATGGTTTCAAACAAAAAATCCAGTTAGCTCGCCACTTCAATATTGCCGCCAGCTCCCTGCAAAATCGCTACGCGCGAGGAACGGTTTCTTATGACTTCGCGGTGCAATGTGCTCTAGAAACTGGCGCGAGCCTGCTATGGCTGCTGACCGGGCAGGGTTCCCAATACGACGGGAAACCGGCACCAACGGATCCTAAAACGATAGAATCATTCACGCTGAGTGATGGAAAGCTCGAAAAAAACACACCATTGAGTATCGATGCGAGTTTTTTCAGTAAGCAAATGTCAAAAGGTATTGCTGTCCGGGCTGATGGAAAGCTTAACTTTATCGAACAGGATGCCTCACTTTCTGATGGCCTTTGGCTGGTTGATATTGAGGGCGCTACCAGCCTCAAAGAATTGACGTTACTACCCGGCAAGAAACTTCACGTTGCGGGCGGTAAAGTACCGTTTGAATGTGGGATAGATGAGATAAAAACGATTGGCCGTGTAGTGGGTATATACAGCGAGGTTAATTGATGGCGGTCCGTAAAAATCCGGCTGGAGGCTGGATTTGTGAGCTTTACCTTAACGGGGCAAAAGGCAAACGCATCAGAAAGAAATTCGCCACCAAAGGCGAGGCGTTGGCCTTTGAACAGTACACCGTTCATAATCCGTGGCAGGAAGAAAAACAAGACCGGCGCACGTTAAAAGAGCTGGTTGACGCATGGTACAGCGCACACGGCATTACCCTGAAAGACGGACTAAAACGTCAGTTAGCGATGCACCATGCTTTTGAGTGTATGGGCGAACCGCTTGCGCGTGATTTCGATGCACAAATGTTTTCCCGCTACCGGGAAAAGCGGTTGAAAGGTGAGTATGCCCGTTCAAACAGGGTAAAAGAAGTATCGCCCCGCACGCTTAACCTTGAGCTGGCCTACTTTCGCGCGGTGTTTAATGAGCTAAACCGTCTCGGAGAGTGGAAAGGCGAAAATCCACTGAAAAATATGCGCCCTTTCCGCACGGAAGAGATGGAAATGGCCTGGCTAACTCAGGATCAGATTGCTTTGCTGCTCGGTGAATGCAAACGGCACCACCATCCAGATTTAGAAGCCGTGGTAAGAATCTGTCTCGCCACTGGCGCTCGCTGGTCTGAGGCCGAGAGCCTGAAAAAAAGCCAGCTCGCGAAATATAAAATCACCTATACCAACACGAAAGGCAGAAAAAACCGCACCGTCCCAATCAGCCAAGCGCTTTATGAATCCCTGCCTGATGATAAAAAAGGTCGGTTATTCAGTGATTGTTATGGCGCGTTCCGGTCAGCTCTGGAAAGAACAGATATCGAGTTACCGGCGGGGCAACTGACCCACGTTTTGCGCCACACTTTCGCCAGCCACTTTATGATGAATGGCGGTAATATTCTGGTGTTGCAGCGCGTGCTTGGCCATACCGACATCAAAATGACGATGCGATATGCGCACTTTGCTCCGGAGCATCTGGAGGATGCTGTTAAGTTCAATCCACTGGCGGTAAGTGGCGGTAAAGTGGCGACAGAAACGGCGGACAATGGGTAATCACTGGCAAACAGTGGCAATCTAAGTCAATGACTTATAGAGTAAAGTATTGTTTTTCCATTGTTCTTGTAGGAACTCATAATCGCTTGGTCGCTGGTTCAAGTCCAGCAGAAGGACCACCAAAGTTTAGATTTGAAATCCTATAATTAAGCCACCTCGCAAGGAGTGGCTTTTTTGTTTCTTTGAGCTAGTGTCGCACTAGATTCTTCCCTTCCCTTCAAAACCACCGTCGAAGCTTCATAGAATAATGCCCCACCACGAGTACATTTCATCTTTTTAAGAAGTAAACTTCTACTCAATCAATGATTTTTAGGAATTATTGCCGTATCTTATTGCCGGAATTTATGAACTAGGATGGTTTTAATGGCACTTATTAAATGCAAAGAATGTAAAAAAGAAGTTCGGACAAAGCTAAGACATGCCCGCATTGTGGAGTTAAAGAGTCAGCAATAGGCGCAAAGCAAAAGATGGGAGGCTGCTTAACTCTAATCGTACTTATGGGATTATTAGCGTGGTGGTTTAGCAGCGGTGACGACTCGAAAAAAGAGGAAGGAGCAACCACCCAAAAAGAGTGTTCGAACACAGATGCAGAGTGTTTATTCAAAGCAAACTTATTTGATGCAGCCGTGAAATGCAGACCATTGGTCGAGCGTGCCACTAAATTCGAATATGAATGGACTGATGGAGTTATGTCTCCAATGTTTACACATATGCGTAACGAGCCTAAAGAAAACTTGTTTACCTTCATCGGCGATGAAGTAAAATTTACCAACGGCTTCAACGCAAAAACTGTAATGACCTACTCTTGTACAATGAATCTTAAGACCAAAGAGATCACCGCTTTCGATATCAAACAAGGCGGACTCTGACGCCAAATTTTTTCACTGCATTTCAGTTCCTCAATGCGCGTGAAATTCGGCTCACCCCTTGCGGCGGCTGGCTTTATACATCCCACTCATTGCCAGGGGCGATCATACTTTAGATTCAGCATAGTGACAAAATCCATCAAATTCTATTTAATATCATCAATTTAAAATAATAATGCAATCTAACTGTGATCCATAAAACTGAAAAATACTGAAATCCTTTTCAAACTTTTCAGTTCGGGATTTTCCGCAACATCCCGCCAGCGGCGCGGGCAGGCGCTGTGTTTTGTAGAAAACTAAAATTGAAAAAATTTTATGATCCAAAACTTGCAGGCGGGTGCGTTGTAGTGCGGATTTTGTCGTCGGACGATTTATTTTGTCGGGCGCAGGCTACGCCAGTGCAACGCTGACAAAAGGATTTTTAAAAGACATGGCAGGGATAAGGAATGTTTTTAGCGGTGCGCTGCTGGCGTTCTGTGGCGTCTGGTAGGGACGTAAAAAACCCGCGTGGGGCGTGCTTCTGTCTCTGCGTCTGATTAAACAGATTACAGGCTTATGTCTCTGTTTAAACTCTCCAGCTGCTGTGCCAGTCTGCATAATGGCTGCGGCATTCGTTGTTGCGCTGGTGTTCGGGTGCGTGTGACTCGCTGTCTGCTCGGCCACCTTAAGTGCGTTAAAGCATATCGGTAGCATTGATATCCGCTTTTTTCAGTTGAGCTACCACCGCATCAAGAAAATGACGCTCGGTATCGGTGGGATAGATTTTAACGAACTTCTCACACTCCTGCGGCTGCGTGGTCTGTTCTCTTCACCCATCAGGTTACTTTTTGGAGCCCAGCGATTTACGCATTTTTCCGCACAGGTTGGTGCCATCGATCAGCAGCACTTTATCTTAGCGTACTGCAGATTTCGTGTTCGACAGGATCCAGACGTAAGTTGCGATACCGGTGTTGTAGAATATATCAGTTGGCAGCGCGACGATGCCTTCCAGAATATAGCGACGGATTTCGCTCTCACTGCTGCCTGCACCACCAGTAAAAGGCGGCGAGCCGTTAAGGATAATATCAATGCGTCCGCCGTTGCTTACTGAGCCATCAGCATTATGAATGCCACGCATTTTGCTGAGCAGGTGCATCAGGAATAGCAGCGAGCCATCGGAGACACGCGGCAGGCCCGGCCTGAAGCGACCGTTAAAACCCTTCTACTGGTGCTCATCGTTGATCTTACCTTCAATCTTTTCCAGTCCACGCCGAAGGGGGGTCGACAGCATATAGACAAACTGGTCGGCGGGAGCTGTTCATTTGACAAGGTATTACCCAGCTTGATGCGGCTAACATCCTGCCCTTTGATCAGCATATCGGCTTTACAGATGGCATGAGATTCCGGGTTTAATTCCTGACCAAAGGCGCGCATCATCGCTTCCGGGTTGAGGTCGTGCACGTACTCCATCTCGGAAGATAAAAGCAGCCGGTTCCAGCAGTCGAATCGTAAATGGTGCGGATGATGCCGGGCTTACTTAAGGCATCGTCATCTTCCATAAACACCAGTGATGTGATCAGACGCACGATGTCACGAGGGGTAAAGTGCTCACCGGTGGTTTCATTGGAGCTTTTCGCGAAGCGGCGAATCAGCTCTTCAAACACCAATCCCATATCATGGTTAGATATTTTTTTCGGGCTGAGATCGGTGACGGCAAACAACTTGACCACTTTAAACAGCAGATTTGCTTGCTTTAGCTCACCCACATTTTAGCTAAACTTGAACTGCTCAAAAATTTGACGCGCATCAGTAGAAAAACATTCGGCATAGTTCCGCAGGTTATCTGCAATGTCGTTTTGGCCTATTTTCTCAGATCCATGGGAGAAGTATTGAAAAAGGACAAGCCATTGGTAGCGCGTAACAAGGATTTTTCCCGTCCTTACTCTGGCAAATCTTTCATCGCTTTCAGCTTTTCGGCCTGTGCAAGTACGGCATCCTTACTCTCTGCAAGCACACACTCCAGCCTGCGCAACAGCGTAAAAGGCAGGATTATGCGACCATAGAGAGATTGTTTAAAATCACCGCGCAGAAGATAGGCTACGGACCAAAGAAATGCATCGGTTTGTGAGAAGTTATAATTAGATATAATGATTCCGGGAAAGCGTTGAATACGTTACCTACCGTATGCGGTCGACAGCCTGTCGAAATGGCAAGCAGAAGGTGTAAAAAATCGGATGGGGAAAATCATACAGCGCATGTACGAGAGTACAAGCAACAAATTTCCTTCTAAACAGCTCTCCTCAGCTTCAGTATCCTCCTGTAAAGCTAATGCTTTCCTTTAAATCCCTCACTTACAGCAAGAGCACAATCAAAATAAACCATTGATTATTAATAATAAATACTTGAAATCCGCATCTCTTTTGAATACATGCTGTTGAGATAGATAAGAATGGTGAAATCTATTAGAGTATTCCCAAAAGAAATACTTCCCATCTTCTTGTCTTTTATGGTGTAAAAAAATGGATTCGCTGCTGCTTCCCGGCGTGCTGGTGCGTAATGGCATTTTGTCTATCGCTTCAGTTTTAAAAAATGATGCTGCCCCAGGATTTGTAACTATCCTGCTGGTTGCCACACTTTGCTTTGCCGTTGTCCGCTGGCGCAAGCTGGTAAAAAGCCGCCGTAATGCTCTCAGCAGTATTCACAGCATTATCGCAAACACGCCTGAAGATCAGTTCAGCCAGCATGTGACTGAAATCGACGCCAGTATTGCAGCAGCCGATAAAACGGAAGAACAAAAGAATGTTGCTGAAGCCTGGCATGAATATCGCGAAACCCACGTGATAGACGATCAGAACGGTACATCTGTCGTGCGCAATGCGGTCCGTCCCAGCCAATTTTTTAACCTGGATGATCTGCACTTTACGCAAGGATTCTGGCGCATCGTTCCGGGGCTGTTTGTGACTATAGGGCTATCCCTCACCTTCCTGGGCCTGATTTCTGCGCTTAACTCAATGAGTACCTCGCTGGATAATGACGGTAGCGCAGCATTAGAAGGTTTACTTACCATCGCTTCAGCAAAGTTCATCATGTCCCTGACAGGTCTGTGCTGTTCGATTGTCTTTACCGTAGCTTTAAGACGCGGTACGTCACATTTAGAAAAAGCGGTTCATGGCCTCAATAGCCTGATTGAAAAGCGTCTGACGTTTAAAGCCACCATTGAGAGCCGCGAGCATTTCCGTAAGCTAGGACTGGAAATGGCTGCTGAGATTGGTCGTCCGCTGCGCGAAGACCTTCCAAAAGCGATCTCTGAGTCTATTAGTACGGCTATTACGCCGGTTATCGAACAAGTCAGCCGGTTGGGCAACGATGGTGTGGGAGAAATGGTACAAAACCTCTCTTCACGCTTTTCTGAGGATGTCGGTCGGGCCCTGGCACAAGCCAGCGAACGTATTTCTCTGGCAGGAGACCAGATCAAATTGCTGGCAGAGCGAATGGATCAAAGCTCAGGAAAAATGGGCAATGAAATGGAAAGCGCAATTGGTCGCTTAGGTCAGGCGGTGGAAACATTGCGTGATGGGATGCAGCAAACGGCCGTTACAGCGACATCAGCGTTTAATAAGGGCGCCGAAAACCTGCTGGCGACCATGGATTCAACCCTGCAAGGCATCAAAGATAACACGGGTGAGGGTGCGCGAGCCATGGGCGAAGCGGCTGCAGACATGAAAGCCGCCGCTCTGGGTATTCGTACCGAACTCGAAACTGCCGCAAAACAGGGAGCTGACGCGGCACAGGCCCGCATGTCGGAATCAGCGTCACAAGCAAGCAAAGCTATTGGGCAGGCTGCTACACAAGTACTGGGTGCTTTTGGCAACACGGCAGGAGAAATCACTAAAGCAACCGAAGCGATGACTTTGAAAGCCAGTAGTGAACTGCTTTCCCCTCTTTCTGTTATTGCTGAAAGACTGGAAGACGTGATGGGTATGCTGACCGAAACCAGCACTTCATTACGCCGCGCTTCTGATGGGATTAAAGAAGGTGCTGTCGCCTCGGAGAACGCTTCAGGCAGCTTCCGCACATCCGCCCAATCATTGACCAGTGCCGCTGATCCGATTCGGGCGATGATGGAGCGTATTGAAGTCAGCACACGCCAGCTGCGTGAGAGCAGTGAGAATAGCCTGTCGGCTATCGCCCAAGCCGCCAAAACCAATGCGGAACAATCTGCAATGACACTTTCAGCTGCACAGGAAACGTTGGGGGGGCAGCATCGTGCGGTTGAATCAACTCTGACTAATCTCCAGTCTCTGATTGTGGCACTACGTGGTCAGGGCGAACGTCTGGATGGCATTGATGAAAAGCTTGGCAAAGCATTCGACAGCTATCAACAGCAAGTGGCTACATCAGTAGAAACACTCTTCGATCACGTTAAAACAATGCAGGCTGAACTGATGCCAGCACTGGATACAATGCAGAGCATTGTCGATCAGGCTGAAAACTTCGCACCGAAACAGGCGCGAATGTTATGAGAGCCAATACCAGTCGTAAGCGCTCCCATGAAGAGGAAGAAGAGTCCGTCTTTGTCTCGATGACAGACATGACGGTCAGCTTTCTTTTTATTGTTATGGTACTGCTCGCTTTTTTTGCCAGCCGCTACAACAATAAGAACACTGTCCCGCGTGATGAGTATGAACAGGCGGTACAAACACGCGATAACACTATCGTAGATTTGCGCGCTGAGATTGCATTGTTAAAGCAAGTTGATCCGCTGGAACAGTATATGTCACAGGCTGCGACTGCCAGGCTCAACTTACTCTATCAATTACGCAACAATCTGAAGCAGTCGTTTCCTAAATTGCCGGTTGATGTCATTCCTGAAGAAGGCACGCTACGCTTTCAGGGGGAAGGCTTGTTTACCAGTAATAGCTATACGCTAAACGAAGATAAAAGAAAGATTGTTGAGGCACTGGCTAAAACGCTCGATTCCTTATTGCCCTGCTACACCTTCAGCCAAAACGTCGGATGGAATCAAAGCTGCAATCCATCATTTGCCATTATTGAAGCGGTGCAGATTGAGGGGCATACGGACTCCAAAGGTGAAGATGTTTATAACCTGAATCTGTCGACTAACCGTGCTATCACCACATTCACCAGCATGCTTGCCGCAGCGCCAGACCTGGTGGCACATTTCAATATGCGTCACCAGCCCGTACTTTCTGTGGCGGGCTACGGCAAAATGCGTCCGGTTAACCCCAATAATACCCCACAAAATATGGCGATGAATCGCCGTATTGATCTTCGCATCATTATGCATACACCGGCCAATGCCGCTGAAATTGAAAACATTCGCAAGCGTTTAATCGAGCCCCTGAAGAAGAGTGCGCCGCTATGAAATTGAGCGATGCTTTCCAGAAGCCTGTGGCTCTATTCAAGCCAGCAATAGCGATATCAAAAAGTTTAACGGTAAAGATTCAGGCCATTCATGAGCGCTGGCCCGATGTCGTTAAAGAAATTGCCGAACGTGATCGCGAAAAGGTGCTACGCAAGCTGCTTAGTTATGTAGATCGCTGGGAATGGGATGATGTAAAAATGTCCTTAATCTGTTCAGGCGCACCGATTGTTTTTGATAAAGAGTTCAGAAATCAGGATGAGTTCGCTGTACTGCAAGCGTTTTATCTGCAGGAAACTATTGTAACGGATTCAGCGCCCTTTATTTCTGCCATGATCTTGGCCTATATCCATAGTTATGAACCGGGTTCAACACACACAATCAAAATTAATAACTGTCTCGATATCGCCAGCGACCATATGAGCGATAAATGGAAAGCTATCGTAGAGCAACTACCCGAATTCTTTGACGCTAACCAGGCGCATCAGGCCTTAGCAACAAAAATGATTGCAATGGACTCGCCATGGAGAGAGCTTAGAAAGTTTGGCATTACGCGACCGCACGATCCCGGATTGATGTCGCACGCGCATCTGGCCTATATAGCATTGCTGGCGCCTGGGTTAAATGAAAGAGCCACTATCGAAAAGCTATTTGCATGGCTCAAACCGGAGGGCAGAAGTGGCGCTTTGATGAATGGCGCAGCAGAGGCTATCAACGCGCTGTTATCGCACTGGCTGCATAAACAACCTGACGAAGAGCTTTCTCGCTATCTAACTGAAACGTTAGTGGCCTGGTATGAAGATCCGCGTCTGAGCCGTGGCGGTGTATGGGGTAGCATAGACGAAGCTTGCCGGAATTTAATCATAAACTGGCTAACCCGCGAGAACATTTTGTTCTTTATGGATGTGGTCTCAGACGTCGAAGACAGTCATATGTGGGAGCCTCGGCGCAAGTTCTGGCTTAATTTATACCATCAGGACAAAATTGATTCCGCATGGGTTGCTTTTAGTGCTGAAGCAGATGTGCGGGCCAGATCGATAAAAAGGACTATGCGAGAAAGTGCGACGTTAACCTTCGGACGACAAGTTGCTAGCAGCCGCAAAAATACCTCATTGCTAATTCTAAAAATTGGACGTTGCATTGTGGTCGAAGGGTCGCACAATTATAAAGTGCATATTTTTAGCAGCGATAACAAAAAAGCGCCTGAACTATTCCGCTTGGCATATGACTGCGAACATATCCGCATGCTGCCTAATCCTGTTGCGATTCCACACCTCGGTGGCTGGCAGGAAAAAGTGCGTGAACAAATTGAGTATCTGTCATGACATTTTCTTTCACTCATAACGCAGAAGCAATTACCCTCAATATTGCTGCAGAAAAACAGAATTTCATTAATCGTCTGTTTAAAAGACAGCAGCCCGCGACTTTGTCTGGCCTGACACATAACGATTGCACCTTAGCATTCGCTATCGCCGATTTGAAAGCGCTGGCAGAAGAATTTAGTGACTCCTTGCACATCAGTGATGACGCTATTGTGATGGGGCATCATCTGGCTGGCAGGCTGGATGCGGAAACGGCGCAAGCTTTGGGTCTGCCTCCTCTCGTCGATCTGACATTGAAAACCGATATCGAAGGCTCACTTGGGAGCAATACCTTTCGCCTACAGCATGAATGGCTACGCAACGGTGTTCGCCAGCTACCACGCCGGACCGGCTCAATTTTAGCCACATCTCAAGGATTGCGCCGGTTGCCATTATGGATGATTGAGGCTGTTGAAGTTGCCGAAAACTTTACGCCCGGCGGCGGCGAAGCATCGGACTGGGAATCGCTGGCGCGCTTCCGTCAGGCCCTTGACCCTGGCGTCCAGATGGGCCATGAAATCAATGCTGTTCGTGTCTCGCTGACCGACTTTATGCAAGGTTTAGAAGTACGCATTGCCGATCGTTTTTCTGTATCTACCAGCTCAAATGGTGCTGATGATTTTGAAATCATCCCATTTTTTGGTAAAAACCTGGAAGAACTCGAAAGCAGTGGAGAAGCGGTTAGCGAGTCTGCAGGTGAGCTAAGTGAACAAACGCTACGTCGGTTCCAACATCGTGTCAGAACTCAGGGAGCGCTTTCAGCCTATCGTGTTGGCGAAGGCAATTATCTTGTCATTGACCGAAGCGCTCGTCCCATTCTTGATCTCATGGTTGAGAAACAAAAATCTTCCCCTGACGAACGACGCGCTTTCATTGAAAACCCACGACCTGCGATTACCAGTGCTGTAGAAAAATACCTGAGACAATCAGGCAAGCTTGATGGACTGGACGATATAGGCGAAGAAGAAGCTATTGAAGTCGCAGCAGGTCCTGCACTTGTTGAAACCGTTGAATATTCCGAACGTGTTAAGGGGATTTTGCATTACCTAAAAGGTGCTGTTTCTTCGCCCATTATCGGAGAAACAATCTGGTTGCCTGAGGTGATCCCTGATGCCCTGACCAAAATTATCGATGCAATGGATAGCCAGGCACTGGCAAGTGTCTGCGATCAGATGCGTAGTGCCATAGATGCATCTCAGGATGAAGTTGAGGTCGCGTCTCATCCCGTTAAAGTTACAGAAGAGATATTGCGCGCATTTGAGAAGCGTTTGGCTAATCTTATAGAGATAGAAGGTCCAGCAGAAACAACAGAAAGCGAAAATAAGGTGGCTGTTGATGTTCAACCTCCCGCTAAGGTAATACTGGATACTAAAGACAACTTTGAAGAGTTGTTCTGGCAACCTGACCTTAAAAAACGTTCCGTTTTCATAGATGAGCAACTTCCCGCGGGCGTCAAAACAACATTGAGGCCGCATCAGCTGGACAGCTTTAGTTTACAGCTTTCATCATGGAAATCAGGCATGCCTGGCATTTTGAACGCGGATGAGCAGGGATTAGGTAAGACGCTTCAGACCATTGCCTTTCTACGCTGGCTAAAAGAGAACAATAACGTCAGTACTGTCAGCAATAAAGAGCGCGGGCCAGTACTTATTGTTGCGCCTACCTCGTTGCTGGAAAACTGGAATGCTGAGGTAAGGCAGCATACTGATAGTGATGGACTTGGCCATCTGCTGCGCCTCTATGGTTCATATTTAAGTCAGTATAAAGATTTCGATGCTAAAGGTGTCGAGACAAAAGATGGTAATACTTTGCTGAATTTTCAGCAGTTGCATGAGGCAATCAAAGAAGGAAAAGGTCATCGTTTCTGGATATTAACGACATATACAACGCTGACTAATTACCAACACTCCTTTGCGAAGATCCATTTCTCAGCTGTAGTATTCGATGAAATACAAGCCGTAAAAAATCCTGACTCGCTGCGAGCTCGCGCCGCCCGCGCCGTCAATGCTTATTATCGAATTGGCCTAACAGGCACGCCAATAGAAAACGCCACGACTGACATATGGGCAGTAATGGACCAGTTGGCCCCCGGTTCTTTGGATACGTTGCGTAATTTCAATACGCTGTATAGCGTACCCGATGAGCAAAATATGCTTCAGCTATATCAGCGAGTCTTTGAATCTCGCAATCAGCTACCACCTTTAGCATTCCGCCGTTTAAAAGAAGATGTAGCGAAAGAACTTCCTGCAAAAACACGCTTTATTCACCCGCGCCTGATGCCCGAAGGACAAGCTATTGCCTATGAAACAGCCCGGTTAAAACTTTCTCAGGGTGGTCCAGGGGCGGCTCTTAAAATGCTGCAGCACATACGAGGTGTTTCAGTACATCCGGCCATTGAAATGAGCGGGAACAATCAGAGTTTTATCGATGCATCTGCGCGCCTGAATGCATGTTTTGAGATTCTGCATCATATTAAATTGAAAGGTGAGCGTGTTTTGGTTTTCATCGAGCACCGCAAGATGCAATTCCGGTTTATGGAGCTGGCTCGTCACGAGTTTGGCCTTGCGCATATTGATCATATTAACGGCGATACGCCGATTCAGAAGCGTCAGGCTATTGTGCGCCGATTCCAGCAGCATCTTGAGCAAGATCGTGGCTTTGACCTGTTGGTGCTCGGCCCTAAAGCAGCTGGAACGGGTTTAACGTTGACTGCCGCAACACATGTAATTCACCTGTCTCGGTGGTGGAACCCCGCTGTCGAAGAGCAATGTAATGACCGTGTGCATCGTATTGGCCAGCGGTATCCAGTCCAGATTCATATGCCAATGGCCATACACACTGGCTATCAGGAACACTCTTTCGACTGTTTACTCCAGGGGCTGATGTCACGAAAACGAAGCTTAGCACGAGCAGCGCTCTGGCCAATGGGTGATAGTGCTGGTGACATCTCACAGCTACAGGCAGCTTTAAGAAAAGACAAGTCTGAGGCTAGCGGAGATATTTTAGAAACAAGCATTCGAATGATGTTCGAAAGAGATGCTGAAACTGATGGTGCACGAATGGATGACGGATCATATCGAATCAGTTAGCTTCATAATTTGCTCACCATTTAAAAGAGGATACCAAGGATGAGCCGCTATACCGGTGAAGAACAGGCAGACCAGATTTTACAAGCCGCAAGTGAATGGCAGCAGCGCTGCCTGATTAATGGTGGCTCACTTTTCAGCAATAAAAACCTGTGGAACAGTCATAACTTGGCTGAGATAGAAAATGATGTGGTAAACAGCCAGCTGGAAATCGAGGGCAACTTTATTCAGCGGCTTAAAGAGCAGTTAGGCAGCGTATCGCCGGAAGCAAAGCAGCTTGCCGCTGAAATTCTCTGGGTGCTGTTTCTTTGTCCGAGCAATATCAGCGTAAAAACTAAACGCGAGCAAATTGCAGTAATTTGGGGACTATCCGGCGAATCGCTGGACAGCGGGCATTCCATGCTACAAAACACGGTACTTTCTGGTGCAGGTAGCGCTGGAACGGGTTTCAACACTTTCCGCGTCCGAGAGTTTACTTATCTTATCAATGTACTTAACGCTTTGCTGGCACTATCTTCAGCTGAACGCAAATCTCGTTTAAGTGATGGTTTTACTTTTGCAGAATGGCTAATCGCTATCCCTGAAAATGCGAGCCGCCAATTCCGCCACATGCTGATGTTTATGTTATTTCCAGATAATTTTGAACGCATCTTTAGCAATAATGACCGTCGAACGATTATCCGCGCCTTTAAACCACAACAGAAAGAAGAGCTGTCAGCTGTGGCAATGGACAAAATGCTGCTGGAAATACGTAAAGAGCATGAAGAAAAGCAGAATAGTCAGATGCTCGATTTTTACGTTCAACCGCTTTCAGATATTTGGCAAAAGCGCTCAAAGGCAATTGAGACGCCTAAAGATCAACCACCAATAGATATTGCTCTTTCTCAGACAGAAATTACTGAACCTCTAAATTTAATTTTGTTTGGCCCGCCAGGAACAGGTAAAACTTACGAACTGAACACATTAAAATCAAAATATATCAGCGAAGCCCAGACACTAACGCGAGAACAGTGGTTGACCGAACAACTTGCGGATAAATCTTGGTGTGACGTCATTTTTATGGCGCTTGCTGATTTAAATGGTAGTTCAAAAGTTCCAGCCATCCGTGAGCATGAATTTGTAAAGACTAAAGCTAACGCGCTTGAAAGAACTAAGAATTTGCATCAAACAATTTGGTCAACGCTACAAAATCATGCGGCTGTTGATTCAAACACTGTAAAATTTGAGCGACGAACTGCTCCTTATCTTTTTGATAAGAAAACAGATAGTACATGGTTTCTATTAGCAGATGCTCCCGAAGAATGTTCTGACCTAATTGATATGGTTTCCATATTAAGAAAGCAACCAGGAAATAATAAAACCGTCAGCCGTTACGAATTCGTCACCTTCCATCAGGCATACAGCTATGAAGACTTTGTCGAAGGCATCCGTCCAGAACTAGACGAAGAAAGAGGAGAGTTAAGCTACTCACCGCAGGATGGCGTATTTCGTCGTATCTGTCAGCGCGCTGAAGCCGATCCAGAGCATCGCTACGCCATCTTTATTGATGAGATTAACCGTGGCAACGTGGCGAAGATTTTTGGAGAACTGATCACACTGATTGAAACCGATAAGCGCATCAGTGGTGACAAAGGCATGTGCATTACTCTGCCCTATTCTCGCGAATCCTTTGGCGTGCCTACAAATCTTGATATTTACGGCACCATGAATACTTCTGACCGTTCAATCGCCTTACTGGATACCGCTCTACGACGCCGCTTTCGTTTTAAAGAGCTAATGCCTGATAGCAGCAAAATTACTGGCGCAGACGGCTTAGGTAATATCACTGATGAAGACGGCCGCCAGATAAATCTTCCCAAACTGTTGGATGCGATGAACCACCGTATTCGCTTTTTACTTAGCCGCGATCTTATGCTTGGCCATGCCTATCTGTGTAAGGTCAAAAGTTTTGAACAATTAAAGGCTGTTTTTCTGGATCAGTTAATTCCTCTTTTGCAGGAATATTTTTATGAGGACTGGCACAAAATTCAGCTGGTTTTTCGTGATGTTGATGCCACCGGCAAGCTGGTGGATATTCCACTAATCAGCCGACAAAAATACTCTAGTAAAGACGTATTTGGTTTCACCCACGATGAGTTAGAAGAAGTAATTGAATATCGTGTTACGACAGCACAAGAGATTACCCCCGACTCAATTCGTAAAATCTACGAGGATTAAGACGTGGCAGAAATCCTGTCGGTGATTGAGCATAGCTCGTTGCCAGTTATTGCAGAAAGAGTTGCTTCCCAGCCGGTGCTGGGCAGTCATCATGCCCGCTTGCTGGAAAAGCTGGCGTCGAATCTTCCTGCCGGCGCCTTTAGCTGGGGGCATCAGTCGGTTCGCTTTGCACAATTTTGCGGGGTGATCCAACTGGATGATTTAACGCTGGAAATCCTGCCCAAAATTCACGGTAAAGAAGCCCAGCCAGAATCCTGTCGTGGGGCAATGGTTCAGATGCTTCACTCCGCACGGGTAATACGCCCTTATAAAGGCGCACAGGCAGGCATCAATATTCAAAATATGAATTTGCTGGATATTTTTATTCAGCACTTTTGCCAAGATCTCCATTCACAAATCCTTCAAGGCAAGTTACGCAATTATGTAGAAAAAGAAGAAAATCTATCAGTAATGCGCGGTCGCCTAGTTATCTCACAACATATCCGGCACAACATCGTACACAAAGAACGGCTTTATTGCCGCTTTGACGAGTTCAGCGAAAATATGCTGCTAAACCAAATACTCCGTTTTACGCTGCTTCTACTGTTGCCCTGGACACGTTTCGGCAAAACGAAGAAGCAATTAAACAAGCTATTGATGCACTTTGATGGCATTAGCGATGCGCCCATCACATTGCAATCCTTCAACTTACTTAAAAACGATCGCATTACCCAACGCTTCCAGCCTGTACTAGAACAGTGCCGATTGTTTATTGCTGCAATTAAACCGGATGTATTAGCAGGCAGTACACCACTGTTCTCACTGCTTTTTGATATGAACCGCCTGTTTGAAGCATGGGTAGCTGAAAAGCTGAAGCCTTGGGCACACCAACAAGGCTGGCATCTTCGTACACAAGAGCCCCGAAAATATCTGGCAATGCGTGATGACGATTCCCCACAATTTCAATTACGACCGGATATTACACTTGTTGATGATAACGGCGTTCCACAACTGATAGCGGATACCAAGTGGAAATTACTGAATGAAGCAGATCTCAAACTGGGTGTTTCAAGCAGCGATATGTATCAGCTTTATGCCTACGCAGGGCGCTATGAGGTGCCCCACTTGCAACTGATTTATCCAGCACAGACGGGCTTACTTGCTCACTATGGTTTTAGGTTACAGGGAACGAATGAATCAATGCTGGCAGTGAAAACAATAGCAATTGAAAAACATCAAACAATTAATTGGTTTTTATATTAAAAAAACGTTGCGAGAGATACACGCTCCGACTTTATCCCCTAAAACTGTGGCATTGGATTTCACGTTATTCTCTAAATAAGTTTCTCCTATGCCACTCCAGATATTTATGTGCGTGAGCCGGGAAAGCCGGCACTCCGATCATGCTAATCTTCATTTGTTGTAGCAAATCTTTATCCAGCTCAGTACTAATCAATACTTTCCCACTATTTGCAAAAGATATATATCCCTTATCAAGGGATACATCTATATGAACAGCTGATATGATGCCATTAAATGGGTCTAGTCGCTCCAGTCCACTTGGGCAGGCGCGCCAAGGTTTTATGTGGCTGGCACGAAGTAATGCAGGGAAATAAATATCAGTCAAAGGGCAAGACGGAAAAATTTTCATACATTCAATTCTAAACCAACCTTGCCCAGCTCTGGCGGCAACCAATAGCTTGCGAGTGGTGTCATCAAGGCTTAAATCAGACTTTATTGCCTGAATGCCCCTTCCCTCTTCATAAATATCCCCTGCAGCTATGTAAGAAAGTATTTTTTCCTAAACCCGCTCGATAGTTAGCGTTCCATTCTCCCCATTCCTGCTTTGTAAGCGGCAGGCAGTGCGCAAGGTGATTTATCTTCATTTCGCCAACCAACTCTTATATCGCTTAGCCAAGAATCGAAGCGATCTCTACAATTTTTTAGACTATTGTAAAATTCCTTTGAGTTTTTATCCCCCCCCGAAAGATGGATAAAAAAGAGCACAGGCATCTTTCCAGCTACTAATGTCCAGTAAGGCAGGTGATTTCTCTTTACCGAAGCGGGAGAGATACCAAGCAACTTAGTATAGCCCTCCACCATGAAAGATCATTTGGACCTTCAGATTCCACTAAAACAATCAGCTAAATAAATTAACCACATTGCTGAAGGTTTGCTCAACCTTATTCACACGCCTTTCCCACAACTCCAGCGCTTTACGCTTTCTCGCTGAGGTAATCATAATGGTCATAGTGCTTCGAGCTGACATCCTGCAATGCATGGTTTTGAATGCGGTCGCGGAGCTCTTTCGAAATATCGATTTCGCCCATCAACGTTTTACAGGTCCGCCGTAAATCTCGCGCAAAAAACACGGGGTTGTAAGGAAAATGCTCGCGATAATAGATGATTGCCTGAGCAAAGCTGTCAGTCCGCAGATGCTTACTCGGATCTAACCGCTGCGGGAAGATATACAGGCTCTCATTAACGTTCTCTACCTTGAGCCTTTCCAGAATTTCTATAGCTGAATCCGTTAACGGAACCAGATGGTCGCGCTTGTTCTTTGACACGTCAGCAACTATCAACAGAGTTTTCTCTTCCCAGTTCACGGCATCCCAACGACTGGAAGCCAGCTCATGCGGGCGCTGACTACCAGTCATAAACGCATAAATCAAGCAGCAGACTTATTATCCTGCCGACACTTGGTGTTTTGGAGAAGTCACCCATCAGCTGTTGCAACTCATTCAACTTCAGCCAGTTTGTTCCCGCTTTCTCTACAGCAGACTGTTTAGGGATGACACTCACCGGGTTCATCTTAAGCCCCAACATCACATTCTGCTGGTGGTTGGCAAAATCGTTATCTGCTTTAAGCCCGTAGTTGAATACCGCCATCAGATAAGAGCAAACACGGTTCACTTCAACGCTCGCCCCGCGCTCAATGATGGCAGACAAAATCTGTTTAATATGTATCGGTGTGACTTCGTTAGCGTTAGTATCTTTAGTGATGAAGGAATAGGTTTCCTTTTCCAGACGGTACAGCACCTGTTGCCATGTCCGCTTTCCATCTTCCCGCATTTTGTTGGTGTAGCCCTGAATAAGCTGCTAGATGCTGCCCTTTAACTGTTCGGCGCGCTTTTGCTTTTCCAGTGCGATTTCCTGTTCAGCCTTTTCAACCTTCGGATTCTTACCTTCCTTCAGTATACAAGCATACCCTCAGCAAACTGTCGGGCATGAGCTAACGACATCTCCGGATAACGACCCAACTGAATAAAGTGGCGCTTAGCATCCCAGTAGTAGCAATAGTAGAAAACTCGCTACCCGGATGGCTCAACTTTAACACCCAGACGCCCTGCTCCGCGCTCACCACTCTTGTCCCACACCTGATAAGCCGAATCTCGCGCTTTCAGTCCGCGCACCATTGAGTCCGTTAGATTGTCTGCCAAGAGAGAGTCCTTATGAGAATTTTATTGCCATTGTCTGGGGGATGTAGCAGGTGACGTAAGGATAGTACTGAAAGGAAAAATTCGGAACAACATGAAACGAATAAATCGCAATAACTTGCTGTTTTATATTATTTAATAACAAAAATTAGTTTACAGTGCAAAATGATGAAACATGCTATTCATATGACTCATAATCGCCTGCTCGCTGGTTCAAGTCCAGCAGAAGGACCACCAAAGTTTAGATTTGAAATCCTATAATAAGCCAGTCTAATGAATGATTCTTATTTCCCCCATTTCTGAGTAGCGATATCTCTCCGCACACTTTATGCCACCCCCTCCAACACTCCAGCGTGCCTGTGCAGATCAATGATTACAAAACATGTTAATGCTAAAATTATTACGCGCTGATACATGTTTTACTTCTTTAAAAAGGAAATTTGAGTGAAAAATATGCTGGGTTTTGTACTGTTGACTGCCACTTTCTACGCAAACGCGGGCTTTGTAAATCCGATGGATTTTGATGGTTCAGAAGCGCAGAAGCAGGAGGTAATCGATTTTATTCAGACTCAAGTCAAAAAAGATTATTGCGAGGGGGCAATTGATATGTGCCAGGACACGACCCTCCGCATGATGGAAAAACAAAACCTTAACGCTTTTAAAAAACTAACGCAGGCTAATAACAAAAAGATCCTCGATAAGGTGATTGCAGATTATTGCGAGGGGGCGATTGATATGTGTAATTATTCAACTCTAAGCATGATGTACGATCAGAATCTTAAAGCCAGTAATGAAACGCTGAGTTGGTAATTAAAACATTTAAAACATTCCGTAATCCTCACGTTAGCATCATTAAAAAAAATGGCGGGATAATTCCCGCCATTTAATCACCGCCGTAAAAGCCGGACAGTTTTAGAAATTATATTTCACACCAAATGTCACGGTGGTATCGCTGTATCCTTTACTGCCGACCTGCTGGCCGACATTGCCCCACATATTGAGGCGGTTGGTGAGATCCCCTTCAAGACCCAGTTTCATCTCCGCAACGTTACCTGCGCCGCCCTGTTTAAAGGTATGGCTACCGGTGGTTTCATGGGACATTTTCGCAGCAAAGTCTTTGCTGTTATGAATCCATGTGGCTTCGATATACGGTTTGAATTTCTGAGATTGCGCCTCTTCTTCCTGAGAAGGTTGGGTAAGGAATGCTTTCATACCCAGCCGCGTTTGCACATTGCCGTCACCTTCTCCTGAGACCAGCGTATTCGAGGCTTCTCTGTGATCATCCGCTTTTACGCCCATCCAGATAGCCTGTGCTTTCGGCTGGAGGTAGAAGTTATAATGCTCACTTGCACCGGCAAAGAAGGTATATCCGGTTTCAAGTGAAGCCGTGAAGCCTTTTGAGTCGTATTTCTCCTGAGCCAGTCCCTCACCATTCACTTCGTTTTTAAACCAGCTGTATTGCAGCCAGCTATCCACGTAAGCACCGGTATGAGCCTTCTCATCAGCAAACCATGTTCCGTAGGTACCCACGCTGTAACCTTTCGCTGAGCCTTTAGAACGGCTGCCTGAACCCGACGTTATGGTGTTATTGCTGCTATTGGCATAGCCCGTCATCAGCCCTACGCGCCACAGATCGTTTTCGTTGCTGCTGAAGCGGAAAACGTCGCCACCCAACTGCGTCACAAAACGATTATCCTGCGTTTTAAAGGTCCCGCTGGAATCACGAGAGCGGTTGTGGCTGCCGGTGGTACGCAGCCACATTGAGGTCGCTTTCTTCTCACCCGTCATCGCATCGGTATACCAGGTTTCTCCTGAACGATTCTCCAGGCTGGTATTGAACATGGTATTCGCCGCCGCGAGGTTTGCGATATAACTTCCCGCTTCCGGACGATCCGGGTTCTCGGTGCGCAGATACCAGTCGCCGTCGGACGGATTCGTCACCCCACCCTGATACAGTTTATAGTCATACGCGCCTGCAACCACGCGGCCTTCCAGCTCGAAGTTAGCGCCAGATTTTCCTGAGATATCAATAATTCTGATACCGTTATTGGTATAAGCCCCCTGGCCACCAATATTGTTGACTTTAATGCTGCTGACTCCGCTGGTATCCCCGTTAATCACCAGACGGTCCGTCGTACTCTCGTCCCCGGCAAGTACGGTATCAAAGATAATCCGGCTGCCTTTCTGTCCAACGTAGTTACCGTTGACAGTAAAGTCTGCGTAATTATCTCCGGTTAGCGCGTGGGACATGATCAGACGGCCGGCGTTATCTACATTCCCCGAGACACGCCCGAATCCACCGAGCGCACCATTTTCCTGAATGGTCACGTTACTGTTAAGAACAACCGGAACCTGCGTATTGCGGGCTCTGGCCCGGGTATCAGCAACGTAAATCGTTTGCCCATCCTGATTTTTCACCGTGCCTTCACCCAGCTGGATAATGCCATTTTCGATAATGGTGTTACCCGCCGTTACCACATTTTCAAGCAACTTCAGCGTACCGCTACCCTGTTTAATCAGATCACCGCTGCCGCCGATCAGGTTTTTCAGGCTCCAGTCATTGGCCACATCCAGAATTAATTTGCCGTCATTACTTACGCGTCCGGCTCCCAATTGCTCAGCCTTGTTGGCGGCAAGCGTGGTGTCCTCTGCCAGAGTAAATGCTCCGGTGTACTGCGCGTTGTTACCGCTCAGCTGAACCGTTGCCTTGTTCTGCAACTGCAGGTTACCCGCCTCGCTCAGGCTATTGGCGAAGGTACCCTGAGCGCCGTTAAGCGTCAGCGTGCCTTTGTTGGCAATATTTCCGGAACCCAGCCCTGTGACATCGGCCAGCACCACGCTGGCGGCGCTGCTAATCGCGGTATTACCGGTAAATGAACGGTTTGCCTGGCTGACGTTAAGCGTGCCCGCAGACAGACTCAGCTGGCCGGCCCCCGTAAGAAGCCCATCGACCTGACCACCATTTTTAATTGTGACGTTACCGCCATTAAGATTAAACCGGCTGTCAGCCTGGGCATTTAACTGACCAATGGTCTGACGGGTACCATTGATATCCACCTGCGTGCCGCCGGACATCGCCAGCTCTGAGGTTAAGCCCAGAGCATTGCTGGCTTCAAGCCGTAAGCCACCCTGGCGCAACAGCGTCGCGCCGGTATAGTCATTATTGCCATTGCTTAAAGAGAGGATTGCGCCATCGGTTAAGCCCTCAATAGCCAGGTCGCCACTACCGGAAATCTTCGCCGACATGCCGTTGGATTGCAGAGCATTGTTTGCTTCCAGAGCCTGTAACCTGAGCGCATCGACGCCTTTCGCAAGCAGATCAATCGCTTTAAGGCCGTAGTTAACATAAAGGCCATCCTGACGGGTACCCGTAGTTAAGCCATAGTCGAACGATCCCACGGCTGATGGTGCGCTGGCCCCGTCATTGGTCAGCCCGGCCTGAACAGATTGGGTTATCGGCTGGCCGTTCGCATCCGTCAGCGTCAACTCCTGCCCGCTTCCTTTAGCATCACCGCGCGCTAAATCGACGATAATTTCCCCTTCATCGAGTTCTAACAAGGACTTACCTTCAAGCCCTGGCGTGACGTTCGCCGGAAGATTCACCTGTACTTCACCGCCGCCGGTCACATCGATGCTGCCCGCCTCAATGACTCCCTCAGAGACAAATTGCCCGTTATTATCAACAATGTTATCGAACTTCAGCGTGCCGTTATTCAGGGTCAGCCCACCGATTTTCTGCACGCCATCAGACACATTAACCAGACCATTTTCAGAAAGCGTCAGGTTAGCGTTAGTGAGCGCGAGGGTATTGCTATTCCCTAATATCAACCCAGTGCCGGACAAATCGACCTTACCGGCGAATGCCGTGCCTGCTGCTTCACCAAACGAGAACAGCGGACCACCTGACGTCACATTCAGCGCGCCATTACCTGCAAGCGCGTGATCAAAGCGATTCAAACCGGAAAGCGTTAATGCGCTATTGCGGTTAATGTTCACGCCAACAGCCTTATCAAGCTGGTAGCCAACGCCGAATGTAACATTCGCCTCATCGGCAAGAGTCAGCACGCCATTTCCGGCTACTTTATTGCTAAATACTCCCTGATAGCCTGACAGGACGAGCTTATCAAAGGCACCCGCAAGCGAGATGCTGGCGTTTTTCCCCAGCTGGCTCAGCGAGCCCACCGTCAATGCACTGTTACCGTTAAGCGCATAGCTTCCTGTGAAGCCATCGTTATTTCCGGTAAGTTGCACATTTGCACTGTTCGTCAGCGCAACAACGCTGTCCTGCACGCCAGACAACGCATTTCTGATTGCACCGCTCAGCCCGTTCATCACTAAAGATGCACCGCTTTCATCCAGATTAACTCCGGCTTTATCTGCGCCCAGATTATTCGACTGAGTTATGGTTAACGACCCATCCCCACTAACGTGATGCTCACCGGTAAAGGTGCTGTTACCATTTAGCGTGGTCGCCGCATTAACATTCACCCGCCCATCACCGCTCAATGCATTTCCGAGCGTTAAGCCAGCCGCATTCAGATTCAGTGAGCCATCAACGCCGACTTTACTGCTGCCAAGGTTACCTTTATCGCTAAGCGTAATGGATGCTCCACTATTGATTGAGGTATTACCTTTAAGATTGTCATTCGCGCCAGAAATGCTCAGGTCACCACCGGCTACGGTGATAGCCCCCTCGCCTTTTAATCCGTCGTCAGAGCCAGACTGGCCGCCGTTGCTTAACACCAGTTCACCGTTATCCAGTGAGACCGTGCCGCTGTTATCCAATACCCCGATGGTCTGTTTAAAACCGTTTAAGGAAGTGGTCGCCCCTTGTTTAATAGTTAGCTCAGAGGTCTGGCCCAACGCATTGTCAGCCCCTAACAGCAACGCCCCCTGATTCACCGTTGTAACACCCGTGTAGCTGTTTTTACCGTTAGCGAGGGTTAATGCCCCGTTCGATGCATTGATATTCAGGCCACCTTTGCCGGATAACAACGCATTTAAACTCTGGTTAGAACCTGCTTCACCGGTTTCCAGCAACAGCGCATCAGTACCATCAGTCACTAATTCAAGCGCCGTCAGGCCATACTTAATATACAGCCCGGTATCATCACCGTTGTTACTGGTCAGGTCGTAGCTATAGGTGGCGTTAGCAACCGTTTTATCGCCCTGAGTAATGGCAGAGAGCACCGCCTGATCGCCTGAGATAACCGGCGTACCGTTAATGCTCAAATTTATGTTGTTAACATTACCGGTCACCGCCCCGGCATTCACCAGCGTCATCAGCACCTCGCCTCTATCCTGGTCAAGAATCGAGACACCCGGTGCCGCTGGCACGCCAACGTTTTCCCACTCGGCATCACCGGTCACAGCAACATCGCCGCTGTTCAGCGCCAGCGTTTCAGCATTAATAATGCCATTCGCTTTTGACTGTGGTGCATCGACTTCGAATGCCAGCTTACCGCCGTTAACATCGATATCTTTCAGCGACCTGTCGGTACTGCCAACATTAGTGATGCTGTCCCGGCCCAGAGTCAACGCCGCATTAGCCACGGCTGTTACGTTATTTTGATTAAGATTGAAGGTACTATCTTGCAGAGTGACACTACCGGTAAATGCTCCCCCGGTATTCGCCCCGAAGTTAAACGTCTGATTTCCGGCATTCACATTCAGCGAACCGTTACCGCTTAGCGCCTGATTAAACTCGGCTACATCGGACAATTGCAGCTCGCTGTTATTGTCGATGCTCATGGCGATATCGGAACCGATATTCGCCATGCTGTTCATCGCCACCAATGAACCCCCGGTCAGCGATATCGTCCCCTTGCCAGCGACCTGATTAGCAAAATCACCGCGGTATTCTGAGAGATTTAAAGCGTCACCTGCGGCTTCCAGTGACACGCTGGCCTCTTCACCAAGCTGGCTGGTAAAACTGGCCGTCAGGCTACTCTCGCCGCTAACGTTATAGGTGCCTTTAAACGCGTCATTATCGCCGGTCAGAATAGCGCCGGAGCCCTTGGTGACATTAATTTGGCTACCGGAAACGCCAGAAAGCGACTGGCCAAGCTCACCATTCAGGGCATCAAATACCAGCGCAGAGCTTGCATCCTGCAGGGCGACATTTGCCTCACTACTCCCCAGGTTGGCAGCCTGAGATATCGTCAGCATGCCGTTACTATTAATGCGGTGTGTTCCTTTGAACGAACTCTCTGCGCTAAGCGTCACGTTGCCATTAGTATTGATATCGCCAGTGCCCCTCAGAACGTTTACCAGCGTCTGGTTAACGTTCAGATTCAGCATCCCGTCGACGGCTACCTCGGCGTTACCCAGCGTACCGCTATCGCTGAGCGTGAGGGTTCCCGCTTCATCAATCAACGTGGTACCAGCAAGCCCTGCGTTCGCCTGTGATATCGCAAGCTCACCGCCGGACACCACCAGATTGCCGTTACCGGTAAGTCCGCCTGCCACCGTAGAGGCTCCGCCGTTATTCAGCGTCAGCGTGCCGTCGCCAATATCGACCACTCCCGTATTATTGAATTCGCCGGTTTTGCCTGTGGTGTCGTCTTTATTAATCGTCAACGCACCATCCGCACCCACCTTAATCGTACCGGCGTTAATCAGCGCCCCCAGGGACTGGGATTTACCGTTGAGATCAAAGAGAGTATTAGCAAGCGCGCTCAGTTGTGAGGTGTTCCCCAGCGCATTATTACTTCCGGCGACCAGGGTTCCGCTCTTAATGAGTGTGCTGCCGGTATAGTCATTTTCCGTATTACTCAGCGTCAGACTTTCGCTATTGGCATTAAGCGCAAGGTTACCGTTACCAGTAATTTGGGCAGTAAAGGTTTTTGCCGCTTCGGAAGTATTGTCAGTATTAAGTTCCAGGGTCTTATCAGCGAGCAGAGCCAGTTTCACCAGCCTCGCCACTACGCTTAAGCCGCTGTCAGCGCTCAGGGCAAAATTATAGAAGCCTTCAGCCACCGTCGCGCCACTCTGAATAACACCCACTTCGGTATTGTTCGTCAGCGAATTGCCATCCAAATCCTGTAATGAGAGTTTTGCCAGCTCCTCAGCGCTCAACGCCTTACTGTTCACCAGCACGCGCGATTCGCCGTTGCTTTGCTCCAGTAAGTTATCGCCCAGCGACAGGTTGTTTTGCACCTGAATGATGCTGCTATCGGTCACATCCAGCGAGCCGGATTCAATATATCCATCGGAAGTAAACCTGGTCGTACCGCCACCCAGCGTCAGACCACCAATAGCCTGCGGATCCACATCGACACTCACCGTCGTGCCGCCGCCAACATTCAGGTTGGCATCAGTCAGCGCCAGGGTATTGTTGCCGGACAACATAAACTGCGCATTACTGAGATTTACCTGACCGGCAAAGTTGTTTCCGGTGTTGTCGCCAAAGTTAAATGCCTGGTTTCCTGTCGCGGCATTAACATTCAGCGCGCCGCTCCCGGTAAGCGCTTGATTAAATACATTAAGACCCGCCAGAGTTAGGGCACTGCCGTCAGCAATATCCACCCCGATATCCGACGCAAGATTGCCGGTACTGTTCAGGGTGACATCCGCGCTGTCGCTCAGCGACAGCAGGCCCGTGCCGCCGACCTGGTTGCCAAAGGCGCCGCTGTAGCCCGCCAGGTTCAGGGTATTACCCGCGCCGCCAAGCAGGACGGAAGCACTATCCGCGCCAAGATTACTCGCGCTGCCCACGCTCAGCGTGCTGTCGCCGCCGACCGAATAGGTGCCGAGGAAGTTGCTGTTGTTGCCGCCCAGCGCCGCCTCGCTGCCG